>Ga0302321_100003142_pt1 | contig 14145 bp, 12 predicted proteins | sample Fen_T0_1_FD_202505 | JGI IMG/M metagenome (GOLD analysis project Ga0302321, IMG submission 202505) | Peat permafrost microbial communities from Stordalen Mire near Abisko, Sweden - Fen_T0_1 | ecosystem: Environmental > Terrestrial > Soil > Wetlands > Permafrost | place: Sweden: Abisko...
CCGGCGATGTCCGGTCGATTGGCGGCGGCAGAAGGCGGCAGCTTGGCGCCTTGCACGTGCGAAAACAGCACGCCGCCGCGCTCGAGGACCTTGCCGTTTTCGATGATCCGCGAAATACCGCCGCCGCCTTCTGCGCGCTGCCACTCATCGCGCACAAAGTCGTTGCCGTCGAGCGCAGCCAGTCTGGAGACGATGCGTTCCTGCAGGTCGAGAAGATATTTTTTGACGAGATCGGTATTCATGATGAGCGGCGGTGAATGGCACGGTGGCCGATGTCGGTACGAAACTGCATGCCGGCAAAGCGGATCGGCTCCAGCATCTGGTAGGCACGCTGCTGCGCAATCCGGACGGTATCGCCGAGGGCTGTCACACATAGCACGCGACCGCCGTTGGTGAAGACCTTGCCGTCCGCTTCCACGGTGCCGGCATGGAACACCCGGGCATCGTCCTGCGCGGCCGGCAGGCCGGTGATGACGTCGCCTTTTAGTGGTGTATCCGGATAGTTGCCGGCGGCCATCACCACGCCGAGTGCGGCGCGGCGATCCCATTCGGCGTCGATCTGGTCGAGCGTGCCGGCCAGCGCATGTTCGACCAGCGTGAGGAAATCGCTTTTGAGGCGCATCATGATCGGCTGCGTCTCCGGGTCGCCCATGCGCGCGTTGAATTCGACCACGCGCGGTTTGCCGGAGGTATCGATCATCAGCCCCGCATAGAGAAATCCCGCGAAGGGCGCGCCCTCGGCGGCCATGCCCTTCAGCGTCGGCTGAATCACTTCCCGCATCACGCGCGCGTGCACCTCGGGGGTAACGACCGGCGCGGGCGAATAGGCCCCCATGCCACCGGTGTTCGGACCTTGGTCACCGTCGAAAATTCGTTTGTGATCCTGCGACGATGCAAACGGCAGGGCGTGCGTGCCGTCGCACAAGCAAATGAAGCTCGCTTCTTCGCCCTGCATGAATTCCTCAATCACCACTCGGGCGCCGGCCTTTCCCATTTTGTTGCCGGACAGCATCATCTCGATCGCATTGTGCGCCTCGGCAAGCGTCATCGCCACCACCACACCCTTGCCGGCCGCCAGCCCATCGGCCTTGATGACGATGGGCGCTCCGTTGGCGTCGATATAGGCGTGCGCTTCCGTGGCGTTGTGGAAGGTCGCGTACTTCGCAGTGGGAATACCGTGGCGCACCATGAACTGCTTGGCGAAATCCTTGGAGGCTTCGAGTTGGGCAGCGCGCTGTGAAGGTCCGAAGATTTTGAGGCCTGCCGCCTGGAAGGCATCCACCACGCCGGCAGCCAAAGGCGCTTCTGGCCCCACCACCGTCAGGTGAATCTGCTCCTCGTGTGCAAATTTCAGCCACTCCGGAATGCTGTTCAGGTTGACGTTGTAGAGCCCTTCTTCATGGGCGGTGCCGGCGTTGCCGGGGGCAACATAGACCCGCGAAACGCGCGGATTCTGGGCAAGCCGCCAGGCCAGAGCGTGTTCGCGTCCCCCCGAGCCGATGACAAGAAGCTTCATCGGCCTAGTGCCGGAAGTGCCGCATGCCGGTCATGACCATCGCGACGTTACGCTCGTTGGCGGCGGCAATGACTTCTTCGTCACGCATCGAACCACCCGGCTGGATGACGGCGGCGGCGCCGGCGTCGGCGATGACGTCGAGGCCATCGCGAAACGGGAAGAAGGCATCGCTGGCGGCCACCGAGCCCTTCAGGTTGAGCCCGGCGTTGCCGGCCTTTATGGCGGCGATTTTGGTCGAATCGACGCGGCTCATTTGGCCTGCGCCGACACCGAGCGTCATGCCGTAGCGGCAAAATACGATGGCGTTGGACTTGACGAACTTGGCCACGCGGAAGGCGAACAAAAGGTCGTTCATTTCTTCTGCGGTTGGCTTGCGGCGCGTCACCACTTTCAATTGCGCGACGTCGAAGTCGTCCGAGCGCTGTACCAGCAAACCGCCGCCGACGCGCTTCATGTCGACGTCGTTGACAGCCGGCGCTAGCGGAATTTGCAACAGGCGCACATTGGCTTTGGCGCCGAATACTTTCAATGCTGCCGTGCTATATGCGGGCGCCAGAATCACCTCGACGAACTGCTTCGCCACCGCTTCCGCAGTGGCTCCGTCCACCTCGCGATTGAAAGCGATGATGCCGCCGAACGCAGAGGTGGGATCGGTCTCGAAAGCGCGTAGGTAAGCAGTCAGCGGGTCGCCGGCGATAGCGACACCGCAGGGGTTTGCGTGCTTCACGATCACGCAGGCCGGCACGTCGAAAGCGCGGCAGCACTGCCAGGCCGCGTCGGCGTCGGCGATGTTGTTGTAGGACAACTCCTTGCCTTGCAGCTGCCTGAAATGCGCGAGCGTGCCGGCGGCGGCGTGCTTTTCCACATAGAACGCGGCGTCCTGGTGCGGGTTCTCGCCGTAGCGCATGTCCTGCAATTTACTGAACGTCAAATGCAGCCGGTCGGGGAACAAGCAACGGTCGTTGTTCGCATCCAGAGAGGAAAGGTAGGTGCTGACCAGCCCGTCGTATTCGGCGGTGTGCGCGAAAGCCTTCTTGGCGAGGGCGAAGCGGGTGTCGGGAGTGATCGCACCGTTGTGGGCACTCATCTCCTCCATGAGCTTCGCGTAATCGCCCGCGTCGGTAACGATGGCGACAAAAGGATAATTCTTGGCGGCGGCACGCACCATGGTGGGGCCGCCGATGTCGATGTTCTCGATCGCCTCTTCCAGCGTCACATCCGGCTTGGCGATGGTGGCCGCAAACGGATAGAGATTGACCACCACCATATCGATCGGCGGGATATCGTGCCGCGCCATGGCATCGGTGTGATGCTGCAAGTCTCGTCGCGCCAGGATGCCGCCGTGAACCTTCGGATGCAACGTCTTGACGCGTCCGTCCATCATCTCCGGAAAGCCGGTGTAATCGCCGACTTCGACCACCTCGATGCCGTTTTCAGCCAGCAGCTTTGCGGTGCCTCCGGTGGAGAGGATCTTGATGTTGCGTTGCGCGAGAAAGCGCGCGAAGGCGACTACGCCGGTCTTGTCCGACACGCTGATTAGCGCGCGTTTGATTTGAACATTGGCTGACATGTGCAGGCGCGCCGTGAGGGGTGAGGGGTGAGGGGAAAGGGGTGAGGAGACAGGAGGATAGCAAGCTGTGCCAGCTGAAATGATATCGCTAAAAACAGGTGGTTTTCCTCACGCCTAACCCCTCACCGCTTAGCCCTCACCCCTCTCCGGCTACTCAATACCGTGCTGCGTCAATTTCTTGCGAAGCGTATTCCGATTGAGGCCGAGCAGGTCGGCCGCGCGCGTCTGGTTGCCGGCGGCGTGGTGCATCACCACTTCCAGCAGCGGGCGTTCGACGTTGGCCACCACCATGTCGTAAATGTCGGTGGCGTGTTCGCCGTCGAGATCCTTGAAGTACTGCTTCATCATTTTGCGAACGCAAGCGGATAGCTCGCTGTCGCTGGCACCGGCTGGGGTGCTACGCCGTTCGTCGCGGCGCGGTTCTTTGGTCATTGCAATCCCTGTTCTATCGTTTTTTATGCCGCTCGCTTCAATTGGCGAGTGGATTGTTGCTTTGCTTCCTCGTGCGGGAAGTCAAAGAATACCGCAGCCTGACTTTCCTTGCAGGATTCCAGTTGCGAAAAGAATTGCTGCACTGCCTGAAATTGCGCGACGGTGCCAACGATAGCGTTCATTTCGCGACGAAACGCTTCGCCGCCAGGGGCGGATGCCAGGTACCAGGCGATGTGCTTGCGGGCGATGCGGTAGCCTTTTTCCTCGCCGTAAAACGCATACAAATCAGCCAGGTGCGCGGAGACAAGCTGGCGCACTTCGGCGATGGTCGGCGGCAGCAGTCGTGTTCCCGTTTGCAGAAACCAGGCAATTTCGCGGAACAGCCAAGGGCGGCCGTGCGCAGCGCGGCCGATCATGACGGCATCGGCGCCGGTTTGATCCAGGACAAATTTCGCCTTCTCCGGCGAATCGATGTCGCCGTTGGCAACCACCGGGATCGACACGCTTTGCTTGACCGCGCGAATGGTGTCGTATTCGGCACAACCGTTGTACAGGTCGGCGCGGGTGCGACCGTGGACGGCCAGCGATTGAATGCCGCTTCGCTCGGCGATGCGCGCAATCGCCAGCGCGTTGCGATGATCACGGTCCCAGCCGGTGCGGATTTTCAGTGTGACCGGCACCGGCACAGCGTTGACAACGGCGTCGAGAATGCGCGCCACCAGCGGCTCATCCTGTAACAGCGCGGAGCCTGCGTAGACGTTGCACACTTTCTTGGCCGGGCAGCCCATGTTGATGTCGATGATCTGGGCACCGCGCGCAACGTTGTAGCGCGCGGCCTCGGCCATCATTTCCGGCGCGGCACCGGCGATCTGCACCACGATCGGATCGGATTCGCCCTGGTGATCGCCGCGGCGAATCGACTTTTCGGTATTCCACAGTGCCGCATTGGAGGCGACCATCTCCGACACCGCCATGCCCGCGCCGAGCTTTTTGCAAAGCATGCGAAACGGCCGGTCCGTTACGCCCGCCATCGGCGCCAGGATCAGGTTGTTGCGGAGGGGAATGGTGCCGATTTGCACTGGGATGGAATGCGGATGCGTTCGCGAACGGAAAGCAGCCTATTTTATAGGCGCCTACAAAATAAGCAAAGAGATTTTTCGTTTTCCAGCTTTGTTTCGCAACCCGATGATTTTGCGCGCGGGAAAAAAATGTGCCATGTGCAGTGCAAAAAAGTTGTCGCCGATCAACGACTATTGCGGAACTCCGTAGCCACCCCCACCCGGCGTTTCCAGTACGAACACATCGCCTGCAGCGACTTGGGTCTCATCCGAAAAACCCAGTGGCGTATGCGAACCGTCGGCGCGCTCCACCCAATTGCGGCCGAGAGCACCCGCCGCGCCGCCGGCTGCGCCGAACGGGGGCACCCTTCGGTGGCCGGCCAGAATGGCAGCAGTCATCGGCTCCAGAAAACGGATACGACGGGTGGCGCCGTTGCCGCCTTGCCATTGGCCTCTGCCACCGGAATTTGCGCGTATCGAGTGTTCATCGACCCGGACCGGGTAGCGCCATTCCAGCACTTCCGGATCGGTGAGACGCGAATTGGTCATGTGCGCCTGTACCGTATCGCAGCCGTGAAACCCCGGCCCCGCGCCGGTGCCACCTGACACGGTTTCGTAATACTGGTAATGATCGTTGCCGAAAGTGAAATTGTTCATGGTGCCGTAGCTCGCCGCCATCACGCCGAGTGCCCCGATCAGGGCGTCGGTGATGCATTGCGAGGTCTCGACGTTGCCCGCCACCGTTGCCGCAGGCGGACGAGGATTCAGCATCGAGCCTTCGGGAATGACGATGGTGAGCGGTTTAAGGCAGCCTGCGTTGAGCGGAATATCGCTATCGACCAGCATGCGAAACACGTACAGCACGGCGGCATAGACCACGGCGGAAGGCGCGTTGAAGTTCGATTCGAGTTCACCCGAGGTGCCGGTGAAATCGATGGTGGCGCTGCGACGATCGCGGCCGATGGTGACCTTGACACGGATGACCGCGCCGTTATCCATCTCATAGGCATATTCGCCATCCTTTCCGTCAGGCAAAAGCGCACCGATCACGCGCCGCACGCATTCCTCGGCGTTGTCCTGCACGTGTTGCATGTAGGCGTTGACGGTGTCGAGGCCGAAGTGGGCGACCATCTTGGTCAACTCCTGCACGCCCTTTTCGTTGGCGGCAATTTGCGCGCGCAAGTCGGCAAGGTTTTGTTCGATGTTGCGGGCAGGATGGCGCGCGCCGCTCAGCAGGGCGCGCATTTCGGCTTCGCGCATGACGCCGTTTTCGACCAGCTTCACATTGTCGAGCAGCACGCCTTCGTCTTCGATGGTGCGAGAGAAAGGCGGCATCGACCCCGGCGTGATGCCGCCGATATCGGCGTGGTGGCCCCGCGAGGCCACGTGAAAGAGGATGTCGCGACCGTCGGCCGCGAAAACGGGGGTCACCACTGTCACGTCCGGCAGGTGAGTGCCGCCGTGATAGGGATCGTTGAGCACATACACGTCGCCGGGTTTCATATGACCGGCATTGCGCTGAACGATGGTGCGCACCGATTCGCCCATCGATCCCAGGTGCACCGGCATGTGCGGCGCATTGGCGATCAGGTTGCCGGCGGCGTCGAACAGGGCGCAACTGAAATCGAGACGCTCCTTGATATTGACCGAATAGGCGGTCTGCTGCAGACGTAGCCCCATCTGCTCGGCGATCGACATGAAGAGGTTATTGAATACTTCCAGCATCACCGGATCGACACGGGTGCCGATGGCATGGCGGGCCTCGCGCGGCTCGACCCTGGTCAGCACCAGGTGGTTTTGTCGTGTGACTTCCGCACACCACTGCGGCTCCACCACGGTGGTGGCGTTGGTTTCGGCAATGATGGCAGGGCCGGCGATGCGCTGTCCGATGGCGAGTTGATCGCGCATGAATAGCGGTGCCGGCAAGGTCCTGCCGGCACCGGTCATCGGCACCGTCGCCCGCGCCTTTGCGGGCACGCCGGCGCCGGCATCGGCATTCGAATCAAGCGCAGCGCAGCGGCCGGTTGCCTCGACCGACACCGCCTCGATCACCAGGTTGCGGCCCGGCATCAGGAAGCTGTAGCGGAGCCGGTATTCGCGCTCGAACGCGGCCTGCATGCCGCCGGCGGATTCGAAATCGACGATCAGGGCCGAGTCGGTGCCGTCGTAGCGAAGGTGCACGCGTCGGCGGATTTCCACTTGCGAAGCCGACACTCCCTGGGCCGCAATCTCGCCCACTGTCGCATCGATCAGCGGACGATAGGCGTCATCGAGCGCTGCCACCGAACGCTCCTGCAGTGGCGTTTCCACCGCCTGCTGGCGCATCGAAACGATGTCTGCCAATCCCATGCCGTAGGCGGACAATACGCCTGCCAGCGGATGAATGTACACACGGCTCATCCCCAATTCGTCCGCGACCAGGCAGGCATGCTGCCCGCCGGCGCCGCCGAAGCACTGCAGGGTATATTCGGTGACGTCGTGGCCACGCTGCACGGAAATGAACTTGATGGCGTTGGCCATGTTGGCCACGGCCACTTGCAGGAAACCCTCTGCGACTGCCTCTGGCGTTTGCGGGTGCCCGGTTGCGAGCTCGATCTCCCTCGCGAGTGCCGCAAACTTTTCCTTCACTATGGCAGCATCGAGTGGCTCGTTGCCGCTGGCACCGAACACGGCCGGAAAATACTCTGCCTGCAACTTTCCCAGCATGACGTTGCAGTCGGTCACCGTCAGCGGGCCGCCGCGTCGGTAGCAGGCGGGGCCGGGACTGGCGCCAGCGCTGTCGGGGCCGACCCGATAGCGCTGTCCGTCGAAGTGCAGGATGGAACCGCCACCTGCGGCGATGGTATGGATCGCCATCATCGGCGCGCGCATGCGCACGCCGGCCACCTGGGTCTCGAACTCGCGCTCGAGTTCGCCGGCGTAGTGGGAGACGTCGGTCGAAGTGCCACCCATGTCGAAGCCGATGATCTTGCCGAAGCCCGCCGCTTCGGCGGTGCGGACCATGCCGATGATTCCGCCGGCCGGACCCGACAGGATCGAGTCCTTGCCGTGGAAGCGCGCGGCGTCGGTGAGGCCACCATTGGATTGCATGAAAAAGAGCCGCGTATGCGGCAACGATTCGCGCACCCGCTCCACGTAGCGCCGCAGGATCGGCGACAGATAGGCGTCGACCACGGTGGTATCGCCGCGCGAAACGATCTTCATCAGCGGGCTGGCCTGGTGCGACACGGAGACTTGCGTGAAGCCGATCTCGCGTGCGATCGCGGCCACCCGCAGCTCGTGGCCCGGATAGCGATAGCCGTGCATGAAAACCACCGCCAGCGAACGAAAACCCCGCTGCCAGGCCGCCTGCAAGGCCGCGCGGGCTTGTGGCTCATCCAGTGCTCGCACCAATTCACCGCGAGCGCCGATGCGTTCGTCGATTTCGATCGCCTCGGCGTAGAGCCGGTCGGGCAGGCGGATTTCGCGGTCGAAAATGCGCGGGCGATTCTGGTAGGCGATCCGCAGTTGATCGCGGAAGCCGCGCGTGATTGCGAGCAGGGTGCGCTCGCCCTTGCGTTCGAGCAGGGCGTTGGTCGCCACCGTGGTGCCCATCTTCACCGCATCGATTGCGGCGACCGGAATCGGCGCGCCGTCGGCAACATTCAGCAAACGACGGATGCCGGCCACCGCCGCGTCCGCATATTGCTCGGGATTCTCGGACAGGAGCTTGGCCGTGACCAGCGACCCGTCCGGGCGCCTGCCGATCACATCGGTGAATGTGCCGCCTCGGTCGATCCAGAATTGCCAGCCGCTCATCGCGATGCGGTTCCCTTGCCGCCGGAGAGCGGATTACCAGGCTGTAATTTTAAAGCATCGCTGCGGCGTCCTTCGGCGCGGGCCAATTGCCGCATAATGACGCTCTTTACACCCTGTCCCCAGCCTCCATGTTTTCCGCCCCGCTCTCCCTGCATACCGACACCGCCTACGAATTGCCGGCGCAATGGCGCGAATCCGGCGCCGATAACGCCTGGACGGACGCGCACCTGCCGGGCCGCGACCCGCATAGCTACCTGCAGGGCGCCTGTTTCGATGCAGACGGCGGCCTTTGGCTGGTGGACACGCCATTCGGCCGTGTTTTCTTTATCTCCGCCAAGGGCGAATGGGAATTGATGGCGCGCTACGACGGCTGGCCGACGGCGTTGCGTTTTCACGGCGACGGCCGGCTGGTGATCGCCGATGCCCGTCACGGCCTGCTGGCCATGGACACGGCCAGCCGCAAGATCGCGCCGTTCCTGACCCACCACCTGACGCAACGCTTCAAGGGGGTGGCGGGAATGGTGTTCAGCCGCGCCGGCGACTTGTATTTTTGCGATCGCGGCCAATCCGGCGCGCACGATCCCGGTGGTGCGGTGTACTGCCAGACGGCGGCCGGCCAATTTCAATGTCTTGCGGCCAATATCCCCGGCCCGAACGGAATTGCATTGTCCTCGGACGAAGATCGGCTGCTGGTGGCAGTGGCAGGCGACAATGCCGTCTGGCACATGCCGCTTTCGGGAGGCTCGGTATCCCGCGCCGTGCGTCACATCCAGTTGTCCGGCGGCAATGGTCCGCAGGGCATTGCCGTCGACCAGGACGACAACCTGCTCGCCGCCCACGACGGCATGGGCTGCGTTTGGCAATTCAACAAGCGCGGCGAACCGAAGTATCGGATCGACTCTTCGCGCGGCGACTGGACCACCAGTGTCGCCATTCACCCGCACCACCCCAACGAAATCTTCATTACCGAGTCGCGGACCGGAACGGTTCTGAAAGCGACCCTGCCGCTCTATTGAATCGGCAAGACCATTATCAAGATGACTGAAAAGCCAAGCCTCCCGGAAGGCGCGTTCGGCGATTTCCGCAACGAAATGAGCTACGGGGACTACCTCGGGCTCGACCAGTTGCTGTCCGCGCAAAAGCCGCGCTCTGCCGAGCACAACGAACTTCTGTTCATCATCCAGCACCAGACCACCGAATTGTGGATGAAGCTGATGTTGCACGAACTGCTGGCGGCACGCGAACAAATCCGCAGCGACGACCTGCCTCCGGCATTTAAGATGATGGCGCGCGTGTCTCGCATCATGAACAACCTGATCCAGGCCTGGGATATCCTTGCCACGCTGACGCCGACCGAATATTCGGCATTTCGCGACGCGCTCGGCAAGTCATCGGGTTTCCAGTCCCACCAGAACCGTTCGATCGAATTCGTTTTCGGCAACAAGAATGCGGCCATGTTGAAACCATTCGAACATCGGCCGCAGGTGCATGGGCCCTTGCTGGCGCTGTTGCAGTCGCCTTCGCTGTACGACGAAGCCAACCGTTTGCTCGCCCGTCGCGGTTTCGCAATGGACGCGGCAGCCACCGGTCGAGACTGGTCGTTACCCTACGCCACCAACGCCTCGGTCGCTCGCGCCTGGCGCGACGTATATGCGCAATCGACCAAGTACTGGGACCTCTACCAACTGGCCGAAAAGCTGGTGGACCTGGAGGACTACTTCCGCCAGTGGCGATTCCGGCACGTCACCACCGTCGAGCGCGTGATCGGCTTCAAGCGCGGCACCGGCGGCACCGCCGGCGTGCAATACCTGCGGGAAATGGTCAACGTGCGCTTGTTTCCCGAACTCTGGGATTTGCGAACCGAGTTATGAACGCCGTCGTCGCCGCGCCACCCGCGACCCTTATTTCAACCATCCAGCGAAAATAATCATGCCAGTACTCATTTGCGGTTCGGTCGCCTACGACACGATCATGGTCTTTCACAGCCGCTTCGGGTCGCACATCCTGCCCGACCAGATACATATCTTGAACGTCACCTTTGTGGTTCCCGACATGCGCCGCGAATTCGGCGGCACGGCCGGCAATATCGCCTACAACCTGAAATTGCTTGGTGACGATCCCCTGATCATGGCCACCGTCGGTGAAGACTTCGGGCCATACAAGGAGCGGCTCGACAAGCTCGGCATCGCCACCACGCACATCAAGCAGATTCCCGGCGCTTTCCTGCCCCAGGCCTTTATCACCACCGACCTCGACGCCAACCAGATTACCGCCTTCCACCCGGGTGCCATGGCCTCTTCGTACCTAAACAAGGTCGGCGACGCCAAAGGCGTCACGCTCGGCATCCTGGCGCCCGACTCGCGCGACGGCATGCTCCAGCACGCGCAGCAATTCCGCGACCAGGGCATCCCCTTCATTTTCGATCCGGGCCAGGCCATGGGCTTGTTCAATGGCGACGAACTGCGGCATTTCGTGGAACTTGCCGATTATGTCGCGGTCAATGACTACGAAGCACGCGTCATGGAAGAGCGAACCGGCGAAACGATCGCAGCTTTGGCTGGCAGGGTCAAGGCGCTATTTGTAACCAAGGGCGCAGAGGGGTCGCAGATTTATGCCGACGGTCAACAAATCGTCGTCCCAAGCGTTAAGGAGCAACGCCGGGTCGATCCGACCGGCTGTGGTGATGCCTATCGGTCGGGCTTGTTGTATGGGATTGAGCGCGGCTGGGATTGGCAAAAAATCGGCAGGCTCGCCAATACCATGGGCAGCCTGAAGATCGAACACCGCGGCCCGCAGGGGCATGAACCCAGCCGGGCCGACATTGCCGAGCGGTATCAGTCGGCTTTTGAAGACTATATTTGGTAAGGAGAATGCCATGTTGAAAAGAATGTTGATCGTCGGTACCGTTGCCGTTGGTGCCTTGTTGATGGGCTGCGCGCAGCCGGGATTGGGTGGCGGCAATTACACCCGTTCGCAGGTTCGCGGGGAGCAGACCGTCCGGCTCGGTGTGGTCGAGACCGTGCGCGATGTCACCATCGATGCGCGCGGTGACGGCGTCGGCACTTTGGCCGGAGCGGCTATCGGCGGGGTTGCCGGTTCGACCGTCGGTGGCGGACACAAGGCCAATACGGCCGGCGCCATTGCGGGCGCAGTCGTCGGCGGCATTATCGGCAGCGCAGTGGAAAAAAATGCCAACGACCGCAAAGGCGTTGAAGTGACCGTGCGTCTGGAAGGCGGCAAATTGATCGCCGTCACCCAGGAAAAAGATGAAGAGTTCCGGGTCGGCGACAAGGTGCGCATCCTGTCCGGACAGGGCGCCACCCGCGTGTCGCGCTATTGACCCGGCACCGGGAACTTCCCGGTAAAAAAGGGCGCCGCAAGGCGCCCTTTCCATTTGGACGGGGCATTTCCGCTAGTATCCGGGGATGCACGCCGTTTCCCAACCGATTCATCCTGATGCCACCGTATCCTGGCCACTGCGCAGCCTGCGTTGGACACGCATGTCGTTGCACATCGCGCTCGCCCTGTTTCTGGCGGGCCTGGTATTCCCGATCATTCGCACACAGCGTCGCGCCGCATTGCTGAAATGGTGGTCGGCGAAATTGCTGCGCATTCTGGACGTTCGTTTGCAAATCAGGGGGCGCCGCGTCGCGGAGCACGCACGTAATACGGTGCTCACCGCGAACCACATTTCCTGGCTGGACATTTTCGTCATCAATGCCGCACATCCGGCGCGCTTCGTCGCAAAGTCGGAAATTCGCGGGTGGCCGGTGGTCGGCTGGCTATGCGCCATGACCGGCACCATCTTCATCGAACGTGGCAAGCGTCGCGATACGGCGCGCATCGCGGCGGTTATGCACGATGCCTTGCAGGCCGGTGACACGCTGGGATTGTTCCCGGAAGGCACCACCACGGCAGGCGACCATTTGCTCAAATTCAATTCTTCGCTGTTCGAGCCGGCCATCGCCAACCATGTGCACCTCGCCCCGGTCGCGCTGCGTTATTTGACGGCGCAGGGAACGCGCTGCGAGGCGGTTGCCTTCATCGGAGAACAGAGTTTCCTGCAATCCCTGCAAGCCATCCTAGGCCAGCGGGCGATCACGGCGGAGCTCCTGTTTGCGCCGCACATCGAAGTCGCCGGACTGAATCGCCGCGAGCTGGCGGCACGGGCGGAAGCGGCGGTTGCCGCGCAACTCGGCGTCCCGCTGCCGAAACATCGCCAGAAATTCGACGCGGCAGCGGCCGGACCGATCTAGTCTTCGCGCCCCGCTTCGGTCGCATCGCGGCCGGGCAAATCGGTCGCGACGCAGGGAACCTGAAATACCCGCAGGTCATCGAGGCGTAGCGCCGTCAGTTCGCGTCCCCACACGCAACCGCTATCGAGACCGATGAAGTTTTCCGATCGATATAGTCCCAACGCCGACCAGTGCCCGGCCAGGATCAGGCGCGGCGCCCGTTTGCTGGGGCATTCGAACCAGGGCGAGAGACCCGCCGGCATACTTTCCCGGTCACCTTTGTAGCCGAGCGCCATCGCACCACCGGCGTCGAGCGTGCGCATGCGGGTCATGGCGTTGATGGTGACGCGCAATCGATCGAAACCCTGTAAATCGTCCCGCCATGCCGGGGGTTCGTTGCCGTACATGTTGACCAGCAGGCTTTTGTACTGCGCGCCCTGCAATTCGGTTTCCACTTCGGAGGCCAGCCTGCGCGCCAATTCCCAACTCCACGATGGCAACAGGCCGGCATGCACTATGGCGTAGCTCGATTCGCACAGAAATAACGGTTGACGGCGCAGCCAGGCTAGCAGTTCGATGGCGTCGGGCGCGTCGAGCAGCGGCTGGAGGGTATCGAGACGGCCTGGGCGGGCGATACCTTCGGCGACGGCCAGCAAGTGGAGGTCGTGATTGCCCAGCACCATGCGTGCGCAGCTGTCGAGATCGCGCACCAGACGCAGACAGGCAAGCGAGCCGGTACCGCGATTGACGATGTCGCCGACAAATATCAGGCGATCGGCCTCGCGGTCAAAGGAAATGGCTCGCAGCAGCGACTGCAGTGTGGCAAAGCAGCCCTGTAAGTCGCCGATTACGTAGGTCGACACGGTGCGCTGTCACATGAAAAAAGGGCGGAACGCGCCGCCCTTTTTGCCCCGGTTCGAATGGCGATCACTTTGCCATCGAAATCATGTAATCGACCGCTGCCTTGATATCGGCATCGGCGATGGCGGGATTGCCGCCCTTGGCGGGCATGGCGTTGAAGCCTTTCACGGCATGCTCGTACAGGAGCGCACTGCCTTTGGCGATACGCGGGCCCCAGGCGGCCTTGTCGCCCGCCTTTGGCGCGCCGGCAATACCCTGACCGTGGCAGGCGGTACAAACGGCTTCAAAAGTACCCTTGCCGCCGGCCGGCTTGGCGGCAGCGGTACCAGCCGGCAATGCGGCCGGGATTGCCATCGCGACAATCGGTGCGGGCGCCGATTTGGCGGTTGCCGGTAGTGCGGCGGCAGCGGCAGTTGGAACCGGGCTCTTGGAAGGGTCGACGGCAAGGTTCACGATCGGTGCAATGCGCTTGGCAATGGCTTCCGGCGAGCTGGCCTTGGCATCACCTGCGCCGATGGCACGGGTGCCGACGGCAAACTGCACCAGCAGATAGATGCCGACAATCAATCCCAGCGCACCGACCGCAATGGCGATGGCCATTTGCACGGGATTGGAGGATTTGCCGGTCGAAGCGGAGCCGTGCGAGTGATCTGACATGGTTATTCCTGAAAATTC
>Ga0302321_100003145_pt1 | contig 14142 bp, 10 predicted proteins | sample Fen_T0_1_FD_202505 | JGI IMG/M metagenome (GOLD analysis project Ga0302321, IMG submission 202505) | Peat permafrost microbial communities from Stordalen Mire near Abisko, Sweden - Fen_T0_1 | ecosystem: Environmental > Terrestrial > Soil > Wetlands > Permafrost | place: Sweden: Abisko...
CGTGCTGGATTATGGCGTCTGCGTGCTGCGCTTTCCTTAAAAACATCAGGTTAAAGCGGCTGCCCTGCGCCACATTCTTGCGCCATCTGCTAGCACCTTGCTTCCTGAAATGGATGCAAACCCGCACCCCGGCCGCGGCGAAACATTTTGCGCGATTTCAGTCCGCCAGCCTTCCTAATTTGAATTCCGGCTTTCCTAATTCCGCCGCTCAGTTAATTTCCCGGGCATGGAGCATGGACTTGTCACGGATATTGCCATTTGCATCATCGCCGCCTGGGTGGTGGCGGTGGCGTCGCAAGTCGCGCGCCAACCCCTGCTGCTGGCATATCTGGTGGCAGGCTTTGCGGTCGGCCCCTACGGCTTCAAGTGGGTCACGAATCCAGATTCGATCCAAACCATCTCCGAAATCGGCCTGTCGCTGCTGCTGTTCATGATCGGGCTGGAGATTGACTTGAAGAAGATGATGAGCGCGGGCAAGGTCATCACCTTCACCGCCGCGGCGCAGATCGTGGGGTGCTTTGGCGTTGGCTGGCTGATTTTCAATTTCGTGGGCCCGGCGCAGAACCCGCTGGAGGCGGTTTACCTGGCCGTGGCGGCGGCGATGAGCAGCACGATCATCATCGTCAAAATCCTCTACGAAAAACGCGAATTGGAAACGCTCGTGGGCCGGGTGACGCTGGGGGTGCTGGTGTTGCAGGATGTGGCGACGATTTTATTTCTGGCGCTTCAGCCGAACCTGAAGCATCCGGGCATCGGCGTGATGGCAATGGCGCTCTGGCACGTCCTTCTGCTGGTGTCGGTGGCGTTTTTGGCGAGCCGGTTTGTGCTGCCGCCGGTGTTCCGGTTCATCGCGCGGCTGCCGGAACTGGTGCTGGTGGGCTCGCTGGCGTGGTGCCTGGCCCTGGCGGGTTTTGCCGGCTGGCTGGGCCTCTCCTCCGCCATGGGCGCGCTGATCGCGGGCATGATGGTGAGCACGTTCCCGTACACGCTGGACGTGGTAGCGAAGGTGACGAGCATCCGTGATTTTTTTGTGACGCTGTTTTTTGTGGGGCTGGGCATGACGGTGCCGGTGCCGACCTGGAGCTACATCATGTGGACGCTGTTCCTGTGCCTGGTGCTGGTTGGCAGCCGGCTGCTGACGGTGTTTCCGCCGCTTTATTATATGCGGCAGGGTTTTCGCGTGAGCCTGCTCCCGGCGATCTATCTCTGCCAGATGAGCGAGCTTTCGCTGGTGCTGCTGGCGCTGGGCAAGGCAAGCGGCGACGTATCCGAGAACACCATCGGCATCTGCGCCTTTTCCTTTGCGTTCCTCGCCGTGGGTTCCACCTACGGCATTTTAAAAAGCGAGACCTTGCTCCGCAAAGCCACGCCCCTGCTCCACCGGATGGATTTACATGATCTGGATCACACGCTCTTCCTGTCGCGCACGGAGGCGAAACGGCACCGCATCTGCCTGCTGGGCTTTTCGTGGACGGCCAGCTCGCTGCTCGAGGAGATCAGCCGGGAACGCCCGGACCTGGTGGCGGAAATCGTGGTGATTGATTTCAATCCAGTGGTTCACGAGAAGCTGAAGGCGCGCCACGTCCACGCCGTGTATGGCGACATCACCGCGCGCGACGTCCTGCATCACGCGGGAGCGTCACACGCCGAGATCATCATCTGCTCGCTGCCCAACATGGTGCTCAAGGGGGCGGATAATCTGAAGATCCTCCGGCAGCTCCGCGAGCTGAACCCGGCGGGGAAGATCATCGTCCATGCGGAGCTGCTCTCGGATATTCCGATGCTTTACGCGGCCGGGGCAAGCTACGTGACGGCGCCGCGGCTGATCGAAGCCCTCGACCTGCTTTCCGCCGTCGAAGCGGCGGAGAAAAATCTGTTTGAGGAAAAGCGCGGGGAACAGCTCAAGCGGCTGAAAGATCGCGTGGAAGTGATTCCGTAACCCCGGCAACCCCTCGTCCGGTCGGCGGCCACCTTCGCCCTCTGAGCGGGAAAAGACTGGAAATACTGCCTTCTACGAAACGCCCCTTTCGAGGTGTGCGTTGAAGCGTCAGCCAGGCCCGCGGAAGCCCAACACCAGCGGCAGCAGTGCACCCCAATTTATTGCACACCAATTCTTTACCATCAGCCACACCGCCCGCGAACCAGCCCCGCCGTTCGCACCTTGTGGCCAATGCCGGAGCCAGAGGCTGATTCAGGACGCTGGAAAAACAGGTCGCCAATGTTAATAATATTTTACATTAGCGGTTTTTGGGGGTAATTGTTCAGCTGCTGAAAGGCCCAGCCACCATGGATCAGATGAGTAAAATACCGTTTCTCATTTTGGGAAGTTTCCTGACGGTTTGTTCGAGCGTTCAAGCGTTGGATTTTTATTCCACCTTGAATCCCGGCTCAACGCCGGGGAATTTCTCCGGCGAACTGCATCTGTCTTTCAGCACCGCCAACAGCCTGGATTACGGCTATAATTCCACGTACGGAAAAAATATTTTCCGCCTGTCGTCCTCTGTTTCACCGACTTATACCGACCCGAGCCTGGCGGCCAGTGTTTATCTTTCCTTTGTCATCGGGATTGACGGCCCCCCGGAGAATAATTATCTGATCTGCAACTTCCCCTCGTTTTATGATGCCAGCATCGGCCAAAAGATCGGGTTCGGCAATTTGACGAGCTTCTCGGACGGCCCACAAAATTATTCGTCGCTGACGTACAACCTGCAACCCGGCGCCCCCTCGCAGACGGCCATCGCGTATACGACCGGGAATCAGTTCTACAGCCTGAACGACGGTCTGCATCCCCCAACGGATACGATGAACTTCAGCTATTCGCTGCTGGTGGATTTTGATGGCACGACGGCCACTGGCAGCGGGGTCTGGTCGCTGACTTACACAGGTTCCGTGACGCCCGTGCCTGCCCCGGAGCCGGCGGCCGGTTGGCTGGCGGTCGCGGGCGGAAGTTGCTGCTGGCTGGCTTGGGCCAGGCGCCGACGCGTCGACCGCGCTCGCAACTGAACATAGCAATAGCTCCCGGTGGTCGCCTTTTTTAGTTCCCTACAGACGGCGACCGACCACAGTGAGACGCGACTGCCAACCAGTCGGACTCTTGTCGTGCAGTACCGAACATCCAAACCATTCCACGAGAATGGTCTACACCGAATTTGACCACTACCCGCCAAATACCGTGGTATTTGCCGGTCTTCCCTCAACGCCGGATCCAATGTTATAATCCGCCGTTTATGAGTACGATCCTATCCATTCAGGCCGCAGCCCCGGCCCGCACTCAGCCGTCTGTCGTTCTAAAGCCGGCTTGCTCGCAGGCCGGGGAACGTCGCCCAGAGCAGAGCACAGAACCTTGGAGCGCTCCGAAAAAAGGTGAATTCGGCGAAACGAACCCAAATTGAATTATATGTAAGCACTTATAAATATGTACGATGTGACAAATTCAGCGTTTTTTAACCTGTCAAAACGAACCCAAAACGAACCCAAAACGAACCCAAACAAACCCAAAACGAAGCCAATTCGAACCCAAATAAACCCAATTTATCCATACTTGTTGGGTTGGATTTGTCCCACTGGCGGTGGTTTCAGGCCTCGTTTTGCGTGCCATGGGGCCGACCATTTCCAGCGGGAGGGTCGTTTTTCACCAACTTCGGGCTCGTTCGTTTGCGATGGTGGTCTCCGCCCCAGTTTCAGTGGCGATGCTGGTTGGGCTCAAAATGAACACGGCGCCAAGGTGCGCTCGCCACCCGGTGAGGAAACGAAAACGTGTTGCCTTGAAGAGAAAAGTGGTTCAGGCTGAAAGGCATTCCCCATGAAATGGATTTGTATTGCGCTGCTGTGGTTGGGTTTGCCGTTTGCGGCCTGGGCCGATGGCATGGTAATTCCCACCGTCGCCTACCCCGCCCACGTCACGATCCCCGACCAGCGGGCGCTGATCCATTTCACGAACGGCACCGAGCGGCTGGTGATTGAAACCCGCTTCACCGGCGCGGGCACCAACTTCGCCTGGGTCGTCCCCTTCCCCAATGAGCCGGTCATCGAGGCCGCCACGACCGGCTTGTTCCCGACGCTGGAATATCTGTTCCGCCCCGAGATTATCCACCATGTGCCGCGCTATTACATCGGCATTTTGTTCGGGCTGGGGTTCCTCTATTTGTTTTGGCGCGCACAGCAATCCGTCTGGGACGGTCTTTACGTCGTCGTTGTTATTGTGTTGCTCATTATTCTTGCCGCTGCGCTCCTGCCGGCGCTGAGTAAAACGAAAAGCATGTCGGAGGGCGCCACGACTTCCTCTGCCGACGTGTCCATCCTCGACCGCAAGCTCGTGGGCATTTTTGAAACCACCACGATTTCCGCGCGTGACCCGGCGGCGCTGGAAAATTGGCTGCGCGATAATGGCTTTGCCCTTCCCACCAACGCCGCGCCGGTCATCGCCAGTTACGTCAAAGGCGGCTGGGTGTTCGTGGCCAGCAAAATCCGCCGCGACCGGCCGGAGTTGGACACCAGCACGCCCCATCCTCTCTCGTTTACGTTCAAGACCTTCAAGCCGGTTTATCCGATGCAACTGACTGGACTGAACAACCCGTCGCTGACCGTGGCGCTGTATGTCTTTGGCAACGCCGGAGCCAGCGCGCCCCATTTCAAAGTGGAAAGCTGCGCCCGGACCCGCCTCGCCCATCCCCTGCTCCGCCATTGGATCGGCGATTCATCCGTCGTCACCAAACTCACCGCCACACTTTCACCACGCACCATGCGCCAGGATATCTGGCTGGAAGAGTCGTCTTATAATTCCGAGAAAAAGCACCGCCTGTACAGCCAGCAAGGCGCACTCACCATCGCGCTGAATTGCGGGGCCGGGTTCTTTGCCTTGTGCCTGACCATCCTCTGCCTCCTCGCCTTCGCCCATGAACTTGAACGGCACCGGGCCAAACTGCTGAAACGAACGGGCGGCGCTGCCCTCGCCGGCATTGTGCTTGTTGGTCTGGTTTATCTGTCACTGCCCAAAATTGATGTAAAAGTGGCGAAGGGTTACCATGGCTATGATATTGGAATGAATCACTTGGCGCTCGAACTCGCTTTGGAAAATGGTAACTGGCAGACCGTCACAGCCGCCCGGGCCGGGCTCAAAGAAATCATTTCCAACCCGACCAATGCCGTCAACTATGGTCTCAAAAGCTGGGACAATACAATTATTGGCGGGCAATTACGCGAAGAAGATTCACCCGGAAATTATCTCCTGCGCGAGACCAACCATGAATTACAAGTCATCGTATATAATCTTGATGGCAGCGAGAAGATTTCCGAGCGCAGATATCAACCCACCTCGCATTAAGCCATCGGCGTGGCCAGCAAATTGACTCGACCCGGAGCCCTTCTGCTGGCATCAAGTTGAGGTGAATTTAAAATCTGTCCGCACCGTCGCGATCGAAGCCGCCCTTGCCGCCGGCAAGGTCATGCATGACAACTGGCTCAAACCCAAACGCGTCAATTGCTCCGAAGCCCATGACATCAAGCTGGAACTCGACGTGCGCTGCCAGGCCCTGATCGAGAAGATTCTCGGCCGGGCATTCCCGGAGATTCCCGTTCTCGGCGAAGAAGGCAACACCGGCGATGTGAACGCGGAATACCGCTGGGTGATTGATCCGATTGACGGCACGGTGAATTATTTCTTTGGCATTCCGCACGCCGCCACCTCGATCGCGCTGCAATATCGCGAGCAATCGGTCGTAGGCGTGATTTACGATCCGTTTGCCGCTGAACTCTGGACGACGATCAAGGGCGAGCCCACGCGGCTGAACGGCAAGGTGGTCAAGGTGAGCGAGCGCGCCAAGGTGTCCGACGCGATTCTCGCGATCGGTTTTTCCAAGAGCCAGGACAACCTGGAAAAGTGCCTGCCGCACATGGCCCGGCTGACACGCCGCGCCAAAAAAATCCGCGTGATGGGTTCCGCCGCCATTGAACTGGCCTATGTCGCCTGCGGCCGGCTGGACGCCTACGTGGAGCGCCGCATCAATCTCTGGGACGTGGCCGCCGGCAGCCTGCTGGTGGAAAATGCAGGTGGAGAATTTTATACGGTGCCCGCGCCGGGCAAATACCGCTACGCCATGTGCGCGGACAACGGCAAACTGCGGAAGAAACTGCAGATTGGCACGCTGCTGAACTGAGTTACCGAGGAAACCGGCTTACAGGGTGGTAAAAAATGCTTTCAGCTTGGCCAGTGCCTGGGCACGGTGGCTGAGTTGGTTTTTCACGGCTTCACCGAGCTCGGCAAACGACTCGGTGAATCCGTCCGGCACAAACAGCGGATCATAGCCGAAGCCCCCCGCGCCGCTGGCCACCGGCTGGATCCACCCCTCACAGGCGCCATCAAAGAGCCGGGCGGCAAATTCCTCGGCAAAGCAAACCGGCGAGGCGCACGCCACCTTTCCCGCCGGCACCGGCACCAGGGCGATGACACAGCGGAAGCGCGCGGTGCACTTTTCCGGGGGCACCGCTTGCAACAGACGCAGCAGCTTGGCGTTGTTGTCGGCATCGTGGGAATTTTCGGCCTGAGCCAGCGCGGCGAAACGGGCGGAGTGAACACCGGGGGCGCCGTTCAATGCGTCCACTTCCAGGCCGGAATCATCGGCGAGCACGAAGAACGGCGCAGCGCCAATGGCGAAGCGCGAATCCACGAGCCAGGTGGCCAGAGCGGTGGCCTTTTTCGTGGCGTTGCCCGCAAAGGTGGCGGCATCTTCCACGACCTTGGGGGCGCCCGGAAAATCGTTCAGAGTGAGAAATTGAAAGGCGTCCCCCAGGATGGCGCGGATTTCTCCGACCTTGTGGGCGTTGCGGGTGGCGATGAGCAGGGTCGTCATGCGCGGATTATGGCGGGTTCCCCGGCGCGCGTCAGCCCAGCAATTCCTGGAGCCGGCCGTACTTGTGTTTGAATTCCTCGATCAGCCGGTCGTAGTGGTGCAGTTTGCGCAGGGCCCGCACCACTAGATAGACGCCCAGCACCACGAGGGCGAGGTTGAGCAGCAACAGCGGAATGAGCCAGTGCATCACGTGGCTCAATTCGTAGGAGCGGGAGGTGGCGATCAGCACGCTCAACACGGACAGCGGAAAGGCGAAGATGGCAATGCCGGTGCGCATGGTGGAGAGCACGGTGCGTTTCTCGGCCAGGAGCAGTTGCAACTCCTGCAGGACGATCGCATCGAGGGGCGTTGGGGATATTTCGCTCATGCCCCGGAAATTTAGCAGAACCCGCGCAAAGCGGCAGGGGATTTTTTTGACAGGAATTTTTGGAGAGGTCGGTTTTCCGAAACGCGCCTTGTTTTCAGGGCGCGGCTTTGGCAGCGTCAATCCCGCCACATGCAACAGCTCGTCGAAGATTTTCTGCAATACCTGCGCCACGAACGCGGGCAGTCGGACAACACGGCCAAAACCTACGCGGCGTTGCTCGGTAAATTCACGGACTGGGCGGAACGTGAAAAGATCACGGACTGGAAAGCGGTCGGGCTCACGCAGCTCATGGCGTTCCTGCAATTCGAGCGCGCCCGCCCGCTCGCCGACGAGCCAAAAACCTCCACCAAGCGCCTGAGCGGCGAAAGCGTCTATCTGGAAATCGCCGCGCTGCGGGCGTTTTACCGGTTCGCCGAGAATGAAAAGCTGCTGCCGGCCAATGTCGCGGAAAACCTGTCCCTGCCCCGCCGCTGGAAACGGCTGCCCAAGGCGCTGTCGAACGAGGAAATTGACAAGCTGCTCGAACCGGAGGTGCCGGAGACGCCGGACGCGCTGTGCAGCCAGGCCGTGGTGGAACTGGCGTACGCCTCGGGGCTGCGCCTGTCGGAATTGAAAAACATCCGGCTGGAGCAGATTCACCTCGAAGCCGGCTTCATCAACGTCATCGGCAAGGGCAACAAAGAGCGCGTGGTGCCGGTGGGCAAAACGGCGGTGGCGGCCTTGAACCGCTATCTGGACGCGGGCCGGCCAAAACTCGTCACGGCCAAATCCCCGGCGAATGTTTTTTTAACCCGGCGCGGCACGCCGTTCGCCTCCGTCACACTGTGGAAGCGCATCAAAGACCGGGTCAGCCGTGCAGGCATTGGCCGCAACATCACGCCGCACATGCTGCGGCACAGCTTTGCGACGCACCTATTGGAACACGGGGCGGATTTGCGGGTGATCCAGGAACTGCTGGGCCATGCGACCATCGCCACCACGGAAGTGTATACCCATGTCAGCGGCCACCGGCTGCGGGAGATTCACCGGAAGTTTCATCCGCGGGCGTGAGGGCGGACGCCCCGGGCCTCATTCAAAATCGTAAACGACGACCTTTTTCACGAGCGGTTTGACGTAGTTCTCAACGAACGCGAGGTGCGAGGGGTGCACCTGATATTCATCATGCGCCTGTTTGGTGGTGAAAACCGTGTTGAGCGCCACCTGATAACTCTGGTCCACCACGGGGCGTTGGCTGCCGACCATCTTGCCGATTTGAAAATGCAGCAGGCCGGGAATGGGCTTCAGAAATTTGGCGGCACCGGCCACAATGGCATCCGCGGCTTCCGGCTTGGCGGGATCCGTCCAAAAAACAACGACATGTGAAAACATGGCAAAAATATTCGCGGGAATGAGCGTGACGGCAAGCGAAATTTTGCCCAATTCAGAAAAAGACCTGCGAAGGACGCCAAGGACGCGTACTGGGTCGGACTTGGATTCATCCAAGTTGGGTGGCAACAGCGTTCACGGACGATGGCGGCGTTCAAGGGGGCATCCCGCTTCAATGAGAAAATCCAATCGTCGCATGACAGGTCTTAACAGTGCCAACGGTATCGCCCGTAAAAAGGATCGTCCAATGTCCCACTCCATGAACGCCATGTGGAATGCTCCAAGTCGCGCGCCGACAGTGCATCAGGTCGCCGGCCGGCTCGACCGATTCTGGCTGGCCAAGCAGCGCATACACCTGATCGCGAGTCATGCCACACGTCACCTGTTCGTAAGCGGAGGCCGTGGCCTTCGGATCGGGATTCGGCGTACTGCATCCAATCAGCCCGACAAAGCAAAGTGCAAGTAGAATGGGTCGCATAATAAATCCTGTAACCAGATGCCCTGTGCCAGGCCGGCGACGAGGTTGGGGGCATCGTTGTGTGAGTCTACGGCAGCATCTTCAGACTGGATTCAAAACCTGTCAACCCTTTATGAAGAATGGCGGCGGGATATCCATCGGCACGAAACTGGAACCCGTGGGTTGGCAGGCGGCGGCTGGCAGCCGACTGCCCGCCCTACCGGCGCCGCTTTAAACCCTCACGAATCACGGACCACACCTCACTCTCGTTTCACGGCCGCAGGCTGGCACAATCCGAAAACAAGAGCGCCATCTGCCGTTTCAGCGAACCGATTTCAGCCGCGAGCGGATTGCGGCCTGAACGACCGCAAATTTGGCTGGCGGTAACGGCGGCTGGCAGTTGCGTCAAATCAATCTGCTCCACGGTCAGGTTTTCCGCGTTGAGCTGACCGCGCAGCTCCGGCGCAATTTCTTCGGCGGCGATGAGAAACAACACGATGCCCCACGCGGAGAATCGGTCGAGGTTGAGTTCCAGCCATTCCAAGAAGCGGCGCGGCGTTTTCTTGTTGGCGAGTTCCAGATGGCTGCGTACCGCCACGGGAAAATCGGCGTAGCCAAGATATTTAAAGCCGGCATCAGCCCGGCCCCGCGCCGCCCAATCGCGGAACAACTGCTGCACGCGGAGGTTGAGCCGGTAAAACTGGTCGAACGCGCGGCGGTAGCGGTCGAGATAGTCATCGTCGAAGAAGATGTCCTGAAAAAAGGCCTGGCAGACGAACACCCAATACGAAGAGTTGTCCCAGAGAATTTTGGCGGTCATCACCCTGGCGCAGCCAAAGGTGGGGTACTGATCGCAAAACACCTCGGTAAAGGCACGCTGCAGCATCAGCATCGTGGCATCGCTCTGCGCGACGGCGGCGGGAGTCAAGGTGCCGGCAAAATCCCGGCAGACCAGTCGCGTGACCATGGTATTGCCCAGGGCGATGAAATCGGAGCCGGGGCTGTAAAACGGGTCCAGAAAGGCCGCTGCCTCGCCCACGCACGCCCAACGGTTCGCGGAATAAAACTGCCCGGTCTCGTAGCTGAATTCCTTAAGGAACAGGAAATCCATCACGCTGAAGCCGGCGAGATTTTGCGCCAGCACCGGCTCATGGCGCGCGAGCCACGCCAGTGTCAGCGGATAGGTGTTGAGCGTCGCGATGGGATGGATGCGCTCATCCACGACGATACCAATACTGGTGTTGCCCGAGGCGAGCGGGATGAGCCAGACCCAGTATCCGTGGCCGACAAGATGATTCGTAGAGCGGTAGCGATTACCGCCGGGAACCTGCCCGTGCCAGGCGACCTCCTCCGGCGGGACAAAACTTTCCACATCACACTTTCCTGACACCCGGAACCAACTGGCGCTGTGCCGGAGCGGACTGGGCCGGCCAAGCTGCAATTGCTCCTGAAGCAGCCGGCGGCGGCCGGTGCAATCCACCACCCAGGTCGAGCGCAGGCTCCGGATTTGGCCATCGCTGCGCGCGCGGATCAGGGTGGTATGCGGCTGCTGGGGTTTGCCCAGGGAAATTTCTTCCACGCCAAAACCTTCCAGCAGGGTGACGCCGGCGGCCTGGTTCAAATCGCGCAGATGATTCTCCAGCCGGCCGCGATCCAGTTGATAGGACGAGACGGGCGGAAACTGGCGCGGACCGTATTCGGGCCGGGCCGACAGCGGGCCGTGAGCATTGCCAAAGAAAAAGCGCAGGCCGTTTTTCAGCAACTGCTCGCGATCAAGGTGTTCATGGAGCTGAAGTTTTTCGGCGAAGTAATGGGCGCCCAGTTCAGAAGTGGCTTCGCCGACCTTGAAGGCGGCCTCGGGCAACGGACGCTTGACGGCATCAATCACCACCACGGAGAGCTGCGGCCGGGTGAGCTTGAGCTGCCGGGCCAGGCATTGACCAGCCAGGCCGCCGCCCGCGATCAACACATCAAAGGTAGGATTTTCCGCCATGCGGGGCGGAACGTGCAGAATCCCGGGGTGATTGTCAAACCGACAGACGCGTTAATGGGGCGGCCAAGGAACCGGCCTTATTCAGCTGACTTGTCCGACTGAAGTTGAACCAAAGTCCAGACTAATCTTCCAACCAAGCGCAACCCGCGGCGTCCGGGAAAAACAAAACCCGGCTGGGGAATCCAGCCGGGGTGAAACCGAGGGGCAACCCTTATTGTCCCTGTAAAATCGCGGGCAGATAATATGTCGTCAATGAGGTAATATTAAGGGCCGGCGTCGCGGTGCTGCCTTTTTGAATCTGCGTAAATATGGCGGGGCTGGGCCGGCCAAATACCACCGAACCATCGGTAAAACACACCTGCCATCCCTTGGACTTATAATGGGCAAAATAGGTTGAGCTCAACATTTGCGTGTCAATGTAGTCCATGATAAACACATTGCGCTGTTTGACCTGCGAGGATTTCTGAAACAGCCGGGTGCCGGTGGGCTTATTAGTATCCACCACCGGATTATAGGTATAGCTGCTGCGCACGCCGCTGCCATTGATGTTGCCGTAGCTGAGGTTGCCAGCGCTGCTGTATTGATCAATCGAAAGCGGTGAACCGCTGGGATAGGCCGGATCATAGAACAACCGGCCGTCGCCCGCCAGCTTGGCGCTATAGAGATAGCCAAGGTTCTCAAAATTAGCCCCCTGCCGCGCCACGACCGCAGCGTCCTGGGAAATGTGGCCGGTCAGTCCATCTGGTGCCATAACCACCCAGCGGATGTAATTGGACAAATCAATGACATTCTTGGTCCGGATATTGGCCGCAGTTCCCGCCCAAATGGGAAACCAATCGTCACTATCCGTGGCGTAAATGGTGCAACCAAGATAAAGCTGCTTGAGACTGTTGACACATTGAATTCGCTTGGCCTTATCTTTCGCTGACGCCAGCGCCGGCAGCAACATGGCCGCCAGAATGGCAATAATGGCGATCACCACCAGCAATTCAATCAAGGTAAAACCGCAGCTACAGCCACGCTTGGCTTTCAATCCATTAACCTGCGGCAATAAGTTTACTTTCATAGAGATGGTCATACGTTCGTCAGTCAAAAGGGGCTTGGTGTTAAGTTCAAGATACAACTTTTCCGCCCAATAACCATCGCCAGTTCTGTTGATACCAGCCCGTAAAACCCAGTCCCGGGAGTGCATTAGATTTGCCTTATAGATACCTGTGGCGCGCACTTTAAATTTATCCTCTGAAAGCCAAGGGGAAACATCATGGCACGCGGACAGGCAACGATAAAAGACGGACCAGGCCGAAGCCGGGCATGCCCCGGCCATAAAAAACCCGGCCTGTTCGGAACAGGCCGGGTTGCGGAAAATGCTGGCGTGCAACCGGTAGCCGGGGGCACGCCAGGGTGAATTACAATTTCAAGCGGTAGAACACCGTCGGCTTGGTGGCATCCGTCGTGATGTTGGTCGAGATGATGCTGGTGCTGCCTGCCACATCCACCCAATTGGTGCCGAGGCCGGTGGTCAGGCTGTTGGTCTGCTGTTGCAGAGTCCACCCCAGGTGGTCGGCGGGCCAGGCGAGCGAGAGCGTATTGCCGCTCACGCTGAACGTGATCACGGGCGGGTTGGGATTCACCGTGGGCACCACGGTCAGCACGCCATTGGTAAAGGCATACCCCAAGCCGCTGCCGGCGGTGCCAACAACGCTGGCAAAGGCCCCACTCTGTGAACCAGCCGTGAACAGGGTGAAGGTGTCACCGGCGACGAGCGGCGTCCCGTCCGAAGTGACGTTGGTGACGGCCAAGGTGCCGCCATAAGTCACCGCCGAGGCGACGGCGAGCAGGCCGCTCGTCTTCACCCCGCCGGTTTTGCTGATGCGCAGACTCGCCGTGCCTTGCACGTTCAGCGCGCCGCCAATCGTGAGTTTGCCCAACGTGGCATCGCCCGCCCCAATCGTGCCGGCCGGGCCAACCGTTACCGAACCCGCAAGCCGGCCGACGCCGGCGACCGTGCCGGTACTCACCAAAGTGGTGCCGGTGTAAGTGTTGGTCGCGTCGAGATAGACCGTCCCCAGACCCTGCTTGGTCAGGCCGCCGGTGCCTGCCGCGAGTAACGGCTGCGGAAGCGAGAGGGTGAATCCGCCATCGTCCAGAATCAGGCCGCCGTTCTGCACATTGGCCGTAACGCCCTGGATGTAGTTGGCGCTGGCCGCCGTGGCCTGCAGGATGCCGCCGTTGAAGTTGATTACGGAGGAGGCCGGGGCCGTGCCGTTCGTGCGGACTGCGGTGGCCTGCACCAAGCCGCCGTTCAGGTTCACCGTGGCGTTGGCCCCGGTATTTTCACCGACCACCAGCGCGTTGTTGTTCAACACCTGGCCGCCGTTGACGGTAAGATTGCCGGTGGCGCCAAGCGAACCGACAAAAATCGGGTTGGCACCCGCCTTCTGTACCAAGCCGCTGTTCACGATCAGCGTGCCGTTGGCATTGGTGTTGTTGCGGCCGATCACCAGGTAGTTGTTCGAGACCACCAAGGTGCCGCCCGCGACGATGACCTTGCCGGTGACCGCGGTGTTGGCGCCGATCCAGAGTTCCGCGCTGCCCAGCGTCACCACCCCATTGTTCGTGATGATCAACGCGGCGGTGCCGTTGTTGATTGTGCTGGCCGTGGCGCTGTTGAGACGGTTCACGCCGGTAATCACCAGGTTGTTGGTGTCATTCAAAGTCAGACAGACCCCGCCGGTGCCCGCGTTGGTAATGGTGCCGCTCCAGACGCCGCTGCCGCTGCTGCCGACCGTGAGCGTGGATGAGGTGGTGCTGACGTTGTCAATCGCGCCCGCGCCGGACAAGCCCGCGACGCTGGGCGAAGTACCCGCCAACTCCAACAGGCCCGCCGGCAAGATTTGCAGGACCGCATTGGCAGACAATGCACTAGCTACGCCCAACCGGAGCACGCCATTGCTGATCACCGTGCCACCCGCGTAATCATTGACACCGGTATTGGTGAGCAGGAGCGTGCCCGTGCCGGCTTTCAACAGAGCGGCGGCCCCGGAGATCTTGCCGCTGCCGCTGAACGTGTAATTGCTGGAGGCATTGACCGTCAAGGCACCCGGGATGTTGG
>Ga0302321_100003146_pt1 | contig 14135 bp, 8 predicted proteins | sample Fen_T0_1_FD_202505 | JGI IMG/M metagenome (GOLD analysis project Ga0302321, IMG submission 202505) | Peat permafrost microbial communities from Stordalen Mire near Abisko, Sweden - Fen_T0_1 | ecosystem: Environmental > Terrestrial > Soil > Wetlands > Permafrost | place: Sweden: Abisko...
GAGCCGCCTGGCCGGCTTCGTCCCAGACGGCCACGCGCCAGTGACAGACCTCCCGCGACTTCAGCGCTGTGCCGGCGTAGGCGATCTGGGTGGTTTGATTGCTTTCGATCCGTCCGCTGTCCCAAAGGTCGCCTTCCCCCGCCGCCAGTTTTTCCGGCGTGCTGGCCACCAGCAGCCGGTAGGCCGTTTGCCGGGCGCCACGGCGGTTGGATTCAATCGCCCAGCTCAAGCGCGGCCGCCGCTCGTCAATCCCCAGCGGGGCCGCCAAATAGTCGCAGCGCAGATGGCTGGCGCGGAACTCAGAGGTTGGCATCGTACGGAATTATTCAGAGTGGTGCAGACGGCGTTTCATCCAGAATGGTACCGTGGCAAACCACACCATCGTGCCCGCCAGCGCACAGGCGTGATAGGTCTCCTTGGTCAACTGGCCGTTGAAAATCATGATGGAGGTGACGATCATCAGCCCCAGTCCGGCAAACGAGATGGTTTTATACAAGGTCTTCATGTCATTTGGTGGCGGGGGTGGGTTTCGGGGTGAGTTTCGTGGTCTTCTGCTGGATAAAGCTGAAGCCAATGTAAAGTAACACGGCCACGAGCCATTCCGGCAGGACCAGGAAAATGGGGAAAATCGGATCGTAATTGTTATGCGCAAAGGCTACGACCGAGAACACCGTGGCAAAGATCCACGCCGCGGCGGCCGGCCAGCCAATCATTGCCCGGGTCTGCTCCGCAAAATTGGGTTGCAGGCCCAGCTTGGGGAACAGCCACAGATCAATGAAAATGAATGCCCCCAGCGGCAGCAGCAGCAGCGCGTTCGTGGTGATCAACAGGTCCAGGTGTTTGATCAGCGCCGGAATGCACGCGCACACAATCATGCCCGCACCGACCACCAGCGTCACCCGCCAGCGGCTCCAGTTCGGCGTGGCCACTTGCAGCGCCAGGCCGGCCCGGTAGAGCGTGGGACTCGCTACGTTCCAGCCGGCGACCACTACGCAGAAGGCACCCGTGAGGCCCGCGCCCAGCATCGCAATGTGGCCGGGATCGGTCGGGATCCCCGAATTCATCGCCGCTGCGCAGAGAATACCCGAGGCAATCCAGGCGCAATAGTGGCCCAGGTACATGCCCGCACACGAGCACAGGCCCATCTGCCATTTCTTGGCGAAACGCAGGATCGTCATGTCGCCCATCCCAAAATGCTGCGGCATGTTGCACAGCCAGGAAAAACCGATCACATGCCAGATGGTGAATTTGCCCATGCCCGGCGAAACCGTGCCGGTCCAGATTTTCTCGTTCGCCACCCGCCAAAAATCACCCGGCGTATGGCAGCCGAGCATCGGCAGCGTCGCAATGGCCGCAATGAAAAACACCACCACCATCCATGGCGCGGACATTTTGGAAAAGATCGCCATCCCCTCAAAACCCAGCACCGCGAGCATCGCAATCACCGAACCCACCACCACGGCCAGCACCAGCCACATCCATTGCGGCAGCACGCCCACCACCGCGCCCGGGGCCTGGAAGAAATGTTCAAATGGAATCGCAATCGAGGTCATGGAAACCCGCAACATGGCGCCCGCCAGCACGCAGAGAATCACCCCGAACACACAGCTGTAAGCCACCGTCAGCCAGGGACCGCCCAGCCGGCGCAACTGCCAGTATTGCGTCAGGCGGGTTTTGACCGCAATCGGCGCGCAGATGAAGGTCCAGCTCAACACCGCCAGCAAATTGCCGAGAAACAAACCCAGCAACACATCCCGCGCCGTGCAGCCGTGCATGACGAACAGCGGGCCGATGACAAATTCCGTGCCCGCGATGTGCTCCCCCGCGAAGGTGGCCCAGAAAATCTTCCAGCCGTGCTGGTCTTTCTCCTTGATCGGCTCGCGCTCGTATTCATAGAGCGCATCAAGCCGGTCGATCAAGCTGCCGGAGCCGGTGGATTGCGACATAGTGACATCAATTCAGGTTGCTCGGCCAACCCCCGCAAAAGCATGGCCCGCAGGGCAATGACGTTGGCAGGACGTTTCATGGCGCGATTGGATTGGAGTGATGTCAGCAATGTGTTCCCGTTCCGCCGGAAAAACGAGCCGGGATTGTCGAAATAATGCTATTTATTTTGCGAAAAATGCGCGTCCGCAAAATCCAGGTAGAGGTCCCAGTCGGTGGGCAGCACGTCATGCTTGCCCGTATGGCAGTTGAACCACACCGTATGCCGCAGCGGCTGGTCCAGCGGCGGGAACTCCGTTTCCGTGAGGCCGCTTTGGCCGAACAGCTCATAGACCGGCGCGGCGGCCCGGGCCGCCAGAAATTCCCCGCGCGGATCGCCCCAGCGGTCCTCGCTGCCCGTGCTCAGGAACAATGGCCGCGGCGCGATCAGCGAAAGGAGGAAATGCGAATCCACCGGCAGGCTGTTCCAGCGGTTCGAGAACTGGAGAAAGCTGCCGCTCATCCAATACGGAAAGCGCTGGCAGACGTCGTCCACCGTCTCGCCATAATCGCGCCGGGACAGCGCCGCCCCCATTTCGCCCGAGCAACTGGCGATCACTGCCGCAAAGCGTGTATCCTGCGCCCCCGCCCACAACACGGTTTTGCCCAGCCGCGAATGACCTTGCAGAATGACGCGCTCCGCATCCACATCCGGATCAGTGCTGAGATAGTCCAGCGCCCGGCTCGCCCCCCACGCCCACGCACTGATGGCCCCCCAGCTGTTGGTGGCCGGGTCCGGATAGTTTTTCCGCACGCCATAAGCGAAGCCCGCACCACCGGGCAGGTCCGGCTCGATTTCCCGGTAATCCAGGATGGCGATGCCGTAACCGCGGGCCAAGGTTTCGCTGATCTTCCAATTCCGTGACGCCTCCCCCCGCACCGGATTTTTGGGCATCGCCGGCTGGCCTGTTTTCCAGTTCCAGACCGGCAGGATGGCGATGGCCGGATCGTTAATCACCGTATAATTGCCATTGAATTGCAGGCACAGGAAAGTGGGACAATGGGGCTTGCCGACTGGCGTGTAGAGCAGCAAATGCGCCAGTGGCCCCCCGGCCGTGCGCGAGAAATTGATTTCGATTTGTTTGCGTATCGCTTTTCCGCCCAGCGCATTGGTTCTGGTTTCCCAGACCTGGAACCCCACGTTCGTCCACGGCGCCGGGCTGTGGCCAAAAATGAATTCGCGATACAGTTCCAGAATTTCCGGCCGCCGTGTGGCGAGCCACTGATTGCTGTTGGTCACCCGCAACCCCTCGCTGCCCGCCAGCGGATCGGGCAGGGTGAACTCCCCGACCTGCGCTTCGTCATAATTGGCGGCGCCAACCGGGGCCGCGCAAGCCGCCATAAAAAGTGTTGCCAGCCAGCATGTTAGAGTGGTTGTTGTTTTCATGGTTTTAATGGAGTTTTGAATCGGACGAGGGCGGCGCTGCTGGCGGGCAATTCCACGGAGACGTTGCCGGCCTTATCCGCCATAGGCATTCTGGCCCAACGCCCTGACCACCGTGCGTTATCTTGAATCTCAGCGCCGCCAAGTTGAATCCCCGTCTTCGCGCCCAAGTCGCCGTTAGGTGCCGTCAGTCGCAGGATTTCCCCGCGCCCGGTGTTGCCGACGGCCAAACAAACTCTTGCAGCGCGGGCGGTTGGGCCGTTTTCGCGGTTGATAAGCGTTACCCAGATCGTTTTGCCTTCGACCGTGGCGTAGGCGGCCAGATTGACCTGCTCCGGGTTGCTCATTGTTACCGGCACCAGTCGGCCGTGATTGCCCAGGGCAAACAGTTTCAGCGCATAGCCGAGCGGGTGCACGTTATAACCATTGGTTGCCGTCCAAAAGGCCGCATAGCGACACGGCTTGTTCATGTCTCGTGCCGCCACCTTGTCGCCGGTGTGAAAGTTGATGCCGCTGACCCCATGCGCCGCCAGCCACCACTGGTAATTCAATGCCCATAAGGCAGATGCGAAGGTGTCGCTCACCTCCGGCGCGCCGCCATCGTAGTAACTGTTGGCCTCCTCAAACCGGCACGTGAAGCCGCTGGCCAGCACCGCCGGCAGAAAATTGGCAGTAAACCGCGCATAATGCGCATCCATCTCCGGCCCAAGAATTTTCGCCCGCTCCGCCGCCGCATTCGTTGCCTTGCGCGCATCGCCACCCGGGTAATCATGCTGCGTAATAAACCTCACCCCCAGGATGCTGGCCAGATTGGTGGCGAACATCGCTGACCACGTCTCATGTCCCGGCGACACCCCCGGCCCGCTGAAGACCGCCCCCGGCGAATTCGTCGCCGCCGTGATGGTCGCCGCGTACCGCCGCCACTCGGTCAGATACGGCGCAAACTCCTTGCTGAACACGTTCGGCTCGTTGCCGATGGCGAAGCTGGCCAGTTGCCCGGAATAATGCCGCGAAATGTAATTCGCCATGTTCACCGCCGCCGCCAGCTCGCCTTGGTTGAGCCGCAGGGTGAAAATCACTTTCACCTTGGCCGCCCTGGCAAAGGCGAACAGTGCGTCCACATCTGACTCCGTGGGCGTGGGCAGGGTGGGGCGGTCCGCCGTGTTGCCGCCCACGCGCAGGCTCTGGATGCCCAGGGTGCGGAACATGGCGATGAGCGGTTGGTTGCGCGCGCTGAAATAATGCCAGCCATTGGTATCGGCCAGGACGCGTTGCATTTCAAAACTCAGTCCGAGAAAATCCGTGGGCACGGCCACACCGGGATTTTGCGGTGCGATCGCAATTTGAACCGGCGACTGCGCCCGGCTGCTGAGGGTGAGCAACGCCCCCATGGCCAGGCTCAACAGCCATTGGACTCGCCAGCGTTTTGGTTGGCACATGCCGACAGAGTGCCGGATTGAGGTTTCAAAGTCATTTATTTTGATGCCCGATACATTGGCTGTTCGCGCCGCGCGCCCGGCGCCCGGTCATCCCAACTTCTGGCGGCTCCTGGAGCACGTAGACGATCGGGACGGCTGGCCACCCCTTTTTTTAGAACGTGCTATCCCGCCCATATCGGATATGATGATCCTTTATGTCATTTAGCAGTCTTGGCCTTGATGCCAAAATTTTGAAAGCCGTGCAAGAAGCCGGCTACACCGAGCCCACGCCGATCCAGACCGCCGCGATTCCTCCCATCATCGCCGGCCAGGACCTCATCGGCATTGCCCAGACGGGCACTGGCAAAACCGCGGCGTTCACGCTGCCCATTCTCACCAAGCTGGCCGCCCAGCCCATCAGCCCGCGCCGCGGCACCCGTGTGCTGGTCATCGCGCCCACGCGCGAACTGGTCTTGCAAATCGAGGAGAACATCAAAGCTTACGCCAAACATCTTCCGCTCTCGGTTGCCACCGTGTTCGGCGGCGTCGGGGAGCAGCCCCAGATGCGGGCACTCCGCGCGGGCACGGATGTGATCGTGGCCTGTCCGGGCCGCTTGCTGGACTTGATGGGCCAGCGCTGCGCCGATTTCACCCAGTTGAAATTTCTCGTGCTGGACGAAGCCGACCGGATGCTGGACATGGGCTTTCTGCCGTCCATCCGCCGGATCATTCAGAGCCTGCCCAAACAGCGCCAGACGCTGATGTTTTCCGCCACGCTCTCGAAGGAGATCGAGGTGCTTACGCATGAATTTCAGCGCGCGCCGAAGGTGATCCAAATCGGTCGCCGTGCGAATCCGGCCGAGACCGTGACGCAACTCGCCTACGAAGTGCCGAAGCATCTGAAGACCGCCCTGCTGGTGCACCTGCTCGGCGAACCGGAGATGGACATGGTGCTGGTCTTCTCGCGCATGAAACACAGCGCCGACCGCCTCGCAAAACAACTGGAGCAAAAAGGCATCCGCACCGCGACCCTGCATTCCAACCGGTCGCAGAACCAGCGCATCAAGGCCCTGAAAGATTTCAAGTCCGGCGCCGTGCGCGTACTGGTGGCCACGGATATCGCCGCCCGCGGCATTGACGTCGACGGCATTTCGCACGTCGTGAACTACGATTTCCCGATGCACGTTGAGGATTACGTCCACCGCATCGGCCGCACCGGGCGCGCCAACGCCGTGGGCGATGCCATCAGCTTCGTCACCCCGGAGGATCACGCCGAATTGCGTGCCTTGGAACGCTTCATCGGTCGCGGCATCGTGCGGAAACGCGCGGAGGGCTTTGATTACAAGGCCGTCGCGCCCGCCTATAACCCGGCCGATGACGTCCGCCGCTTCCAGCCGCGTCCGGCGCCACGCCGGCCGCAAGCGCAGCGCTCCGGGCAGGGCGGGCAGGGTGGTCAGGGCGGCAATTCACAGTCCCGCCCGGGTGAAGCCCGCCCGCAACGCTCGGGCCCGCCGCGCCGTTGGCGGTAGAGCAGGGCATGGAAAACTTCGATGGCTTTTGGCCGCACCCGGTGACTGCAAGAACCGTAGTCTCCGGGTGTGCTGTGACGGTTCGGCGAAAGTTACCTGCCGGCATCCGTTCGCAGTAGCTCCAGCGGAGCGCCCTGTTTTTAGTCTGGCTTCTCCCAGTGAATATCCACCCCCAGCAGGCCGGCATGGATGCCGGCCTTCCTAAATATCATTCATGATTTCGAAAAGGTGGCGTTCTTCTTGGCCCCCCCAAATTTGTCCACCAGGGTCAAATACACCACCGACCATCCCTGCGTTGACCAAAGCAACACGTTCGACACACTGACAAACTTATTTCAAGGTTTGAGTTCCCAGCCTTCTCCTTCGAAAGCAAAGGCCTGGTTGGGAGGTCATTAAATTTCTGACTCGCCGGCCAGCAGTTCGATTAATTTTGCTTGGGTAACAATTCCGGTGTCGGTAAGCTTCTCCTCCAGTCAACCCGCCAACGCCCATGAAAAAAAACGAATTCTTCGAGGCCAAAGATGTCTCCCGAAACGCGGATTGCCTCTATCGCGTTTACGCGCAGTCGGGCGAGTTCTACTTCATCTGTCTCGGCGGTCTGGGTCAGACCGCGCAGGCGCTGACGGTTCATTTTGGACTGCTCGGCCTGCTGATCGGGTCGGTGCTGAAAAAACGCGCGAAGAAACAGGCCGAAGCCGTGCTCCAGCGCGCCGAAGGACAGGACCTGGAAACGTTGCTGCGCGAAAACAAAAAAAATTTCAAGGTCTACATCCCCGAAATCACCGACGCCGTGGTGGAACCCCCGGCCTTTTTTGCCATGCACGGCACCCAGGCCGGCCGCTGGAATTTCAAGCTGCGCGACGGCAAAAAATTCCGGTTCGAATTCGAGACCACCGGCGCCATGCAGACCGCCATGAACCTGCTGCCCCGGCTTTTGAACGCCACGCTCCGCGTCAACGTGGAATGGAACGAACCAAAGAAAAAATTTCAGAAAATTAAAACCGTCGGCTGAATTGTCCTGTGGATATCCGGTGGTTTGGTGGAATTTTCACCCGCCTTCATCCGAACCTTCAGTTAGGAGAAGGATCAGGCAAGCAGTGACGCGGAACCTTATTCGCCGTCGCTTGGCATGGCGATATCATCAAGGCTCCGATTATGCCCGGCCATTTAACATCGGATCCCCCCCCCGCTTTTCCTGCCGCGCCCCAAAATTACTCTAAGGTTGCACGGTCAGTCGATAATAGCGGCTGGGCAGGGGCGGGGTCTGCAGATCGGTGTAACTGATGCAGCCGCCGGTCACCACGTTGGTGCTGATATTTAACCAGTTCACGAGATCGGTGGAGCCTTGCACAACCACGTTCTGGCCATCCACCCCGCCACACGCGGAGATTTGGAAATGGCCGCCCACGACACTCGCACCGGCACCGCTGGAAAACGTCGGCACCACGAGCATCGGTTCCAGCCATAAACGTCGCATACCGAAGCTGCCGCCAAGCATCACGTTGCCGCTGGGTTCTTGCGCGACCGCATAAGTGAATTTAGTGGTGAAGAAGAAACCGGTGGTGCCATTGAAGTTCGCATCATCCACGCCGTCATAAGTCGTGCGGCGAACGTAACTGTTGCACCCGTAGATCAACTTGTTGCTCGCGGTGAGGGTCAGGCAATATACTTCGCTGGGCAACACGCCCACCCAGGTCAAATCGCGCGAACCATCGCTGCTGAAACGGGCCACGCGGTTGGCCAAGGCGTAGTTCCCCGCCCCCGCCGCCAGAATTTTCCCATCGGGTAACACGAGCAGGGCATTCACGCGGTCACCGAAGCCCTGAGTTCCGGCCAGGCTGGTTTGCACAAAGGTCGTGTCCACCGTGCCGTTGGTCGTCAGGCGGGTGAGGTCCCGGTTGGTGACGCCGTCCACAACGTCAAACACGCCGCCCAGCAAAATTTTCCCGTCGGCCTGGAGGGCGATGCTGTGCACCGCAATCGTGCCGCTGCCCGTATTTCTAAAGGAATGGCGGGGAAACGTGGCATCGAGCGAACCATCATTGTTCAAGCGAACGAGATTGGTGATCGGCAGCCCGTTGAACTGGTTGAACGTACCGGCCACATAATACTGCCCGTTGGCCAGCGCGACGACGCTTTCAATCTTGGTATAGTTTGCGCCGTCAATCGTGTTGAGCGGGCCAACGCCCACGTTAAACGTGGTGTCCACCGAGCCATTCGGATTTAAGCGCGCGATGCGGCTCTGGTTGGTGAACGTGGTGGGCGTTGAGTAACACACCTTGAAGGAGCCTGCGACCATCACCTTGTTGTCCGGTTGCATTATCACGAGCGAAGGACCAAGGTATTGATCTGCCGAAGAGCCGTCATACCAACGATAAGCGTTGCTGAACCCATTCGTGGTGATCACGCCATTGGTGCTCACGTGATAGACCGAGTAGCCATTGGCCGCCAGATAGGAACCGTCTGGCAGTCGCGCCAGGCACACCGCCGCGACGGTGTTGTTGGTGTACCCGGGATCAATCGACCCGACCGGCAAAACGGTGACCAGCGTCGGCGGCGTGCTGGTAATGACTGTCGAGGCATTGGAGAGCACGAGCGTGTAGTTGCCGCCTTGGTTAAGTGCGATGCCGGGCAGCGCCAGCGTCGGGTTGGTGGCATTGGCGATGTTGGTGCCCTTGAATTGCCATTGATACGTGGCCCCCGAAGTGCCGTTCGCTCCGGCGGAGATGGCCAGCGTCGTGCCCGCTAATACAGAGATGTTCGTCGGTGGCGGCGGCGCAAAACTCAGCGCGGCTTGCGCATTGACCACCACACTCGTGGCGAGACCATAAGCATTCGAGGCGACGACGAAGTAACTGGTTTGATTTGTGAATGTCGTCGGTCCCAGCGCCAGGAAAAAATTTGTCTGGCCGGGGATTTTGGCGTTGTTGATATACCAAAAATAATTCGGCGCGGGCCACGCGCGGGCCTGCACCACATTTGTCAAACCTCGGGGCGGCTGGTAAACCATGTTGGTGGGTTGTTGCAGGAAGACGGGCAGCACGGCCACGAAGTTGGAGGCAATGGTGTAGAGCAATTGGTCTTTGCCATAGCCGCCGAAGCCGGGAATGAAATTGGTCCATCCCACGGTGATATAGGTGTTCACATCCCCGAGGATAGTCGTGCTGACGTGAGTGATCTCGGCCCCATCCACACTAATCACGGGCAACCCCAGCCCAATGCCGGTGGTGGGCGGAACGATATTTGTCCAAATGGGCTGAGCGGTGGAATTGCACTTGAGCGTGGTGATGCCGGCGACGCCATTGGCCAGTCCGCTGCCGCCGAGAAAAATATTATTCTGATTATCCACCGCCATATAATTCTGGACGGACCGTTGGTATTGCGCGCCGTTGGGAACGCCACCCGCAGCCATGGGTGAGCGTTGCACCGAAAGCACGTTGCCGTTGACATCAAACTGCGCGAGCAAATTCATTGCTGCATAAACGCTGTTCGTTACGACATAACCATGATAGCGAAAACCAATCGTATGAAAGGCGGAATCGTCAAATTGAAAATCCACGGTGATCCGATCTGCCGCGTCAACCACTACTGCATAGGCCGCGCCGGTATTGTTGTTGGTGGCATCGCTCAGGTCAGAACTCCACAGCAGATCGCCTGCACTGGAAAACTTCGCGAGCAGCAGTCCGTCGTTGGCATTCGTATACGTCTGCGCACCGATCACGGTGTTGAAGACGAAGCTGCCAGCCGCATAAATCGCGCCGGTGCTGTCTACCGCCACCGAGGTGGCGTATTCTGTGTTAGTGCCGCCAAAATTCGTTGCCCAAAGCAATGCGCCATTCGGGGCGAACTTGGCTAGCAACAAATCTTCCGCCCCATTGGCATTAAAGGAAAGCGCCTTGTTTGACAGATTGATGGGCGTGGGACTCAGCGCATTGCCGATGGTCGGATTGCCGAAAAAACTACCCGCCAGGATCACGTTGCCGGCGGCGTCGTGCGCCAGACTGTTCACCGTCAGGGTCGCGGATTGGAACACGGAGAGGGCACCGCCCCATTGCGCCCAAAGCACATTGCCATTCCCGTCGTAATGGGCGAGAAACATGCCTCGCCCCCCAAAATTATTCATCGAGTTGGTGCCGATGACAAAAGGTTGACTGCCCGAAGTGCCCGCCACGAAAATTCCGCCCGTACCATCCAGCGTGATGGCCCGGCCATAGTCTTTGTCGCTGCCGCCGGCGCGCTTCGCCCAGAGGACATTTCCGGCGGGATCATATTTGACAACATACATGTCATCATAGTTATAGCCGCCGTTGCTGCTCAAAGCATTGGTGCCAAACTTGGCAATCCCTTCAAAGGAACCTGTGACATAAAAATTTCCTGCCGCATCGCAGACCGAGGCGTTGGCCAGCAGGGCGCTGTTTGTCGCCCCCAGGTTGAGAATGGCCGTGTAGGGGGAACTGGCGTAAAGAATTTCCGGCGGCTGATCCGCCCGGAGGGTGCCGGTGGTGAAAATGATCAGGAAATAGACAAACAGTCTCCGCGCCAGGACATGATCGGCTTGATACATAGTGTTCTTCTGATTGATTCGCCTGACGGAAATTTAAATCAGCCACGCAGGCACGTGGAAAATTTCTGCAAAATGTTAATTTGCGACCTCCTGTTACTGACTGGTTCGGACTGTTACGGATGCTTAAGTCGGAAGTTAGTGCGGTTTATGTGCCGGGGTCAAGCACTGTCTTTAATTGTACTCTGATTTTGAATGAAACCCATCGCCCTGCCAATTCCGAAACGGGGCCAAAACCCAAACAGACCGCTTCCCCCAACCTTTCCGGCCGCATGGCTGCAGTATTTACGAAAATACTCTAATTATTCGATTTGGGCTGGGCGACGCCGGCTTAATTTGAAAATATGGGCGCAAATACAACTCCATGAAATACTTCGGTTCCATCTTTTTTGCCATCTTGCTGGCGGGTGCCTGTCATGGCAGTCCGCCGGCGGAATTGGATTGGAGTGCTGGTTTTACGAATCCGCCATCCGCCCTGCATCCCATGCCATTCTGGCACCTCAACGGCACTCTCACGACGGGGGAAATCGATGCCCAGCTACGCGACACGCGCAACCAAAGCGGTTTTGGCGGCCTGGCTGTGCTGCCGGTGAGCCACACGTTGCCACCGTATTTGAGCGAGGACTATTTCGCGCGGTATGCCGATATCCTGAACACCGCGCGCGACCTCGGCCTGGAGGTGATTCTCTACGACGACACGGGCTTTCCCAGCGGTTCGGCGGGTGGCCGGTTGGCAACGCTTTTTCCCGATGACACGATGAAGCGGCTGGATTTGCAGGCCGAAGATGTATTGGGGCCGGGGGAATATTCCAAAGCCTTGCCCGCCGGCGTATTGATGGGCGTGGTGGCCATGAACCTGCAGACCGGGCAGCGGCTTGACCTGACCGGGTCGGCGGCCGCCGGACGGCTGGTCTGTCAGGTGCCCGTCGGCCGCTGGAAAATAATGATTTTAACCTGCGTCAAAACCGGTGACCGGCTCGTGGATTTCCTGAGCGCCGAATCGGTGGATAAATTCATTCCGCTCACTTACGGCGAATATTTCAAGCGCTTTCCCAAACACTTCGGCACCACGATCCGCCGGAATTTTTTTGACGATGTCGGCTTCTATGCCCAAACCCGGCCTTGGACGCCGCAGTTCAATGCCAAATTTAAACAGCAGTTCGGCGTCAGCCCGGTGCTTTATTACCCGGCGCTCTGGCTGGACATCGGGCCGGATACCGCCGCGGCGCGCAACCTGTTGTTTGGTTTTCGCGCCGATTTGCTGGCGGAAGGCTACCCCGCGCGGGTGGGCGCCTGGTGCCGTGCGCACGGCCTCCAAAGCGAGGGGCATCCGCCCGGCAATTACGAACCGTCGCCGGTGGATATGAGCGGCGATATTTTTAAATTTTACCGGCACGTGGACATTCCGCTGATGGACGCAATTTTTTATCACGGCCACGGGCGGCCGGGCTTCAAACTCATCAGTTCGGCAGCCACGATGTACGACCGGCCGCTGGTCGCGGCGGAAGCATACGGTGCCTACCCGGAAAACGATTTTGACGCCACCATGCTCTACCGGACCGGCATGGAGTTGTTCGCGCGTGGCGTCAACCGCGTCGTGCCGCACGGCATGTGGCTGGATCCGCAGCATGTGGAAATTTCCCCGCTCATCTCGCACTTCAGTGCCAAGCTGTTGCCCGCGCTGCCGGCCTACAACCAATGGGCGGCGCGCAGCAGTCTGCTGCTGCAAGCCGGCCGACCCGTGGTGGATTTGGCCATGCTGTATCCCATCGCCTCCCTGCAGGCGTTTTACAATTTCAATTTGCCCGATGCCAGGCGGTGGGGGCAATACCTCCCGCCCGAGGCCGATTACCAAATTCTCAGCGATCTGCTGACGGGCCGCGTCCGGCGCGATTTCACCTTTCTGCCTCCCGACGTGCTGGCCGCCCAATGCGTCCGCCAGGAAACCCGGTTGCACCTGAACAATGCCACCAACTGGCAGGATTATCAGGCGGTCGTCATCCCCGGCGGCAAGGTGATTCCCTGGGCCGGCCTGAAAAAAATCAAAGACTTTTACGACCACGGTGGCCGTGTGGTGGCCACCACCTGCCTGCCGGAAAAATCCGCCGAGCCCGGCCACGACGCCGACGTGCGTTTGGCCGTCACCGAAATGTTCGGCCAGTCGGCGGCCCCGGCGCCCACCCTCCGCCAGCACATCCGCATTCAGGTCGTGGGCGACACCATCAAAACGTTTGTCGATGACCTGCTGGTGGATACGCGCACGGATGCCACGTTCACGCAGGGCGGCATCGGTTTCCGCGAGGCCGACCATGAATCCGCGACCTTTGCCGGCGTGCAGGTAACCGCCCCCGACGGCGCGGTTTTATTTGCCGACAACTTTCGCAACTCCTTGGCGCAATGGTTCAACGTCGTCAACACCACGTTGCGTGACGGCGAACTGACCGTGAACGAAAACGAATCGCTGCGCAGCTCCACGGGGGCCGCTTGGACGAATTACACATTCGAGGCCGATCTTGTCGTACAAGCCGGCATGGCCGGCTTCGTGTTTCGCGCCGTGGATCAAAACAACTATTACATGTGGCAGTTCAATCCGGTGGCCGGACAGTTGCGGCCGCATGTAAAAGTGCGCGGCCAATGGCGCGTCCTGGCCGAGGTGCCCTTGCCCGACGTGAATGCCATCGTGGCGGCCTGTCAGATCCGGACCAATCGCAACGGCGGTAAGGCATATTTCGCGCCGCATCCCACGGCGGGCACGCTGCAAGCCATCCTGGATGACGCTGTGCCGGTGCCCGATGTGGCGTTTGCTGCGAACCTGAGCGTCAGTCGCGGCAACGGCATGCTGTCCTACTTGCACAAGCAGAAGGACGGGCAGGATATTTATTACTTCGCCAATTCCAGTGACGACGCCGTGGATACATTCGTCCAGTTGCGTGGCCACCTCACCCCGCAACTATGGAATCCGCAGACCGGCGACAAGACACCGGCGGAAGTCACCCATCTGCTGGTGCAGGGGCAGGCCGTGACCCGTTTGCACCTCCAACTTGCCCCCGTGACAGCAATGTTTGCGGTGGCCATGGTGGATTAGAGGATTGATGTAAATATTGTAACGTAAACGGTATGGTTCATTTTTTAAGGCTCTTCGCTATTTTCGATGGAATAGAAGCTGGGATTTCAGTTTTCGCGGACTGGCCGGAAGGAATCCAAGGCTACCGCCACCTTGGCTGACAGTTGGCGACCACCCCGCCACCAGTTTGGCGTCA
>Ga0302321_100003147_pt1 | contig 14133 bp, 12 predicted proteins | sample Fen_T0_1_FD_202505 | JGI IMG/M metagenome (GOLD analysis project Ga0302321, IMG submission 202505) | Peat permafrost microbial communities from Stordalen Mire near Abisko, Sweden - Fen_T0_1 | ecosystem: Environmental > Terrestrial > Soil > Wetlands > Permafrost | place: Sweden: Abisko...
GTGCCCAGCCCGACTCGAAGTTACCGGATTCCACCCTGACCAACGGACGCGGAAGCCTCTGCCCCTTCAATGTTTCGATGATTCCACATTTGCAATAGTCGGGTAGTTCTGCGATGTTGAAATCAAGAACCGCATCAATATCTATGAATTTCAGGATGCTCCGAAGCAAATCGATGAAATGCTCGGTTCCGTCCGCTCCAAGCTTTTCCAATTGGGCATCATGATCAACCAAACGCAGGAACATCCAGCTCAAGTCATACATGACCAGATTCTGAATGTATCTGGGGACAGCACCGCAGGTGTCGCGGGCGTAGGTCAAGATATCCAGATACCCATGCTGAAGCAGCTCGTCATAGCGGCTGGGCTTGCGCCAGGCGCTTGCAACTAGTGACGACTGATCCCGACGTTTCGTGTAGTAGTAGTGGGCGTTCGGCAGAAAGGCCACCTGCCTTTGGGCGCACCGACACAAATACTTGGCGGTAAAATGGGCATCCTCGAAAATGGGGACCACTCGTTCGCTAAATCGAAGTTGCTGCGATTCAATCAATGAGCGTTTGTAGAATCCCTGCGCCGCCGCTAAGTGTAGGAATGTTGGCGAGCGAAACACATCGACTACGCACGGGCCCAGCTTGAACCGGAACCCCAACGGGTGTGCGTCTATTACTCGTCGTGAACGCTCGTAATAGAAGCGAACGTTGCCGCATATCAAGCAAGGATCATCATCCGTGGACGACAAGAACTCATCGACGGCCGCAAAATAGCCCCGATCCACGCAATCGTCCGCGTCCACGAACGTTACCCAATCCCCCGTTGCATGATCGAGCCCCAGGTTTCGTGCGGATGCCGGGCCACCATTTTCCTTGCGTAAGTACTGGATGCGACCCGGATACTTGCGTTGCCAACGCATTACCCGCTCACCGGTGTCGTCCGTCGACCCATCATCGACGATAAGGACTTCGATCCTGTGTCGGAGCGGGGCTGACTGGCGCACCAAGCTGCCGAGGCACCGGTCAATATATGAGCTCACGTTGTATGCAGCCATGACAACGGAGAAACGTCTATGCGAAATTCGATTCGAAGGTTCTCGACGCGAACCTATCCGGCTGTAATGGAGGTTCGGAACCGCGCTCCTGAGATTGACAGGTCCTGTCATGAAACGCTCGAACAAGGACGCTGCGGTAGTGAACGAGCCACTTAAACTCCAACCCGCGACGACCTCTCGGTCAGGCCAAGGAGCCGATGCGGCAAGACGTGCGTGTATACGACGAACACCGGTCCTCGGCGAGCTTTCGACGACATTGACAGTGACCAGGCTGTCGAGCATACCGTTGTACCCGCGATGACGGCTCGTTGCCTTGCGCTACTTGTGACTGGCCTCTGCTGCGGGTGTGCCACGACTGGCTCCGGTTGGATCGCAGAAGCGTGGGACCCTTCGCACCCGACTCCGGACGATGACGAAAGTGCCTTGGCGATTCCGGCGCGACAACCCAGAGCAGCGGCAAGTAGGTCGCTTTCGTCACGCGACCTGGGTTCGAGCACTGCGCCATCCGACGAAGCGCAATTCACCGGCGCCGAAGGGTTGCCCGAGGAGTCGCCATCAAAATCAGGTGAACGCAACATTGCAAAGGCTGCCAACAAACTTCTCGAGGGCAAAATCCTGGGCACGTTTCGTAATACTTACTATGATTTTCCGAGTGAAGGCGACTATTCAGGCGAGCCCACTCCACTTTTCGATGCCCAATGCAAATCCAAGATTTCAGTGCCCAAGGGCTTTTTCGAATCACTGTGCGTGCAAGGCAGTGGTCTCCTCGCTTCGGGGAGTCCCGTCAGCTTTAACCGCCGCGATTGTGAGTGTGCGCCAGTCTGCCCGCGTACCGGGCAAAAGATCTGCTTCGACGTGCTCGACATGACAAAGTTCCCTTGGGGACGAGGTGCGACGGGTCAACCCATTACGCCGCTATTGACCGTCGCGGTCGACTCGACGATTCTACCACTTGGAACTTCACTATATATTCCCGAGTTCGATGGCTTGCCGCGCGATACGGAACGACGTGTTAAACACGATGGTTGCTTCGTTGCACAGGATCGAGGCCTTCGCGTTCAAGGCAAGCACGTCGACATCTTTACCGGGCAAGCGGCCATGACGCGACTTTGGAATGGCTTGGTTCCAAGCAACTCTGGGGTCACGGTTGTTCTTAACAGCCCTCATTGCGATCGAGCTCCCTAAACTAGCTTACGTTGTCAGTAGCCCCCAGGGAAATTTCATTCACCCAAATGTCATACATATAGCTACCCGATTTTGGGCAGTGGTCTTAATCAAGCGACGCTGGACCCCGATGGGGGCGTTGCCCATTTGATAGGGTTCTGACCAATCACGGAAGTCAAATTATGTGCGTTCCCTCGAAAGCGTGGCGCTTTGTTGTACTGTCAGCGGTGAGCTCGGGCTTGTTGGCTTGCTCCTCGAGCACTGCCCACGGCGCCAATTCTTCGACCGGGGGCGCCACGGGAACCGACGCTGCTGGATCCGGACCGTACACGATTACGATTCGACTTTTCGCCTATGATCCCCCCAACATCGATGTGCCCGCAGGCGAAACATTGTGGGTAGTCAACAATGATGTGGAACCACATTCCGTCACCAGTGAATCAAAAATGGGCGACTACACATTAGGTGCGGTCAACGGTATCCAGTTCGACACAGGCAATATAGACGCCATGGCGAATTCTAAGATCACGCTACCAGCGACGGCGCCACCGGGCACCGTGGTCCCTTACTACTGCAGCGTGCACAAAGCTCAGATGCCACAAGGCACTGTAACAATTCAATAAATTGACCAAGGTTATGCCTCGTGGAACTGAGTGCCTAAGGCGGGTCTCAACGCAATTGCGCGGTGTGCTTCCCCCAAGAGAACGCAACCGAAACTAAATCAACTCTAGCATCCGCCAAGGCCCGGGCCGAGTTCACCGTGTAAAGATAGCCAGGAACACGCGATATATTGCGGAGTCACGACCAATAATTCTAGGTGCAAATAACCCGACGCATAGTCTTGCATTGTACGGGAATAGAGAGCATGGATTTGCTAGCAGATGCTCGAGGCTTCTACACCCTTCTATCCGCTTTCCGTTGGTGAACTCGTTGGGGGTAAGTACAGAATTACGTCAATCCTGGGTGAAGGGGGCATGGGTATCGTGTTTGCAGCGTCCCATGTCGACTTGCACTGCGATGTCGCCATAAAGGTCATTAGACAAGAACTCAATCAGCAACCTGAGCTCATCGCTCGCCTGATGTTGGAGGCACGTGCGGCAGCTCAAATCAGGAGCGAGCATGTGTGTCGCGTGCTTGACGTGGCGCGTTTGGACACGGGTGCTCCATACGTTGTCATGGAGTACCTGGATGGCAAGAACTTGGCCTCTGTGCTCGACGCCAAGGGTCGACTGCCGGAGCGTTTGGCCGTCGACTACCTGCTGCAAGCGTGCGAAGCGGTTGCGGAAGCCCATCGGGCTGGTGTCGTACACAGAGATCTCAAGCCCGAGAATTTGTTCCTGGCGGAGTTCCCAGATGGTAGGAGGGCCATCAAAGTCCTCGATTTCGGGATTTCCAAAGCTACAGGCGCTTGGGTCAAACCCGTCGCGCGCACCCTGACCAATCCGTCCTCTGCCATGGGCTCTCCACACTATATGGCGCCTGAACAAATGACGGCAGCGCGCGACGTGGATGCTCGCGCCGACATTTGGGCGCTCGGAGCAATCTTACACCAACTGGTCACAGGCCACCTCGCGTTTGACGGTGATTCGTTGCCCGCCGTATGTGCGGCAGTACTTCAATCCGATCCAATCCCAGTTCGACAATATCTTCCCGAACTTTCCGCAGGACTAGAGGAAGCCATACAATCTTGTTTGATCAAGAATCGCGAAATGCGGTTGGCGAACGTAGCCGAGCTTGCGCGGCTGATTTCTGCCTTTGGCTCTCCGCAGGCAATTCAATCCGCTGCCAGAATCTATCGGTTGCTCGACGAAACCACGCCCGCTTCCAGCAGTGGAGAGCACGCCTTCGGTACGTTGCTGTCTCCGCGACAGTTACCAACGCCGCGCACCCCAATTCAACACGCGCCCATAGAAACGGCAGTCGCAGTCACGTCGTCCAAGCGCGCGTTTGCGGCCTTTGGGCATGGGGCTAGCGGGCGCCGTTGGCGAGTCGTGCGTCCCATCGGCGGCGTGTTGCTCCTCTCCGGAATTTCCCTGGCCTTCGTACTGGCGCGGACTTCGAAGCGCACGCCCAATCCGATGCCAGATTCGAGCATCAAGCCACTGCCGCCCGAACCAGTCGCCAAGGTGGCGGCTGCACAGTTGCCAGAGGCCCAGTCAACCATAGCTTCATCCGCTGAAGTCAAACCCCAACCCTTAGCATCGCCTTTCGCCAGTGCAACGCCTGCTAGCTCATCCAATCGGTCGACCGTGACACAGGCAGTCCACACTCCAACGTTAGACACCAAACACAACTCAACCCCCCCCCACACACCACCCGCCACACACGACCCATACAACTCCGACAATTTCGGAGGCCGACGCTGAGGCACGCAAGGACGATTCTGTATGTTCGGTCTCCTCCCAAACAACTCCATTGGCTAAGAATTGACTCAAGGTCAAAGAGTCTCATCCGACAAGTTGGCTATTACGAAACCAATATGAATTGCTCGATGTTGCGAATCCGACTACGCGATTTATGCAGAGCCTGCTTCGTGCTCGCAATGACCTTCACGCCCTGGCTTGGCTGGGCTCAATCTGCCGGCAACAAAGCGGCGGCGGAGGCCATATTCGAACAAGGTAAGCTCCTCATGCAATCCGGGGATTATACGCAGGCTTGCCTGAAATTCGAGGCGAGTCAAAAACTCGACGAAGGGATCGGCACTTTGCTTTACCTTGCCGACTGCTATGAAAAGACCGGGCGAACCGCCAGCGCTTGGGCCATGTTCAAAGAAGCCGCGTCCATGGCAGGCGCGCAAGGCCAAGACTCGAGGCAGAAGCTTGCGACACAGCGGGCGAAGTCCCTCGAGCCTGGCCTTGTAAAGATTACAATCGACGTGGCAAAAGGGGATGAGTCATTGCTCGGGTTTGAAGTTCGAAATGACGGTGTCACGGTTCCCTCCGTGCAATTTGGGTCGCCGTTTCCCATCGATCCCGGTGAGCATAGGATTGAAGCGAGCGCGCCCGGTAAGCGCATTCATACCGATGTCGTTAACGTAACGAAAGGTGTGGGACGAGTCGCAGTTCCACTCTTGACCGATTTGGCTCCACCAGCGAGCGGGACCCCATCAACATCGATTCAGTCTTCCAGTAGTATGAAATCAATGGGCTCGACTCCTTCCGTTCCAAGCCTGGACTCATCGACTCCGAAATCATTGGATACCCCACATCCGTCCGGAAAAAATCAACGAATCTTGTCGTACGTTTTAGGGGGTGTTGGAATAGTCGGGGTCGGAGTGGGATCCTACTTTGGCCTCGCCGCCATCCACAGCAATTCTCAATCCAAATCTTACTGTAACGCTAGCAACGCCAACGATTGTTATCCTACGAGTGTTAGTCTGCACAATGACGCGCTCAACGAAGCAAAGATATCCACCATCACATTTATCGCAGGCGGGGCGCTGCTAGCAGCCGGAGCCGTGTTTTACTTGACCGCCCCCGACGACAAGTCGAGTTCGCTTCACGCCAGTGTCGGGTTATCTCCAAACTCGACCAAACTTAGCCTTGGAGGTTCTTGGTGAAACAGCCAATTCGATGCTTCTTCAGTCAATTCAATCGGTGGGGCGCATGCGCACTGTTCGCGTTCGTCGCGCTTGACTTGGGGTGCGCAAAGATCGCGGGCCTTGACGATCCGGTGGACCCCAATAGTGGGTTGTGCAATACATATTGTGACACCGTTATGAGCGGTTGCCCGGATCCGTCATATGTGTATGCCACCCGTGACATGTGCATAGGGGTTTGCCATCAACTTGAACTCGCCGGAAAGACCGGCGATCCCAAGGATCAATCCGGTAACACAATTTACTGCCGGTTGTACCAGGCCCAGCAGGCACTAAGTACCGCAGAAAGAAGCACTTGCCCGAATGCGGGCCCTGGCGGAAACAACGTTTGCGGTACTAATTGTGAAGACTATTGCGTTCTGATGCAAGCAACGTGTCCCACTCAGTTTGCCGACCCGAAGTATTTCTTCGGCAATTCTTTGCAGATATGCATTTCGCAATGCGCCGGCCTTCCTGTCCTTGATGGAGGGTTCAATGCCGATCTGCAACAAGGCAACAATATCGACTGCAGACTCTATCATATAAGCGCAGCTAACGCGAGCCTAGACTCTCGCGCGGTGCACTGCCCGCATGCCGCGGGTGAACCCCCTTGCCAAGGTCCGCCGCCGTGATTGAGTAACCACTGCGCGATAAGTTAGACGACTTTGCAGCGAAGTATGCATGGCACAGGCATCGCGTTTGACGCCGCCGCCAATCTATCGTGTTGAAAACTGAGGCGTGGTCGCCACCGCTTGGGCGGGGTCTATTGATGCACCTGGCGTTGCAGTATCTCCAAAACGCGTCGCGTGCGATGCACATCGAACAAATGAGATGCAGCTACTCGTTGCAGCGGAACACCCCAATGATCAGCAAGCGATTGCGCGCCCGATAGCGGAGTAATTTGATCATACTCGCCGCCAATGACGAGAATATTCTTCGCATCCACTTGCAGCGTTCGATCGAGAGGAGAAACACATCGATAAACCTGGTCCAAGCGCTCCGCGATTGCCTGGCGTTGAACAGTGCCGCCACGACCATGCAAGCGTATCGGGTCGCTCAAGCGACAGAGCGGCTTTTCGAGCACGTACAGGCCCGCGTGAATCGAAACGCGACGGGTAGCCAATAACGCCACCAGGTGCGCTCCCAGGCTCGCTCCCCAGACTACGATTGAATCGTGACCCAGGTCACGCGCCAACATCAGCAGTTGACCCATCGCGGTTGTGACCCTTACGAGTTCGAGAATGTTACGCGACGGATCGCGGGAGGGGATTCGGTTGGGCGAATGCTTGAACAGATTGCCGGTCTCCGCCAGCCAATAAGGGATGACGACATCGTAGCCCGCCCGATCCAGTTGCTTGATTGGCCACAGAAGACTCGAGCTTAGGGTGGGAAATGGAGTCCAGCCCCGTATTAGTACCACCAGCGGCCTGGGTGACGCACGCAAGTACCAATTCGACTTCACTTGCGGGGCTTGCAACGTAGCGGGAAACCAGGATTGCTCCAGATCCAAAGAAGGACCATCCCAGCTGATCGTCAATTCTCGTAAGGCCCCTGATTTTCGTGACCGTGACCCGATTGGTCTCGGAGCAGGTGGCTCGCGAAATAGTACGTCATCCGTTAGAAATACCTGGGTGCGCCCTTCCGCTAAACGCAGTCGAGCGAACGGCGATTCCGCCGTAATTTCGGGCAAAGTGGGGCGAATTGCCAACTCGATGCAAGCGCGGTCGAGTCCCTCGGCAAGCCAGCGAAACGTCATTCAAATCGGCCCCGCTAGCGATGATTGAACCAGGGCATGTCGCTGCAAACCGACTGCGCACAGAATGCTCAACAATAGGCCACCGAAAACCAGGCCGAGACCCTGATTGGGTGTTGGATTGTTCGGCAGGTGCATGAATCGCATCGATGCAAGAACTACGACATTATACGTTGCGTGGCCAACCATCGGAGCCAAGAGGGTTCGAGTCTTGAGGCGCAAAAAGCCAAATCCTAGGCCCAAAATGAAGGTGGCCATGCCTTGGGCGATGTCCACGTGAAATGCACCAAAGGCCAGCGCCTGCAGCCCAAGCACCACCCAGAATGGCCCACCCGAGAGTGCGCCCATCAGCACGCCGCGAAACAACAATTCTTCGATGAATGCCGGTACCAGCGCGAGTACAATACCCAATATTAGAAACTCGAAAGTGTTTGCATGCTGAACGATTTCAGTCACCCAGCGGGCGTTGTCCGGCCATTGATGCATTGCCTGTGAGATTCGAAACCCCAGGTCATTGGCAACCGGCGCCAGCCCCAGCACGAGGCCCAGGCTGTTGAGCAAGGCACCGAACGGTAACTTCGAGCCGACCAGCGCGCGCCGCCTCAATATCGAGTGTCGCCGCATGATTGCGAAAATCAATGCGCCCAATGCGAATTGCACTACCATCGCTCCGCGAGCCAGGCTCAGCGGTGTGTCTACACTTTGCGCTATCGATGTTTGACCACTTCGCTGCTCGAACAGCAGCACCAACCATTGCGCTAGAACCGAAGTACCAAAGGCCGCTAGGGTAACGAATGCGGCAATTGACCAAAGGGGTTTATCCTGGCTGGAGGCGTCGGAGTCTTCCAAGGTCGAGGTGAGCATGCCACGTCGACAAAGGTGCCAAGGAAACCCATTGCACAGCAGCCGGCCAGTCGGTTATTTCAATACAAAGTGCTCAGTCCGAAGCTTTTCGGAACCAGGTGAAAATTGCTTGGCCGAATCGAACTCGAGCGGTACTAAAATCCTCCTTCATGACAAACGGGCGTCGCAATTGTTCACTGGTTGCGTTGTTCCTTGCGACAATCGGCCTTTTGAATTGTGAAGATTCGAAGCCCGAAAGAAATCCGTTCGATCCCCCACCGAACGCGCCCAAATTGCCGCCACCGGTGACGGAGCCGCCCAAGCCTGAGGGTCCCCCTGAACTGTCACTCGACGCCTCAGGCCCTAAGGTTGGCTTTTCCCGGATAGTGCTGCAAAAGCCCGAGGACTTCGACAAGCTGCGCAAAGAGGTTCAAGGCGTGCGTGATCAATTCAATGGCAAGGACGTCCACGTCGTTGCCTCGCGCGACACCAACACGCAGTGGGTGGTTGCGATGCTCAAGAATCTCGAAGAAATCGGGGCTACAGGCTTATTTGTTCGTACACCCACGCGTAAGGAATTCAGCGGCGAGCTCGAGTTTCTGGCGCAGCAGAAAGCCGCGAGTTTACCTGCGTGCAGCGTTGTTGCCATCGTTCGCGAAGACCGTGGTACCGCCGTTTGGCGTCTGTCGGGTGGCACCGCGAGCAAGCGCTCGAAAGGCTTTGCGGGCCCCGACCTTTCGATGACCGCAGATACTCTCGAAAGATATTTCAAGGGGTGCAAGACGTCCGACACGCTATTCGTGTCCGGAGCGGAGGGGATTGAGTGGGGGCTGGTTTATGACCTAGCGGCCTCAGCCAAGAAGCTCGAGAAAGCAAAATACGAGCGATTGGCTTTGCTTTCGGAACCGCCCACCGCGGGACGTCCGGTGCGGTTGGTGCATTGAGAACTCCCTCGTGAACGAATCCCGCAATCCGAATTTACCGCTGCTCGGACGCTATCAACCCATCAGTGAACTAGCCAAGAGTCCGATTGGTGGCCTGGTAATGGCTTTGGACGTCCCCGAGCGTCGCGTCGTGGCGCTCCGAAGTCTACCGATTGAAGGCAAGGTCACCCCTGAAGTATCCGGGCTATTGCTCGAAGCGGGTCGATGGGTAAAAGGTCTGGACGACCCCGCAGTAATGACGCCGCTCGACGTTGGGACGCAGGAAGGCCTGCTGCATGCGGCTTTTTTGTATAGTCTCGCGGAACCGCTACGGGGCGTAATTCGACTGTCTTCGTTCAAGGGCAGCCCCATGCCTGTCGGCGTTGCGCTGCGTATCGCCTATGACGTCGTTCTTGCTGCAAGGGCCGTCGAGGCCTGTGGGGCTTCACCGGCATTGGGCGAGTCACTATGCGGCGGATTGATACCTGATTCAGTCCTGGTGGGGCAAGATGGCCGGACTCGACTCTGTGACGCGGGGATCGGATCGATTCTACGACGCACCCACGAATACGGGCAGCACCCGGACCTACTCGCCTACGCCGCACCCGAACAATTGGAGGGCAAAGGCAATATCGACGGGCGCTCGGACGTATTTACAGTTGGCGTATTTCTATGGGAAATGTTGGCCAACCGCCGCCTATTTTCTGCCCATGATGCGCGGTCGGTCGCGGAGAAAGTTCGTACGTTCGAAGTGCCGCTACTGGATTCTCTGCAACGAGGGGCAGCTGAGCCCACGCCCCCAGCTGTCGCGGCTATCGTCAAGCGCGCCCTTCAGCGTTCACCATCCGATCGCTACGCAGGCACAACGGCCCTGCTTCAGGCCTTAGAAACGCAAACGCAAGAGTTTATGGCGTCTGCACAGACCGTACAGACTGCCGTGTCCGCGTTGGTTGGCAAACTATTCGAGTCGCGAATGCGCGCGATGGAACGGGCGGTGGGTCCCCTCGTTCCCTCGCAGCGTCCGGCGCCCGTGATCGCACTCTCCAGCCGAGCTACCGAACCCGACGACTTCGAGGCGCTCGATCCCGAAAGCCTCGCACCTGCACCGGATACGGTTAGAAATTCTCCCGACGACTTTCCGATGGATTCGGCAAAGTCGGTCTCCCCGCCTGCGAAAGACGCGGCCACCGTTGCGGCCGAAAATGACGGCGAACGACCGGATTTTCCACGGCTGCCGTCAGTGCCCGTCTCGTCACCACGCACGAGTAGACCGGCTTCGAGTACCACGTCAAAGTCCCCTTTGGCCGCCGCCATTCCAACGTTGCCAAGTCGGTTTGAGTTGCCGGGGGCGGCGCTGTTCGCGACTCCGGGTTTACCACTCGTAAAGCCGATAATTCGGGCACCCGACGAGCCACAGCCTCCCGCGCCACCACCCGAAGTGCTGCCCGATATCACTGCAGTCGATATCCAAGTCAAGGATATCCACGTCAAACCGGCGGTTCCCACAATCCCGGCGCGACCCGACACGTCGGGTCCCGGGGTTGATGCGGCGATTGAATCAGCGGGACCACAACCGCGTCGCGAGATGTCCAGAGTCGCCTGGGTGGCAATCGCGAGCCTGATCGCTTTCGCGTTTGCCATCGGCATCGGGATTCGGCGTTGCGCTTCGCACACGATTCCGAGCGCGATTGCGACCCGTATCGATATCCCGAGCGCGTTGCCCGTATCTGCTGCATCAATGACGGATACGGTGCCAGCGATGGCGGTACCACAATTGGACGTATCCCAGCCGGATGCGGCGGCGAAAGCCGCGGATGCATCCGTCGCAGCCCTTCTGTCCGATGCGGGTGCGCCGTCTGTCTCGGCGACGTCCAAGCCGGCGCCCGCGCCCGTGCGAACTTATGTTCGCCGTGCTCAACCACGCAATACTGGAAAGGTGGTCAAGGGTCGGGGCAAGACTACGAAGTAGCCGCGAACGAACGTTACGACTGTCAAGTGTTTGCACTCGGAGCGTTTGAGCCCAATCGACTGCTATAGTGGGCTGATTCGCGAGCGGCGAATTATATTCCCCGCAGCGCTAACAGTTGCTCAAGACTGGGGTATGAGCACCCGACACCGGTAGGACGATCAGCCTGCCTTGACGATGAGGCCGAGTGAGCCCAACCTTTTCGCCAATTAGACTGAAGGCACGAGACTTGGCAAAACGAGCAACATCAAAGAAGCGTCCCGCCGAACAACGGGAGCGTCGCCCTGCGGCTCAGGAGGCCGTTGAAAGCGAGGGATCCTCGAGTTCGCAATCCGATGCACCCGATTCCGAAGTTGCCGACGAGTTGGATCCGGATGCAATTATCGAAGCCAGCGGCGAAATCGTTGCCGATGACACGGGATTCGCGCTCGATGACACGCCCCTCGCGGTGCCCACCAATGAGCGCGCGCTGGCACGCGTCGACGCACTGCAGCTTTACATGCAGGAGGTACAACGTCACCCGCTGCTCACGGCGGAAGAAGAGCACCGGCTGGCTGAGAATTATCTCAAGACAGGCGACGTCAATGTCGCTGCGCGTCTTGTGACCGCCAATTTGCGGCTGGTCGTAAAACTCGCATTCGAGTACCGGCGAGCGTACCGCAATATCATGGACTTGATCCAGGAGGGGAATATTGGTTTGATGCAAGCCGTCAAGCGGTACGACCCGTATCGCGGAGTCAAGCTTTCGAGTTATTCGGCCTGGTGGATCCGCGCCTACATATTGAGATTCATTCTGAACAATTGGCGGCTGGTCAAACTAGGAACCACGCAGGCCCAGCGAAAGCTCTTCTTCAACCTGAATAAGGAGAAGGCGCGCCTGGCTGCCATGGGCATCGAGCCCACTCACGCGGAAGTGGCACTGCGCCTCAATGTCGATGAAAAAGACGTAGTCGAGATGGATCGGCGACTGGCGAGCAGCGATGCCTCGCTCGATGTAAGCGTGGGTGACGCAGAAGGTCGACAGACTACGCGAATGGACTTGCTGCCCGCAGCAGCACCTGGCCCCGATCAGCTCACCGAAGGCCTCGAACTTCAAGTAATGGTCCGGCAACAACTGGACAATTTTCGGACGACACTTTCGGGCAAGGAGTTGGTAATTTTCGACAAACGCCTGGTTGCCGAGGATCCGATCACCCTGCAGGAATTAGGGGATGAATTCGGTGTATCGCGTGAGCGCGTTCGCCAACTCGAAGCGCGCCTAACCGGAAAACTGCGAACGTTTCTTTCCGAAGCACTTGGCGACGCCGTGCAAATTCGTGAGTGAAAGCGGGTTAGGTGTCAGGAGTACTTTACGTCGTTGGAACCCCAATTGGAAACTTGGGTGACATCACCAAACGCGCCGTTGATACGCTCAGCGCAGTAGATCGGGTCGTCGCCGAAGATACACGCCGAACTCGCGCACTGCTCAATCACCTGGGCGTCAAAGGCAAGCCGCTGACTTGCGTGGAAGCGCACACTGCTCTGTCGCGCATGTCGAAGGTGGTCGATCTACTACTCGAGGGGCAAAACATCGCCCTTGTAACGGATGCGGGCATGCCGGGAATCAGCGATCCGGGGGCGCGCCTGGTGTCGGCAGCGGCTGACGCTGGCGTGAGCATCCAGGTAGTTCCAGGCCCGAGCGCGGTGACGGCTGCGTTAACGCTATCCGGGATCGTCGAAGGACCATTCTATTTTTTGGGCTTTCTCCCGCGGCAAGGAAAACGTCGTCGGTCCGCGATAGAACGTCTCTTGGGATGCGAAGATCCCGTGGTGCTCTTCGAGTCGCCACAGCGAGTCACAGCGACGCTGCGCGAATTGGCCCAGTTTCAACCCAATCGGGTAGCGGTCATTTGCCGCGAACTTACCAAGATCCACGAGGAAGTTCGACGCGGGACACTAGCGGCATTGTCCGAAGACGTTGGGGAAACTCGCGGCGAGTTTGTGGTGGTCATCGGTGCAAGAGGCGCCGACGAACGAGAGGCACCCGAAAGCCCATCCATCACCGACGAGTCACTGCTAGCGAAATTGAACGAGGGTCTGTCGCCGCGGACTATCCTTGACGAAATCGGATTAAACGGAAAGGAGCGCCGCGAGCTTTATTCGAGATTGCTCGCTTTGGCCGAGCAGCTCGCCGACTAGCCAAGTTCTATCAATTCCACTTCAAACAACAACGTTGCATTCGGTGGAATCGCACCGCCTGCGCCGCGCGCCCCGTAGCCGAGATCCGGCGGGATCATCAACTGGCGTTTGCCTCCAACTTTCATTGACGCAACGCCTTCGTCCCAGCCACGAATTACTTGGCCTACGCCAATCTTGAAAGAAAATGGTCGGCCTCGGTCATGCGAGCTATCGAACTTCTTTCCTTTGGCGCCGCTTTCCCAAAGCCAGCCCGTGTAGTGCATGACACAGGTCTGCCCGTTCTTAGGCGAGGCACCCGTGCCCAATCGATCATCTTCGTAACCAAGTCCACTCGAGGTCTGTGTCATAGCCATGTGGGAACGTACGCCGGCATGCTGACGCGAATCAATGACCCTCCCACCGCCGACCCGCTGGACGTCCGCTTGGCTCATTGCCTGGCCATTGACTTTTGGGGACAAGCAATCGATTACCCCGGATGAATCCCCTCATTTTTTCCTGATACCGTCAGCGGGCCAGCGACCCGCTGAAATGAGGACATGACTCAGGTTTGCGGTGGATTGAGGCTTCAGTTTTTTCGACAGAAGGGGGAGACTTTTCACACTATTGCAGTCTGAGTCATGGTCGAAGTGAGTCGCGACACCTCCGTAGCTACGCTGCAATCCTTCACATCTGTTGAATTTTGGCGTG
>Ga0302321_100003148_pt1 | contig 14133 bp, 10 predicted proteins | sample Fen_T0_1_FD_202505 | JGI IMG/M metagenome (GOLD analysis project Ga0302321, IMG submission 202505) | Peat permafrost microbial communities from Stordalen Mire near Abisko, Sweden - Fen_T0_1 | ecosystem: Environmental > Terrestrial > Soil > Wetlands > Permafrost | place: Sweden: Abisko...
TCTCGGGGCGGCTCGCCCGGTTCTGGCAGGCCGCATTCGTCTACGTGGCGTCGCTGCCGGTGGCGACCTTCCTGGCCAACCTGTTCCCGTGGGACCGCAGCGACGCGGCTGACACGGCCGCATCCACGGTGATCGGCATCAGCTTGGCGCTCGCCTTGGTGGTGACCGTCGTCGCACTGATCGGTCCGTGGCGTCGCGGTGCCTTCGGACCCGAGATGGTGGTCGCGGTCACGACCTTCGCCGTGCTCGTCGCTGACGTGACCACGGGCTCCCGCCTGCAGCTGGACTCGCTCTTCGGGCTGGCACCGTTGGTCGGCGGACGGTTCTACGGGTTCGGCAACGTGGCCTTCTCGTTGTTCGGTGTGGCGGCGTTGTTCACGGCGGTGGGGATGGTCGGGCCGCTGATCACGGCCGACCGCCGGCGCCTGGCCGCAGCAGTCACCGCCGGCTTCGGTCTCCTCGTCGCCCTGATCGACGGGTGGCCGGCGTTCGGGGCCGACTTCGGCGGCATGATCGCCCTCGTGGCCGCCTTCGCAACGATGGCCACACTCGTGCTTGGGAAGACCCTCTCCTGGCGGCGGGTCGTCGGGATCGCCGCCGCGGCTGTCGTGGTTCCGGTCGTCGTGGCCGTTCTCGACTGGCTCAGACCGCCGGAGTCGCGAACCCACCTCGGCCAGTTCGTCCAGTCCGTCATCGACGGGACCGCCGGTGCGGTCGTGGTCCGCAAGGGCATGGCCAGCATCTCGTCGTTCGGCGACTTCCTCCTGGCGCCACTGATCCCGGTCGTCCTGCTCGGCCTGGCCGTCGTCGTCCTCTCACCCGAACGGGCCCGGACCGGCCTCGTCCGCGAGGCCTATCGGGCGATTCCGGCGCTGCAGGCCGGCCTGATCGGCTGCCTGGTCCTGGCCGTGGTCGGCTGGCTGGTCAACGACAGCGGTCTGATCGTCGCCGAGGTGGTCATGCTGTTGGCGATTCCGCTGGGGGCCGCAGCCGTAGTCGCGGCCCCGCGAGCAGCACGACCGCCAGCAGAGCCAGCGACACCGTCGGGGTCACGACCCCGCGAAGCCACGGCATGACCCATCCCGCGGTCCCTCCGTCCTCCGCCGAGCCCGGCAGGTAGCCGATGGCGGTGACCGCCAGCCGCACCAGCAGGACCAGGTCCAGGCCCGAAGCCGGCAGGAGGACCAACGGCGCCCAGGCGATCACGTCGTACCAGGGCAACGCATAGGTGGACGTCAGGAGCCAGGCGAGGGACAGCAGCGCCGCCGTCCACAGGGCGCGGCTCCGGGCGTCGTCCTCGGTGGCCTTCGGAAGGGCCGGGCCGGCCCGCCACACCACCAGCGCGAGCAGCAGGATCGATCCCAGTCGCAACAGCGCATGGAGCAGGCCGGCGGCCAGGTGACCCTCCAGGGCGACGAGCAGCGGATGCCAGGGCGACTCCTTCGCCACGAAGCCGGAAGCCTTGCCGAGCGGATCGAGGAACTCCGGCCACACCGGAGTGAAGACGAGCACGCCGGTGAGCGCACCAGCCGTCAGGTAACGAAGCAGGGAGTTTCGGTCCCTTCGGAGAGCCCAGGCGATCGCGACGACGTACAGGCCGTAGCTGACCTTCACTCCCACGGCCAGGGCGACGAGAGCGCCCGAACCCAGAGACGACCGCCGGACCACGAGCAGCGCCGACACCCCCAGCAGCACCGCGAAGACGTCCACGTGACCGGCGTTGACCATCTCGAACAGGAAGAGCGGGTTCAACGTCCACAACAGAGCGACGCGGCACCGTGCCGCCGTCCCGCCCCAGGCGGCGGCCTGGCGGTCCAGCAGCAACGCGGTCGCGACGAAGGCGGCGCAGGCGGCGATCTGCAGCAGCCAGACGATCAGCCGGGCCGAGCCGCCGCCCAGCCACGCCGCCAGGGCCTGCACGACCAGGGCCACCGGGCCGTACACCGAGGAGGTGCCTGCCCAGGCACCGGAGTAGGCGAGCCCGATCGGATCGCCGCGGTGGACCAGGTTGTGCACCGTGTCCAGATAGGGGTTCAGGCCCAGCACGACCATGCGTCCGTAGGCGGCATAGATGCCGATGTCGGTGCTCCCCATCGGTGGCACGAGCACGAGCGCCACCGCCGAGCCGATCCCGGTCGCGACCAGCCGCCCCGGGCGAGGCGCCCACCCGCGACGCAGGGCGGCCCAGGCCAGACCGACACCGAGCGCCCCGACCAGCAGCGCGAGCCCGAGCAGACCGGTGGCCACGCCGCGCCCGACCTCGACCCCGAGCGACCGGGCCGGTCCGGGTGGCGGCGGCTCGACCGACATCGCCGACGGCCCGATCCCCGCCAAGGCGACCATCACCGAGACGCTGACCAGGCTGGCGGCGACCCCGGCGCGCCCGAACGTCCGGGGCTGTGGCACGGCGGCTAGCGGCGGTGCACGCGTGGGGCGACCAGCCGGGTTCCCGACCAGTTCGGTGCCGCCGCGGTGCTCTTCGTGGCCGACAGCCCGGCGGTCGGGGCAGCCTCACTGATGTCGCTGGGCTCGACGTGACCCGCGCGACCGGCCTTGGGGGTGAGCAGCCAGACGATCCCGCCGTCGTCGATGACCGAGAGGGCGTCGACGAGGGCGTCGGCGAGGTCGCCGTCGTCCTCACGCCACCACAGGACGACGACGTCCGCGACGTCGTCGTAGTCCTCTTCGATGATCGGGGATCCCGTGACGGCTTCGATCGCGGCCCGCAGGTCGTCGTCGCAGTCGTCGTCGTAGCCGCGCTCCAGCACGACGTGGTCGCGCTTGAAACCCAACCGCTCGGTGTGCCCGCGTAGGTCCTCCGCTCCGGCGGCGGTCGCGCCCACGGGTCAGTTCCCTCCCTCGTCGAGCCGGACCTCGAATCGGTCCGATGGGCCGTAGTCCACTAAACCGCGGACACCTGCGCAAGTAGGTGGGGCCGATTGCTCGTGACGGGTTGCGCCGACCGGTCGCGGTGAGCGGCCCGGCGTAGGGTTGTGCCGGCATCGGCCCGGTGCCCCGTCGGGCCCCAGGAGGAGACGATCGCGGTGGCTACCGGACGCGAACGCGCACCGCTGATCAGCAGCGGACTGCCGACCCAGCTGGTCGACGTCGACCCGGAAGAGACCCAGGAGTGGCGCGAGTCGCTCGACTCGGTGATCGACGAACAGGGCGCCTACCGCGCGCGCTTCCTGATGCTCAGCCTCCTGCAGCGCGCCCGCGAGCGGAACGTCGGCGTGCCCTCGTTGACCACCACCGACTACCTCAACACGATCACGCCGGAGCAGGAGCCGTGGTTCCCCGGCGACGAGTGGGTCGAGCGTCGGATCCGCAGCTACGTGCGCTGGAACGCGGCGATCATGGTGCACCGCGCCCAGCGCGACGGCGTCGGCGTCGGCGGTCATATCTCCACGTACGCCTCGAGCGCGTCGCTGTACGAGGTGGGCTTCAACCACTTCTTCCGCGGCCCGGACCACCCCGGTGGAGGGGACCAGGTCTACTTCCAGGGGCACGCGTCGCCCGGCATCTACGCCCGCGCCTACCTCGAGGGCCGCCTGACCACCGACCAGCTCGACGGGTTCCGGCAGGAGCTGTCCCACCCCAGCGGTGGGCTGCCCAGCTACCCGCATCCCCGGCTCATGCCGGACTTCTGGCAGTTCCCCACGGTGTCCATGGGGCTCGGCCCGTTGGATGCGATCTACCAGGCGCAGTTCAACCGCTACCTGCAGGACCGCGGGATCAAGGACACCTCCGAGCAGCGGGTCTGGGCCTTCCTCGGCGACGGCGAGATGGACGAGGTCGAGTCGCTGGGCGCGATCGGGCTGGCGGCCCGCGAGGAGCTCGACAACCTCACCTTCGTCATCAACTGCAACCTGCAGCGCCTCGACGGACCGGTCCGCGGCAACGGCAAGATCATCCAGGAGCTGGAGGCGTACTTCCGCGGTGCCGGCTGGAACGTCATCAAGGTGATCTGGGGTCGAAACTGGGACCCGTTGCTGGCCCAGGACTCCGACGGCGCGCTGGTCAACCTCATGAACACTACGCCGGACGGCGACTTCCAGACCTACAAGGCCGAGAACGGCGGGTTCATCCGGGAGAACTTCTTCGGCCGCGATCCCCGGACGCGCAAGCTCGTCGACGGCCTCACCGACAAGGAGATCTGGGGACTGCAGCGAGGAGGCCACGACTACCGCAAGATGTACGCCGCCTACCACGCCGCCGTCGAGCATCGTGGCCAGCCCACCGTGATCCTGGCCAAGACGATCAAGGGCTGGACCCTGGGGTCGCACTTCGAAGGCCGCAACTCGACCCACCAGATGAAGAAGCTGACGTTGGACGATCTCCTGGCCTTCCGCGACCGGTTGCGGATCCCGCTCGAGGACGAGCAGATCGACGCCAAGCTGCCGCCGTACTACCACCCCGGCAACGACAGCGACGTGACCCGGTATCTGCACGAACGTCGGGCCGCCCTCGGCGGCCTCATGCCAAGGCGGCGGCGCCACACCCGGACTCTGGCCCTGCCCGACGAGTCGGTCTACGACGTCGTGCGCCGCGGGTCCGGCAAGCAGCAGGTGGCCACGACCATGGCGTTCGTCCGGTTGCTGAAGGACCTGCTCAAGGACCCCGTGATCGGGCCGAGGATCGTGCCGATCATCCCCGACGAGGCTCGCACGTTCGGCATGGACGCCATGTTCCACACCCAGAAGATCTACAACCCCCAGGGGCAGACCTACCTGTCGGTGGACCGCGACCTGATGCTGTCCTACCAGGAGGCCAAGAACGGCCAGCTGCTGCACGAAGGGATCAACGAGGCCGGCTCGGCGGCCGCCTTCATCGCCGCGGGCACGTCGTACTCCACCCACGACGAGCCGATGATCCCCGTGTACGTCTTCTACTCGATGTTCGGGTTCCAGCGCACAGCCGACGAGTTCTGGGCCGCGGCCGACCAGATGAGCCGCGGCTTCCTGATCGGGGCCACAGCCGGTCGGACGACGCTGAACGGCGAGGGGCTGCAGCACGAGGACGGCCAGTCACCGCTGTTCGCGGTCACGAACCCGGCCGTCGTCGCCTACGACCCCGCCTACGCCTTCGAGATCGGGCACATCGTCCGGGACGGGCTCGACCGCATGTACGGCACCCGCGACGAGAACGTCTTCTACTACCTGACTGCCTACAACGAGCCCATCACCCAGCCCCAGGAGCCAGCCGACGTCGACGTCGGCGCCTTGCTCAAGGGCCTGTACCGGTTTGCCGCGGCGCCGGACGGACAAGGACCCACCGCCCAGCTGCTCGCCAGCGGTTCGGCGATGCCCTGGGCGATGCGCGCGCAGGAGCTGCTGGCACAGAGCTGGGGGGTGCGGGCCGAGGTCTGGTCGGTCACCTCGTGGATCGAGCTCCACCGGGACGGGCTGCAGGCCGACGAGCACAACCTCATGCACCCCAGCGATCCGCGTCGCACGGCCTTCGTGACCCAGCAGCTGGGCGACCGCACCGGACCGTCGATCGCGGTGTCGGACTACCAGCGCGCGGTACAGGAGCTGATCCGCCCCTGGGTGCCCACCGACTACGCGACGCTCGGCACCGACGGGTTCGGCCTCTCGGATACCAGGGGCGCGTTGCGGCGCCACTTCCGGGTCGACGCCGAGTCGATCGCGGTCCGCACGCTGCAAGAGCTCGAGCGTCGCGGCGACCTCAAACCCGGCACCACTCAACGCGCGTTCGACACCTACCGGTTGGATGACGTGTCCGCTGCCGACCCCGGCGCCGGCATGGGCGACGCCTGAGGGGATGGAAGTGGCGAAGGACAGCAGACCCGTCGGTCAGGGGAACAGCGAGAACGGCGCCGGCGTCGACCAGGACCTCGAAGACCGCCGGTCGCGGATGCCGAAGAAGTTATACGACCGCGAGCTGTTCCGGCTGCAGTCCGAGCTCGTGAGCATGCAGGAGTGGGTCCGTGAGACCGGCAGCCGCCTCGTGGTCGTGTTCGAGGGGCGTGACGCCGCCGGAAAGGGCGGCGCCATCAAGCGAGCGGCGCAGTACCTCAACCCCCGCATCGCACGGATCGTCGCCTTGCCGTCTCCGACCGAGCGGGAACGCACGCAATGGTACTTCCAGCGCTACATCTCCTACCTTCCGGCGGCCGGCGAGATCGTGCTGTTCGACCGAAGCTGGTACAACCGAGCAGGCGTCGAACGGGTCATGGGCTTCTGCACCGACGCCGAGTACCGCCGCTTCCTGCACCAGGCACCGCTGCTGGAACGGATGCTGATCGAGGACGGCATTCTCCTGCGCAAATACTGGTTCTCGGTCAGCGACGCCGAGCAGGAACGTCGCTTCGACTCGCGACTGTCCGACCCGATGCGCCGGTGGAAGCTGTCGCCCATGGACCTGGAGTCGATCTCACGCTGGGAGGAGTACTCCCGCGCGAAGGACGAGATGTTCGTGCACACCGACATCCCCGAGGCCCCGTGGTACGTCGTCGAGGGCGACGACAAGCGACGCGCGCGGATCAACATGATCGCCCACCTGCTGTCCACGGTTCCGCACGAGAACGTGGAACGGCCGGTGCTCCACCTGCCGCCACGACCCGCTTCGCATGGTTACGAACGGCCGCCACGCGATCTCTTCAGCTACGTGCCGGACTACGCCGCCGACCTCGAGACGAAGCACTCGTGAGGCCGTCACCCACGGTGTGACGCGGTCCAGCCCAAGAGTTCGTCGACGCCCTCGATGTTCACCACCGCCTCGGCCGGTACCCCGCACTCCGCAGCCCGCGCGCATCCGAAGGCCTGCCAGTCCAGCTGACCCGGTGCATGCGCATCGGTGTCCACCGCAAACCGGCATCCGGTCTCGACCGCCAGCCGCACGAGGCTGCGCGGCGGGTCGAGGCGTTCAGGTCGGCAGTTGATCTCGACCGCCACGTCGAACTGACGGCAGGCCTCGAACACCAGGTCGGCGTCGAACGACGACGCGGGCCGCCCGCGTCCGGTGACGAGCCGGCCGGTGCAGTGGCCCAGGACGTCGATCCGGCGGCTGGCGATCGCGGTGACCATTCGGCGGGTCATCTCGTCGGACGGCATCCGCAGCTTGGAGTGCACCGACGCCACCACGACGTCGAGCCGCGCGAGCAGGTCCGGATCCTGGTCGAGGCCGCCGTCGAGCAGGATGTCGACCTCGATGCCGGTGAGGATCCGAAACGGAGCCAGGTCGCGATTCAGCCGCGCGACCACCTCGAGCTGCTCGACCAGCCGGGCTGCGGACAACCCCCGGGCCACCGTGAGCCGCGGCGAGTGGTCGGTCAGCGCCAGGTATTCGTGCCCGAGGTCGACGGCTGCCTGCGCCATCTCGCGGATCGGGCTGCCGCCGTCGCTCCAGTCGGAGTGACTGTGCAGGTCACCCTTCAGCGCGGCCAGCAGACCGACCCCACCGGCCGCATCCGGTGGCGGCACGGTCTCGAGGTTCCTGAGGTACTCGGCGGTCTCGCCGCGGACCGCGGCACTGGCCACGGCCGCCGTCGAGGCTCCGATGCCTGGCAGCTCGGTCAGGGTGCCGGCATCGGCGCGTTGCCCGAGCTCGGCCGGCGAGAGCCCGGCGACGATGCCGGCCGCCCGACGAAACGCCTGGACCCGGTGACTCGACGCGTTCTGCCGCTCCAGCAAGAAGGCGGCCCGGCGCAGCGCCTCGATCGCGCCGGCGTGGCCCCCGGACGCCGAGAGGGACCTGGGCACAGCGCTCAGGGTGCCAGATCCGGTCGCTGCTCGCCCGACGGACCCTCGATCGACCGCTCGGTCCTCGTTGTGCCAGTCCCACAACGGGATCCAGGTCACAGCCCGGTCACGAGGATACAGTTCACGGGTGCCCAGACCCGCGTCGACGGTCCGTCGCCTCGAGGCGGCGACGAGCGCCCTGGCGTCGGCGGCCGTCACGCGGATGGCGGACACGCTTCCGTGGTTCACCGCCCTGCCGCCGCAGGAGCGCTCGTGGATCGGCCTGGTGGCCCGAGCCGGCATCGACGCATTCGTGGAGTGGTACCGGCATCCGGACTCCGGCCACGAGGTCAGCGCCGACGTGTTCGGGCCGGCCCCTCGGGCCCTGACCCGGGCGGTCTCCTTGCAGCAGACCGTCGAGATGGTCCGCGTGACCATCGACGTCGTGGCCGAGTACGCCGACCAGCTCGCCGCGCCCGGGCACGTGGACGAGTTGCGCGAGGCGGTGCTGCACTACGCCCGGGAGGTGGCGTTCGCCACCGCCCAGGTGTACGCCGAGGCGGCCGAGACCCGGGGCGCCTGGGACGCGCGGCTCGAGGCGCTGGTCGTGGAGTCACTGCTGCGCGGCGACGTCGACGACGACGTGCTCGCCCGCGCGGCCGCCCTCGGCTGGGGGGCCCCGCCGGTGGTGTGGGCCGTGGCTGGCCTCGTTGCCGGCGAAGACCCCGAGGGTGCCGTGACCGACCTGCGGCGGGCCGCGCACCACGCCGGACTGCTGGTGATGACCGGCACGCGCGGCAACGAGCTGGTCGCCATCCTCGGCGGCGCCGACCAGCCCATGCGGGCCACGCGTCAGTTGTCCGGACGGTTTGCTCCCGGCCCCCTGGTCGTGGGCCCGGGGGTGACCGGGCTCGCGCAGGCGGCCGACTCGCTGGCCCCCGCCCTGTCCGGGCTGCACGCCGTGGCCGCGTGGCCGCAGGCGCCCCGGCCGGTGGCGGCCGACGACCTGTTGCCCGAGCGGGTGCTGGCCGGCGAGCCCGCCGCCCGGGACCGCTTGGTCGAGCAGGTCTACGCGCCGCTGGTGGCCGCGGGCGGCGGCCTGCTCGAGACGGCCGCCGCGCTGCTGGAACGGTCGGCCACGCTGGAGGGGGCCGCTCGGGCGCTGTTCGTGCACCCCAACACCATTCGGTACCGGATCCGGCGGATCGCCGACGTGAGCGGACAGGCGATCACCGACCCGCGAGGAGCCTTCACCGTGCATCTCGCTCTGGTCTACGGCCGGCTGGCCGCCCCTCCCCCGCCTTTGTAGGAATCCCACAAGGCGCGACGCCGATCGTCGTGCCAGGCGGTACCCCCGCCACCGCCTCCCCTCGACCAGAGTGGTCACCGTGCTCGTCATCGTCGCGCCCGGGCAGGGCGCACAGGCCCCCGGCTTCTTGACCCCCTGGCTCGAGGTTCCCGGTTTCGAGGACCGGATGAACTGGCTGTCGATGTGCACCGACCTCGATCTCGTCGAGTACGGCACGAAGGCGGACGCCGAGACCATCCGCGACACCGCGATCGCCCAGCCGTTGCTCGTGGCCGCCGGTCTGGTCCCCCTGCTGTCCCTGTTCCCGCACCCGTCCGACGCGTTCCACCGAGTGGGTGCGGGCGCAGGTCACTCGGTCGGCGAGATCACGGCCGCCGCAGCCGCCGGGGTGATGAGTGCCGAGCAGGCCATGGTCTTCGTCCGGGAACGTGGCCGCGCCATGGCGGTGGCCGCCGCGGCGGTTCCCACCGGGATGACCGCCGTCCTCGGCGGCGAACCGGAGTCGGTGCTCACCAAGATCGCCGAGCACGGCCTCTACCCCGCGAACAACAACGGTGCCGGGCAGATCATCGCGGGCGGAGCGTTGGACGACCTCGCCCGCTTCGCCGACGACGCCCCAGACGGTGCGCGACTTCGCCCGCTCAGCGTCGCCGGAGCGTTCCACACCCCGTTCATGGCCCCGGCCGTCGAGCGACTGCGTGGCCTGGCTCGCGCCATCTCCACCCACGACGCGCGCACCCGGTTGCTGTCCAACGTCGACGGCGAGGTCGTGCACAGCGGCCGCGACTTCCTGCGGCGGATCGTCACCCAGGTGAGCAACCCGGTCCGTTGGGACCTGTGCATGAAGGCCATGGGCGACCTCGGCGTCACCGGCGTCATCGAGGTTCCGCCCGCCGGCACCTTGTCCGGCCTGATCCGGCGCAACCTGCCCGGCGTCGACGTCGTGGCCCTGAAGACCCCGGACGACCTCCCGGCGGCGCTGGAACTGGTCGAGAAGCACGGCGGGCAGAGCCCGCTCGATGCCGCACCCTCGTGGCGGATGCTCGTGGCGCCGGCCAAGGGAACCTTCCGTCGCGGTGACGTGGCGGAGGGCTCCGACCTCGAGCCTGGCAGCATGATCGGGACCCTGGTCACCTTGCGCGACGAGCAACCGGTGTCGGCCCCGCACGGGGGCACGGTCATCGAGTGGCTGGTCGAGGACGGAGACCCGGTCGCCCCGGGCCAGCCGCTGGTCCGTCTGTACCCCCACGAGGTCACGCCATGACCGCCGTCCTACGCGAGTCCACCGGAGCCCGGCACACCAGGCTGTGCGGCGTTGGCGGGTATCGCCCGGTGCGGGTCGTCACCAACGAGGAGATCTGCGAGTACATCGACTCCTCAGACGAGTGGATCCTGGAGCGCTCCGGCATTCGCACCCGGCACTTCGCCGCCGAGGACGAGTCGGTGGTGGACATGTCCGTGGCGGCCGCCGAGAAGGCCCTGGCCGCAGCCGGCGTGCGCCCCGACGAGCTCTCCGCCGTCATCATCGCGACGGTCACCCATCTCACCCAGACGCCGTCGGCCGCTGCGCTGGTCGCCGAACGTCTCGGTGCCGTGAACCCAGCCGCCTTCGACATCTCCGCGGCCTGCGCCGGCTTCAGCTACGGCATCGCCCTGGCCAGCGACATGGTCCGCGGCGGGAGCGCCGAACACGTTCTCGTCGTCGGCGTCGAGAAGCTCTCCGACATGGTGCGCCGGGACGACCGCGGCACGGCGTTCATCTTCGGTGACGGCGCTGGCGCGGCGATCGTCGGGCCGTCCGACGTCGCGGGCATCGGTCCGGTGGTGTGGGGCTCCGACGGTTCGCAGGCCGACGCGATCGAGCAGGACGCGTACTGGACCGCCCTGCGCGACGACCCGTCGCACCGTTTCCCCGCGCTGAAGATGTCCGGCCAGCAGGTGTTCCGCTGGGCCGTGTTCGAGATGGCCAAGGCGGCCCAGCAGGCGCTCGACGTCGCCGGGATCACCGTCGACGACCTCGACGTGTTCATCCCGCACCAGGCGAACATGCGGATCACCGACGCCATGATCAAGCAGCTCGGTCTGCCCGAGCGCGTCGTGGTCGCCCGCGACATCGAGGAGACCGGCAACACGTCGGCGGCGTCGATCCCCCTGGCGATGTCTCGCATGCTCGAGACCGGCGAGGCCAAGAGCGGCGACACAGCGCTGCTCATCGGGTTCGGTGCCGGACTCGTCTACTCCGGCCAGGTCGTCACCCTGCCCTGAGCCCACGAACCCCCCGCACCGAGCGGGGTCGCAGTACCGGAACAACCGACCGATCGCCCGATCAGAACCAAGGAGACCTCATGGCGGACCAGCAGGAGATCCTCGGCGGCCTCGCCGAGATCATCAACGACATCGCGGGCGTGCCCGTCGAGAACGTGCAGCTCGACAAGTCGTTCACCGACGACCTGGACATCGACTCGCTGTCCATGGTCGAGGTGGTCGTTGCCGCCGAGGAGAAGTTCGGCGTCAAGATCCCCGACGACGACGTCAAGAACCTTCGTACGGTTGGTGACGCCGTCAGCTTCATCGAGCAGGCGGGTGCCTGACCGATGGCGAGCACTCCCGGGTCGACCCCCCGCGTCGTCGTCACCGGCCTCGGCGCGACCACGCCGGTGGGCGGCGACGTCGCGACGACCTGGGCAGGTCTCCTTGCGGGAAGGTCCGGCGTCCGCACCCTGACCCAGGACTGGGCGGCGGACCTTCCCGTTCAATTCGCGGCCTGCGCCGAGGTCGACCCGTCCGAGGTGATGGACCGCGTCGAGGCCCGGAAGCTGGACCGCACGCAACAGTTCGCGCTGATCGCGGCGCGAGAAGCCTGGGCCGATGCCGGCGCCCCGGAGGTCGACTCGGAGCGGTTGGCGGTGTCGTTCGCCACCGGCATCGGCGGGGCCGTCACCCTGATCGACTCGTGGGACACGTTGCGCGAGAAGGGGCCGCGTCGGGTCAGCCCGCACACGATCCCCATGATCATGCCGAACGGTCCGGCCGCCGTCGTCGGGATCGAGATCGGCGCCCGGGCCGGCGTGCACACGCCGGTGTCCGCCTGCGCCTCCGGCGCCGAAGCCGTGGCCCAGGGTCTGGAGATCATCCGGGCCGGCAAGGCCGACGTCGTGCTGGTCGGCGGGACCGAGGCCTGCATCCACCCGCTCCCGTTGGCCGCGTTCGCCGCGATGATGGCGCTGAGCAAGCGCAACGACGAGCCGCACCGCGCGTCGCGTCCGTGGGACAAGGGACGTGACGGCTTCGTGTTCGGTGAGGGAGCAGCGGCGCTGGTCCTGGAGTCCGAGGCGCACGCCCGGGCGCGCGGCGCCACGATCTACGCCGAAGTCGCCGGGGCGGGGGTCACGTCCGACGCGCACCACATCGCCCAACCCGACCCCACCGGCCAGGGAGCGACGCGCGCCATGATCGCGGCGCTCGCCGACGCCGATGTCGAGCCGGCCCAGATCGTGCACGTCAACGCGCACGGCACGAGTACGCCGCAAGGCGACGTCGCCGAGATCAAGGCGATTCGCGCGGCCCTCGGCGATGCCGCGGACGCGACCACGGTCACCTCGACCAAGTCGATGACCGGCCACCTTCTCGGTGCCGCAGGCGCCCTGGAGTCGCTGGCGGTGGTGCTGGCCCTGCGCGACCGACTGGCTCCCCCGACGATCAACCTCGAGGACAAGGACGATGACGTCGACCTCGACGTCATCACCGGCGAGCCTCGCCCGCTTCCCGACGGCGAGATCGCCGCCTTGAACAACTCGTTCGGCTTCGGCGGCCACAACGTCGCCCTCGTCTTCCGGAGCATGGTGTGACTGTGACCAACGGCAAGCCCGAGGTGTCCCAGCCCACTCCGCCGGTCGTGAAGAAGGAGAAGGTTCCGCGCGACCAGGACCCGCGCAACCCGCGGATCCGACTCGCCGCGCTGTTCGACAACGGCACGTTCGTGGCCCTGACGGCCGATGGTGACTCGGGGATGCTCGCCGCCACCGGTCTGATCCACGGCTCGCCCTGCGTCGCCTTCGCCTCCGACCCCACGATCATGGGCGGAGCGATGGGCAGCGAAGGCTGCAAGGTGATCCTGGCTGCCTACGCCCGCGCGCTCGCCGACCAGGTGCCCGTGATCGGTCTGTGGCACAGCGGCGGCGCTCGCCTCGCCGAGGGCGTGGTCTCACTGCATGCGGTGGGCGAGGTATTCAACATCATGACCCGGGCATCGGGCAAGATCCCGCAGATCTCGGTCGTTCTCGGCGCTGCTGCCGGTGGCGCCGCGTACGGTCCGGCGCTCACCGACATCGTCATCCTCGGCCCGCAGGGACGGGTCTTCGTGACCGGCCCCGACGTCGTGCGTTCGGTGACCGGCGAAGACGTGGACATGGAACGGCTGGGCGGCCCGGAGCCGCACGGCCGCCGCAGCGGTGTCGTCCACATCACCACCGACTCCGAAGGCGAGGCGCTCGACAAGGCTCGCCGGCTGGCCACGCTGCTGGGCAACCAGGGTGAACTGAACTCCGTCGACGTCGTCGCCGACGTCGACCTAGGTGAGTACCTGCCCGAGTCGGCCAAGCGGGCCTACGACGTGCACCCGTTGGTCGACCACCTCTTCGACGACGACACCCAGGTCGAGCTGCACGAACGGTGGGCGCCCAACATCGTCACCGCTCTGGGCCGGCTCGGTGGGCGAACAGTCGGCGTGATCGCCAACAACCCGCTGCGACTCGGCGGCTGTCTCGACTCGCCGTCGGCGGAGAAGGCGTCCCGCTTCGTGCGCATGTGCGACGCGTTCGGGGTTCCCCTGATCGTGGTGGTCGACGTCCCCGGCTACCTGCCCGGCGTCGGCCAGGAGTGGGAAGGCGTGGTCCGCCGCGGGGCGAAGCTGCTGCACGCGTTCGCCGAGGCGGTGGTGCCGCGCGTCACCGTGATCACGCGCAAGGCCTACGGCGGTGCCTACATCGCCATGAACAGCCGAGCTCTCGGGGCGACCAAGGTGTTCGCCTGGCCGACCGCAACCGTGGCGGTGATGGGCTCGGTGGCGGCGGTACGGATCCTGCACCGCCGCCGGATCGCCGAGGTGCCCGAGGACATGCG
>Ga0302321_100003150_pt1 | contig 14130 bp, 6 predicted proteins | sample Fen_T0_1_FD_202505 | JGI IMG/M metagenome (GOLD analysis project Ga0302321, IMG submission 202505) | Peat permafrost microbial communities from Stordalen Mire near Abisko, Sweden - Fen_T0_1 | ecosystem: Environmental > Terrestrial > Soil > Wetlands > Permafrost | place: Sweden: Abisko...
ACGAGCTGTTCACCGCCAGCGGCGCGCAAACCATCGCGCGCATCAGCTTCGAGATCACCGAAGACCTTTTGGTCGCGCGTTTGACCTACGAGCGGATCGCCGACACGACGGGCAACGGCACGCCCAGTTCGCCGGATCAGAACAGCGGTCAAATCGTGGCCGCGTTCAAGATCGAGAGCCACTTCGACGTCAAGCGCAGCTACAACGCGACCACGGGCGAAGAGCTGAACATCGTCGAAGAGAATTCGACCGATAGCCCGTGGTACGCACGCGAGTACATGCGCGTGGACTGGTCGCAGAACCTGATCACGAGCGCCTATCAGCTGGACACCTTGGCCGCAATGACGGCCTTCGACGGCGCGTTCCAGTACGAGCCAGTCGCGTATTCCGCCACCAATCCAGCCGATCCGGACGCGCCGCTCTTCGACCCGGAAAGCGGCTATTTCGACATCACCAACAAGTTGTTCGTCACGCCCCAGAAGGTGTTCACCCCGTTCGGTTACTTACCAGCCTGCTTCTTGTCACCAGACTTCTTCGGGGGTAACGGCCCCGTCGGCAATTGCAACCCAAGTGAGGTCAAGGTGCGCTTGTCCTTCCGGCGCGTCGTCGATCACGACTACGAGCCCGTGCATTGGGACGGCGCACGCATGGACATGTTCGGCATGTTCACCACCGGTACGGTCAACCCCGATCGCCTGGGGTACGATCGGAACTACGGCGTGGTCGACGACAAGTGGTACCGCTTCGTGTCGCGCCACAACATTTGGCAGCAGAGCCACGCGCGCGACGCGCAGGGTCAGCCGATCGCGTGCTACACGGACCGGACGACGCCGGTGGGTGAGTTGCCCACGCGCGACGAGGTCGCCGGCGATGGCCAAGCCACGCCCGATGGCACCGATGACGAATGTCAGGCCGCAGGCGCCGGCTCGCGTTGTGACCAGTTCAGCCACAAATGCAGCTTGCCTTACGCGGATCGGACCATCAAAACCTCGCCATTTTATTACGGTCCAGAGAGCGATCCGAGCCTGTTCGCCTCGGTCGCGGAGGCACTTTCGCAATGGGACGGCGCGCTCCGTCAGGCCGCGCAAACCGCACGTTACACGGAGTGCATTCGCGTCGGCGGTGGCGTCAGGCAGGAAGTGATCGACAAATGCAAGGGCATCTACGATCCGAGCCTGGAAGCAGCAATCCAAGCACTACCGAAGATATTTACGCTCTGCCACAACCCGGTGGTCGCGGACGACGATGCAGCCTGTGGTGACCCAGGCTTGCTCGCGCGCGTGGGTGACCTCCGCTACCACATGGTCAACGTGATTCAGAAGCCGCAGACGGCATCGCCCTGGGGCATCATGGTCGACGCCGTCGATCCGATCACCGGTGAAGTCGTCGCGGCGAGCGTCAACCTGTGGAACGCAGTCACGGACGTCGCCGCGCAGGGCGCGGTCGACACCATGCGTTGGTACTTGGGTGAGCTATCCAACACGGAGATCAGCAGCGGGAACTACCAAAAAGGGCCGATTAGCGCAGCGCTGCGCGCGCCCCAAGCGGGAACCGAAAATCCGCCCGTACTTGCCGACGCAGACGTGCAATCGCGACTGGCCGCTCTCGATACTCGGCTGAACGACGGCACGGCGCTCGAAGCGCCCGCGCCCAGCATTGGCGCACGCAGATTGGCTGATTGGGCGGAATCTGCGACACGTCAGAAATTCGGCAATTCGGTGCTGGGCACCGGCAATGCCGGTGTCGACGGCCGGATGACGGCCGCGCGCGGCTCGCCGGTCGAATCGCAGTTGATGACCGCGCCTTATATGCACCTCGCAGGTTTGGATCCGCGTCAGCAACCGAGCGACGACCAGACCAACATGGCCTCCCCGCTACGCGGCAACTTCGCTCAGTTCTTGGTCGATTTCGAACAGCAGCGGCAGCTACGCCTAGCTGCGCTCGGTCACTGCTCGGAGGAGGCGCCAGAGCCGAGCAGCATGGCCGACTGGGCGGCAATCATGAACAAGAAGTTTCCGCTCGCCGATGAAGACCCCACGACGCCTGGCGTGCAGGCCTCGGCTTCGGCCGTCGCCGATCGTAACGGCAAGTGGCGCGATTTCATCCGGCGCCGGCTGACCGTCGGTGTCGTGGAGCACGAGCTCGGACATTCGATGGGTCTTCGCCACCAATTCACCTCGTCGTTCGACGCGCTCAATTTCCGGCCCCAGTACTGGCAGCTGCGCACCCAAAATGGCACGCAGACCAAGGCCTGCACCGCCGCAACGACCGACGGAGCGACCTGCACTGGGCCGCGATGGTACGACCCCATCACTCAAGCCGAGCGGGAGGGCTTAATCTGGCGTTGGCAACAAACCTCGGTCATGGATTACGCGGGTGACTTGACGCAAGACACGCTCGGCATCGGTGCCTACGATCGCGCGGCGGTGCGCCTGGAATACGCGGACGTCGCCGACGTCTGGGACGAGCGAGCGAGCGTGAGTTGCCGCGCGAGTGGGACCGGGCCTCTCGGCGGCGGCACCCCGAATGCGGCGTGCACTGCGAATGGCGAAACATTGCATTCACTGTTGGATGGTTTCGGCGGCCTCACCGGGCCGCTGTACAACGACGGCAGACAGTATTTCCACTACTCCCAGCTCAACAAGCAGCTGAACTTGATCCGCAACTGCCAAGCTGCGGACACCAGCCCTCCCGCCAATTGGGACGAAGCCAAAGACGGCGTGTATAGCCCGGAGTTCGACGGGGAGATCGTGGCTGGCACGGTCTGCAAAGGTATCCCTACCGACTACGTGCCGTTCCGCGAACTTTCACCGGACGCAGGCGGCTTCGTGCAAGAGCCGGCGATCGGCGACAACATTCAACGCAATTTCGACGCGCTCGGACGCGTGCGGCGACCGTACATGTTCGGCACGGATAACTACGCGGACATCGGCAATCTGCCAGTGCTGAGGCACGACAACGGCGCAGACGCGTACGAAGTCACGCACTACATGATTAGCGAATACGAAGATCGCTACTTGTTCGACGACTATCGCCGGAACCGCACGACCTTCAGCCTGCGCAACGCATTCATGCGTGGTTACGACCGCTACAACGCGAAGTTGAAGGAAATTACCAAGGGCTTCGGGCTGTACAACGAGCTTTTCCAAGCCACCGGCCAATTCGACTCGCTGACCGCAAACGACGGCCAATTCAAGGCCAGCGCGCTGGCCGCATCGCTGGTCTTCGACCACTTCGCACGGATTCTGACGCGCCCGAATTCCGGGGCACACTTCGGCGATACTAATTGGAGCCCGTTCAAGACGGCAGTCTTACGATCGTCCGATCAAAACCCAAGCGTCACGACGACCTCCAACATCAACCTGTCGATCCCGGATGGTTCTACCGGCATCGGCAGCAACGTCGGTTGGGGCGGCAGGCTGCTGAACAACTCACTCGACCAAAGCAAGGGTTACTACGCCGTCGACTACCAACTGAACGTCGGCTCCTACTACGACAAGACCCTGGCCATTTACATGCTGACGGACTCCGAGGATCGATTCATCAGCCAGTCGCGAGACGACTTCCAAGACGGGCGCTACCGGAACACGAGTTTCGCGACCTTGTTCCCGGAAGGTATGCGGCGTTTACTCGCCAACACTCTGACCGAAGACGAAGACATCAAGGGCTGGCGCGTGGCGTCCACCAAGGGCGTTCCAAACGTCGACGCGCAAGGCGCACTCAAGCAGCCGATGGGCTTCCGGGCATGGTGGCCCAAGGACGCGCCGCAAATGTGCTGGCCCACGCAAGGGCGCCTGCAATGTCAGGAGTTCCCGAGCGGCACCGAGGTTGCCAACGGCACACCCGCCGAGTCCCTCGCGGTAGACCCCGAGGTGGGCTTCGAAATCCACAAATTCATCACGTTCTTCTCGATGCTTAACCTGCCCGAAAGCTGGAAAGCCAACTGGGTCGACATGATGCGCATCTGGGTCATCGGCACGGATACACCGCCCGGGTTTCCCGACACTGAATCGATCGCGTGGCGCGATCCGCAGAGCGGTCAACTGTACCTGGCTCACAGCTATGGCACCGAAGTGATCGACGGCAAGACCGTGCAACGGGGCATCGCAGCGCGCGCCTTGGAGTGGATGAACACGCTGACGGCCAAGGCATACAGGACGGATTCGACCATCGTCAATCCGACGGGCGAACTGACCGTGCTGCGCTACACGGACAACGGCGCTTGCCCACCCGGCGTCAGTTATTGCGTGGGTCAACCCATTCAATTGAGCACGCCCTTTGCTCTACGCGTGACGAACTACAAGAGCGTGCTCGACTACATGCATCTGACGGCCAATCAGTTCGGCTTCTACGGTCCCTATTGGCGCGGCGTGAACTGAGCCGTCGGCTCTGCTCGCTCTTACCGTTCGCGCTGGCAGTTGCGGCTTGCCGGCATGAACAACGGGCGCCGGCTCCCAGCGCCTCGACCTCCGCCGCAGGCAATGATTTCACGGCGCAAGCCCGGGAGCGCCACTTTCAAGAGGAGCTCGCGCGCGCGCAGGCGCGCTGGCGAGACGAACCGGGCTTGGGTGACTGCGCGCCAGCGCTCAAGGAAGCGACCGATGTGGAACTGTGCCAGGCAGCAGCCAAAGCACTCGGCGCAGTCGAAGCGGAGCCCGGCGCGACGCCGGAGCACGCCCTGACCCTGCTCGAGCCTGGCGCCTTGGCTCTGGCACGGCTGTCACAGCGCGTGCGCTACCTTTCGCTGGCCGAGCTGGCCGAGCGCCACTTGCAGGGGGACGCCGGTGCGTCCCCGGTGAAAGCCGGTGCAGCCGCGGGGTCCGGAGCGGCGGTCTCGCAAGTGCAGAAGCCACGCACTGCTTCGTCACGCGAGCCGCGCGCGGTCGAGCAGCGTGAAGGGCCCGTGTCTCAGCTGATGAATAGGACGATCCGCCTGGAGCGTGACGTGCTGCGCAATCTCGGCGCGTACCTGGAGTACGCGCCATTGCCCACACGACGCGCAGCGTTCGAGACCGTGAAGCGGCTGCGCGCGCAGCGTCCGCAGTGGCCGCTGCTCGAGCACCTGCTGCGCGAAGCCGTCGTCCTGGAATCCGACGGCGACCTGAAGCGCGATCTGCGTGAATGCTCGGCGGCCGGTTTACCGACTGGCAGCCAGCCCGGTCAGTCCGCGGAGACCAAGTAACCGCGCTGGACCAAGAATAGAATCGCCTGGCCAGCTTCCAGATCCGTACTAGGAACCGAGTCGAAGACGACGTCGAGCGAGGGCGAATTCAAAATCGCCTGGAGCACGTCCAGCTGAACTGGGTTCAGCTCGCGCAGCTTGGGTTCGAGCGGCAAATTCAGAAGAAACGAAGACTCGAGCGGGGGCAGACGGGCGCGCAGCGCGTTGAACTCGTCCTGTTGGCGAATCCCCTCCATCAGGATCTCCTGAGCACTCGCGTCGACCGGGTTCTCGAACTGTCGCGAATCCGGCGGGTCGAGCGCAAACTGGCCCTGGTGCCAGTCGAGCATGCGATACACGGCCTTGAGAGGCGGCACGGCATCCATGCCCTCGATGGCTGCGAAGCGGACCTTGCCGTCGGTCAGGTAGATACGCCCCTCCAACGTGTCGGTTTGCAAGACCAACACGCCGTTCTTCTTCGAGGTGCCGAACAGCTGCAACAAATCAGGCAGCGGGATCTCTTCCAGGCGGCCTGACATGCGCGGGGGTTCGTCCCCGACGCGGCTCATCTTCTGACGAGCCGTGACGCGACCCGCAGCGACCGCCTTCAGATCGAGTTGTTGCTCGCCGTCCTGCGCAATCGCCATCACCTTCAAAATGTTGGTTCCGACCAAGACGCGATCGCCCTCCTTCAGGGTGCCTCGATCGACCTTCTCGCCGTTTACGAACGTACCGTTGGTGGAGCCGAGGTCTTCGATCGTGATCACGCCGTCGGCGAGCGCGATGCGTGCGTGTTTACGTGAGACCATCTCCTCGACGAGCACCATGTCGAGTTCACTCGACCGCCCGATCACGATTTCTTGACCCTCACCCAGCGGATATTCCCCGCCCTGATATTTTCCGGAAATGAAGCGCAGCCCGAAGCGTAGGTCGCTTGGGCTGGGCTCGGTGCCGCTTGGTTTCGGCGCGAAACGCTTAGTCATGGGTCTAGGCGGAGGGGTGACTCAGGAGCCCGGCTGCAAGCCCTGGAAGTCGGTGTCAAAAATCATAGGTCCCCTGGGAAGAACGGGTCAAGCGCGGCCAGGTTCAGACGGTACGGTCAGAACCGGCCCAACGCTAAGTCTAGGCGACGCGGGGCTCTCTTCGCGGAGATGCCCCGTCGGTGGACGGGGTGAAACGTGGGCTTCAGCAACCGCCGGCAGCACCAGCGAGAAGGTAGATCCGGCTCCAGGACGTGAAACGACCTCGATTCGGCCGCCCATCTCCTCAACGACCCGCTGGCTGATTGCCAGGCCGAGCCCCGTGCCGCGGTCCTTGGTGGTGAAAAAGGGCACGAAGAGGTTTTTCTGCACTTGAGGGGCCATGCCCGGGCCCTCGTCCCGCACGGCGATCTCGACCCAATCGGCCTGGGGCACGACGGTATCGCGCGCCATCCCCGTCGTCGCCGAACGGCGGCGAGTGGTTACCTGCACCGTCCCCTGCCCTCCCATGGCCTGCACTGCATTCCGGATCAGGTTGATCAGCACTTGGCGCAGCTGCTCGGCGTCTGCCCGCACCAGCGGAAGGCTCTCGGTCAACTCGGTGCGCAGCTCGCACTCTTCGGTACGGTCGGAGGCAAGCACGGTCAAGGTGCGCTTGACGACTGCATTGACGTCTACGGCCCCAGCATCCCCCTTGGACGGTCGGGCGTAGTCGAGAACGGAGCCAACTACCCGGTCGAGCCGTTCGACCTCCTCCAAGATGATGCTCACGAACTCCATATCGGCTGGGCCGAGCTGGGTGTCGTGACTCGGATCGCCGAGTAGCTGTGCCGCTCCCTTGATCGCGCCCAAAGGATTTTTGACCTCGTGCGCCAGGCCCGCTGCCATTTGACCGAGAGCCGCCAGACGGTCGCGCTCCTGCATGCGCCGGTACTGCCTGGAGTTTTCGATCACCACACCGACCTGCACGGCCAGCGACTCCAGCAACGCCACTTCATCCGGTGAAAATGCATCACGCACGCGATCGTCGACCAACAGCAGAATGCCGAGCAGATCTTGGCGCTCTCCATGAACCCCCAAGCATACCGCCTGTTTGAAAGGGCCGAGCACTTCCGCCGCGGTGAGCAATCGCTCGTCGGCTTCCGCTTCGGGGGTCCAGCCCGTGCGCCGCGTTTCCACGAACTTGAAACTGACCTCTTCGAGCACGATCGACGAGCTGGCGGTCAAGCGCTCGATTAGGGGTCGCGCAGTCACGACATCGATGCGGCTCGGTGCGCTCGGGCCGAACGACGAGACCAGTGCGAAGTCCGAACCGAGCGGGTCGGGCAGGTACAAGGCGGCCCCCGTGGCGCGGCGCGAATCCTCCAGAGCGGAGATCACCACACTCTGCAGTTCGGAGACTTGAAGCACGTGAACCAGCTCCGCGCGTGCACGACCAATCGCCCGCTCCAGATCGACCCGTTCACGAAAGAAGGCTTTGTGCGTGTAGTTCTCGGCTTTGCTCCGGAGCGGCTCGAAAAGCACCAAGATCACGATCGCGGCCAGGATTGCGCCGAGATACATGGTCTCGAAGCCACCGAAAAGCACCACGAAGACGTAGAAAATACCGGCCAGCGCGAAGGCCAGCGCCGTCGATACCAAGAGCTGCCACAAGATGTCATAAAGCTCGACCAAACGCTCTCGAGTCAGCGACTCCGAGAGAACGAATAGGAAGACGATGCTGAGCACCGCGCTCACGGGCGGAAGTGGCGCGCCGATGAACCACAAAAAATCCGCCAGGCTGAAGATCGCGGCCAACGCACCGATGAACACCAAAAAGCGTACGCGGCGTTGGATGGCGCGCGAACCACTGCGCTCACCGCGCATGGCAAGCGTCCATAGCGCAGCTGCGATCAGGCCGAATACGTAAAGAAATACGGCGCCACGCACGAGCCCGTGTTGGTGTTCGGTCAGCACCAACACCAACATGGGTACCATCAGGATGCCCGCGACGCGTTTCAACGGGGACGGACGCCCCGGCTCCGGCACGATCGATTCGAACAGGTGCACCGCAAACTGCGGCAGCAGCACGGCAAGAACCGCGGTCCAGCGAGCCCAGAGGTCACTGCGCCCGACGTGGTACAGCCACTGCGCCAAGTACCAGAGACCGATGTCACCGGCCAGGCCGGTAAAGAACAGCTGCGGCAGCCGCGGCTTGCCTTTCAGCAACACGGAGACCGCGATGGCCAACGCCAGGACCCCGCAAAAGAGCGAGGTACGCGTTCGGAGGTCCATTCCGCCCATGCCCGAACCTTACCCCGCTCGCTCACCCCGACAAGGCGGATGCGAGAATAGGGCCGCAAACGCGGGAGGACGGGATCGCTCAGCCGTGCGAAACGAAGGCGGCAGCAAAGCAGAAGCCGATCACGATGCTCGCCGACACAGCCAGCAAGGCTCGGTTTCGCATGCGCGCGCGGCTCGTTGGATCGAGCACTGCCTCCGACCCATGATCTGCTCTGCGGTCTCCCCTGAGGCCGTGCACGATGCAGATGCCGAAGATGCCCGAGATAACCATGTAACTGGACGCGACCGCGGGAAGCGCCACGAGCCAGCCGAACTTTCGTCCTGCGCCCAGCTGATTTCCCAACAGAAACGCGACTAGTGCTATGCCTGCTAGCATCACCCCGCCGCGCAGCGCTTGATTGCTGGCGCGAGTCCCGAGGTTACGCTGGTTGCAGGCCAACATGGACTTGATTTACGCCCTGGCCGAACCTTCGGCAAGCGGCGTATCGCGTGCTCGGCCCAGATTTGTCAGGATAAGTAGGTGAACGTTTTCGGCCGGAGCAGATTCCTCGACGTCCGCGATGGCGAAGTCAGCTTGTTTCTGCGCGTCTTCTTCGTGCTCGGACTGACAATCGCCGGTCACACGTTGCTCGAGACGGCTCGGGACGCGCTCTTCCTCGCGCGGCTGCCGCCCAAGCTCTTGGCGCTCGTGTACGTCGCGGTCGCACTCGGCATGCTGGTCATCACCCCCCTCAACGTGAGGTTGACGCGTCGCGCGGGTCCCCGCAACGCGCTGGTGGTGTCACTTTTGCTGACTGCGTTCGTCAGCGCTTGGTTTCGAACCCGGCCGGCCTCCGCCAGCGCCGTATTCGCTCTGTACGTTTTTGGCACGCTTTCTGCGACCCTCCTGATCGGTCAGTTTTGGTTGTTGGCCGGCACGCTGTTCTCTGCAGCGCAAAGCCGGCGCTTATTCGGGCCGCTCGCGTCGGGTGGGGTGCTCGGAGCGATCGCGGGCGCTGGCGCGGCGACGCTGCTGCTGGAGGTCACCCAAGTTCGCTCGTTGCTGGCCGTAGCCACGGTGGCCTATTTCGGAGCTGCGCTGCTCGTCAGCAAGGTGCCTCTCGAGGAGCCAGCGGTCAACCCGGAAGGAGCGCGCACGCGGCTCGCACCGGAGCTGACGAAGATGCGTCGCGATCCGTTCTTGTGGCGGCTCGCAGTGATCGCCGCGCTCTCCACCGCCGTTTCGTTGGTCATCGACTACCTCTACCGCGCGAAGGTCGCGGGCACTCTGCACGCCGACCAGCTGGCGCCATTTTTCGCACGCTACCAGTTGCTCCTCAATGTCGGCTCTCTGCTCTTGCAGTTGACGGTGACGAGCAGCGTCGTGCAGCGGGTCGGCGTGCTGGGCTTGGCCTTGACGGCACCGACATTGTTGACGCTGGGCGGCACATTGTCGGCGCTATCCAGCGCCTCGTTTGCCGTGGTCGTGGCGCTCAAGGCCACTGATTCGGCGTTGCGTAACTCGCTCGGCCGGGTGGCCTCGGAGCTCTTGTGGGCCCCGGTCGAGAATCAGGCCCGTGGCCGTGGCTTGGTAGATTTGCTCGTCACCCGCAGTACCCAGGCGTTGGCGGGGGTGGTTTTGCTCGGCGCGACGATGAACAGAAACCCGTCACCCGTGCTGCTGGCGATCTGCGCTGGCGGGCTGTCCTGCGCCTGGTTGGTCGTCGGCCTCGGCTTGCGTGCGCCCTACATCGCCCTATTCCGCAGCGCCCTCAGCCGCGGCAGTGTAGAGCGTGATTTCACGCTCGGCGAGCTGGATCTGACCTCGCTCGAGATGTTGGTCGAGGCGCTGGCCAAGCCGGAGGCCAACGAAGTAATCGCGGCCATGAACGTCCTGGCCGAACGCAAGCGCGAGAAGTTGATCCCCGCGCTGATCTTGCATCACAGCGACGCGACGGTGCTGATTCGCGCCCTCGAGTTGTTCGGCGGCACGGATCGAAGAGATTGGCTGCCACTCGGCGAGCGACTCCTCGATCACGACAGTCCACGAGTACAACTGGCGGCAGTGCGCGCGTTCGCGCTGTCCGGCGTGACGCAGGTACTCGAGCGCGTCATGACTCACCACAACCCGTCGCTGCGCGCGTTCGCAGCGCTGTATCTGGCACAATTGAACGGCAAGCCGCTGCCCGGTGATCCGCTGACCTGGGAGCTGTTTCGCGACGATGATGCCGAACATACCCTCAAGTTGGCCTTCATCGAGACGCTGGCGGCCCATCCCCCGCCGGACGCCACGCGCATTCTGCTACAGCTGGCGCGCCTGCCCGCATTGGTCGGCGCCGTCACCCAGTCGCTCGAGCTGGTAGGCGACGAGTCCTGCATTCGCTTCTTGATCGGCCGACTGAAGTTCGCGGAAGAGAGACTGGCCGCGCGACGCGGGCTGGTCCGGCTCGGAACGCCGGCGTTCGAAGCGCTGAAGAGCGCACTCGCCGATCTGGGCGTCGAGCGACGCGTCCGCATTCACATCCCGCGCAGCATTTCGGCGTTCGCCAATCGCGAAGCGGTCGTGCTGCTGCTTTCCATCATGATCGGCGATCAGGAGGGACTGGTACGCTACAAAGCGCTGCGCGGGCTGGGCCAGTTGGCCAGAGAGAGCTCGCTCGTGATCCCGATGGCACCCGTGACCGACGAACTGAAGCGCAACGCCATCGAGTACTTGCGGCTGTTTTCTGCCCGCTCCGCCCTGGATCAGGACGGCAGCGCGTCAGAGCGCTTGGCCGTAAAACTGGTGATTGAACTATTGGACGACAAGATTCAACAATCCTTCGATCGCCTAGCGCGGCTTCTGCAAATCATGCATCGCGGCGACGACATTCGCACGATCTTCTTGGCCCTGGGGTCCACGGATCGCCGCCAGCGCGGCCAAGCAATCGAGTTCTTGGATGCGCTGATCCGCGGTGTGGGTCGCTCGGCGGACGACGTCGCCGGCTTGCTGCGTTTGGTGGTCGACGACTTGCCGGCAGTGGAGCGCGCGCGGCGCGCGACCGAACTCGTGGGCGTCTTCGCCAATGCCCACGATACCTTGGAGCAACTGGCCCAGGATCAAGATGCCATCTTGCGCGACTTGGCAGTCCACGCCTTGAGCGCGCTCGATCGTCCGCGCCAGCAGAATGTCGGCCTGCTCCAACTGCTCGAGCGTCCCGCGTGACCGTCTCCGGCGCCGAGCGAGTCAAACGCGAGCTCTTGCTGCGATCGCTATTTCCCACCATGCCGGTGGCCGCTCACGTGCGCTTGATCGAACTACTCGAAGACTTGCAGCTCGCCGCGGGTGAACTTGCGTTCGCGCAAGGTGATCCGCCCGACCGCTTTCTGTTCTTGACCGAAGGGCGCGTGGCTCTGGAGAGCGAAGGGCTGAAATCCATCGAGTTTTCCGGATTTGCCGTAATCGGTGTGGTCGATGCGGCGCTCGAGCGCCCGCGTCTGCGCGCCTGTCGCGCCCTGGAGGCCAGCAAGGCGCTGGTCATTCGCAGCGCTGATTGGTTCGATTTGTTGGAAGACAATGCGGAGGTCGCGCGCGCTGCAGTCAAGAACTTTGCTACGCAGTTGCACAGCCTGTGGCAAGGGCTCGCGTTTAGCTTGCCGCGACACAGCGAGCCTCCACCAAGCGCCGTGCCCTCCAGGCTGGAGACCTACGACAAGATCCTCGCGCTGCGTCAGGCGTCTTTTCTGCGCAAGGCCGGCATGCAGGCCATCGCCAGCCTGGCCGCGGTCGCCGAGACCGAAGTGTTGCAGCCAAAGGAAACCTTGTTCGAAATCGGCAACGATGGCGAAGACTTCTTCGTCGTTGCGGCGGGCCGAATCGAACTGTCACCCGGGTCCGGCCTGCGCTTCATGCACCATGCCGGCGACGTGGTCGGCGGTCCCGCCGCCTTCTGCAACGCTTTGCCGAGCTACGCGGCGGTCGCCACCGTGCCGTCGATCGTGCTCCGCATCCCGCAGCAGGAGTTTTACGACCAAGCCGAGGAGCACGGGCGGTTGCTGCGCGGCACGCTGGCATTCCTAGCCACGGAGCTCGAAGCGCTGCAATCGGCGAACTCGAGCTAGGTAAAATCGGGTATTTTGCGGCCAATTTGGCCGCGGAGACGAAAGCGCTAGCGGCCGCGCGCAGGGCGGAGCTAGCCGTGAAGGGTGGCCCCAAACAGCACCTTGCACCCAGCAATCGTCCCCATTAGCAGCGCGCGCGGACAGCATTATGACGTGCTCGTGGTTGGCGCGGGGCACAACGGGCTGGTAGCGGCGCTGTGCGCTGCGCGCGCTGGGCTGCGCGTACTGGTCGTCGAACGCGCAAACGTAATCGGCGGTGCGACGCGCACCGAATATCCTTTCGCTCAGGCACCCGAGCTGCCCCATTCCACCGGCGCCTATTTGCTAGGCTTGATGCCACCCGAGCTGCTGCAAGAGTTGGAGGTCGAAATCCCGGTCTTGCGCCGAGATCCGCACTACTTCTTACCGCGTCAGGAGCACGGCTACTTGTTGTTCGGGTCGAACCAAGCCGAGCTCGAGCGGCAATTCGTGCAATTTTTCTCGCGTGCAGACTTCGAAGCGCACCAAAAGCTCCAGGCTGAACTCGCCGCGCTGAGGGAAGACATTGCACCGACCTGGCTCGCTCAGCCCTACAGCATCGAGGAGACGGCCGAGCGCTTCGTGCGGCCCACACTGCGCGAAACGTTCGTGCGGCTCTGTCGCGGGTCCGTGGGCGAGTACTTGGAGCGCTTCGGCTTCGAGAGCGACTTGGTGAAGGCCATGTATGCCGTGACCGATGGCTTCTCCGGCCTGTACGGCAGCTACGACACGCCCGGCACCGGAATGAATTTTTTGATCCACAACATGTGCCGCCTGCCCGGGAGCGATGGCACGTGGATGATCGTCGAAGGCGGGATGGGCACCGTCGCCCGCGTCTTCGCCGACGCCCTCGCCAGCCAGGGAGGCCGGATCGTCCTCGGAGAACCGGTGAGCTCCGTGATCATCGAGGACGGGGCGGCGCGCGGCGTCGTGCTCGAAGACGGCAGCGAGCTCCGCGCACGCTCCGTGCTGGTGAATGCCGACCCTTTTCGCTTACAAGCGATGGTCGGCGCGGAGCGCTTGCCGGCCGCGTACAACGCACGACTTTCCGAACTGAAGCGCCCAGGCTCGACCTTCAAGCTGAATTTAGCATTGGCGCGCGCACCCGAGTTTCGCTGTTTGCCGCGCCACGGGGCTCTTTTCGGACCAACCATTCACCTGCTACCCGAGGAGGACACGGTCCTCGCCGAGCTCGCTCGCGGTTGGCAAGCCGTACAGTCCGGCAAACTGGCCGACTTTCCGAGCATCGAGTGGTACATGCACTCGACAATCGATGCTTCATTGACCGACTCTCGCGGTCGCATCAGCTCGGCCTTCTTCGTCGAGTGGGTTCCTTACGAGCTGGCCGGCAGCTCGTGGGACGTCGAGGCAGAGCGCTATGCAAGGCGACTACTCGAGATTGCCGACCGATTCGCACCCGGCACGAGCGCGCTGGTCCAGGATTGGCAGATCCTGCATCCCCAGAAGATCGAGGAGTATTTCGGCATCAGCCACGGACATATTCACCACATCGACAACAGCTTCGGTTTCGCAGATCGCTTGCCACATCGCACGCCGATCGCGGGGCTCTATTCGGCGAGCGCGGGCACGCACCCGGCCGGCTCCGTG
>Ga0302321_100003151_pt1 | contig 14130 bp, 13 predicted proteins | sample Fen_T0_1_FD_202505 | JGI IMG/M metagenome (GOLD analysis project Ga0302321, IMG submission 202505) | Peat permafrost microbial communities from Stordalen Mire near Abisko, Sweden - Fen_T0_1 | ecosystem: Environmental > Terrestrial > Soil > Wetlands > Permafrost | place: Sweden: Abisko...
GCAGCCCGACCACCTACGCCACTGCCGACGACCCGCCCTTCCTGATCATCCACGGCGACAAGGACCCCACCGTGCCGGTGGACCAGGGACAGCGCATGTATGATGCGCTGATCAAGGCCGGCGTCAAGGCCACCCTGGTGATCGTCAAGAACGGCGACCATGCGTTGACTGCGGCGCAAGGCATGACCCCCACACGCCCGGAGATCGACCAGATGGTCCTGAAATTCTTGCAGAGCACCCTGCAAGGAAAATAAAAGGTGGTTGAGTAGGGGTCGTCCCGCTCTTTGGACGGCCCCGTATCGAAACCACCGGGTGTTATGGAGCCCCTATTCCACCAGTTCGGCCGCGTAGGTGCGCAACTCTGGTTGGAAAGCGGCCCAGACGGCCAGGACGAGCATCAGCAAGCCTGCACCGGCAAACAGGCCCGTCAGGCTCCATTTGCTGACCGCGCCGGCGATGGCCTGCGAAAGTGGAGCCATGCCAAAGTTGGAGAGCATGATCATGCTCATCATGCGCCCGAGCATCTCGCGCGGCGTGCGCGTCTGGATCTGGGTGAACATCATGATCGAGATGTAGCCGTTGCCGGCGCCCAGCCCGAGCAGGAGCGCAATCGCCAACCCGGTAACCGTGATCCAGCCGAGCGAGGCGACCACCAGGCCGAAGACGAACAGCAGACCAATCAGCAGGGTAGCCATCGTCCGGCCGCCCGCTTTGGGCAGCGCCCCTGCCAGGATGTAACCGACCAGGTTGCCACCCGAATAGGCAGAGATCAGCAGGCCAAAGGCCAGGGCGCCTTCCGGCAGGCGCTGGTTGGCCAGCACGGGGATGCCCACCAGCAGCGGCCCTACAAACAGGAAGTTGGCGGCCGAGATGACGACGAACAACAGGCGCAAGGCTGGTGTGGTCCATAAATAACGGAAGCCTGCCCCAATCGAAGCCCAGATACTCTCTTCCGTGCCGTCGCTGGCCTGTTTGACCTGGCGGCCCGCGCGCAGCAGCCACAGCGCCAGGATCGATGCGCCAAAGCTGAGTGTGTCGATACCGTAGGCCAGCCCAACTCCCAGCGCGGAGACCGAGAAATGGCCGATCAACACACCGGCGATGGTCGGCCCGATGAAGGAAGTCAATTGGGCGGTGCCCATGCTGATCGAATTGCCGGCTTGCAAATCCTGCTCAGGCACCAGCGTGGGTACAATGCTGTTCGAAGCCGGGATCGAGAAGCCGGCCACCAGGCCGAAGGCCAGGCTGAAGATGTACAGCATCCACAACTGGATCGCGCCGCTCAGCACCAGGATCGTCATCGCCGCTGTCAGGGCCATGCGGATTACATCTGAGATCAGCATGATTGTGCGCTGCGAAATGCGGTCGGTGATGGCCCCGCCGACCAGCATGAAGACAGCCCGCGGAATACCCTGCAGGGCCACCACGAGGCCCAGCGCCAGCGGGTCGCCGGTCATCTTCAGCACCAGCCAGGGGGTGGCGATCAGGGAAAACTGATCGCCCAGCATGCTGGTCGCCGACCCGATCCACAGCAGCCGGAAGTCGCGTATCGCCAGGACCCCCAGGATCGGGGATGTTTTTGACGTGGTAGTAGCGGTTATATCTTTCATGCGATAAATCCTTTCTGGCCTTCAGGATACTCCTGAAGGCCGTTTTCAACCTGTAAACTGGCTAACAAGCGGCTACACATCCCCCATCAAAACACGATGTTTCCTCCCCCAAGACCCAAAGGATATTGGGGGAGGTTGGGTGAGATGCGCTTACCTGCAGGCTCCTTCCAGGACCACGGCCCGCGGGTCGCGCCCAACCGCCAGGCGCCGGGCCCAGGTGCTGGGATAAGCGCGCAAGATCTTGGCATCCAGCCGGCGTGGACGGCGCAAGCCAAACCCTTGAGCTTGCAGGTTGGCCCAGACCCGCGCCGCGCCTTCTTCCAGCGGCCAGCCGACTTCCGCAAACCCGCCGGCGTTCAGGTGCACGTCCAACCGTGCATCAGGGCGCAAAACCGCCCGGAGGCCGGCCATCAGGCCAGGCTCGTTATCCAGCAGCCCTTCCAGCAGGCTGCCCCAGGGAAAGTTGATCGTCATCTGGTCGGCCAGCCCGTATAGCTCACGCGGCAGTGAGCAGGCGTTGGCAATGACGAACAGGCTGTTGGCGCACGAGCGGCGTGAGGCCGCCCGCAGGTTCTCGCGGCAGGCGTCCACGCCGATGATGAATGCGCCGGGGTGTTTGTCGGCCAGGGATTGCACGTAGCGCCCGTCGCCCGTTCCCAGGTCGATGATGGTGTGCTGCCGACCGGCCATGCGAGCGGCCAGCCCGGCCAAATCTATTTCAAGGGACATTTTGCCCCGTATGATCTCCATTGGTAAACTCCATTCTGTTGTTGTGGGATGGTGAACAAACAGAATGGAGCGTGGTGGACCACGAGGGAACGCAAAAAGACGGCTGCGTCAAGCACCGTCAAGGTCGTCGGGCGTGGGTTTTCGTCGGGTCAGGGGGAACGCAAAACAGGCCCGTGGGGCCTGGTCAGGCTTGCGTTTTGTAAAGGCGGTCTAGCAGGGTGGTCGGGTAAGCAATTTATTCATGGTAACGCGATTATAGCACCCGCCTTGCGGCAGTGCATTAATTCTTTGTGAGATTTCCTGCCTCGGAGCGTGGGCCACGGCATTTTTCCCGCTCTCGCCCCGTTCTTCCGGTCGGCTTACTAATCACTGCGCACTGCCCTTACGCTATGTGCAGAATGGTCTTCTTGGTCTTGCCGTTGGCGCGTTCGATGCGCCGCCAGCTGCTGTGGTCGTTCATGGTGATCCAGCGCCGTTCCTCCACCCGGTAGAACCAGTCCTGGTCCTGCTGGTAGTGGATCTGGATGCCGGCGGATTCCCAGATGTTGAGCACTTCGTTGCCGTGCGAACGCACTTCGCTGAAGTCGGTGGTGGCTTTCTGGCCCATCTCGCTGTAATACTCGTTCAGTTCGAGCAGCATGGAGTTGATGGCAGGCGGCATGTAGGCCACCTTCAGGCCGATCTTCTTGGCCTCCTCGAAGTGGATCGGGTAGCTGTGCGATGGGTATTTCGAATTCAGCGTCGAAGCGATGTTGCGCGCGGTGGCCTCGTCGGCGATGTGGTGCGAGAGCAGCTCCTGGCACAGCATGATCGAGAGCGACTCGGCCCGGTCCACGGCGCCGATCACCAGCGGATGCACGTACTGGAAGAGCGCCTTGTAGGGGTTCTCCTTGCTGTCCACCGGTTCGCCGCGCCACAAGCGGATGGCACGGGTCAGCTCGTCCAGGCTGACGCCCACGCGGTCGTTGTCGCGATCGAGCGGCGAGAGCGAGTGGGTCAGCGATGTGTCGACCGCGGTCAGGTAAGCCATCGGGCCCATCAGGATCTCGTTGGCGCCGATGGCGATCATCGTCGCCGCGGAAGCGCATTCCAGCGGGACGAGCGCCACCAGCTTGTTGCAGTACTGGCGCAACAGGTTGACCAGCCGCAACGAGGCCTGGCCGTTGCCACCGCTGGACTTGATGAATAAATACAGGGTTTCCTGCTTGCCAATCTTTTCCAGGATTTCGTACAGCGCCACTACGTCGTTGTGGCAAACGCTGCCGCCCGGGTTGTTCCAATACGTAATCAGCGTGCTGCCGAGCTGCGCAGTGATCTTGGTAATGATCTCCTGCGTCTTGCTGAACAAAATGGGGGGTTGCTTGATCTTGGGGACTTCCTGTTCTTCCATGAGGGGTTCTTTCTTGTGGCAGAGGTGGGTATAAAGTCTGCCAACTATACTTGCATTCTGCGCTGCTGCAAACAGGACACAAGTCCTATTCCGCAGCCAGCGCAAAGTCCACCCCGGCCAGCGCGTGGATGGGAGTGGTATCGAACAACGGCAACGCGCAGTCCTCCTGCTTGATCAGCAGCCCGATCTCCGTACAGCCCAGGATGATGCCTTCGGCCCCATTGCGCGCCAGGCCGTCGATGATGCTCAGGTAGGCGGCCCGTGATGCGGGGTTGATCTTCCCGAGAATGAGCTCTTCGTAGATAACCTGGTGAACCAGCGTGCGCTCATCCGGGCCGGGGACCAGTATCTCCAGGCCGTGTTGCTTCGTCAGTCGGCCGGTCAGGAAATCCTGCTCCATGGTGTAGCGCGTGCCCAGCAGGCCCAACTTGTGCAGCCCGGTCGCCTTGACCGCCTCGCCTGTGGCGTCGGCAATGTGCAGCAGCGGGATGTGGATGGCGGCCTGCACTTCGTCGGCCATCTTGTGCATGGTGTTGGCGCAGATCAGCACGCAGTCCGCGCCGCCGACCTCGAGCTGCTGCGCCACCGCTATCATGATGTCGGTAGCTGCGGACCAGCGGCCCTGCTGCTGCAGCGTCTCGATCTCAGCGAAGTCGACCGTGAACATCAGGCTCTTGCAGGAATGACTGCCGCCCAGCCTGTCACGCACGGCTTCATTGATGATCCGGTAATACTCAGCCGAAGCCTCCCAACTCATCCCGCCAATCAAACCAATCGTTTTCATCCTGCCTCCTGAAATCGCTAATCGTCAATCGTCAATCGCCACTCGTCAATCGCCAATCGCCAATCGTAAATCGTAAATCGTAAATCGTACCTTCCTATCGCCAGATATTCTCGTAAGAATGTTCCCCGGCGATCAACTTGCCCTCCTCGAAGCGCAGCGGGGTAAAGGACGAGATGTCCACCGTCTTGGCCGCCCCGTCCAGGATCAGCTCCGCCATGCACAAACCGACTGCCGGAGCGGTCTTGAAGCCGGTGCCGCTGAAACCGCAGTCCAGGTAGAAGCCGTCCGGGCCGGCCGGGCCGAGCATGGGGTGCTGGTCGGGGGTGATACCGTCGTACCCGCCGTGCGCGCTGTGCAGTGCGCCCTTCTCCATGGCCGGCACGCGCTCGCAGATGCGCTCGATGGCACGCTCCACGAAGCCGGCCCTGGCGTGGTTGGTGTCGCTGTCGGGGCTTTCACCCAGCGGGTTGCCGTCCTCCAGACCCACCAGGGTCAGATCCCCGCCTTCGGGGCGGAAGTACAGCTCGCGCGGGAAGTCGATCACGGTGGGGTGCGACGGCCCGATCTCGGCCGGGCGCTTGACGAACATCGTATCGTGCCGCCAGGTATCGTAGGGCAGGTCCAGCCCGGCTAACTGGTTGAGTTTCCCGGCCCAGGGCCCGGCGGCGTTGACCACGACGGGAGCCGCGAAGCCGCCCTGCGTCGTCTGCACGCCCCGAATCTTGCCGCCGGAGATCTCCAGGCCGGTGACTTCGCAGTCCTGCACCAGCTTCGCGCCGTGCTGGCGGGCGGCGCCGATCAGGGACATGGCCGTATCGCTGGGCGCGGCGTAACCCGACTCAGGCTCGTAGGCGGCGATCTCGAAATCGTCCGTGGCGAAGCTGGGCGCCAGGCGGCGCACGTCGTCGGCGCTCACGACCAGTGTGGGGATGCCCAGGCCCTGCTGCATGGCCACGTTGGCGCGCAGGGCTTCGGCGTGCTGGCGGGCCACGATCTGGATGAAGCCGGTGCGCGTGAAGCCGCAGCTGCCGCCGACCAGCACGGCCCAGTTGCGGAAGTACTCGAACGATGCCCACGCCAGCCGTGAACTGGCCTGGGTGTCGTAATGCATGCGCACCAGCCCGCTCGAGCGGCCCGTGGCGCCGGCGGCTACGAAGCGTTTCTCGAGCACCGTGCATGGCACGCCGCGCTGCGCCAAATGAAAGGCCAGGCTGGCGCCGTGAATGCCGCCGCCGATGATGATGACTTCGGTTGTGTTCGACATGGGTCTCCTGCTGTTGGGTAGGGGCGGGGTCCCCTCGCCCCTACGTAATGATGGTTGTAATGGTGCTGCGCGCTCCGGCCGCCAGCAGAGCGGAGGCGACCTTCTCGGCTCGTTCAGGCCTGACCAGCGCGATCATGTTCCCGCCCCGACCGCCCCCCGAGAGCTTGGCGCCGTCCGCACCGGCGGCGCGGGCCATCAGCACCAGCTTGTCGAGCTCTGGCGATGAAACGGTCATGGCTTGCAGCAGGGCGTGGTTTTCGTCCATCAGCGCGCCCAGCTTGTCGATCTTGCCGGTCTCGATGGCTGCGGTGGCGCGCTTGGTGACCTTCCCGACTTTTGCAAAGACCTTTTCCCAGCGTTTCTTATCGGCTTCCCACAGCTTGCGCACGTCGCCGACGCTTTCCTTTGTCAGCGCGGAGACGCCCGTGTCGCCGATCACAATGCTGAAGGGCGCGCCCGGCTCGAAGGTCTCGGTCAGCTCTCCGCGCACGAAGTAGACCGGGCGACCGTAAGTAATGACCGTGTTGTCGATGCCCGATGGGGTGCCGTGGTGCAGTTTTTCCGTCTCGTAGGCCAGGGCGTTGACCTGGGCGTCGTCGAGTGCGTGCCCGAAATGCGCAGACAGCGCCCGGATCAACGCCACCGAGACCGCCGCACCCGAACCCAGCCCCGAGGCCACGGGGATGCTGGACGTGATCGTGATCTTCAGGTAGGGCGGGGAGACGATACTCAGCGCGCGGAAAAGGCTCTCGACGGTGCTGCGCAGCGGATGGGCCAGGGGCAGTGCGCGCAGCTCGCCGTGCAGCCCCACTGCCGGCGCTTCCACTTCGATGCCGGCGCGCAGCGTGTCGGTCACGTCCACCGCTGTGAATACCTGCGTGACCGGCGCGGCCAGCGCCGGCTGGCCGTATACCACGGCATGTTCACCGAACAGGATGATCTTGCCGGGGGCGGTTGCGCTCGTCATTGCAGGTAGAACGCGGCCATCACTGTCAGGCCCATCAGCACCAGGGCAAGCTGCACCGGCCGGTCGGTCAGTAGCACCTCTTCCGGCGCCCCCGTCTGGTTGGTCATCTGCACCAGGTACAGATAGCGGAAGATGATGTAGACGAAGAACGGGATGGTCAGCATCATGCTGTGGTTGGCCGGCAGGTTGACCGCCGAAAAAGTGTAGAATGAATACGAAACGATCGTGGCCGCCGAAATGATGCTGATGTACTGGTCGAGCAGCGGGATGCTGTAGCCTTCGAGCACCTTGCGGTGCGAACCCGCTCCGTCGGCCAGCAGGTTCAACTCGGCGCGGCGTTTGCCGAAGCCCAGGTAGAGTGAGCCCAGCGTGGTTACCACGTACAGCCAGGGCGAGAAGCGCTCGACCACGATCAGGACCACGCCGCCCTGCACCCGCAGCACGAACCCCGCCGCCAGGATGAACACGTCCACGATCGGGATGTGTTTGAGCCACTTCGAGTAGGCCAGGTTCATCACCAGGTAAACGACCAGCACCACGGCAAAATCCGGCGCCAGCCAGTAGCCCAGCGGCAGTGCCAGGGCGGTCAGGCCGATGGCCCCGGCCCAGGCTACGCCGACCGGCAGTTGGCCGGAAGGCAGCGGGCGCTTCTTCTTCTTCGGGTGCTGCCGGTCCGCCTCGATGTCGCTGATGTCATTGACAATATAGACGACGCTCGAGACGATGCAGAACAGGGCGAAGCCGGCCAGCGTCCGCCCAAAGGCGACGGGGTGGAAGAGCTGCTTGTCGAACACCAGGGCGAAGAAGACGAAGGCGTTTTTCGTCCATTGACGCGGGCGCATGGTCTTCAAAAGGGCGGTTAGCATGTGAATATTTTACCTGCTTTGCAGAAATCGCGCTGTGCGATGCGGCGGGCTGCCGGGTTTAGCTTCGGATGTGTTGCGCTTTGGGGTGATAGTGGATGAGCAGGGGGTAGCTGAATGGTAGCTGAATGGTAGCTGTATGGTAGCTGTATGGTAGCTGTATCCCTGGCTCGGTGTCGGAAGCTGTTGCGTAGAGGGTGTATGCCTATCACGATCACCCAGTGCGCTTTTCCCGGGCGGGGGTGCGCAGATTATACCCATGCGGGTATTCCGTACAAGACGGGCCCTGGTAGCGGGATTACCCTGCAACGGAGTAAAATAGGGCCATGCTTAAAATGCGCCTGGACCTGATGCTCGTCGAACGTGGGCTGGCCGAGAGCCGCTCCAAGGCCCAGGCTATCATCATGGCCGGGCAGGTGCGCGTCAATGGCCAGATGGTCGACCGCGTCTCGGCGGGTATCCTGCCCGAGGCGGAGATCACGCTGGACGCAGGCCCGCGCTTCGTCTCGCGCGGCGGCGAAAAGCTGCTGGCCGCGCTGGAAGCCTTTCCCATCCACCCGCAGGGACTGACCTGCGCCGATGTGGGCTCCTCCACCGGGGGCTTTACCGACTGCCTGCTGCAGCATGGCGCCGCAAAGGTCTACGCCATCGACGTCGGCAAGGGGCTGCTGCACTGGAAGCTGCGCAACGATCCGCGCGTGGTGGTGATGGAGGGGACTAACGCCCGCTTCGTGGAGCGCCTGCCCGAGGCGCTGCAATTGGTGACCTGCGATGCTTCCTTTATATCGTTGAAGATCCTGCTGCCGGTGCTGAAGGGCTGGCTGGCGACACAAGCCGGCGCTGACGTGCTCACGCTGATCAAGCCGCAGTTCGAGGCCGGGCGCCGTGACGTGGCTCGCGGCGATGGCGTGGTGCGCGATGCGCAGATCCACCGCCGGGTGCTGGCCGACGTGCTGGCTTACGCGCAGGCACAAGGCTTTGCGGCCAGGGGACTGCTGCGCTCGCCGCTGCTTGGCCCCAAGGGCAATAGCGAGTTTCTGGCGTGGCTGATCCCCGGCGGGCAAGAAGACCGGCCGGTGGACGTACTGATCGATGGAGTGATGCAAGGAGTGGTTGTATGAACTGCCCGAAGTGTGGTTTTGCCTTGACCCAAAAATATTACAAGGGCATGATCGAGGTCGATTACTGCCCCAACTGCCGCGGGATGTGGCTCGATCTGGACGAGCTGGACCGGCTGGAAGATGTCGCCTTCGACGATGACGCGCACAAAGGCTCGCTGGTCCACAACCAGCGGCCGACGGGTTATCCCTGCCCGCACTGCGCAACCCCCTTGCAGGAATTCGAGTACCGGCTGTACGACCTGAAGCTGGATTACTGTACCGAGAAGCACGGTTTCTGGCTGGACGCCGGCGAAGACGAGCGTGTGCTGGAGATCATGCGCCAGCGCGGTGCGCAGTTCCACCCCAAACTGGACGCCGATGGGGAGTGGCAGCAGACGCTCAAGAGGCTGCGCACCTTATTCAAGGGGTTGTGAGAGTGGCGCGATTACGTCACTCTGAATGAGACCCTAATCAACCGCACGCGAATGTGGCGAAACCGGAGTGAAGGTTTCGCCGCGTTTGCGTGTTAATATAGATACGCCAGGATCAAAATCGGGTATACTTTCTCAGCTTAAACCTATGACTGACCACATTCGCAATTTTTGCATCATTGCTCACGTAGACCACGGCAAATCCACCCTGGCGGATCGCTTGCTGCAGCTCACGGGCACTATTTCTGACCGTGATATGACCGAGCAGGTGCTCGACAGCATGGACCTGGAACGCGAAAAGGGCGTGACCATCAAGGCCTCCGCCGTGCGTATGAAATATACTGCTGCGGACGGCAAGGACTATGAGCTGAACCTGATCGATACCCCCGGTCACGTTGATTTCGGCTACGAAGTTTCCCGCGCCCTGTTGGCCTGCGAGGGTGCCATCCTGGTCGTGGATGCCACACAGGGTATCGAGGCCCAGACGCTGGCCAACCTGTACTCGGCGCTGGACGCCGACCTCGAGATCATCCCCGTCATCAACAAGATCGACCTGCCCTCCGCCCGCCCCGATGAGGTGGCCGAGGACGTGGCAGCGCTGATCGGTGGCAACGCGGCGGACGTGCTGCGGATTTCCGCCAAGGAAGGCGTTGGCGTGCCCGCGGTGCTGGAGGCCATTGTGCGCAGGGTCCCACCCCCCAAGGGGATCGACTCTGCCCAGCCACGAGCGCTGATCTTCGACTCGCATTACGATTCATATAAAGGCGTCATCTGTCACGTGCGCGTGGTGGAAGGTTCGTTGACGGCGAACGACGTCATCCATCTATATGCCACCAAGATCGAGGTCAAGCCCATCGAAGTGGGCATCTTCGCGCCCACCATGAAACCAGTCAGCCGCTTGAATGCCGGTGAGGTAGGCTATGTGGCTACCGGGTTGAAAACGGTCCACGATGCGCGGGTGGGTGATACCATCACCGCAGCCGCCAACCCGGCTCCCGAGCCGCTGCCCGGCTTCCGCCTGCCCAAGCCGATGGTCTTCGCCGGTATCTACCCGGTCGATGCCGAAAATTATACCGACTTGCGCGAGGCACTCGAAAAGCTGCAGTTGAACGACGCAGCCCTGTCTTACCAGCCTGAGACATCACAGGCGATTGGGTTTGGCTTCCGCGCTGGATTCCTGGGACTGTTCCACATGGAGATCATCCAGGAGCGGCTGGAGCGTGAATACGACCTGGATGTGCTCTTCACCGCGCCGTCAGTGGAGTACGAAGTCGTCATGCTGGACGGCGAAACCAGGCTGATCGATTCGCCGGCGCAGCTGCCCGACGAGGCCCAGGTCACCGAGATCCGTGAGCCCTGGATGAATATCCAGATCATTACGCCTACCGATTATTTCGGCGCCATCATGGATCTGTCGATCCGGCGCCGCGGTATTTTCAAGAAGCAGGAATATCCCGCACCGCACCGCGTCCAGCTTGATTTCGAAATCCCGCTGGCTGAGCTGATCGTCGACTTTTTCGACGAGTTGAAGTCTCGCACCAAGGGTTATGCCTCACTTGATTACCAGTTTGGCGAATACCGCGCCGATAAATTGCAGAAGCTCGAGATCCTGGTCAATGGCGAGCCGGTGGATGCGTTGGCGGCGATTGTGCACGAGAAGGATGCCTATCATAAAGGGCAGTTGTTGATCACCAAGTTGAAAGATATCATCCCGCGCCAGTTGTTCGAAGTTGCCATCCAGGCCTCGGCAGGCGGGCGCATCATCAGCCGCGCCAATGTGCGCGCCACGCGCAAGGATGTGCTGGCAAAGTGTTATGGCGGGGATATTACCCGCAAGAAGAAGCTGCTCGAGAAGCAGAAAAAAGGCAAACGCCGGCTGAAGATGGTCGGCAATGTCGAAATCCCGCAAGAAGCCTTTATGGCGGTGCTGAAATTGGAGGATGAGTAAAATCAATGTGTTTTCACGGTGAGTTATGCTGAGCAAATTCTGGCAGAGCGCCAAAAGCTGGCTCCCTGGATTGGTGATCAGCGCCATCTGTATTATTCTGATCCTGTATTTTGTTGATTTGCATGAGCTGGTGGATGCCATTCGCGAGGCCAATATAGCCTGGCTGGTGCTGAGCGTGGTCATTGGCGTGGTCTGGCTGGTGGTGCGCAGCCTGGTCTGGCGTACCTTGCTGCGCGAGAGGGCCACTTTCCGCGATGCGTTCCTGACCGTCAACGAAGGCTATTTGCTAAACAACTTTCTGCCTTTGCGACTGGGTGAGCTTGGCCGCGCGTTTTTATTGAGCCGCAAGGCGGACCTGACTTTTATGGAAATCCTGCCCACCATTGTCATCGAGCGCATCATCGACCTGGCCTTCTCGGCCATCATTCTTTTGGGTGCGGTGCCTTTTGTGTCGGGAATGCCTGAAGTCTTTAAGCGCAGCGCCTATGTTGCCGGGGCCGTGGTGGTCGTTGGACTGGTAGCATTGTATATTCTGGCACAGAAGCATGATTGGGCACTTGCCACCTTCGACAAATTCAGCGTGCGCTGGCCATTGCTGCAGCGCCTGGGCGGCGACCTTCTCAAGTCGTTTTTTGAAGGGCTGGCGATCCTGACGGATGGCTGGCTCTTTTTGCGCGTCCTGGGATTGATGACCATCAACTGGAGTATAGCGATTGTCCAGTTTCTGGTGCTCTTGCTGGCCTTTTTCCCAGCTGCCCAGGTGCCCTGGGCCATGTTCGGGCTGGGCGCCGTGGCGTTTGGTGGCGCGGTACCTGCGCTGCCGGGCGGGGTTGGGACATACGAAGCATCACTATCCGCCGCACTCACGCTCGTTACATCTGATTCGGCCCGTTCTCTGGCAGCCGCCATAATTGCGCATGTGCTTGCCTACCTGGTTTCTGGTGCGCTGGGCATTTATGCGCTTTCGACCGAAGGCGAAACCCTTTCAGGCGTTTACCGAGAGTTGATTGAATTCAGACAGGCTGGTCAAAAGAACCAGTAAGGAGCCCTCATGTCTCGAAATTACCTCGTCACCGGGGGGGCCGGTTTCATCGGCTCGAACTACGTCAGTCGCCTGCTCGAGCGCGGTGAAAAGGTCACTATCTACGATAACCTGTCACGCGCCGGAGCGCCGCGCAACCTGAAATGGCTGCACGACAGCTTTGGCGATCAGGCCTTCGGGTTGGTGCAGGGCGACGTGCGTAATGCCTCGCTGCTGGCCGAAACCGCGAAGAGCGCCGACGTGATCGTACACCTGGCTGCTCAGGTTGCGGTGACGACCTCGGTGACGAACCCGCGCGAGGATTTTGAGATCAACGCTCAAGGCACGTTCAATATGGTCGAGGCGGCGCGTCTCTCGGGGCGCAACCCGATCCTGATCTATGCCTCCACCAACAAGGTCTACGGCGGCATGGACGAGGTCGAGGTCGTCGAGGATGCCACACGCTGGCGTTACAAAGATCTGCCCTTTGGCGCGTCGGAGGCCCAGCCACTGGACTTCCATTCCCCGTATGGCTGTTCCAAGGGTACTGGCGACCAGTACGTCCGTGATTACGCCCGCATCTATGACCTGCGGACGGTGGTCATGCGCCAGTCGTGCATCTACGGCCCGCGCCAGTTTGGCGTGGAGGACCAGGGCTGGGTGGCGTGGTTCATCATCGCGGCGGTCACGGGCAAGCCGATGTCGATCTATGGCGACGGCAAACAGGTACGCGACCTGCTCTACGTCTACGACCTGCTGGACGCTTACGACGCCGCGATCCAGAACATCGACAAGGTAAAAGGCCAGGTGTTCAACTTGGGCGGCGGTTCAGAAAACGTGCTCTCGGTGTGGGCTGAGTTCGGCCCCATGCTCGAAAAGCTGCTTGGCAAGCCCCTGCCAGTGGGACACGGTGACTGGCGCCCGGGCGACCAGAAGGTCTTCGTAGCCGACATCCGCAAGGCCGGGCAGGCGCTTGGCTGGAAGCCGAAATACAGCGTCGAAAAAGGCATCACCGATTTGTTCGAGTGGGTGAGCGCCAATAAAGGCTTGTTTTAACCGATATGCCCCTCCTGGCGGCGATCGGCTCGTCGCGGGCGGAGTTGAAAGTAGATAGGGCCAGTTCTCTTTGCTATGACCAGAGACACTTTGCAAATTGGCATGGCCCATTTTGGTATACATGCCCGATCTTATACGCCCTGCCCAACGTATTTTTAGGCGCAGGTTGGTCTCTATCATGACGTGCAGAATTCATCCGGACGAGTGTTCATTTCGCAAATATGAGGAAAGCCTTTTGATGAGGAAGCCATTTCTCCTGTTGGTCGCTGTCGTGCCGGCCTTGCTGATCCTGGCTGCCTGTGGCGCCTCCTCGTCGGGGGGTGGAGCATCTCCTGCAGCAGGCGACAGCCAACCCACCGGCACAGTGACCTTTGTTGCGCCCGATCAGGGTCCATCCACCCCCGCCGTCGGCACGGTGACGGTGCTGAAGCTGTTGCAGGGGGCCAAAGGGGTCTTCTTACGCAGCCGTCCTGACCACGCTGCCGGCATCGCCGCGGAAGTCCAGCCTGGCGATACAGGCACACTCTTGGGCATCGATGCCTCTGGTACGTGGCTGCTGGTCAAGATCAAGAACCAAGTCGGCTGGGCGCCCGTCCAATTGTTGAATTACACCATTGCACAATAAGGCTTTTTCCCTATGCGTATTCTGACCGTCCTCACCTACTACCGCCCCCACACCTCCGGCTTGACCATTTACGCGGAAAGGCTGGCGGAGGCTTTTGTCAAACGTGGCCATCAGGTTACCGTCTTGACGTCGCAGTTCGATCCGACCACCCCGTTGGATGAAATGCGTAATGGCGTGCGGATCGTGCGCGCGCCGGTGGCGCTGCGCATCAGCAAGGGGGTGATCATGCCGACCATCGGTTGGCTGGCCTGGAAACACGTGCTCGAGAATGACGTCATCCAACTACACCTGCCGCAATTTGACGCGCCCGGCTTCGCACTGCGCGCGCGCATGTTAGGGAAG
>Ga0302321_100003152_pt1 | contig 14129 bp, 11 predicted proteins | sample Fen_T0_1_FD_202505 | JGI IMG/M metagenome (GOLD analysis project Ga0302321, IMG submission 202505) | Peat permafrost microbial communities from Stordalen Mire near Abisko, Sweden - Fen_T0_1 | ecosystem: Environmental > Terrestrial > Soil > Wetlands > Permafrost | place: Sweden: Abisko...
TGAAGTCCATTGTTCGACAACCTGTTTTTTCAATGGCCGTTTCATGAATATTGGGATCGATGCGACACATCATTTCGTCGGAAATGATACCTACCACATTTTGCCATTATACATGAATGTTAATCCACCTTTCATTTCTTTTTCTTCGATATTCGGGAGATCTGAAAGCCTTGCACGAATCCGGTTTGCTAAAGTTTGATTGTAAACCATGCGTTATGGGTTTTGAGTTTCTGCATACGATTTGAGTCCGGCAAAGCATTTTTTGATTCCTGTGTCGGATTGCATTTTACATCATCGAATGAAAAGCCACACGATTTCCTTCCGTATCCATGAAAATTGGCATAAAGCCGTTTTTTCCAATAGGTGTTTTAGACCTGGTGACCTTACCTCCGGCTTTTTCAACTCTTGAAAAGTGCACCGAAAGGTCATCACCTCCATTAAGATATACAAGCGTGCCAACGGTTAATTCAATAAAATTGATGTCGTAATTAATAGGGAAGGCATTGCCCTGGGATAGTACAAAGTATAATTTTTCGTTGTGGATGTATATGTTGGTGAGCGCAACCTATACTTTCTTCGCCGACCCTGCCAAATTCAAGTAGGAGGGAGCCTTTTGGATAATTTCCCGGCAACAGCTTATATAATCCTTCTCATGGGCACTGCCGCTTAACGTTAATGAGTCAGTAATTCGATATAAGTAAAAAGTTTTGGGGTTTACATAAAAAGATGATGGACAGTTCCATTGAAAACTGGGAAAAGTGAAAGGAGAAATTATATATGATTTAAACCTATTGGTATTTATGAATATAACCATAAACCTATTTAATGGTTTCAAATAGGATTATACCAAATTATTTATGGATTACCTTCAAATGGCCTAATATGGGCAACTTTTGGACCTAATGCTTTGTGAAACGCAGTGGAACAGTGCATAAGGAACAGATGTTGCCTTGTGCAAAATCAACAAAATCAAAAAATATGACAGTCTCCTCCCGAAGGGCGATATAGCTTATTTTATACCTTAAAAACTAACTAATTTTAAAATGTGCTACATCGGACTGGCATAATTTTTGCCTGCCGATTTTTGCGAATACCTTAGTACGAAAGGGTGGGTTTGTGGGAATTGTTTAAAATAAATTTTTATTAAAAATTACCTAATACTATTAAAATTACCAAAAAGTTTATTTATTATAAACTCATTATCAATTAAGAAGCAAACTTTGGCAACTTTGACTTAAATTATTATAGATACCAAAATCCCTCCCAGAACCACCCAAATAATATCCACTCTCTTTATCAACAAAATAAAGGCAATAAGAGCAAAAGCAATATTGAAGATATTCCAATGGATACCAATGGAGAACCGATAAGTTACAATGGTTAATAAACCTATAAATGAGCAAAGTATTCCATTAATCACTTTGTTGAATTGAGGGTAGGACCTGAGTTTATCGAAAAAGGGAATAATACCCATCAGTATTAGAAATGAAGGTGTAAATACGCATACTGTAGCAAGTATGCTTCCTACGATGCCAAAGTGCATGTAACCGAAAAATGTGGCAGCGATAATGATGGAACCAGGAGTTATCTGTCCTAAAATAAGGCCATCCATAAATGTTTTTCCATCGAACCATTGGAAGGAATCAACCAACTCGTGGTACATGATCGGCATCGCTGCTAACCCTCCGCCAAAGGAAAAAAGGTCGATCCGTAACATAATAGCCGCCAACGTAAAATATTCTTTATTCACAATAAAAAGAATTCCTGCACAAACAACAACCAAAATCAATACCCCGAGAAAAAAGGTAAAAGTCTTTGTCTTGACAAGTTCATCAGGACTCATGCACTCCTTTTTCGTTAATATAAGTCCAAGTAACGCTGCAATCGCTAATACCAGAGCTGGATGCAATTTGGTTAGAAATAGTGCAGCTGCTATTACGGCAATCACCCAGTCATTTACATTTTGGAAATTCTTTTTACCAAAGATATAAGCAGCATTTGCTACGATAGCTACAATAACCACCCGCAATCCACTTAATACCGATTCTACCCCGGAAATATTTTTAGACTGTTTATATACTATGGAAAGTATAAACATGATGAGGAAGGCCGGAAGTCCAAATCCTATGAAACATACAACAGCTCCGCGGACCCCCTTTAACTTCAAACCTATATAGGCTGCTAACTGCATTACAATAGCACCTGGAATAACCTGGCAAAGAGCGAGACCTGAATCGAAGGAATCACTATTCATCCATTTCCTTTTATCTACAATGTGTTTTCGGATATGCGCTGTCATGGCAAGTCCGCCAAAACCGGTTAGGCCAATCCAAAAGAAAGAACGGAATAACACTGTTAAAGAAGGATTTTGTTTATGTTGCATGCAAAAGCGTTATAGCAATATAATGATACAGAAGAATCCGCACTTTACAAAATGGTATGCATAATAATGGTTAACGATAACACAGAAATAAAAGCCCAAAGTAAAATTCCCTGTATAAAAGGTTTTACGCCTACAGAGGTGATAAGATCTTTGGAAAGACTTGAACCTATTAGGAATAGCGTAATTTTTAAGCCTATTTTCGACAACATTATTGGTAATGTTGCAGACTTTTTTCGATGATTTCCAGTGTGCCTGAACCTCTCTCTCGTAAAACCAGCGGAAGTTTTAAAAACTCATTGTCAGAAACTGAACTAGGGATAGTGGTGTTTTGCGAAGAAGTAAATACTAGCAACTCATCGTTAAGAAATGAAGAATACCTGATGTCCGAATTTGTGGGTTTTCCTTCTACAATCCCAATATCAATTTCGTTTTTAAGCAGTCGTTGCTCAATGTATTCGGTATTTCCACTTATGAGGGATAGTTTTATTTCAGGGAAACGTTCATTAAACTTGGCCAATGCATAAGGAATCACATATTGAGCTATGGTAGAACTTGCCCCTAACCGGAGATTTCCTTCGAGATTTCCTTTGAGCTGGCTTAATTCGAATTTAGCTTCATTGTGGAGCGAAATAATATGATCGGTATAGGAGAGTAAAATGGTTCCGGCCTGGGTTAAGGATATTTTGTTTCCAATTCTGTCGAAAAGTTTTGCTTCAAATTCCGATTCCAGTTCTTTGATGTGTTTGGTAATGGCAGGCTGTGTAATAAACAGCTCGTTTGAAGCTTTGGTAAAGCTTAAATTTTGAGCAACACATTGAAATACTTTTAATCTGAAATCGAGCATAGGAAACAATAAGCAATTGATAAAAATAGTATTAAATTTCTAAAAAGTTTGTACAATATTGTTCCTTACCACCCAATAGTATAGAATGAGTCAAATTTTTGTGAGATGGAGATCAAATTAATAATTAGTATGCCATTTTACTTAATTTGTTGTTTATAAGTAAACAAGTACATAAAAGAAAAATGTCAACAGGAGCGAATCCATACGAAACAAAAACTGTAGCAGACGTATTATCTGAATTGAAAGTAATGGCTGCAATGGGTCTCTCGGATGAAGAAGTTAGACAACGGCAAACCAAGTATGGCCTTAATGAAGTTGTTGAGAAAAAACAATCACTGGTTCTGCTGTTTCTGAAACACTTTTGGGGACTTACTGCCATAATGCTGGAAATTACGATTGTACTATCATTTTTGCTCCATAAATATGTGGATGTTTATTTAATTGGTGGGTTGATGTTATTCAATGCCATTATTGGCTTTATACAGGAAAGTAAAGCTGCAAAAACAGTTCAGGCTTTAAAGCATAGCCTGCAGGTGCTTGTGCGTGTATTACGAAATGCTCAGTGGAATCAGGTGCAAGGCCGGCAATTGGTTCCAGGTGATATTATCCGTGTACGAACAGGGGATTTTATTACCGCCGATGCTAAAATAATTGATGGTATTGCTGGCGCTGACCAATCAGCACTTACGGGCGAGTCAATGCTCATCAACAAAAAAGAAGGTGATATTTTATACTCAGGCTCTGTCATTAAAAATGGTGAATGCAATGCAGTAGTTACAGCAACCGGCGTAAATACTTTTTTTGGTAAAACAGTACAGTTGGTTCAAATGGCTAAACCACGCCTGCACATGGAAGAAGTTGTGACCAAAGTAGTGAAGATATTATTTTTAATTGTGCTGGTATTTGTTGGAATCACTATAGTAGTTTCATTATTGCGAGGTGAAACTTTTTTATCCATGCTTCCTTTGGTTCTTATTTTGTTGGTAACAGCTGTTCCTGTGGCTATGCCCGCCATGTTTACGGTAAGCATGGCAAAAGGCTCTCAACAATTAGCTGCAAAAGGCATTTTGGTGAGTCGTTTAAGCGCTACCGAAGATGCAGCAACGCTCACTACACTTTGTATTGATAAAACAGGAACCCTTACACAAAATAAACTGTCGGTACAGGATATTGAAAATGCAGAGAATTTTACCATAGACGATGTTTTACGTTACGGGGTACTGGCATCCGTAGTTGCCAATAATGACCCTATCGATATGGCCTTTCTGCAAAAAGCCGCGGATAATAAAATAGATACTTCAGGATATCAGCAAACCTCATACACTCCTTTTTCAGCGGCTATAAAAAGAACTGAAACAATGGTGCAAAAAGATGGCAAACCATTTAAAGTTATCAAAGGCGCCTATAATACCATTAAAGGGTTATGCAACCTGCAACAATCGAAACTGGATAAAACTGTGGATACGTGGGCTGCAAAAGGATTTAAAACAATAGCTGTAGCTATACAGCACGAGAATACAACAGCGTTAGTAGGTATTTTGGCATTGGTTGACCCTCCGATTCCGGATTCTGCAAAGATGATTGAAGGAATAAAGGAATTGGGTGTAACCGTAAAAATGCTTACAGGCGATGCATTACCGATTGCTAAAGAGATAGCCACACAAGTTGGGGTGGGTGATGATATTGTTGCTGCCGGTTTGCTACGTGAAAATGCAGTGGGTAGTGATAGTCATTCCATCATTATTGCCCACGACGGATTTGCCGAAGTGTTACCGGAAGATAAATTTACCATCGTAAAAACATTACAACAACATCAGCAAATTACGGGTATGACTGGTGATGGTGTAAATGATGCTCCGGCTTTAAAGCAGGCTGAAGTTGGAATTGCAGTTAAATCTGCTTCTGATGCAGCCAAACAAGCCGCCAGCGTTATTTTACTTAACGAAGGATTAGAGAGCATCATTAGCCTGATAACTGTTGGTCGCACCATACACCACCGCATTACGAATTGGGTAGTAAGTAAAATTTCAAAAACCCTGTTTACAGTGGTATTCGTTTGTGTCGCTTATATTTTTACAGGCCAGTTTGTGGTAAGTGCATTTGATATGGTACTGCTATTGTTTATTATTGATTTCGTGACTTTGACACTGTCTACCGATATTGTAAGCTGGTCAAGAAAACCGGAAAGTTGGAATATAAAACCATTGGTAAAACAAGGGTTTCTTTTAGGATTATTGATGATTGTAGAGGCGCTGACATGGTTATTTATCGGTAAAAATTATTTTACGCTCACTGACCTTGATCAATTACATTCATTTGGATTTGCTTCACTGTTTTTTGCCAGTGTTTTCAACATATTTGTTGTACGCACGCCAACCCGATTTTACAAACAGGCAGTCGGTAAAAATTTACTTTGGGCCATCATAGCTGATGTAATATTTGTTTGCTTTATTCTATCCATAGGATTGCCGGGTTTTACCACTCTGCCAATTATCGTAACTGGAAGTTGCTTATTGTATTTTGCGATTTGCAGTTTTGTTGTTAACGACTGGATAAAGGTAAAAATGAGCTATTGATGCATTTGTCAAATCATATTTAGATTAATTCAAAAAGTGGCGAAGCTCTTATTGGCGCAAAGGTCTATCCTGCAGAAAACCCTGGGAAGGAGTAGTAACCAATGCATATGTTTTTTTTTCTCTTACCTTACCACAAGGAGACTATTCTATTACATTACAGTTTGTGGGGTTTGAAAAAACCATTCTGTCTTTAAGTTTATTACAAAACCAACGTGTAATGATCGAACTCAAAGAAAAAGCCGTTTCATTAAGCGAAGTCACCATTACAGGCGTAAAGGAGAATCATAATATCACATCAGCATTGTGCAATCACAGATAGCCGACCAATATTCGCTTGGCTTTTACAAAAACTTTAAAAATAATTTGTACGAAACCTCTGTTGAGGTCTATTACAAAGACATGCAAAATCAAATAGAATATAAAAATGGAGCCCAGTTTGTGTTGAATAAATCCGCCGAAGCCGATTTGGTATTCGGCAAGGGCAAATCTTATGGCGTGGAGCTTTACGCAAAAAAAAGATACGGAAAGCTCAATGGATGGGTTAGTTATACACTATCATTTCAATTACTTACACTTTTAAATTTTAGTTATGCAAGCACTTAAATTACGAATAATCATTCTGATTGTATTTTCAGCTTTTACTTTTTCAGCGTGCGAGGAAGTGATCAATATCGACCTTAATACTGCAGCGCCGCATTTAACTGTTACTGCCATTGTAACTGACCAACCAGGTCCATATATTGTAACGCTAGCGAAAACCGAAAGTTATTTCAGTTCGAACGATTCGTTTCCATCGGTACGCGACGCAACGGTTACGATCAGTGATGATGCCGGAAACTCTGATAATCTAAATGAAACATCACCAGGAACATACCAGACATCAACTTTACAGGGTGTCAACAGCCAACAATATTTTGAAGACTAAGAAAGGCCCAATGGCATCTGCATCGGCTCCACAAGTTAATCCACTTACTAATATTTCCGGGGGAGCTGTGGGGTATTTTGGGACATTTGCTGTGAGTAAGAAAAGGTTTTGGTGAAGTGAAGCTTGGCTGTCGAAATGCTTTCCGAGTGTTCTTGACAAATTGAGGGATTAAAATGCCAAAATACTTTGACAAGAAATGGAATATGTATGTTTCTAAATAAAAATTCGGTTATTTTTATTCAAAATTATTGATGATGGGGGATTTGGAAAAACATTTTGAGCAATTTCGGAAGGGTATTATCGGCAATGATTTGGAATATATGACCTCTTATGGTACCCAAAAAATGCTTTATCTTGATTGGGTTGCAAGTGGCAGGCTTTATCAGCCTATTGAAGAAGTAATAAGCGATAAGTTTGGTCCTTTTGTAGCCAATACCCATACTCAAACAAGCGAGAGCGGAACCCGAATGACACTTAGTTACAATCAGGCTCACAAAATAATTAAGGAACATGTCCATGCAGGACCAAATGATGTAATCATTACATCGGGTTTTGGAATGACTTCGGTGGTAAATAAATTACAACGAATTTTAGGACTTAAAAAATACAGATCTGCTAAATTGGACCTCATAGAAAACGAGCGTCCAGTTGTTTTTCTAACACACATGGAGCATCACTCCAATCAAACCAGTTGGTATGAGTCCATTGCAGATGTGGTCGTTTTAGAACCAAATACGGACCTTTTGATTGACCTCCAGGAACTCCGCCTTCAACTTAAAAAATACAAGGACAGAAGATTTAAGATCGGAGCTTTTAGTGCTTGCTCAAATGTAACGGGAATAATTACTCCTTATCACCAAATGGCAAGAATTATACATGAGCATGGTGGTGTGTGCTTTGTTGATTTTGCAGCCTCGGCACCCTATGTTGATATAAACATGCACCCGGCTGATGACATGGAAAGGTTGGATGCCATATTTTTCTCACCCCATAAATTCTTAGGTGGACCTGGTTCATCCGGTGTTGTGGTTTTTGATTCTAATTTGTATCATAATGAGGCTCCGGATGATTCGGGGGGAGGTACCTTGGATTGGACAAATCCGTGGGGAAATTATAAATATGTAGATGATATTGAAGTACGGGAGGATGGCGGAACACCAGGTTTTTTACAGGCCATCCGAACAGCATTGGCCATTAAGCTGAAGGAGAAAATGGTGGTTGCCAAAATGAGAGCACGTGAGGAAGAATTGCTCTCCATTGCATTTGCCGAAATGGAGAAAATTGAGGGGATTCAGGTTTTGGCAGACAAACACCACGACAGGTTAGGTGTTATATCATTTTATCATCCCGAAATACATTATAATCTTATTGTTAAATTATTAAGTGATAGGTTTGGTATGCAGGTTCGTGGTGGTTGTGCCTGTGCCGGCACCTATGGACATTATCTTTTAGAGGTAAGTTTCGAGAAATCTCAAGAAATTACTGAGAAAATACGGTTTGGTGATTTGTCGCAAAAGCCAGGATGGGTGAGACTATCGTTACATCCGACATTGTTGGACGCCGATGTTCATTATTTTGCAAATGCACTTAGTGAGATTGTTAAAAATCACGAAGCCTGGGGCAAAGACTATGTTTATAACAAAAAGGATAACGAGTTTCAAAACTGTAACGAAATTGAACGTGTTTCAAAAGAAGTGGAGGACTGGTTTGAGCTATAAATACAACTATATCGTTTACTAAAATGGTGGTATAGGTATAAACAAAGTTCTTATTACAATTATATACCCTATCTGTTTTAAATATCTATGTCTATTAAAACAACAATAATAAATTCCCTTTGGGAAAGATCCACTCCAAAAGGGTTCTTGTTACTTTTGTTGAAGTAATGAGGTTTTGATCAATTAATCTATACGTAAAGGAAGCTCTATAACTTTCCCTGTGTAATTATAAAATATGTGCGTATCACATTCACTGCGCATGTCGGCAAATTTATCTATTCCGGTGCAATGACAGGATCCGATTGATTCAGGTTGTAACATTCGGAAGTAATGAGTAATTTCTACATATTGTTCAATCGAGCATTCCTTCATGTGAAAGCCTCCCAATACTAAGCCTGTTGGAAGTTTAAAATGATCAGTGGCCGTAGTGCAAATGTTGGTAATACCCCTGTGCGAACACGCTGTAAGAATATTTATTTTGGCTTTCTGTTTAATAACCAAAAACAATTCATCGTTAAACTCATCTGGAACAAATTCGTTGTTAACTTTTACATTCAATCCATGGGAATGTGTGTCAACTGTATTAAAAATAGGGATGTTAGGCATTATAAAAACGTTCTCATCTATTTCGGTAATATCATCAACGTAAACAAGCCTGTCTTTGAGTAAGGTCTCATTTTTTAACGTTCCGATAAAACGATTATGACCATGATATTTTGGAGTGAAAATATCTTTTTTGGCATAAACTTTTGCTTTACTATTTATTTCGAGAAAAGGATATAACCCCCCTGTATGATCGTAATGACCATGTGATAGAATCAAGCTATCTACTTCTTCAATGTTAATTTTTAAAGTATGAGCATTTTGAAGAAACAGCGCACTTTGTCCTGTGTCAAATAATATTTTCCGATTGGCGGTTTCAATATATAATGAGAACCCATGCTCAGCCACTAATTTGGGACTGTTAACTAAGTTTTCGATAAGAGTTATTATTCGCATTGTCTATGGTTGTAACTTCAGTTTTGCCATATACATGGCAAAGGAGCGATATAGAAAATGAGTCCATTTTCCAAAAGGCACAATGATTACAGCCCATTGTGCCAATACTACTAAGTGAAATAGATACATCCAACTGTTTTGCTCAATGATATTGATGTCAATAAACAGACGTACAATAAAAGCTGTCAGCCCCATTAAAAGTAACCAGATAACGAAAAACCAATCAGAAGGTTGCGAATGCTTAGTTGCTTCTTTGCTTTTTTTTATGCGACTCGAAACAAAATCAATGGTAACACCAAACACAATAATGCTTTCGAGATATCCGACAATGATAACGAATAGGTTTGTGGATGAGAACCAATCGAGAAAAACTGTTGTAAATAGCAAGGTGAGATAACCGATAACCAGGATGAAATGTTCGAACCAACGAAACTGGTTATCGTCGCAACCTAATGCCCTTTTTTGTGTAAACATGTGCACGAATAATTCTCCCAAGGCAGTAAAATACGATTTGACAGGAACCTTAGTATTTTGTTTCCCAATAACAAACCACCACATTCGGATTAAATTAGGAAGCAGGATAACAATAAAAACCGATCCAATGGCTATCATTTCGAAATAATGGCCAACATGCATGATTCTTTCCAAATTGAAATTTTCGTGAATGCTGAATGCAATGACAGCCAAGGCTGTCAACAGAAAACCTGTAATACTTAATAAAAGCGATTTGTATAATAAGCCTGATAATCCTGTCCAATCGTAAGCCGAAGTTAGCCAACGCCTGAGGGACATCATTAATTCGCCTGGATTAGCCTGTCGTGGGCAATTTGAAGAACATTCGCCACAATAATAGCAGAGCCAGGGTTTAAGGGAAGCTTTAATACCTTCTTCGTCCCCGATAGCACTCAAACGCACCATCTCTCGTGGAAAAGAGTCAGTTTCGGTAGATAAGGAACAAATGGCTGTGCATGTGCCACAGTTATAGCAAGCGTTGAAATCGAATGCGCCATATTTTTTTAATTCTTTACCGAACTCCGGATTTATTGTTGCCATTATGTGTTATTCAGTTTATATTTCTTAATTAAAATCTTCATGAACCGCATAGTAATTTTCATGCTTTTGAATCAACTTTTTATGCTGCGGGCTTCAATTTGTATATGTAATATTCGTCCATATCGTCAATGCCTTCTACGATAATTTCTCCGAATTTTTGAAGTGTCATCAGGTAATATGTAGTTTCCGCTAAAGGAAGATTAGTATCTGCTGCTATTTGCGGAATGGTTTTACCTTCCGTTTTCAATGCTTCGAGAATTGCTTTACGGATTTGAATGTATTTTTTGCGCCCTTCCGTAACATGGGCCGACACTTTCCGTGTTTCCTTGATGATATTGATTGTTTTTGTCTTGGCTTTCATTTTATTAATATTAGTTATTGGCTTTTAGCTTTTAGCCTTTGGCTTTTTGATAATTATTACTTACGACTTACGACTTACGACTTACGACTTCTTCCTAGCTTTCCGCCAAAGCGTCAATCATGCCTTCGATTTGTGCATTGGTAAAACCCGCAAGATCAATGGCGTCTGTTGGACAAACAGGAGTGCACATTCCGCATCCTTTGCAGTTCGAAGGATTTACTTTTGCTACTTTATGACCTTCGTAATCTGTTTCTGCAATGGCATCGAATTGACAAGCTTCAAAACATTTGTTGCATAGAATGCAAGCCGAAGGATTTACCATGGCAAGAGTAGGTTCAAGCGATATTTCTCCTTTTGTAAGTATGGAGTTAGCTTTAGCCGCTGCCGCCATAGACGAGTTTAATGTTTCGAGTATGTTTTTAGGCGATTGGCAGGTTCCGGCAATGAATACACCGTCAATAACGGTTTCGACCGGTCGCAGTTTCATGTGTATTTCGTTGAAGAAATTATCCCGGCCAACAGGTATTTTTAATTGACGTACAAGACTTTCATTTTTACGGGGAACCATACCTGTTATCAGAACTACCAGGTCAGCTTCGGTTTCCAGCTCCCTGCCAGCGGTGAGAATGTCCTTTACTTTTACAAAGGTTTTATTTCCCTTTTGTTCAATCTGTGGGATGCTATCGAGGGTAAATTGTAAATAGATATCTCCGTTTTTTGATGATTCCTCATACAGAAGTTCTTGCTTGCCATAGGTTCTGATTCCACGGTTAAAATGGATATTGGTAATGTTTTTGAATTTACTTTTTACCTGGATGGACGAATGAATTGCAGCAGTGCAGCAATATCGTGAGCAATACTTGTTGTTGCCTTCCTCGTCCTGGCGGCTACCCACACAATAGATATAAGCGATCTTTTTAATAGTCTTACCTTTGTAAACCAGTTCATTTGCTGGGGTATCAATCAATTTTTTGAACTCCGTAAGCGTAACTACACTATCGAGTTCGCCAAAACGATATTCGCCTGAAGCTGGTTCGTAAGGATCAAAGCCGGTATTAACAACAAACGCTCCAATATGCAATGGAAGTGTTTCGTTTCCGGTTTTTACTTTAATATCGAAATTACCGATGCTGCCCTTTTTCTCTATCAATTCAGCATTAGAGAAAAGCTTGATGTTGGAGCGTTTCTTTATCGCTGTGTGTAGGTTTGCAACAAGGTCAGTACCTTTATTATTTGTTGGAAATAGCTCTCCCCAATTAGCTGCATGTCCGCCCACTAATTCTTCCTTTTCAATTAAATACACTTCAGTTCCCATATCGGCCAGGGCAATAGCCGAACGCATGCCACCTATTCCGGCACCGATTACTGCTACTGCATTGGTGGTGGGTATTTTCATGGAAGTTAAGGCTTGAGATTCAGAAGCTCTTGCAATACCAGCTTTTACCAAAAGGATAGCCTTTTCAGTAGCGCCCACTGGTTGGTCGGAATGAGCCCATGAACTTTGTTCCCGGATATTTACCTGAACATAATTGTAAGGATTCAAACCTCCCCGTTGTGCAACAGCCCTGAATGTTGGAACGTGTAACTTTGGAGAACATGAAGCAACTACAATGGCATCAAGTTCGCTGGTTTTAATGTCGTCCACCATTTCTTTCTGCGACGAATCGGAACAGGCAAATAGTGTATTCTTTAGCAGGTAAACATTTGCTTCGTCTTTAACGGCTTCTTTTACCTTTTCAATATCAACGTAATCGGAAATGTTTCCACCACAGTGGCAAACATATACTCCTATTTTTTTCTTCATATTAAAGTCATAAGTATCAAGTCGTAAGTCGTAAGAAAATAATCCGGTTTTTTTTATCCATAACTTTGCAAAACGCTTAAAACAATTGAATTATCATCTTTCCATTTGCCCATTTTCAAATTCCCTTATTTTCAAATTCTCAAATTATCTTCAAATAACCAGACGTTTCCGCAGCAGCAGCTCCTGCAGACATAATGGTATCGGGTATATCCATAGGTGCAGTGGCGGTTCCGGCCACAAATACACCTTTTATGGAAGTAACAGCAGGGCTTAATAATAAATCAGGTTGTTTGATATAGTTTGAAACATCAATTTCTAATGTTTCATTTTTGAAAACCCTTGTGATAGCTGGGTTGGCTAACAATCCAACGGAAAGTACAACTAAGTCGTGTTCGCTCTCAGTGACTTTGCCGGTTGCAATGTCCTCGTAACGAAGAATCAGGTTGCCGTTTTCTTTTTCTGAAACAGAGGCCACTTTTCCTTTTACATATTTGGCTCCCATGTCTTTGGCTTGCATGTAAAATTCATTAAAGCCTTTACCAAATGCCCGTATATTGATATAATACATTGTAACATCGGCCATGGGTAAGGCTCCCATTAACAACTGAGCTTGTTTGGTGGAATACATGCAGCAAACCTGCGAACAAATGGCGTTGCCACAAGTATTGTCGCGTGAGCCGGTACAAAAAATGTATGCAATTTTATCGGGGGTTTTACCGTCCGATGGGCGGAGTATATTATTAAATGGCCGGGTTGGTGCAAGTTCACGTTCCATTTGCATGGAAGTAATTACATTCGTGTATTTTCCAAAACCATAACGGGGAATCAAAGTTGGGTCGAACAAATTGAAGCCGGTGGCTACAATAACCGCTTTTACCTTTACCTGAATTGTTTCTTCTTTTTGCGAAAAATCAATGGCATTAGAGGGGCATTTTTGTTCGCACGAACCGCATAGCATACAGTTTTCAATATCAATAAGTGCAACACGGGGGTTGGCAATATTAAAGGGAATATAGACAGCCTTACGAGCTACAAGGTTGAACTGAAACTGGTCGTCTACCACCACTGGGCAAACCGTTTCGCATTCCTGGCAACCGGTACAATCCTTTTCGATCACATAACGCGGATGCTTTTTTAATGTTGCAGAGAACAAGCCATTGTTTTCCTTAATAATACTATCCGCTTCAGTTAAGGTAAGCAATGTGATGTTCGGGTGACGCGCTGTTTCCGAAACCTTGGGTGTAGTAATACAAGCAGCACAATCAAGGGTTGGGAAAACCTTGCTGAGCAATATCATTTTACCTCCTATCGAGGGCTCTTTTTCAATTAGAAGTACCCGAAAACCCATATCGGCAAGTTTTAACGCCGATTCCTCACCAGCAATACCAGCTCCAACGATCAAAACATCGAAGTCTGTTATTTGCTCTATTTCCCTATTTGTAGGCATAATTGTATTCTTAGTTCTT
>Ga0302321_100003153_pt1 | contig 14125 bp, 8 predicted proteins | sample Fen_T0_1_FD_202505 | JGI IMG/M metagenome (GOLD analysis project Ga0302321, IMG submission 202505) | Peat permafrost microbial communities from Stordalen Mire near Abisko, Sweden - Fen_T0_1 | ecosystem: Environmental > Terrestrial > Soil > Wetlands > Permafrost | place: Sweden: Abisko...
AATGAAGTTGTTGTTGGAACATCCGGGACAGGCCGCGTCCACTTCAGTCACGCCCGGCGCAAGATACGCAAGGCCCATGACGTTTCTGCCATTCAGAGGGAGATCGTTGATCAACTTCCGGTCGATTACCTGGCCGGTGGTCGCATCCTCGGTACCCAGCAAGGGAGCAGCCGTCGAAACGGTCATAGTCTCCATGGTGCCGAGCACCGTCATCGCCATATCTGCGCCGACGTTTTGACTCACATCGACTTTGACCCCGCTCCTTGCCTGGTCTTTGAATCCAGCAGCCTTAACCGTCAGGTTGTACACGCCAGGTGCGATCGACCGGAAAAGATAGCGCCCTTTGTCGTCCGTCTTGGCATCAAATGTATAACCCTTCTCCGCATCAGTCAGGGTGACGTCGGCGTTTGGAATCATGGCTCCAGTTTGGTCACTGATCACGCCTGTAACTGACCCGGCATAAAGCTGAGCATTTGCGGGGATCGCGACCCAGCAGGCAAAGAGCACTAACAACGAAAATGCGACGGTCATCCGTAAGGCGGTCTTCCCGAACGGTGCCTTGACAACTGACAAAACCTGGACCAGCCCGATGTAAGTCATTCGCTTCTCCTGGACTCTGGAAATTTGTCGGCGCCGTCTCGCTCAAGAGCAAGCCGGCGCGTTGCTGCTTTTACGGCAGAGGCGCTTCGACTTCCTCAAGCACCCAGTGATCCGGCGATTCCAGATGGCAGTCATATCCGTAGAACCGGCCGTTAAACACATGCTGAAACAGGCACGCTCGCTGTCCCTTCATGACGGAATTGCCTTCTGTCGGCGAGAAATCTCCGTCAGGCGCGTCCGACGCAAATACCTTCACTTGCCACTCGCCTTCCGGATCGTCGGTGTAACGGTGCGGGTAGATTTCCGTGGCCATGAAATAGACGCCCTTCTTGCCATTCGGTGCAGACACGTTCTTCAGGTAGAGCAGGGTCGGGGCCGCGACGGTGGCGTCGGTCTTCAGCAATAGCTTCTCCGGCGCCTTGTCGAGGTCGATCACGGACGCGGCGCTCTTGCTGATGATTTCGAAATGATCCTTGTCGTTGCCGCGGTAGAAGGTTAGGTAAAAACGTCCGCTGCGTGGGTCGCGGAAGAGATTCGGGTTCTGGTTGCGCTGGTTGGGAACGCCCGCGACTAGGACTTTTTCTTCGGTCAGGTGAATTCCGTCGCGCGAACTAGCCAGCACGATGTGGCTGCTCGGCGTGTCGTACTCGCGCGTGATGGCGAAGTAGAGCACATCTTTGTGCTTGGGGTCCGCATTGGCGACGACCGAGGGCCAGCGGGCATTCGACCACAGCGGGTTCTGGTCGTACTTGGTCCAACTCACCAGATCGTTGCTGCGGGCAAGACCAATGCCTTCGCCCTCATTCAGTCCATACCATCCCCAGTAACGGAAGCCACCGCGCTTCAACTCCAGCACCGACATCGTGTGCGGAAACTCATTCTTCTCCCACTTTTGCGCATCGGGAAGCACACGGCGCGGCGCGGTCAGTTTGAGATAGGGGACACTCTTCGGTTGCTTTGGTTGGTCCGCTTGCGCAGACGCCACCATCACACCAACTAAGACAACAAGCACGACTCCAACAAGAATGCGAAGCTTACGAATAGCGATCTGCAGGCTCAACATGCGTTCTCCTCAATACGAATTCAAATTCAGTTCCCCGCGACGACCCTCACGCGGGACGAACCGACGCGTTCTCACTGGCATCGGCTCGATTCAAGATGGTGGCGTTCGTAATGATCGGTTTCGCCCAGAAACCAACGCTGAGAACGCATCCGAACGTCACAAAAAGAAAAGCAACTCCCGCCCGCAGGCCAAAGTGGTCGCCAATTCGACCAATAATCAGAGGCACCACCGCTCCGCCCATGATTCCCGTGCTCAAAATTCCGGCAAAAGGACCGTGATGCTCCGACACCGAGTTCAAAGCCAGCGAAACCAGCACCGGCCACATGATGGAAGCGAACAGGCCGATCGCCGGAAACGCAAACAACGAAACACGGGCCGGGCCGAACAACGCCGCAGCCAGGCACAGCAAGGCACCAATGGAGAACCCGATCAGCACCCTGCGACTGTCGAACAACTCCAGCAGGCCCATGCCGAGGACGCACCCTACGGTCAGCATTCCCCAGAACCAGGAAACGGCCGTTGCCCCCGTGGTGTGCGGATCGTACCCGTGGTACTGGGCAAGAAATTTTGAAATCCAGTCGCCAGTTCCCTGCTCGCATCCCACATACGCGAACACGCACAGGAAGAACGCCCAGACCATCGGCTTGCGCAACAGGCTGCCGTACATTTCGAGTGATCCAGCCGCCTCATCGTCCTTGCGCTCCACCTTTGGGAATCGTAGAAAGCCGGTGAACACGATCATGAATATGGTTAAGGCAGCGAAGATCCAGTAGATCGAGGCCCAGGGAAGCGCAGGCGGAGTCAGTCTGGCCAGGGTCGCGAGCAGCGGGTTGCTTTGCGATGCCGGCTTGTTAAGGTTCTCGACGAGATAGGAATAAATTCGCGGGCTGGCAAAGGACGCAGTCCCGAAGATCGCCTGTGCAAGAGCGGAGTTGAATGCGAAGTGCTCTTCTCCACCCGAAACGCGCAGAAGAGGGTTGATGGCCACCTGCAGCACGGCCATACCTGCACCCATGATGAAGAACGAGGGCATTGCTACCGAATAGGTCGGAAGGAATGCAAAACTCAGCGACCCAACGGTGGCGGCCACAAAGGCTACCATCATCACCGGCTTCTCGGTGAACCGCTCCACCCAGAACCCTGCTGGGACCGACATGACGCCATAGGCGATAAAGAAAGCGAAGTTCAGTAAGACCGCCGACGTTAGAGTAAGACTGTAGGCACTGATGATGTCCGGCACGAGCGCGTTCAGAATGTTGGTCAGCAGCGACATCACGAAGAACGTGAGGAAGACCAGCCCGACCATCGTCCGGTTTCGCGCCATAGAGAACGTTCCCTTCCCTCTGCCTTTACTCCGTCGTCGTAACTTTCGTAGCCAATTCGAAGCGGCCTGGTTCGCGGCCAGCCTGCGCTGCCAATGCCAGCGTGATCATCTGCACCGGGAGAATTTCGAGAATCTGCCGGATGCCCGGACCTTGCTCCGCGAGCCGGCAGGCGGACAACGGTGAATCCTTGTCCACAAACTCGGCCCGGCCATCCTGCTGACGGATGTCCACCAGCAATCGCTGATTCAGATCGCGGGTCTTGGAGTCGCCAGCAAACACGAGAACGAACGTCTCCTTGCTCAGCATTTCAAAAGGCCCGTGCCGAAAAGCGGCGCTGCTCATGCCTTCGGCATGAAACAGATCTGACTCTTTTACGATCAGCGCGCCCGTACCTACGGATGCCAGCGACGCGCCCCGGCCGACCAGGAATAGATGGCGAATATTCTTGAGCATCTCGGCGAGGCTGCGAACGTAGTCTTTCCAATCCGCCAGATAGGAAGCTGCTGCGGGGCAAGCCTGCTTCAATTCCCGGCGCGTACGCCTAAGATCTTTTTCACACAGGACATCTCCGAGCCACTTCAGTGCCATGAGTGCCGTGACATAGGTCTTGCAGGACACCGAAAACTCGTTACCCGCTTGCGTGAAAACGGACGCCTGCGCATGTTTGGCAAGCGAACTGTCGGGGGTGTTGGTGACCGCGATGACGGTGCTGCGTTTGTTGTCGGCCTTCGCCAGTCGGACCATCTCGGCGCTCTGCCCCGACTGCGAGACGGCAATAATCAAAGTCTTGGGATCGAAGAGCCGGCTCTTGTAATGGACTAACTCCGAAGTCTCCACCATCAGCGCGGTCAAGCCGTGGCTGATCAGGTCAAGATTCAGTGGATGGAGCGCATGGAACGACGAGCCCATGCCGGTCAATACCACTCGCTGGAATTTGCCTTTATTCAGGCGCCCTGCAATATCCAAGAGTGATTTCGACGTTTCCAGCGCGGCGAGCGTGTCATCCAAGGCTTGGGGCTGATGCAGAATATCCCCAAGATATTTGCCATCAATGACCGCGAGATCTTCAAGCACGTTGTCCTCCCTCTGGGTTAAACCGGTGGTGCCAGACGCGCGCGGCGCCGATCAGATTGGCGTCGTCCCCGAGAGAGGCGAGCGTCAATTCAGTCTTCTCAAATGGCACATAACGGCATGCCCCCACGATGGTCTTGCGAATCTCTTCGAGGAACAAGACCGCGCTCTTCATGACGCTGCCACTCAGCACAATGGCGTCCGGCGTGAACAGCGTGATCAGGTTTGCCACGCCCAGCCCCAAGTAACGAGCTTCGCGGTCCACCGCCCGCAGAGCCAGGGCGTCGCCTTCGGTCGCTAGTTCGCAAATTCGCTTGGCGGACAGGTCCGCGGCATGCGGATAGTCCTTTGGCATCTGGCCCTCGAGCCAGGCCACCATCGCAGGACCGGCGGCCAGCGATTCCCAGCACCCGTGAAACCCGCATGAACAGATGGGACCCGAAGCATCGATCAAGCAATGGCCGATCTCGGGGTGAGCACCTTCTACACCGCGGTAAAGACGTCCGTCGAGGATGATGCCAACGCCGATCCCGGTTCCGACCGTGACATAAATCAGCCGCTTCTTGTTCTGTCCCGCTCCCCAGCCGTATTCGCCGAGTGCTGCTGCGTCAGCATCGTTCTCCATGGCCGCTGTCACCTGAAAAGTGCGAGCGAGATCGTTGACAAGATTCTCTCCGCGCCAGTTGGGGAAGAAGTTGACCTCGCCAAATTCCCCCGTAAAGGGATCGATCGGCCCAGTGCTGCCAATACCAATGCCGGTGATCTTGTCGCCAGCAGCGTTGGAGGTCACGCGCAGCATCTGCTCGATGCGAGCCAGTGCTTCCTTGTACCCGCGTTCCGGGTCGGTGGGGCACTCGACGCGCGAAAGAACACGCCCGTCCTTTGCCACCATCCCGACGGCAATTTTGGTCCCGCCAATATCAACGGCTGCGATCACTCGGTTGCCCCTTGGGTTATAAATCCAGTCGCCATCGCTTCCCTTCGTTACTTCCATTCCACGATCGTGGCTTCGTACGGCTCGAGGTCCATCTTCCAGTTCGATCCATCGACGGTCAGATCTTTCGGATTCTCCGTTGTCAACTGGCGCGCCGACTTCAAAGGAGTGGCCGAAGTGATCGTCACTTCGTAAGGCCGTGCGCTGTGATTCACCACAAATGCGTATCCGCGATGATCGCCCTGTAACGAAGTCACTTCCACAGAGGGTTGATCGCTGTGCCACGCCTGCTTGACGCCGGTCCACTCGCGGAAGGCCTCATAGATGCGATGCGTGTCTTCTTGTTTTTCGAAAGCAGCGGGAACGCCCGCGAGATAGGTCTCGATCGGATATGCAGACAATAGAGTCTTACCCGTGCCGAGCGTGTTGGTAACAAGCGCCGGGCGCCCCTCTTGATCGACAGCGATGATCTTGCCCCCCTTGACCTCAAGCAGCGAACCCCAGAATCGTTGGCCTCCTCCGGGCACGTTGAAATGGAACGTGTCCCCGGCCTTCAGGCCTCCAAATGGTTCGACGAACTTCAAAGTAACTTCCGAGACGATTGCCGTGTCCACGAGACGTGCTCCGAAGAGTTTTTCCATGTTCGGAATTGCGGCATCGGCTGCCACCGAGGCGTACAGGAAGCCGCCGCCCTCGACGTACTTCTTCGCCTTCTCGTAAAAATCAGAGTGCACGTGAACAATGTTGCTGGCTGTACTCGTGAGCGGAGACGGCATAAAGAGCATCGGGTGCTTGCTCCAGTCGTCGTATTCGCGTGGAAAATCCGATTTCAATCCGGCACGATGCGCGAGAACAAATGTGTTCAACGCCGAACTGATGAGCCACTGATTGTCGGCGCTAGTATTGGGTGGCGCCTGCCCGGGCATGGCGTCGCCATCAAAAATGGAAACGTAGGGAGTAACTTCGGGGCCGGTCAAGCCGAAGCGGGAGAAATCTCCGTGCGGCTTTGCCCATTCATCGGGGATAACGATGGCGATCTCTGCCGGCGTCGGCGCGAGATTTGTCAGATCCAGTTGACCGACAATCTTCGAGAACTTTTTGAACTCGACCGCGAGCGCCTTGTCCTGACGATCCCATGAAGTCATTCCCCATTGCGTTTCCTGCGGTGTTCGCAGATAGGGTGCTTTGTGATATTGCTGGGGTGAGGCGTCGGTATAACACCAAAGATCGACACCGATCGATCCCGCGGCCAGCCCGGAATACATCTGCAGACGGTCATACAACGCCACGCGTTCCGGCGAGTACTGGGCAGTGGAGCCGCCCATCTCGTGAATCATCGCTGGACGAGCGGCTCCCCTCGACAAAGAAATCTCGAAAGCAGCTCCGTAGGTTCCGCGCTCAGAGAGCATTGGATCAGGAAAGAGATCGTTCACATAGATCGTGAACGGATGCACACTGAAGAAATCGACTTCCTTGGCGATATTGTCGGGACGAAACGGCCCGTGTCCGACTTCTTCTCCGCTCGTACCGACAACGATGGGATGAAGTTTGTCGTAGCGGCGGATCCCGCCTGCGATCAGGCGCGTCCAGTTGATGGCAGCCGCGTCATTCGTGCTGCCGACGACGATCCAGAACGGCGGCTCGTCGGTCAGATCCCATGCGATGATGGCGGTCTCGTTCGCGTAGCGGCGGCCAAACTGCTCAGCCAGGTTCGTTTCCAGATGCAGCATCTCGGGATCCGTGTGCGGATTTCGCCCATGCCGCCAAGGCACATCCCAATACGCTTCTCCCACTTCGCCGCCGATGAAGAGCGATGGGTGTAGATAGATCTGGTACTTGTGCGCGAGTGAGACAAAATAGTCGAGCTGCTGAAATGCCACCGGGTTGTAGTCTCCGGGGCGCGGCTCAAACCAAGCCCACATCAAGTCGAAGCGGGTGATGTTGTAGCCAAGTTCATGCATCTTCGCAAAGTCAGCTTCGATGTCTTTGGGATCCCATTCCACCGGCCACTGCATCGCAGCCTTCGCCGGAACCCAGTGCGCCCCGACCGGCAGGAAGCGCTTGCCGTCGCGAACGAAATACTGGCCATCAAGGTGGACGGCGGGAAGTTTCTTTACCGCCCCCGCCTGAGATGACGTTGAGGTGGCTTGTTGGCTAAAGCTGGATGCTGGATACACCAGGGCCAAGACGAAGAAAGTAACGAATACGATTTCAGACAGCCTTAGTTTCATTGTGCTCACCTACTCACCTCATGCTCCACGTGTTTCACTGCCGTACTTCGATCTCATCAACAAAGGTCCAGCCGGCGTTCGTTCCAGGATTCACTCGAACCTGCACATATCGGCCATTGATGTTGTTAAGGTCCGTCGCGGTGTACCACCACACACGGGTCCCTTCAACTGGCGCTGGTCTCTTGACAGTGCTGACGGGAACAAAGTTGACATCGTCGGCCGATACGGAATAACTGATCTTTTGGGGAAGAAGAATGCCCGCCTGCTGATCCTGAAGCCAGTGGCTTCGGACTTCCTTGATACTCTGCACGCCGCCGAGATCGACGGTGAACGTGTAGGCCTTGGTCGTTGCGCGTCCCTGCCACGCCGGGTCCGCATAGTTAGTGGAACCTACGATCCCATCGGTCAATTCGACAATCCCACTATCGGGATAGCTCGGATCCGCGGGCACGCTGGCGGTGTACGGTTTGCCGAGCGCGATGTCGGTTGCATATAGATGGGGTGACGGCGTAGAAGCGCTCGTGATGTTGCTCCACGGCGAGTTGTTTCCCGCAGCATCGAATGCTCTGACCTGGTACGAGTACGTCGTGTCGGCATCGAGTCCGGAGTCGTCATACGCGGTGTCTGCACTGTATAACGTCGTCACCTGCTCGCCATCGCGGAGCACTTTGTAGCCGACCACGCCTACGTTGTCAGTCGAAGCGGTCCATGTGACACGGATGGTCGCCGAGTCTAGCGCGGCGGCACCGAGACTCGCTGGCACGGTCGGTGGCACGTGTTCCACTTTCCCGGCTGCAAGGTAGTCCATATACGTTTGGTAGTAGAACGGACTCACTTGCTGCGGACTCAGGTAGTGGTTAAAGCTGAAGCTGATATAGCTGCTGACGTAGGGTTGGACGGCGCACATGTCGTGCACCATGGAATACATCGACATGGTCCCATACTCATCGTGGAAGGTTTCCGTATCCACCCAAAACTGGATGTTGGGACTCGCATGTTGAATCGCATCGCGGACGGCGCTGAACCATTCGGGTAGATCCGCGTTCGTGGCATGACCCGCGCCAACCCCGTCTTGTAGCGCCAGCACGTCGATGGGGCTGCGCTTCAGCACATACTCCCACATCGTTTGCCACTGCGAAGAACTCAATCCTTGGTCGGCGTTGTAGAACGGCGAGATCACCACCGACCTTCCCGGTGTGAGTTTGTGCAGATGATTGCCTACGTTTCGATAAAACGCCACCAGGTTGTCCCACTGCGGTGCGCTCGTCTCGACGTTGTCAACTTCAAACGGGAGATACCAGCCAACAAGCGAAGGGTGCTTTCGATATCGCTTCCAGAGATCGTCGGCAAGCGCGTTGGCGGTCTTTGCTTCGTTCTTCAGCCAAGGAGCGTCGTTGATGTAGTTGCTCCACCAGTCGTCATTGACCTGCAATCCCAGATACACCTGCGCGCCGCTCGCGTCGGCGGCCTGTAGTGCGCGTTCGACCACGTCATGCTGAGTATTTTGGGTGTAGCCTGCGAGCCCGGAGGGGAAAATAGTGGTCTTCTCCTTACTGTCTGCGGTCCACTGGATCAACATCTGATCCAGCCCCGCACCTTTCATATATTGGAACTCGCTTCCCCATTGTTTTAAAGTCCACGCATCACCAAGCTCCGGTTGCAGAAACGAACCCCGCAGCGACGGTCGAGCGCATTGGCTGCCTGCGCTCATCACCCGAGCGCCGCCCGTCACGAGAAGTAGAAACACCACTGCGAACCGCATCACAATTTCCTCACAACGGCACTGAATGGCTCAGAACGCCAGTTTTAGTGCAAGTTGCAACTGCCGCGACGAGTGCACCGTACCTGAGATAACCCCCGCTTGGCCCGGCACATCGACCGCCGCGGACGGCAAACCATACTGCGGAGTATTGAACAAGTTGAAGGCCTCCGCACGGAATTGCAGCTTCCAGGTCTCTCCAAAGTCGAAGTTCTTGAACATTGAGAAATCAACGTTGTGCTGGGCAGGCCCGCGAAGAATTCCGCGGCTCGCGTTCCCGAACATAGTCGCGGTCTGCCCCGGCAACTGGGCGGGGATCGCGAATGCGGCCGCGTTATACCAGCAGTTGATTGACTGGCGACCTCCGGGACAACCCGAGAAGTCGTTGGGACTTCCGACGAGGTCCGGACGCGGCGCGCCAGAACCTGTATTGGTCGGATCAAAAGAAAGCAGCGGAGTGAAAGCCTGGCCCGAGTATAAAGCCACGATCCCGTTCAGTTGCCAGCCGCCGGTAAGCCAATGCAGCGGCCCCGAGCCGTTCAGAAAACGCTGACCGGGTCCAATCGGCAACTGATAGGACCACGCTGATGTGAACTGATGCCGATAGTCGGGCCCGTTATTGCCGCGCTCGGCCGCAAGATTGTGCGTGTTCTGCGGCTCCAGCCATTCATTCTCTTCGGTTTGGCCAATAGTGTGCTGCCACGTGTAGGCGCTCAGCATGCTCCAATTTGTCGTGAAGCGTTTCTCGAACCGGACCTGCAGGGCGTGCGCGATGGAGCTGTAGTTGTGCATCTCGGCACGAATCCCTGCGACGTTGGGCACAGTGCTGTAGTAGGGACGCCCGAAATTTGAGGGAGCACAATTGTTGTTCTCGTCACAGAGCACTTGAAAGTTAGAGTCTGCCGGTTGAATCGGTTGATTTAAGTTGGCGAGATGCGCCAGCTTCACGCCGTGCGTTCCCACGTAAGCAACTTGCAGAATCATGCTCTGGCTGAGCGCCCGCTCAAGGTTGAGGTTCCACTCTTCTATATATGTGGTCCGATTGTTGAACAGCGCCGCACTGGCACGGCCTGCAGGGTTTGCGAGCGTCGCATACGACGGAGTTGGATATCCCCCGGAGATCCGCATGCTCGGAGTACTCGGCGGGTTGTAAATACTCTGACTGAAGAAAAGTCCCGTCGGATTGTAGGGCAACTCCGCATCGTTCTGGTTAGCCTGCTGATCGTAGAAAATGCCGAAGCCGCCGCGCACGACAGTTTTTTCGTTCCAGGGCGTCCAGGCAAATCCAATACGCGGAGCGAAATTGTTATGGTCGCCCTGTACGTTGCCGGAGCGCGTGACTCCCGACATTTGCGGCGCTACAAATAGCCCGGTTGAAAAATCAAAATTCGCCAAACGATCGTGCTGTTCCACCATCGGCGTGAAGATGTCGTAGCGCAGTCCCAGGTTTAGTGTGAGCTTCGGCGACACCCGGAAGTCATCCATGGCGTAGGCGCTGAACTCCACTGAGCGCATGCCAAATCGTTGCGCCTGCCCGTCGCGATAAGCCGAGATCGGGTAGCCCATCAGAAAGCTGGCAAGTGCGGCGCCCCCGTTTCCGGTATTCAAGTCACTGGTGAATTGCTGGTCAAAGTTCATGTCGCCGCGGCCATTCTGGGTCTGAAAGAAGGCGTGCATCCGGCGGCGAACGTCCACGCCAAACTTCCAGGCATGGCGACCTTTCAAGTAGGTAAAGGCGTCAAGATACTGATAGTTGTTCTCGCGTAGAAATTCCGGAAACCAGTCGGTGGATCCCAAGGGACTTAGGTCCGAGAAGCCGATGAAAGGCAGCCCGCCAGTGGCCACCGCGCGCAACGGATCGAAAATCCCCGGAATACCGTATTGGCTGGCCAGATCCTGTCCCGCGAAATTCTGTGTCGCGCTTACCACGTAGCGGTTGTAGCCAATCTTGAGTTCGTTGATCTTGTTCGCGCTGAAAGTGTGCACATCGCTCAGCCCCACGGCGCGTGACTGATTCTTGATATCCCCGGTGAACGAGCCCCCGCCAGCTTGCCCAGGGAACGGATCAGGGTTATGCGCATCGACATTTCCATAGCTGAACGTCGCGAACACGCTGTCTTTCGCGCTGAGTTGGTGGTCAATCCGAATGTCGAATGCATTCTGATTATTTCGACGGACAGGGTTCAAGAGATAGTTCGGGGTGCCCTCACGATTCGGCGATGGAAATAGTCCGACGAGCAATAACGCAGAGGGATCGAGACACGCTCCGCCGGTGATGCTTCGCCCGGTCGCGCCGACGCACGCCGGAATGACGTTACCAGGGATCGGCAGGCGGTAGGTTGTCACGCCATCGGGACAAGTAGCACCTGTGAAGGGATCGAAAATGGTTCCGGTATCGTAGCTCGGACCGCCTTCCCCACAAGGAGAGAATGTTGTGCCCGTCAGTCGGTCCGTGAAATCCCCCCCGCGCTCTCCGACCGACGGCACGGTGGAAAGATCGGTCTGTGATTCCCGGATGCGCGTGCCTTGATAGTCACCAAAGAAAAAAGTGCGGTTCTTGAAGATGGGGCCACCAAAAGACCCGCCAAACTGGTTCTGCTTGAAGGGCGCGATCGGAAACGTCGGATCGTCGAAAGGATTCCTGGCATCGAACGCCGAGTTGCGCACGAACTCGTAGAGACTCCCATGCACCCGGTTTGTGCCCGACTTCAGGACCACATTCACGACCGCTCCGCCCCTGCCTGTGTCGGCGCCAAAGCTGCTGGTCTGCACCTTGAATTCCTGAATGGCATCGATCGGTGGCTGGATAACCTGGAAGCCGATCTGCTGCTCGTTGTTGTCGAAACCATTCAACAGGAAGTTGTTGTTCGTGGCCGTCAGTCCGTTAGCCTGAATGGACCCGGTGCCGCGCTCGTTTTCCGGAATGCCTCCCTGCTGCACCGCACCCTGGGGACCTTGATTGACGCCCGGCGCCAGATAGGCGAGCTCCACAAAATTCCGCCCGTTCAGAGGCAGCTCGTGAACGCGCTGTTCTTCGATCACTTGCCCAATGGACGACGTTTCGGACTCCACCAACGGTTCGGCCGCCGTCACTACGACGTGCTCGCTTACCAATCCGACGATCAACGCGAAGTCCACCCGCACAACCTGATTCACGTCGAGTTTGAACGCAGTTTGCACGGCCGTCTTGAAGCCTTCCCGCTCCACGGCAACCGTGTAAGTGCCGGGTTTCAGTTCGGTGGCGACAAATTCCCCTCCGCTGTCGGTTGTGGTTTTTCGGACCACGCTGGTCTGCGTCTCGGTGACCGTCACCGTGGCGGACGGAACGATTGCCCCCGAAGCATCCTTCACCGTACCGACGATTTTTCCGGATTCGACTTGAGCCTGCACCACCACCGCAGAGACCCCAATAAGGATGACCAAAAAGAGCGCAAACCGAAGGCCTTGCCAATTCTGGCGGAGATGGATGGCGGACATGTAAGGCTCCTGAGACTCAATTGGCTACGCGACAATCATATGAACCGGGTATGTATATATGGTGTCAAGATATATTTGGACCCGAAAAAAAACCGTCCTCGTTTCCGACGGTATAAATATGCGTCTAAATCTATGTTTAATAGGAGTTTATGTTGATTACTGAGGCATCAAATATTTCTTGCTTGAGAAGAAGTAGAACGCATGATATATACGTTGTATACTATGTGTATTGGTTCAGATTGACTTGGCAGAATCTATGTCCAACTCCGGAAATATCTCTGATCTCGTGACTGCCGATCGGCTCGGTCTCATCATCAATAGTGAGAGTTTCGTTCCTTATTACGTGCAGATTGTGGATCACGTCCGCGAACTCATCAAGAAGAACAAGTTGCGCGAGGGGCAAACGTTTTGTTCGGAGGGAGAGATCTCGCAAGCTCTCGGCATCAGCAAGATGCCGGTGCGGCAAGCCTTCCAGAAACTTCGTTCCGAAGGGTTACTCGTCATTGCGAAGGGGAAGCGACCCGTGGTTGGTTCAGGACGGGTGCCTTGGAATTTTCAGCAATTGCGGGGCTTCAGCGAGGAGATGAAACGTCGGGGCTTGGTCCCGTCGGCCCGCATGCTGAGCATGAGTGTCGAGGATCCCGACCTGGAAGTAGCGCAAGCATTGAAACTGACTCCGGGGGAGCGGATCTATCGTGCACGGCGACTGCGTTTGGTCGACGGAGAACCGGTCGCGGTCGTGACGAGCTATCTTCCCGCGCGCATCTTCGCAGGCATCGATCAGTTGGATCTGGAGAAGCAATCCCTCTATTCGATCTTCGAACATAACTACAAACGCAAGTTGCAGTGGGCTGAAGAACTAATTGGCGCCGTGGTCGCAGGAGAAGAAGATGCCGCAGTGCTGCAAACGTCGCCCGGCAGTGCGCTGCTGATCATAAAGGAAACAACCTACGACAGCCAGAATGTGGCCATTGAGTTCAGCGTCTCGTTGCTGCGCGGCGATCGCTACAACGCATCCGTCATCTCGGTCCGCAAAACCTAAAGTACACGAAGCCTCATGGCGCACCGAGTTCGGAACGAGCGGCTGAATTGAGAACAGGGATGACCGGAGCCGACGACCGGACTTGAGTTGCACGCGAAGGGCGTTGGGCGGTCCGTGCTGGTTTCAGATTCAGTTGGCCTTCGGCCCGGTGCCCCAGGTTCGCGCCCCCGGCTGGCGATTGATATCGCGATACTCAGTTCTTGGGGCGCTAACCTGGGTTAAGAAAGATCCGCTCCGCGCCGCCGGTCAAGTCTCTCTCGCGATCGCGCGCTGTCCACTCCGACTCAATCTCCACCACGCCGTTCTCGCGCAATGCGTAGTGCCGATAACTGCTCCACTTCCATTCTTCCGGGCTCCTGACCAGTCCCCGTTTGACTGGATTGCGATGGATATAACCTATCTTCACCACGAATTCACGATGATCTCTCACGTTGCGGTCGTAGTATCGCTTCTGCCAGAAGCTGCCAGCGGCGCCCAGTCGCTTGGTGAATGACAATTTGAGGAAGTGCAGGGCCTCGGCTAGAACTGCTGCTTTGGGCTCGCTCAACAACAGGTGTACATGTTCGGGCATAACCACATAGGCGTAAAGGCACAGCGTGAAGCGCCGGCGCATCTCTTCCAGA
>Ga0302321_100003156_pt1 | contig 14123 bp, 11 predicted proteins | sample Fen_T0_1_FD_202505 | JGI IMG/M metagenome (GOLD analysis project Ga0302321, IMG submission 202505) | Peat permafrost microbial communities from Stordalen Mire near Abisko, Sweden - Fen_T0_1 | ecosystem: Environmental > Terrestrial > Soil > Wetlands > Permafrost | place: Sweden: Abisko...
TGTTATCGGACCAGGCGGCAAGATGATTCGCAAGATCCAGGAAGATAGCGGCGCGAAGATCGATATCGAGGATGATGGCTCGGTGAATATCTCTGCTGTCTCTGGTGACGCGATGCAGCATGCAATGGATGCCGTACGCGCCCTGACTGAAGAGGTTGAAGTAGGCCATATCTATACGGGTACGGTCCGCCGTATCGTCGATTTCGGCTGCTTTGTGGAGATTTTGCCCGGTAAAGAAGGCCTGGTGCGTACCTCACAATTGGCTGACTACCAGGTGACGCGGCCAGAAGATGTGGTTTCGATCGGCGATGAGATTACGGTGATGGTGATCGAAGTCGACGGACAGGGCCGCGTCAATCTGTCACGCCGCGCAGCTCTAAGCGGCGAAATGCCAACGCAAGCGGAGATGGATAGTGATCGCGGTGGTCGCAGCGGCCCTGGTCGTGGTGGCCCTAGCCGTGGCCCCGGCGGTGGTGGCGGCGGCTATGGCATGAATCGCGACCGCGATAACGCACCCAATCGCGGTGGCTACGGCGACCGTGGTGGCGGTTATGGCGGCGGCAGCGTTGGCGGCAACCGCGATCGTGGTGGCAGTGGCTACGGCGACCGCAATAGCGGTGGCGGCGGCTACGGTGATCGCAATAGCGGCGGCGGCAGCGGCGGCGGCTTCGGCCAACGTCGTCCTATGGGCCCTGGCCCTAACCGCAGCACTGGCCCCCGCCGTGATAACGGCTATGGGCAGCGCCCTCCTTCTACTGATCGCCGCTGGTAAGCAGGCTCGTATATACACAGTACACGCTGTACGTTCTTACACTTATATTGCTTTGCTACACGATGAGGCGACTACATGGTCGCCTCATCCTCTTTAAAAATGTTGTAAAGGGGTAAAGATGCGATGTCTTCTGAGGAGATTCTCAAAGAGGTTGCTGTAGAGGTCTCGACTTGCTCAAAATGCAAACTCTGCAAAGGCCGCACAAAAGCTGTACCGGGCGAGGGCCCTTCTAATGCGAAAATTTTGTTTATCGGTGAAGGCCCCGGCTATCATGAAGATATGCAAGGGCGCCCATTCGTTGGCCCCGCAGGCCAATTTCTCGATGAGCTTCTGGCCAGTATCAATCTCAAACGTTCAGATGTCTTTATTACTAATGTGGTGAAGTGCCGTCCCCCCAGTAACCGCGATCCAGAACCATCTGAGACGACCGCTTGCAACGATTATCTGGATCGGCAGATAGCCGCTATCCAACCGCGCGTGATCGTTACACTGGGCCGCTTCTCTATGACAAAGTTCTTCGGCGCAGAGAAGATTAGCGCGATCCATGGCCGCGCTCGCAAGAAAGATGGCTATATTTGTATCGCAATGTATCATCCCGCAGCTGGCTTACACCAGGCTAGCCTCAAAGATGCCATTCGCGACGATTTTAAGAAAATTCCTGCTATCGTGGCTGAAGCCGATCGCATGGCCGCCGAAGCTACAACTGTCAAAACATTCGAACCACAAAAGCGCCAACAGGAAGAGCCCCCACAGCAATTATCCCTTTTTTAGCCTCTTCCTTGTTCAATACTTATGCCTCTTCATGCACAAATGCGCTGATATATATATGCATCAGATAATGTATATATATATCAGCGCATTTGTATTTTTAATTAAATGTATAAAAATGCTTTTTACAAAACGATAAATATCAATTGATTATCATAAAATAGTGATCTATAATCTTGTTACGGCTCAGCATATAGCGAAACGAGGTTATTTATGCAAAAAATTTTAAAAAAAATTTGTTCACCAGGCGTGTTATCCTTGCCCTTGTTGCTCTCATTTACGATTCTATTCACGGCAGTGCAGTCCGTTACAGCAGAGCAGACCGAACCACCAGGTACCTGGATAGGGACAACCACGACGAGCGCCAATATACGCTCTGGCCCTAACATGACAGGCCGCGTTGTGAAAACCCTGCCCGCTCATACAGCAGTAACGGTTTATGCCACAGTGGCCAGCGAGGTTATCTGGGGAGGTATATCTGACTGGTATCTCATCTCCAGGCCGGGTAGCGCCCTACAATATATCTACGCAGGGCTGGTTATTAGAAATTCGCCAATGAGCCCTATCGTTTATGCGACCGATCAACGTATAGTTATCGATCTTTCTCGGCAATGGCTCTATGCCTTCGATAATGACGTAGAGGTGTATAATGCACCTGTTACCACTGGTCAACCAGGGATGGATACGCCCACTGGTACCTATCAGATCTTCTCCAAACTAAGTCCGACAACGTTCTACTCACCTTCACCACCCAGCTCGCCGTACTACTATGCACCTACGTTTATCAACTATGCGCTGGCCTTCCGTGAGGGTGGCTATTTCATTCATGATGCAACATGGCGTAGCGATTTCGGCCTCAATACTAACACCCAGCACTACGATCATATCTATGGCTGGGAGACTGGCTCGCACGGTTGCGTGAACCTGCCACTCAATAGCATGGCCTGGCTCTATAGCTGGGCATCCATAGGCACTACCGTTCAGATCACGAACTAGTTCTTTCTCTCATGCAAGCAAAAAGAGAGGGATTATATATCACACCCTCTCTTTTTTGATAGATCCGATTACCAGACGTGAGCCAGAACTACCGATCTTCAACATTTACACCGAGGGAAAAAAAGCGCTATACTATGGGCGGAGAGAAGTTCTGTTTAGCAAACCTCTAAAACATCTCCGTCTGTCATTCCATTTTCCATGAAAAGAGGTAGTTTTTCATGTCCTTAAAATTTGGTGTATCCTTGCCGCAAGGCTGGATAATGGATCTGGCGAGCATTAAAGATCCAGTTGAAGCCTATGAGGCAATGACACGGGTCGCTCAGACCGCCGATGAAGTGGGCTATGAGTCAGTCTGGCTTGTTGATCACTTTCACACGATTCCACAACCCTCGCAAGAGGTGACGTTTGAGTGCTGGACGACAACTGCGGCGCTGGCACGCGATACACAACGTGTGCGTATTGGCCAGATGGTTACCTGCAATGGCTACCGCAATCCCGCGCTGCTCGCGAAAATGGCCAGCACTGTTGATGTATTGAGCCATGGACGCTTGAATTTCGGCATTGGCGCGGGCTGGTATGAGCACGAGTATCGCGCCTATGGCTATGACTATCCAGATGCCCCTGAGCGTCTGCGCATGTTGCGCGAGGCGGTGCAGGTCATTCACGCGATGTGGACCCAGGAAGAGGCAACGTTCGAGGGCAAGTATTATCAGGTGCGCGGCGCAATTAATCAACCGAAAGGGGTTCAAAAACCACATATTCCTCTGTTGATTGGCGGCGGCGGCGAAAAAGTCACGCTCAAACTTGTCGCACAATACGGCGATGCCTGCAATATTGGCGGCGACCTGGCCACTATCAAGCACAAATTTGCAGTAATTAAAGAACACTGCACAAATTTGGGGCGCGACTATGAGAGCATCCACCGCACCTCAACGACGGTCTGTTCGATTGGCACAACCGACGAGGAGGCCAAAGCCAAACTTCCACAAATATTCCTGAGCCGCATGGGAGACCGCCTGGATAGCATGCTGATAGGCAGTCTAGATACCATCCGCCTGCGCCTGGCGGAATTGGAAGCCGCCGGGGTACAGGAACTCATCATCTCCTTCCCGGGCGCAATCCAACTCGACTCATTGCGCACCTTCGCAAAAGAGTTTATTGCCTGAAAATAGTGCAATTCAAACAAGTACTCCGAAGCACTCAGCAGAACCTGATGCTTCGGAGTACTTGTTTCTGTCTATCTCCTACAGAACCAGGGGACGCTAATTCCCATTATTATTGTTGTCCCCATTGTTATTATTATCTCCGTTATTATTGTTGTCTTTGTTGTTGTTATCCCCATTATTATCATTCGCAGGCTTCGGTGCAGCATAAAATCCGCCGAGCGTGGGCTGTGTGCCATCGATAAACCAGTCCTGCACCGTTGCTTCGCCAGGGTGGGGGGCCAGGCCGGTATTCGCAGAGACGGCCTTTTGGTGCACATCGGCAGGCGGAGTAAAGTTATCAGGCGGGAAATTGTAGCGCTGCGATGCGAAATCCATCACGTCATGCCAGATCGGGGCCGCGCCAGTGATGCCAATTACATCGTGCATAAGCTCATTGTTACTGTTACCCGCCCATACACCAACCGTCAGGTGTGGTGTATAGCCCATGGTCCAGTTATCAGCATAATTATCGGTCGTGCCTGTTTTGGCGGCAGCCGGGCGGCTCAATTCTAGCGGATTGTTCGGCCCAAACTCTTCGTAGCGTGCAGGCTTATCTGAGAGTATACTGCTTACCAGGAAAGATACATCTTCACGCACAGCCCTTTGCCCATATGGATGGCCCTCATCATACTGATAGATCATATGCCCCTGATTATCGTTAATCTTCAATATCGAAACCGTTGGCGTGCGCACACCTTTGTTGGCAAAGGTTGCATATGCTCCTGTTAGGTGAAGCAATGAGGTCTCTTTGGAGCCCAGTGCCATAGATGCGCCCGTTTGAGACAAAGGCAAGTCCTGGATCTCGGTTAACCCCAGCCGTCCGGCCATGTTCAAGACGTTGGGGATACCTGTATACTCAATGGCGTCAATTGCCGGGACATTAAATGAGTTAGCGACGGCCCTACGAATGGTCATAGCGCCTGGATGGTCATACTTGTTGTCGTAGTTATGGGGCGAGTAGGTGTCCGTCCCGTCGGGGAAGTAGGTTTTATGATCGGGCACAATCATCGCGGGATACCAACCCATCTCAAAGGCCGTGGCATAGACAATCGGCTTAAACGATGATCCTGGCTGGCGCGGCGAGATTGCTGCATTGAATTGTCCCTGCACCTGCGGACTGGTCATGGTGTAACCGGCGCTCCCATTCATAGCCAGAATCTCGCCATTCGCTGGATTCATTACGACTACCGCCGCGTTGTTGACATTATGAAATTGACTCAGTGTTCCATAGCCCAGATAGGGGTCGACCTGATCTTTGTAGAGATGATCATAGGTGATCTGCTCGACCTTCTGCTCCAGACCGAGATCGAGGGTGGTGTATATGTCATACCCGCCGTTTTCGACGTTTTGTGCCCCGAAGAGGTGCAGTAGATTATCTATTACATAATCGACAAAGTGGGGCGCAAACCGTACAGGCTGGTAACCCTTGAACTGATACTGCAGCATCTCTTTCTGTGCCTGCTCTTTTTGTGTAGCCGTGATCATATTCAGGTTTACCATGTTCTGTAGGACGACATTTTGCCGATCAAGCGCACGGGCCTTGTATGTTACCGGCATATAGGTTGTGGGGCCTTGCGGCAGGCCGGCCAGCAGAGAGGCCTGTCCCAGCGTGAGCTGAGCCACCGCTGGCTTACAGCCCTTCGCGGTACACTGCGGCTTTAGCCCAAAATATTCTTCTGCGGCAGCTTCAATACCAAAGTTGTTGTCACCATAAAAGACGGTATTGAGGTACATCTCCATGATCTTCCACTTGGGATATTGCTGCGTCAGACCCGTTGCCAGGATCGCCTCTTCTCCCTTGATCTGGATATTGCGGGGTTGATTGGCAAAAAACTGATTCTTGATTAACTGCTGGGTAATGGTGCTGCCGCCCTCTACCACGCCACTGCTTTGGGCATTGGAGATTGCTGCACGCGCAATACCTGTATAGTCAACTCCTGTATTTGTCCAGAATGAATGATCTTCTGCCGCTACGGTTGCGTTAACTACCAGAGGCGAAATATCGTTGTAGTTCACATAGGTGCGCCGACCATGGCTAAGCTGTTTGTCGTAGAGCTCATACAAGAGCTTGCCGTTACGATCATAGATATGTGTCGTCTGAAATAATGAGTGCTGCGCGATGCCGTCTAAGAGGGGTAATTGCGCTTGATAATATGCATATGCGCTACCGCCAGTGCCCGACACGAGTGTCATAAGGATGGCCAATAGAATCAGCCCGGCGAGAGCAAAACGTGGTCCATGACGATTGCAAGAGCGTACATGACGACGCTTGCGCATGAGTATACGATTCACACGCATACGCCGTATTAATAAAAGATCTTGCGGCTGTGCCAGTTGCTCTGAATCTACTTTTTTCTCTACTTTATGTAATCTAGTCTTTTTAAAGCCAGCTTGTTTATTGTGCTCTTCAGGAAAATTTTTGTCGTTCTGATCTTTCGTTGTTAGAAGCTCATTTTTATCTATAAATTCTGTCTTCTGTAGCGCTACATCTCGATTCTCAGCATCCCCATCTTGATCCTTACTACTGTCGCTCTTTGGAGTCATAAGTTCAGTCTTATCTATAAGCTCTGTCTTCTGTAGTGCTACGTCTCGATTCTCAGCATCCCCATCTTGATCCTTACTACTATCACTCTTTGGAGTTATAAGTTCAGCCTTATCTATAAACTCCGTCTTCTGTAGTGCTACATCTCGATTCTCAGCATCCCCATCTTGATCTTTACTACTGTCGCTCTTTGGAGTCATAAGTTCAGTCTTATCTATAAGCTCTGTCTTCTGTAGTGCTACATCCCAATTTTGAATATCTCTATCTTGATCCTTACTAATATCACTCTCAGGTGTACTATATGACATACTATATCCTTCCCAATAGAGCTAATAGTCAATTATTGTGCATTTACACCCCTACCCCTAAACCATATTTCCACCTCAGATTTACAATATTATAGTGCATTTACACAGAATTATAACCACCCACGCATCTAATAATCACGGCCAAATTATACCACCCTACAAGACAAACCCTTTTAATAATAGCACAGACGGTACCTGATATATATGCTCTCACCCTATTTGGTAGGACGATCGTAAAATGGGGCGACAGATACTGTCTTAGCGCGATCATCTATCTATCACGCTCTATTTCCCGGTTTTGTCTCACTCCCATTACCTTTATCGTATATGTAGTGATGATACAATATACGCAACCTCGCCATATGCAACCCTTCTACATAACATACGTAGATTCTGATAGGGTTCCATGTGTCCACGAGGAGAGGATTTTATGAGCCAGCAGGAATTTCAGCCACAAGAATATAGCAAACAATCCCACTCTGAAGAGAATGGGTATACACAATCTCGTGCTCGATCTCAGAAGAAAAAAACTGGCGCGATGCCCAAGTACGAGCATCCATCGACCTACGACGAGAGTGTACCACCGTACAGCTATCAAGCTCAGGATACAGCCAGAGCACAACAAAAGCAGCAGGAAAGACAACAGACCCAGGAAAGACAACAGACCAGGGAATCCAGGGCACGCCAGCAAGGCTTTAGCCCCGATGGCGATCGTTTTGAAACAGGTTATCGCCCATACCAAAATATGTGGCAGGCACCACAGTGGGCACGCCCACAGTTCCAGACAAGACGCCTGGGCCGCACGATCTTTCTTATCATCGTAGCTCTTCTCTTGTTACCTGTTATGATCAAAGTATTGCTACTCTTGTTGGGGATTCTTGCTATCTTCGCGTTTGGCTTTCTCTTCATCGCCCTTATATTACTGGTCATCGGAGCAATAATCTTTTTTGCGGTGCGCCGCTCACTACGTTGGCCCCGGCGAACCTCATGGCACTGGTAACGCTTCTAAAGGTTTCAGTGAAAAAATTATAAAGAGGGCCAATCATTGACAGAGAATAGACAGCATCCAGAATCTATGATCCAGACTCAGAATGAAATAGATTTAACAAACATTCGCGAACTACGCAACCTACTCTTCGCACATAATATGAAACCCAATAAAGCCTTCGGACAGAACTTTTTGATCGACCGTTCTATCCTGCAGGCGATAACTCAGGCCGCCGAAATCACTGCCGACGATATAGTTTTAGAGGTTGGCGCGGGTACTGGCGTGCTGACGCGCGAGCTGGCGAAACTTGCAGGTCGCGTCGTTGCCGTGGAGATCGAACGCGATATGCTCACACTGCTGGCTGAAACAACGCGGCTCTATAGTAATGTTGAGCTTATCGCACGCAATCTCTTGTTTCTCGATCCTGTCGAGGTATTTGGTCAGTCTTCCTATAAACTGGTAGCGAATCTGCCTTACTACATTACGGCCCCTACGTTCAGGCACTTTCTTGAAAGCAACAATCCTCCCCGTATCCTGGTAGTGATGGTGCAATGGGAGGTGGCACAACGCATCGTCGCGCTACCCGGTGATCTCAGTCTCTTAGGTGTCAGCGTACAGTTTTATGGCCAGCCACGCATTGTGGCACGCGTACCCGCACAGGCTTTCTATCCTGCTCCAAAGGTCGACTCGGCTATTTTACGTATAGATGTCAATCCGCAACTGGATACTAACGAGCAGGCCCCTCTGACGCATGAAGAGCGCGACCGCTTCTTCCGCCTTGTGCAAGCTGGCTTCTCCGCACGACGCAAACAGCTGCACAATTCGCTGACACATACGCTACACTATAAAAATGAGTTGGTCCGCTCATGGCTTACGCTGGCCGAGATTGAACCCAGTCGCCGGGCAGAGACACTGAGTATCAAGGAGTGGCTGCAGCTCTGGCACGTCGTAGAGCAGAATACGCCCAGGGCAAAATAATTTGTGCTATGATACATAGAGTAAATCACAGTTTACTCACCATGGTAAGCTCCCGGCGATCTCTTGCGCTGCGCGATACAGTATATAGGCCCGCACATTTGCTGCATACATACTATAAAAGATGTACCATCAAATTCTGATATAGGAATAAGTAATGTCAATGACCACACAGGAACAGTTCTGTGATAATTGTGGAGCATCCAATACTGCAACCGCACGTTTTTGCCAGAACTGCGCAACTCCGCTCCCTTTCAGGCATACGACCGGGTCTCTCCCGGAGCAAACGTTGCTCAATGGCCGCTATAAATTGGAGACACGCATTGGGCAAGGTGGCATGGGTGCCGTCTATAAAGCTACTGATACACGCTTTAATAATCGCGCCCTGGCTATCAAAGAGATGAGCCGGGCAGGTCTCTCCCCCAGCAGCGTGCAGGAGGCCGAGGCCGCCTTTGAACGAGAGTCACACCTGCTCGCGGATCTCTTGCACCCTAATCTACCACGCATCTACGATCACTTTACAGAAGCCGAACGCTCCTATCTGGTAATGGACTTCATCGAGGGACTGACCATCGAGGATTATCTGGAGCAAGCTGGTGGGGGTCCTCTGCCCTTAGAGCAAGTTTTGAATTGGGGCATACAACTCTGTGATGTGCTGAGCTATCTGCACAATCATCAGCCCGTGATCATCTTTCGCGACCTTAAACCTTCAAATGTAATGATGAGCGGCAGCCATATTTATTTGATCGACTTTGGCATCGCACGCGTCTTTAAGCCGGGCCAATCGCATGATACGGTGGCGCTTGGCTCGCCAGGCTACGCCGCTCCAGAACAATACGGCAAGGCTCAGAGCACTCCGCGCTCCGATATCTATAGCCTGGGCGCGCTCCTCCACTGTCTGTTAACGGGCGTTGACCCTAGCGAGCAGCCGTTCTTCTTCCGGCCCCCCTCGCACCTCAATCCAACTCTCCCACAAGAGTTAGATACGCTGCTGCTACATATGCTGGAGATGAAAGCTGAAAGCCGTCCGGCTAGCGCCAAAGAAGTCGATCAGGCACTACGGCATATAGATCAGCAACGTATTAGCGGCACATTGACGACAACACGCACCTATAATACGCCGCTACCAGCAACACCAACAATCAGTAGCGGCAACCCTGATCTGCAAGATGCCTACCGCTTCTATACCCAGCGCAGGCTAAAGGACGCACTCTCTTCTTATGATCGCGCTCTCAAAGTTGATGATCGCAATACGCAAGCCTGGCAGGGCCGCGGCTTAACACTGGCGCTCAGTAAACAACATCGCGAGGCACTGGCTTCTTTCGAGCAAGCGCTCAAGATCGATTCAGCGATGGTGGCCGCTCTCAATGGAAAAGCAACCGCATTGAATATGCTCCACCGCAACCAGGAGGCACTTGAGCTCTATGATCGCGTCATCCTACAGGAGAAAGACAACGTGATCGCCTGGAACGGTAAAGGGGCCGCGTTGAGCGCTCTGGGACAGCCAGAATCAGCATTGACGGCTTTCGATGTTGCTCTGCACTTCGACCCGCGTATGGCTCAAGCATGGGGCAACAAGGGCCTGGTCCTACGACAGCTCAAGCGCTACCACGATGCGTTACGCGCATTCGATGAAGCTCTAGCGTTGGACAATAATTCTGTTATCTATTGGAATGGGAGAGGGCTGGTACTTAGCGAAATGGGCAGCCATCAGGACGCGCTGCAGGCATATCAAGAGGTACTGATGCGCGATCCCAAATATGCTCCTGCACTATGTGGAATCGGCGATATTCTTTATGCACAACATAAAATAGGTAGGGCTCTGGAGCATTATCAGCGAGCGATTGTCAGCGACCCCTACTTTGTCAAAGCCTGGGAGCGTCAGGCTATCGTCCAGGCCGATATGGGCAACTTCGATAAAGCGCTCAATTCTTATGATGAGGCACTACGCCTTGATCCACGCTATGCGCCCGCGTGGAATGGGAAAGCCAGCACCCTTTGCCAGTTGGAGCGCTATCAGCAAGCATTGGATGCATACACCAGAGCGTTGCTTATCAATCCACAAGTGGCTCAGGCCTGGAATGGCAAAGGCAACGCTTATTACCACCTTGAAGACTATACGATGGCGCTTGATGCCTATGAGCGTGCGTTACGCATCAACTCTCGCATGGCTTCGGCTCAACATAATAAGTCGCTTGTATTGAAACAGTTGCAACGCTATGAGGAAGCGTTGGTAGCGGCCGATGAGGCAATCCGCCTGGCTCCACGCGATCCTGATAATTGGCTGCGCAGGGCCGAGGCATTGAAAAAGCTGCGTCGTCGCGGTGAGGCGCGGGCGGCTGAGGCTGAAATCGCACGTCTACGCGCCCACGTTTAAGCCTCGCCACAGTTAGCGCATTTTTTTTGCTGTCTGATCATGGACAACCAGGCTATTAGCATCGTCATCATAACGCGCCACGCCGTCTGAGGAGAATGTGCGTCCACTTGAGCCACGCATCACTTCAAAACCTATTACCCTCATAGCCGAGGGTGGATCAACGCCGATCAGCAGGTCTTTTACATTGCCAATCTCGCTGCCACTCTCACCAATTACTTTACGCGCAAGCAATTGCTGCCCACGTGTAAAGGGAGGCACGGCCTTCGCTAACATTTGTGGATTACGAATCGCGACCCGGTCTTTCTCTATAGCGACAATACCGGTAACTGGCAGCGTAAGATCTCCATGCAATCTGGTGCGCACACTAAATGCATAAATGGCATTTGTACCTTCTTTGAAAAAAAAGTCTTCTATTTTGCCCAGGTTTTTTCCCATATCGGGCACTGTAACGTCCATTTTATAGATATCGGACCATTTGCGCGTTGCCTGTCCATTCTCCATAACTTACTCCTTGATAATACCTTATAGATAATAATATGCCGCTCGCTCTAATCTTTTACATGTCCTTGCATGCAGATGAAAAATGTGCCATCCGCAGCGCGTGTTATAGCTAGCATAGAAAGTATTCATAACAGATATTACCACTTTTTAACCACTAGAGAGTAGAGTGCCACACCGAAAAACGAAAAGAATATGAGAGTGTAAGAAAGCCCGGAGCTCTTCTTACACTCTCACAACGAGACGACTGCGTACAGCAAAAGATCTTTCATTTCTGTTTGCGGAAATGAAAATTGTAGCGAGCAAGAGTTATTGCACTGTTTCCTTCACCAATGCTGGAGCAGGCTCAGCGAATGGCCCGGCATTGTAGAGATCATCGCGGTTCCATAATGCTTGAGCAACTGCGGCACTCAGGGCAACGATCAGCCAGATGGATAGGGTAACCAGGGAGAGCGCCACCCGGGTATCTTTCAGACGGAAGATAGCGACCAGGCCACTGGCGACGGTGAGGCAGAAAAAGATAAAGGTAAGGATCAGTGCATTAATAGGGGAACGCAGGCTGAAATAGGCCGCATTGAAAATCACAAAATCGACCCAGGTAGCCGCCTGCAGGGCCAGATAGGTGTTGCGCCCCGGCGTTCCCTCTGGCTTATTAAGAACACGAAGCGTGCCCCAGATTACAGAAAGGTTGTTTATAGTCCAGGCTGGTCCAAACGCCCATGAGGGTGGGGTAATCTTCGCTTGCTTGAGTCGCTTGAAATAGGCGACATCGCCAAAAAAGGTTTCACGCGCATCCTGGCCCTTGTTACCACGCGCCAGATTTACTAATCCACCCAACCCAAAGGTCAACCCCTGCACAACAAGATAAAAGGCGAGGCCGTGATACCAGCGCCACTGTCTCTGCCCCATCTCAGCTGCCATTCTCTGCTCCAGTTCTTCTATTGGTCTGATTGTAACTGTCATAAATATATCTCCTTGTGCTTTTTTCTACTCTTTTCGATCTATTACCTCAACCTTACATAGGTTAGCTGGCTCTTTCCTGTATATCAGAGTGATGTATCTAAGTATATTATAATGCACTTTATTATCTGGCTTGTAAATACATAAATACTCCATCGCGTGGGCGTAGTGTCATCAATGGATCAGGCTCGATCTTTTGATCTGGTACCAATACGAGTCGATAGCGCTGCGCGATGGCCGCAATTATCAGATGAGCTTCCGTCATGGCAAAACTATTCCCAATACAGATACGTGGTCCGTGGCTAAAAGGGATATATGCATGGCGTGGCCGCTTCATAACTCGCTCAGCAGTGAAACGCTCCGGCTCAAAATCTTCGGGCCGCTCCCAGAAGTCTGGATGGCGATGCATGGCGTAAGTACTCCAGAGAATATATGATCCGGCCGCTATATGATGCCCTCCAACTTCATCGTCCTTAAGCGCTTTACGCATGATTATCCATACAGGAGGATAGAGTCGCATGGTCTCTTCAAATACCATGCGCGAGTATGGGAGTAGGGCAAGATCTTCCACAGCCGGCGTGCGGCCTGCAAGCACCTGATCCAGTTCAGCGTGCAAGCGCTCTTCAGACCCGGGATTTTTCGCCAGTAAGTACCAACTCCAAGCCAGGGCGTTAGCTACCGTCTCATGCCCTGCCACCAGCAACGTCATGATCTCATCACGTAGCTGCTTATCGCTCATGCCCTCACCCGTCTCCTCATCCCTCGCCTCCATCATCATTGACAACAGATCCCCGTAGTCGGCTTTGCTCCGTCGCCGCTCTCGTAAAATATCAGACACGACTGCATCGAGTGTACGGAGCGCAGCTTTAAAACGCCGATGGCGCGTGGTCGGAACACTCAGCGGGGGAAATGGGTGGTTGAAATGCTCCATAAGAAAGCCATTTACGTGCAGAAACGCCTGCCCGAACGCATTGGCCTGCTCATTAATGTCGCTATTAAATAATGCTTTGCTAACGATCTGCAATGTGAGATGCATCATCTCTTCCGCCACGTCCAGTGGCTGCTGCTTCTGCGCAACTATCTCCCAGCGTTGCAACATAGACGCTGTGGCGGCACCTATGATCGTTCCAATATCGGTAATGCGCTGATGATGAAAGGCGGGCTGCATCAAGCGCCTTTGCCGTAGCCAGCCCTCGCCACCGTAATTTGTAACCAGGCCATTGCCAAGTAAGGGTCTGAAGACATTAAATATTGGCACATTCTTGTCATAGTTGCGGTAATTTTCCTGCAGGACACGCTTAATGTAATCAGGGTGATTAATAATAAGGGTGGGCCAGATAAATAGCTTAATCTGCACCATATTGCCATATTGCTGTGTCAACGTCGAAAGAAATGTGAGTGGGCTGCGTTGAAAGGCACGGAGACTGTTCAACGTTTTGAGCGTTTGTATACTTTGCCGGGGCGAGCCCGACACAGATAATAGATCAGACACGTATAGAAATCTCCTCTGGCCTTTTCCATATACAACGGCATATTTTGCCACATCATTGTTTACAGTTGCTACGCGACCTCCCCCCCATAACCCCTCACTTATTTATGAAGCAGCAGGATGGTCCAACGAGCGCACAAATTCAGTAATAATGGCCTGCATCTCTTCAAGACGGCCTTGAAAAAAGTGGTCGGCGCCCTCGATCATAACCAGTTGCTTGGGAGCTGGTACTTGCTCAAACCATT
>Ga0302321_100003159_pt1 | contig 14114 bp, 15 predicted proteins | sample Fen_T0_1_FD_202505 | JGI IMG/M metagenome (GOLD analysis project Ga0302321, IMG submission 202505) | Peat permafrost microbial communities from Stordalen Mire near Abisko, Sweden - Fen_T0_1 | ecosystem: Environmental > Terrestrial > Soil > Wetlands > Permafrost | place: Sweden: Abisko...
TTCATGGCGCACGGTACGCAGGATCCGATGATTCAGCTGACCTGGGCCGAACTGTCCCGCCGTACGCTGGTCGACGGGGGCTGGAATGTCGAATGGCACACCTATCCGATGGCCCATGCCGCGGTCTTGGAAGAGGTCGTTGCCTGCGGAAAATTTCTCGCTGCGGTGCTGGCCTAGAGAGCCTCTGCGTAAGTATTCGCGGTTGCGACGGGAGCTTTTCTCTGGGATGCCTCAGTTTACAAAAATGAGGCGAGCCGAAGCGAATGGTCGACCCCCTTCGCGAGGCTCGCGCTCAGTTGGCAAACTAAGCAGACCGCCCGAAAAGTCCCGTCCCTCCGCTCATTTTGCAAACTGAGGCCCAATGCGGCGTCTGCTTCGCCGTGCTCCTTGGCATCGTACGATCAACTACGACCAGCGACGCCCCTAATTTGCCAACTGAGGCATCCATCCGCATCGGGCCCAAGCAGCGCAATCGTGAATGCTTACGCAGAGGCTTCCTAGCGCGTTCTGCTGCAATCCCCCGGTTCGCCTTCGCTGTTCCGCTTGCCGCGTCTGGAGATGACGCCGCGTCGACCCAGCGCATCGCCTAACAGGAACTCGACCTGCGCGTTTGCGCTGCGCAACTCGGCCCGCGCCAGGCGCTCTATCTCTGCCCATAGGGCTGGATCGATGCGCGACACGAAGGCTTTCTTCCGCCATTGAAACGTGTGGGTATGGGCGGGTTCGCGCCGGAACTATGCTCCGCGGCGAAAGCGCAGGCGCAGCATTGCCATCCAGACCCCCAGCGCGACCACGAAGACCACCAGCAGCGTGTAGAACATCGCGGTGGGGAGCCGCGGCGGTTGCGTCGCATTGGCTTCGATCAGCAGCAGATGAATGGCCGCGATGAACACGACGACAAGCGAGCCTAGCCAGCACGCATGCGCTGCAAGAAAGCGCAGCGTTGCCTCGCGCCGCGCCGGTTCGAGCCAAAATTCGCGATGCGGGATGTTGATCGCGTTGACTTTCCGGCGTGGCAGCACAGTCATTCCCAGCACGACCGCAATGGGCAGGACCACGGCGAAGGCGAGCATGAACAGCAGATAGGTATTGCGGCTCATCCAGCCGTTGGGGGCACCTCCGGCGCCGAAATGCGAGGCGATCTGCGCCGGAAGGTGATCGGTGGTGACGCTGATCAGGATCGTACTGATGATCAGCAGCAGAATGAACAGCGGGCGGGCGAGCTGGGTCATGGCGGCCTTGGTGGCGAGACGTCCTGGCAGGTCAATCAGGTGTACAGCGTGCCGGTGATGAGCGTCAGCACGCCCGGGAACAACGACAGGATACTTGGCACCAAAATGCCCCATGCCGGATAGCCATGGGCCAGCGCTTGCCACAGCAGCACCCCGCCCCTCGCCAACAGCACCAGTGCGAATCCAATCGCGATAAAGCCGTGGCCGGTGGCGGTGCCCCGCTCGTCGTGGGACAGGCCACGGGTGTTCATTGCCCGTTCCATCGTGACTTCCGTGGCAGACAGCACAGGCGCCGCAATGGGCCTTTACGACATCTATCAAAATGACATTTCCTGATGCTGATAGTTACGTCCATGGGTCGGCGGGGATCGGGGACCATCCAGCAGTTTAAAACTTATCTAAAACATAGTCTTGCAATCCTATTCTAACTTAAAATATGAACCGCGAACTGGGCCGTTTGGTTCGGCGTCGTCGCGCCATGGGATTGTGCGCGGCGGACTGCCCGGTCACGACTCCGGCTTGAATTTGAGCGCGGCGGAGTTGAGGCAATAGCGTTGGCCGGTGGGCTCAGGGCCATCCGGAAAGACGTGCCCCAGATGCGCGTCGCAGACCGCGCAGACCACTTCGGTGCGCCGCGCCAAGAACGAGATGTCGTCCTCCTCCCGCACGTTTTCCGGCGCCACCGGCTTCCAGAACGACGGCCAGCCGCTGCCGGAATCGAACTTGGTATCGGAAGCGAAGAGCGGCATGCCGCAGCACACGCAGTTGTACATGCCTTTGGCGTGGTTGTTCAGGTACTCGCCGGTAAACGCGCGTTCGGTGCCTCTCTTGCGTGCGACCTTGAACTGCTCGGGCGTCAGCTGCGTCTTCCATTCCGCTTCAGACTTCCAGACTTTGTCTGCCATGGGGCCACCTTACATTTGCGCGGGGAGTTGACCATTGGCCACCGCGCTGGAGAGCTTGCGCCGTTACGCTATAGTGTCGGCTTTGCCGCGAAGCCTTACACACGTGTCGTTAGAGACCGTTCCCGCCGAGTCGTTCCGCCACGATGTTCGCATTATCGGCCTCGTCGGCGCCGCGCACGCCTTCTCCCACTTCTTCCAGCTCGCGCTGGCGCCATTGTTCCCGCTGCTCCGAGTCGAATTCGACGTGTCGTGGACGGTGCTCGGGTTGCTGGTGGGTGTCTTCTATGCGGCAAGCGGCGTGACGCAATTCGCCGCCGGATTTGTCGTCGATCGCGCCGGTGCGCGCCCGGTGCTCATTTCCGGCCTGGCCATGCTGGCTTGCGGCACAATCTTCGCGTCGCTGGCTCCCGGTGTCCATTGGATGTTTCCGATCGTCGCGTTGATGGGCGTGGGCAATGGCGTGTTCCATCCCGCCGACTTCGCGATTCTCAATGCCAATGTCGCGCCGCAGCGCCTGGGCTACGCCTATTCGACGCATGGCATTGGCGGCAACCTGGGCTACGCGCTGTCGCCGATCGTGAGCTTCTCCATCGCCTCGCTGTACGGCTGGCGCACAGCGCTCGCAACAATGGGTGTGATGGGATTGATCGCGCTCGGCATACTGGCGAGCCAACGCCGACTCCTCACCTCCCACAGGTCAGCTGACGCCCATGCAAGCTCGCTGCGCAGTACGCTCCGGTTGTTCCTGCAACCAGCGATCGCCCTTTGCTTCTGCTATTTCGTCGCGCAGACCACGGCCTCGGTCGGCCTGCAGAATTTCCTGCCTTCGGCGCTCAACGCCGGATTCGCCGTGCCGCTTGGGCTCGCCACGTCGGCGGTCACTGCCTATCTGCTGGGGAGCACCGCGGGCATTGCGGCTGGCGGCTATTTCGCGACCCGCACGGCGCGCCACGACCGGATCGCCGCGACGGGCCTGCTTGCCGGTGCCAGCCTGCTGGCGCTGGTGGCCGCGGCAGATGTACCAGTACCGCTGATAATTCCGCTGTTCGTGGTTGTCGGCTTCGCGTTGGGAGCGACCGGTCCTTCGCGCGATCTGATCGTGCGCAATTCCACACCCAAAGGCGCATCGGGGCGCGTTTACGGATTCGTGTATTCCGGTCTCGACCTGGGCGCAACGCTTGGCCCCATCTGGTTCGGTCTCATGCTCGATCGAGGACTCTCCCGCCAGATGTTCTTCGTGGTCAGCATCCTGTTGGTCGTCGCCGTCGCCACTGTCCTGCAGGTACGCCGGACAAGCACACTCTCGCAACCAGCATAGGAGCACCCATGGATCTTGGAATTGCCGGCCGCCGTGCACTGGTCTGCGCGGCCAGCAAGGGACTGGGCCGCGGCTGCGCGGAGGCACTGGCACGGGAAGGCGTCGACGTGACGATTGTCGCCCGCACCGAAGCGGCTGTTCAGCGCGTTGCCGAGGAGATCGGCACGATGGCCGGCCGCAAGGTCGCGTGGCTGGCGTGCGACATAACTACCGTGGAAGGCCGTGCTGCTGCGCTTGCTGCGTGCCCACAGCCCGACATCCTCGTGAACAACGCTGGCGGACCGCCGCCGGGGGATTTCCGCGACTGGGATCGCGATACCTGGCTGCGCGCCATCGATGCCAACATGCTCACGCCGATCGAACTCATCAGAGCCACCGTGGACGGCATGATCGAGCGCAAGTTTGGCCGAATCGTGAACATCACCTCGGCTGCAGTGAAGGCGCCCATCGATGTCCTCGGCCTTTCCAACGGCGCGCGCAGCGGGCTTACCGGATTCATTGCCGGACTCGCGCGCAAGGTCGCCACCCACAACGTCACCATCAACAACCTGTTGCCCGGCTATTTCGAAACCGACCGGCTGCGCGGCACGATGGCGGCGCGCGCGAAGAACACCGGCAAGACTGTCGAGGAGGTCAAGGCGCAGGCCCGCGACGGAGTTCCGGCGGGACGATTCGGCCGCCCTGCGGAATTCGGCGAAGCCTGCGCGTTTCTGTGCAGCGTTCACGCTGGATATCTGGTGGGCCAGAACGTGCTCATCGACGGCGGCGCGTATCCGGGCACTTTCTGATTTTCCTTCTCCGATAGAACCTGATGATCGACCTTTACTACTGGCCCACGCCCAATGGCCACAAGATCACGATCTTTCTCGAGGAGGCGGGCCTACCGTATTCGATCAAGCCGATCAAGATTTCCCGTGGGGACCAGTTCGATCCCGAATTCCTCGCGATTTCGCCCAACAATCGCATTCCCGCAATCGTCGACCACGCACCGCCCGATGGTGGCGGTCCACTCGCGATGTTCGAATCCGGAGCCATCCTGCTCTACCTCGCGGGCAAGACCGGGAGGTTCTATCCTTCCGATTTGCGCGGCCGCTGCGAATCCGCGCAGTGGCTGTTCTGGCAGATGGGAGGCTTGGGGCCGATGGCGGGACAGAACCACCATTTCGCGTTGTACGCGCCGGAAAAATTGCCCTATGCCATCGAGCGTTACATCAAGGAAACCGGGAGGTTGTACGCCGTGCTGAACAAGCGTCTGGCGGACCGCGAGTACATCGCCGGCAAGTATGGAATCGCGGACATGGCGAGCTACCCCTGGATTTCACCCGAACGCCAGGGCCAGGACATCGAATTGTTTCCCCACCTCAAACGCTGGAAGGGTGCGATCAAGGAACGCCCGGCCGTGCAGCGCGCATACGAAATCGCGCAGGGCATCAATGCCAAGCCGACCGTCTACGACGAGGCGGCGCGCAGGATCCTCTTCGGGCAGGACCAGTCGACGGTGAGGTAAGGGCTCCGGTTTGGCCAATTTCCTGCCGCTCAAGCACTACATGTTCTACTGCCTCGATTGCTTTATCGAGCAGTACGGGCTGCATGGGCCCTTTCTGGAAATCGGATGCGGCCGGGGCGACGTCAGTGCCTACCTTGCCGGCAAGGGTTGGCAAGGAGCGGCGATCGACTTTTCCGACGCGGCGGTTGTGCAGGCGTCGACCAATTTGCGCGCATTCCCGCAGGTGACGGTCGAGAAGAAATCGCTCGATGAGGTCTCCGGCGCCTTCGACTGCATCATCATGTGGGACGTGCTCGAACACATGGAGGACGACGGAGGCGCGCTGCGCATGGTCGAGCGGCTGCTCCGGCCTGGCGGGCAACTGCTGCTTGCCGTTCCAAGCAATCCGCGTGAGTGGCGCTGGGACGATGATTTCTACGGTCATTTCCGGCGGTATACGGTCGCGGACATGACGGAAAAATTGACGCAGGCGGGCATGCCGCCGCAGGTGTTCTGGGACTTCACGTATCCGTTGTTCTGGCTTATGCGGAGGATCTACACGCGAATCAAATCCGGAAATCCGGTTGTTGCGGACCGGGAAGCGTCGACCAAGGCGAGTGCCACCGTCAATGCGTGGGATATGCCGCTACTGTCTCGGCTGCTCGATCGGACCGCCGTCCTTTGGTACCCGATCCATCGACTCCAGTTCCGGCTGTTTCGCAACGCGACCCGTCGCGGGCACGAGTTCTTCGTGCTGGCGCGGAAGTCCGGCTAGCGCATCGGAAGCTGCTTCCACTCATCCGGGCGCACGCGCGCGACGACGCGGAAGCCCTCCAGCCCGCGCGGTTCGATCACCGCCGCTTCCCCTTCCGCCAGGTAAGCGCCGCCGGCCACCGCGCGATAGGGATTGCCGTGGCTCGCGATCACGAGATTCGTGCCGAGGGGGGTGGGCGTGGCGAGGAGATCGCGCAGTTCTGCGTAACGTGCCGGCGATTCCGGTTGCGCTGGACCACCGCGTACCGCAGGCGTGGCGATGGCGCGGCCGAACATGAGCTGTGCGGTTTCCATTGTTCTGCAGTACGGACTGGCCAGCACGTTGCCGACCGGGATGGAAAGTTCGCGAAGCGCGGCGCCGATGGCCCGCGCCTCGGCGCGACCGTTCTCGGTGAGGTTGCGCTGCGTCGCGCATTCCTCGAATCCGGTCATCCTCTCGTCGCTCTGGCCGAAATCGGTCGCGGTGTGACGGAAGTAGAGGATATAGCCGCCACCGCGCAGCGCGGCCAACAGTGCGGGACCCTGCAATTCGACGCGCGGTGGGCTCGTGCTCCCTGCTTGCGCGACGACGTCGGACGCTTGCCCACCGAAGCCGGCAAGGAGTCCGAACAGGGTTACGAGGCAACGGCGGCGAATTGATGCCATGGACGCGTCATCGGAAAACCCACAGTCGATACACGAGATAGTTGCCGAACGTCATCAGCACGGTCGTCGTGTACTGCGCGGGCCACAACGCCAGTCCGAGCTTCAGGAACGCCGTCAGCAGCAGCGTGTTCACCGCGAGCTGCAACGCAATCGCAACGACGAAACGGGCGCCAGCCGTCGTCATTCCGCGCGATGGCGCGAACACCCGCCAGTACGACAGTGCGAATTTGGTCAGGGCGCCCGCGCCAAATCCGAGGGCGCTCGCCGGTACGCCCGGCACGCCGGTTTGCACGAATCCATACATCACCGCGTAATGTGCGACTACTGCGATAGCGCCGGTGGCGACATGCAGCGAGAAGCTGTGCAACCAGTGCAGGATCCCGGTGCCCTGCGGGCGGCGGAGGAACTTGCGGATCGGCATTGCGTGCGGTTGCTTCCGGGCCTGGCAGGCGCGTCACGCCGCGGGCCGGTCGCGGAGGTCGAACAGCCCGTGCCGATACAATCCGGTCCGGGCCAGGAACGCGAGCAGCGTGGTGCCGATTACGCCGAAGCCATAGCCCACGGAGCGTCGAAAACCGATCGAACTGGCCTCGGCAAAGTAGCGCGTCGGCACCGAAACCTCGCCAATTCCGTAGCGACCGACGATCGCCTGCGCGAGTATCTGGTTGTCGAACACGAAATCGTCCGAATTGCGCTGCCACGGAAGCGCATCGAGGAGAGCACGCGAATATGCGCGGTATCCAGTGTGATATTCGGAAAGGTGCGCGCCGAGCATGATGTTTTCGAACGTGGTGAGCAGCCGGTTGGCGAAGTACTTCCATATCGGCATGCCGCCGCGCAGCGCGCCGCTGCCCAGGATGCGCGAGCCAATCACCATGTCGTAGATCCCCGACGCAACCATGCCGGCCATGGCGGTCACCAGCCGCGGGTCATATTGGTAGTCGGGATGGACCATCACCACAATGTCGGCGGAACGCGCGAGCGCCTCCTTGTAGCAGGTCTTCTGGTTGGCGCCGTAGCCCATGTTGTGCGGATGCAGAATCACGTCAAGTCCGAGCGCCCGGGCAACCGCCACTGTGTCGTCATCGCTCGCGTCATCGACCACCACGACCTGGTCGACGATGTCGTGGGGCAGGTCCCGCCACGTCGCCTCCAGCGTGCGCCCCGCATGGTAAGCCGGCATGATCACTATGATTCGCTTACCGAGGAGCATGGGTGGCAGGACGACTCCGGTGCGAGACGGGAAATACGATGATATGTGAATCCTCGAACACCGGTGGTCCGAATTTCGCGCGCAGCACGCTCTCGCACGATGTGGTGTCGGCGCCGATCGATTCGCTGTGTCCGCCGACACTGAGGATGTAGGGCTTTTGCCATGCGACGAAATCGATTTCCTTCGCATCGAGATCGTCGTCGTCGGCCAGGTGCACTGCGTTGGCAAAGTGGTATCGGGAATCCCGGGGCATTTCCCCGCTGCGAGAGCCGGCACACAGTCCAGTAAGATATCCCGGTACCACCGTTTGCGTGCTGAGGCGTTCCCAGCGCGGAGCATCCCAGTCGTAGCTCTCGAAATAGAACGGTGCGGCTGCAATGCGCAGGCTGCCCGGAGACCGCGCGGCAAGACTTGCCCAGAACGGCGACAGCGGCATCGCCTCGAATTGCGGCAGGTAGGGATTCTGGTCGGGGCGGAAGTCGATGTAATTGACGAGATGCTGCGTCTGCGAATTCGGATACCGCAACAACGGCGCAAGCGGAGATTGGACCGCGAGCAGGCCGACGGGCAGTAGCAGGGTCAGCAGCGCGAGCGCACGGCGCACGGCGCTGGGTGGGATGGCAATGAGTGCAGCGACCCGCACCGTACCCGCCGCGACGGCGAGCAGCAGCAGCGGAACGAAGGGCAGCAGGTAGCGCGATACCGTCACCGGAAGGTGGCTCCACATGGGACCGGTCGCCACGACGAGCAGAAGCGTGAGCGCGATGCCGAGCGCGCCCGTCCGCGCCGCCGGTATGGCCCGCCAGACGATCGGGGCGCCATATGCGGCGAGCGAAATGCACGCCACGACGGCAACGGTCGACGGGGTGCCGAGCCACGCGTACCAGACGCCGACAAGTGTTCGTGCGCCGGGAACATCGATGCCGCCCTTGGCGGCGAGTGACATGGGATGCGCAAGCAGCGGCGGAAGCACGACGGCGGCAGTCAGTGCGCCCGTCGCGACGGCCAGAATGAGCCAGCGCAGCAAGGCTGCGCGCCGATCGGCGGTCGGGGCGCGCCGCACCTCCGCCAATCCCCACAGCAATGGTGCCACGACGAATGGCCCAACCACCGGATGCAGCCACGTCGCCAATGCCGCGGCGAAGGCATAAGTCGCGCCGGCGGTCAGCTGCCCGCGCGCAGCGACGTGATACTTCTGGTACGCGCCATGCGCAATCCATCCGAGCAGCAGGGTGATCGCGTAGGGCCGGGCCATGCGGGTAAAGATCACCAGCAGCGGCGATATGGCGAGCAGCAGCGCAAATATGGCGGCCGTAGGGCGTCCCAACCTCGCCGCGACATACAGCGGCAGCACGACCAGCGTCGCCAGGCCGCAGACGATCATGGGCATGCGCAACGTCAGTTCGGAAACCCCCCACCACTGCGCCTGGTACCAATCGAAAATGCCGAGCGGAATGCTGTAATCCGCATAGCCGAAATCGAAGAACATTTCACGCGGTATGCGCGCGATGAACTGGTGGACGGCGTGCCACTCGTCGTCGATCAGCACCTGTGTCGCGACCTGTTCGAGGCGCAGGCAAGTGCCGATGAGCACTGCGGCGCCCAGGACGCCAAGCCAGAAGCGGGAACGGGCGGGAAGCGGCAGTGCGGTGCCGGTCATGCGCGCGTCGGCGACGACGCGAAGGCGGCGGATGCGGGCCCCGGGGCGTCCGCGTCGGTCGCAATCATGAGCGCATCCAGGGGCAGGGACAGCGCATTTTTCACCGCCATTGCCGTGGCGCGCTCTAGGACGGCATCGACGTCGAAGGCGATGTCGCCGTCGGGCTCGGGCCGGCCTGTGGCGCGAACGGCCAGGAAGTCATGGATGCGCCGGTCCATGAGGTGCGTCGTTTCGACCTTGCCGAGCGCGTTGTAGATCGACTCGACGCGTCCCGGAAATCTCTTCTCCCAATCGCGCAGCATCAGCGAGACCTGCTTGCGCTGCAGATTTTCCTGCGAGCCGCACAGCGTGCACGGGATGAGCGGGAACTGCATCACCTCGGCAAATCGCGCAAGGTCCCGTTCACGCACATACGCGAGCGGACGGATGACGACGTGCTTGCCGTTGTCGGAGACGAGCTTGGGCGGCATCGTCTTCATCTTGCCGCCGAAAAATAGGTTGAGGAAAAACGTGGCGAGCAGGTCGTCCCGGTGATGGCCCAGCGCGATCTTGGTGGCGCCTAACTCTCCGGCGACGCGATACAGCACGCCCCGGCGCAGACGCGAACACAGCGAGCACATGGTGGCGCCCTCGGGAATCAATCTCTTGACCACGCTGTACGTATCCTGCTCGGCAATGCGAAATGCAATGCCCCGCTCGGTCAGGTAGCGCGGCAGCACATCGGCGGGAAAGCCGGGCTGCTTCTGGTCGAGGTTGACGGCAATGATCTCGAAGGCGACGGGCGCCTTGTCGCGCAGCGTGCGCAGGATTTCGAGCAGACCGTAGCTGTCCTTGCCGCCGGACAGGCAGACCATGACGCGGTCGCCTTCTTCGATCATGCCGTAATCGGCGATGGCCTGTCCGACCTGGCGGCGCAGGCGACGCTTGAGCTTGTTGGTCTCGAACTCGGCCTTGCGCGGATCGCGTGGACCGGCACGTTCGGTGGCCGCCGTTCCGGCAATTGGACCGGCAGTCTTGGCTTCGCGGGATTCATCCATGACCCGGATTTTACCCGGCGGCGTGGGTAGCACACGCGCTGCGAATTTCAATTGCGCCGGAATTCGGCGTCGCCGCGGGCTGCTGTCCGCGCGCGCAGCATGGAGGAATCGAAGTCCAATGTTTCAATTAAAGAAAGCGCCTGCCGTCCCGGCCAGTTTGGCGACCGGTGATAGGATGCCGACGCGATGCCTGTGCCTTGGCGTCCCGCGCGCGATTGGCGGTCGCAAACGGATGCCGCAATCTGCCGGAATCATGAAAAAATCGACCAGTATCGACAGGAAACGATGAATCCACGCATTTCCAGCCATTTCGATGGCGGTGCCATTGCCGTGATCGACACCACCCGGATCGAAGACCTCAGGATTGCGTTGCGCCCGGATTCGCACGCCGATATCCGCCAGTGGTTCTACTTCCGACTGCAAGGGGCAGCCGGGCGCGCCGCGAGAATCCGCGTGACCAACGCGGGCCAGGCCACCTACACCGACGGGTGGCAAGGTTATTCGGCGGTCGCGTCCTACGATCGTGTTGCCTGGTTCCGCGTGCCGACGAAATTCGACGGCACCGAGATGGTGATCGAGCACGCGCCGCTGCACGACAGCGTCTATTTCGCCTATTTCGAGCCCTATTCGTGGGAGCGGCATCTGGCGTTGCTCGGACGTGTCGATGCGTCGCCGCAAGCCCGGGTCGGCGACCTCGGCGCCACGGTGGAGGGCCGCGATCTGAACGTTGTCACCGTGGGCACACCGGGAGACGGCAAGAAATCGCTTTGGATCATTGCCCGCCAGCATCCGGGCGAAACGATGGCCGAATGGTTTGTAGAGGGCATGCTGGAGCGCCTGATCGATGCAAGTGATCCTGTGGCGCGCGGGCTCGCCGCGCGCGCGGTATTGCACATCGTTCCGAACATGAATCCCGACGGCAGCGTGCGCGGCAACCTGCGCACCAACGCCGCCGGCGCCAATCTCAACCGGGAGTGGATGGCCCCGTCGATGGAGCGCAGCCCTGAAGTCTTTCATGTTCGAGCGGCGATGCAGGCGTCCGGTGTCGACGGCTTTCTCGACGTCCACGGTGATGAGAGCCTGCCGTACGTGTTTTCCGACGGCAACGAGCGCCTGGCGAACTATTCGCCGCGAATGGCGGCACTGGAGCAGGGATTCAAGTCAGCATTTCAGTTTGCCAATCCGGATTTCCAGACTGTCCATGGCTACCATGCGGAAAAGGACACCAAAAGCAACCTGACGATCGCTTCGAAGTGGGTGGGCCATACGTTCGGCGGACTGGCGCTGACGCTGGAGATGCCGTTCAAGGACAATGCGGACCGACCTGATCCGGTCCTGGGCTGGAACGGGGCGCGATCGCGCCGATTGGGAGCCGACGCGCTGACGGCACTTCACGCGATGTTGCCGTCGCTGTGACGATTCTGGCAGTCATCATCGCGCCGGCACCGTAAACTGCGGTTTGATGAAATCCGGGGGAATTGCCTTGCAGACGATCCTTGTTGCCAATCCCAAAGGGGGCAGCGGCAAGTCGACGCTGGCCACTAATATCGCCGGCTGGCTTGCGGCCAAGCGCCAGCGCGTCGCGCTCGGCGATACCGATCCGCAACGCTCCGCGAGCGACTGGCTGGCGCGTCGGCCGGCGCTGTTTCCGCCGATCGGCGGTTTCACCGGCGAAATTCGCAAGAAAGAACTGAAGGATGTCGCGCCGGCGTGGCTCGTCGTCGACAGCCCCGCGGGCCTGCATGGGGAGGCGCTGCGGGACGCGGTTCGCCGCACCGACGTGCTGCTCGTGCCGGTGTCGCCCTCGACGTTCGACACGGGAGCAACGAAGCGTTTCCTGGAGGCGATCGCCGAACACAAGGCCGTCCGGGAAGGTGGCGTCGCGGTGGGCATCGTGGGCATGCGCGTCGATGCGCGCACGCGATCAGCCGCCGAACTCGATGAATTTCTCGAAGGATTCGATTTTCCCGTTGTCACGCGCCTGCGGGATACGCAGGTATATGTCTATTGCGCTCGTGACGGGTTTTCGGTGTTCGACCTCCCGCGCTCCCGCGGCGAGCAGGACTGGGAGCAGTGGAGGCCGCTCACCCGCTGGATTGCGCGGCAAGCGCCGGTTCGCAAAGGGTAATGTTGAACCCCGACGCTTGCGGCCAAGGCGAATGAGGCCACTGCGCTGCCCCCAGTGGGCGAGCAATTCCGTGCGGCCTCCTTGCGTTCGCGGCACCTCCTATGCAATCCCGTGTCGGCCGCCGCCCGCACTCGCGGACGCGCTCTTCGAGCCTTGGCTTCGCCCCGCTCGTGCAGGCGTCCTCGGAACGGCCTCGCGGCGCGCAAGCCGCGGCAGCGGCACCAAGACAAACGGCCGGCGCCCCGAAAGGCTCCGGCCGTTGAAGTCGAAGTTCCGACGTTACTTCTTTGCTGGTTCGGCGGCCTTGGCGGCAGCATCCTTCGCGGCCTGCACAGCGTCTCCGGCAGCGGCCTTGGTCGAGTCCGAAGCCTTCATGGCGGCGTCCTTGGTCGCGTCGGCGGCGCCCTTGGCGGCGTCGGCGGTCTTGGCGGCGGCGTCGGCAGCGGCAGCCTTGGTAGCGTCGGCAGCCTTGGAAGCGGCATCCTTGGCGGCAGCGGCGGCTTGATCGGCCGACGCCTTGGCTGCATCAGCGGCTTCCTTGGCCTTGTCGCCACATGCGGTCAGCGTGGTTGCAAGCGCCAGCGCGGCAAGCGCGGCAAACAGGCGTTTCTTCATTGATTCCCTCCGGGGGCAAGTATGGGTGGCGGCGGGCCGAAAAACCGCACCCGTCGAATGGCGATTTTACCGTAACTCGGGGGGCGTTGTCGTCGCTATTGCAGGCGAAAGGCACGTCCGGTACCCCGGGCGTATCCCGAATGCGACGGTCGCGGCCACGGCCGGGACATTGGCATCGGGCGCGGCTCGGCCAGTCATGGAAAGCTGCGCGCCATTCGGGCCCGCCGGCGTTCCTGCAGGGCCAGCATGAGTCCGCTGCCGACGATGATGGCCATGCCTACGGCGGACCAGCCATCGGGCAGCTGGCCGAAGATGACGTAGCCAAACAGCGTTGCCCAGATCATCTGCAGGTAGGTGAATGGCGTGAGCAGCGACGCGGGAGCGATCAGGAACGCGGTGATGATCAGCCAGTGCGCCAGCCCGGCGAAGAATCCCAGGAGGAACAAGAGTCCGCCTTCGCGCCAGGACAATGCCGCGCCGTCGAACCCCCACGGCAGCGCCAGCGTGAAGCCGACCGCGCCAATCAGCGCGCTGTAGAAGAGCGTCGTGTGCGCGCTGTCGCCGGGCAACTTGCGCGTAAGCAACTGATAGAACGCGTTGCACACAGCGGTTGCGATGAGCAGAAGTACGGCCGGTTGCAGCACGGTTGATCCGGGCCGAAGCAGCACCAGGATGCCGACGAACCCGGTGATCGAGGCGATCCAGCGCGCGCGCGTGGGCCTTTCGCCCAGCACAGTCTGCGAGAACACGACGATGAAGATCGGTGCGAGAAAGGTGATGGCTGAACCCTCGGCGAGCGGCAGATACCGCAGACCGGCAAAGAAGCAGACGGTGGCGGCCAGCAGAAACCCCGAGCGGACGAGTTGCATCCGGAGGTTGCGCGTCCGCCAGAAGCCGGGCCCGGCCCGATGCCAGACGAACGGAGTCACGACCAGCATCTGTCCCAAGTAGCGTGCCCAGACAACGAGGAACAGTCCGTGGTCGCGCACCAGGTATTTCGCCGTGGTGTCCAGTGCGGTGAGGCACATGCCGCCCAGGAGAAAGAGCGGAAGCGCCTGGCGCAGAGGGTGGCTGGATTGGGGCACAAAGGAAACGGGCCGG
>Ga0302321_100003160_pt1 | contig 14113 bp, 9 predicted proteins | sample Fen_T0_1_FD_202505 | JGI IMG/M metagenome (GOLD analysis project Ga0302321, IMG submission 202505) | Peat permafrost microbial communities from Stordalen Mire near Abisko, Sweden - Fen_T0_1 | ecosystem: Environmental > Terrestrial > Soil > Wetlands > Permafrost | place: Sweden: Abisko...
CATCTTGGCCAACACCTACCACCTGCTCCTGCGGCCAGGCCCCGAGCTGTTTCGCCGCGTGGGAGGCATTCATACCTTCATGCGTTGGCCGGGCTTGGTCTTGACCGACTCGGGCGGATACCAGATTTTCTCGCTGCCCGAAGAGCGCACCATCACCGAGGACGGGGCGCGCTTTCGCAGCTACATCGACGGCCGCTTCCACCAGCTGACCCCGGAGAGCTCGATCCAAATGCAGATGGCCATCGGCTCGGACATCATGATGGTGCTGGACGAGTGCATCCCCGCCACTGGCGAAGAAAGCGTGGGGCGCGCCGCCATGGAAAGAACCCACCGCTGGGCGCTGCGCGGTCTGGCCGCGCGAACCAATCCGGAACAGGCGCTATTCGCCATCGTACAGGGCGGCCTGGTTCCGTCGCTGCGACAAGAGTCAGCGCGCTTTCTTTCCGAACACCCTTTCGACGGCTTTGCCATTGGCGGCTTGGCCGTGGGCGATACGCGCGCCCAGCGCGAGGACATGACCGCGTTCGCGGCAGATCTCTTGCCAGCCTCGGCGCCGCGCTACCTGATGGGCGTGGGCACACCGCCCGATCTTCTCATCGCCATCGGCTGCGGCGTGGACATGTTCGATTGCGTGATCCCGACGCGCCTGGCCTGGCAGGGAACGGCCTTCGCGTCGACCGGTCGCGTACGCCTTACGCGCGGGGCGCACCAAACGTCGGACGAACCCCTCGACGTGGCCTGCTCGTGTTCCACGTGCCGGACCTATACCCGTGCCTACCTCCACCACCTGATCAAATCCAGTGAACCGCTGGGTCCGCACCTGCTGACCATTCACAATTTCCATTACTACCTGGAGCTCATGCGGCAAGCGCGCGCGGCCATCGACGCTGGCGTGTATGCGGCGTTCGCCAAACAGAAGCTCTACGAGATGGATCGCCACGAACATGGCGAGGCTCGGGCATGAGCCACGCGGTGGTGCGCACACGCAAGGGGCTGGTGGCCATGCGCGACCTGGACGCGGGCGAGGTCATGCATCCTGGGGTTGGACCGCTGGTGGAGGCAGAGCAATTGTATGTGCGCCAGTCGCGCCTGGGCGAACGCCTGCGCGCAACCCAAGGCCGAAATCTCGTGCTCTTCGATATTGGCATGGGCGCTGGATCGAACGCCTTGGCCGCGCGCGCGGAATCCGAACGCGTGCAGACCGGTGCGGCCCGGCTGGAGCTGGTCAGCTTCGAACGCGATCTGGGCGCGCTTGAATTGGCGCTGACCCAGCCGGCCGACTTCGCCTTGGAAGGTGAAAGCGGGCAGGCCGCCCGCGCGCTGCTGGCCCACGGAAGACACGAGACCACGCGAACCAGCTGGCGCCTTCGCCACGGCGACATTCTAGAAGCCCTGGCCAGCGAGACCAGTCTTGCCGACATTGTTTTCTGGGATCCCTTCTCACCCAAGACAAATCCGGACCTGTGGACGGTTGCTGCTTTCACGGCCCTTCGCCGGGTCGCGCATGCGCGCTGCACGCTTTTCACCTACAGCGCTTCCACGGCCGTGCGAAGTGCGCTGCTACTCGCAGGTTGGGCCGTGGGGGTGGGCGAGTCGATTGGCGAGAAGGCCGCCACCACGGCCGCCGCGGTGGTGGCTACGGATCTGGCGCGGCCCCTGGATCGCCAGTGGCTGGCCAGACTGTCACGGCCGGATGTGCCGCTGCCCGCCGACGCCCCAGCGGACTTGGTCGCGCGCATCTCCGCCATGCCACAGTTTTGCGGTTAGCGCATGCGCTACCGACAGCGCACCTCGAACGGCGGCGCGACGGGCAGCGGTGGCCGCAGTGCTGGTAGGTATACGACCGAAATTACGGGTGGGCCGCCAACCAATCCAGCACGCCCTGGTACTTGGGTGAGACACTCAGCGCGTCGCTGGTCTTTTCCTTCAGTCCCCAGCACCTGCCGACGTGGGTGTACTGGTTGAAGGGCCCTTTCATGCCTGCCGCAGACTGGGCATCGTAGTACGCCTTGTATAGGTCATGCATGCCTGCGTCGTGCTGGAGGGTCGTGCAACCATTCCCAGATGCGGCGTAGGAATCCGCCCCGCCCTCGTAGGCGATCAGTGGCAAACCCAGTTGCGCCGCACAGGTGGCGTTTGGGGTCAGCGCCGCGGAGGCGGCAATATCGGCCTTCAGCTCGGCGATGGTGGTACCGCCAAAGTAGGGAGCAATGGCGTAGACCGTCGGCATGGTCCCATTCGGGTTCACGGTCTTGTTCTTGAGCGCGAGCATGTGAATCTGGCAGGGGCCGTCCCATGCGGCCTGGCCCGACAGGACCTTCACCAGCCTTGGGCTACCCTTTCCGAATACGCTCTCGAACTGTTCGAACAGGCGGACAGCGCCGTAGACGTAGGCGTTGCTGGTCTTGATGGTGTCGGCCTTGCAACAGGAATTCGCATCAGCGGGCAGTCCAAGCCGATTGGCATTGGCCAGGGCAATGGCGGATTGAGGGAAGCTTCCATTCCAGACCTCGTTGGAATACTCGACGTACACGCGAAGCTTGGTATCGAGCAATTGGTAGACGAGCGTTGCCAGACTTTGTTGGTAGGCCGCGTCGCCTTGAATAGGGACGCTGATCCAGCAATCCTTCTGGGTGCGATTGCAAAGATCGATCTGCCACTCAAAGGCAACCGGCTCGCCACTCTGCTTGTCCGTCTTTTGCTTGCGCGTGTTCCAGACGGCTTGCGGGTTGGGGTCGTCGTTGGCCAGATTCCAGTCCATGAAGCGCAGGACTTTGTAGGGGGCAAGGTCAGCAAGCAGCTGGGGCTGCCAAGGGTTGGCAACGCTGGTCCAGTCCACATTCGAGACAAAGAAGTCGTCGGCTCCCTCCCAATCGATGCGCCAAAAATTGGCCCCCACAAAGAATTTGCTGCCTGGGCCTGGGTTGACAAGTGTTGCGCTGCCGCCGCTCCCGCTAGGGCCGCCCGTGCCGCCAGTCTCGCCGCTCCCAGGAACGCCACCCGTCCCAACCATAGCGCCGCCCGATCCCTTGACGGACGAGTTGGACTTGCTGGTGCTACAGGACGGCGCCAGCACCGCCGCCAATAGCGCGAAAATACATAGACTCCGATCCATCGCCATCTCCCGGTAGAGTCTACCCCAAAACGCGCTCGGCACCGGCGCACTGGGGTAGACTGCGGTCCGTGTACGAAACAGCCTCTTCGACGCGCGCGCTGTGCGCTCTTGACCGCTCAACTGGGCGCTGCCTGGCACGTGGTCTTCTACGCCTTCGTGGCGTCGTCAAGCTCCCATGAACTGCGGTAACGAAAGCGTGCGGGATCCCGCGCACGATGGCCGGAAGCGCTCGGGAACGGCCGTCTTTCTAGTTCTGGCCTTGCTCCTCTCGGTGCTAGCAGGGGCGGCTGTCGGGGTGCCAAGCTACTTGCCCACCAACGACGGGCCGGAGCACGTGTTCGCCAGCCATGTAGCGCCCCGCCTTGACGACGCAAGCTTGGGCTATGGGCGCTATTTGCGGCTGGGGGCGACCCTGTCGCAAGTCGGCTTCGACACCCTGCTCGCATTCTTCGAGTTGCTACTGCCCTGGCGCGAAGCCCTGCGTGCGTGCTTGGTCGTCATGGTCCTGCTGTGGGCCTGGGGCGTGGTCGCCCTTGCCGCGGCGGTGGGCGGAAGACGCCGCATGTGGCTTGGCCTCTTCGGTTTTGCGGCAGCCGTGCAGTGGGTTCTGTACATGGGGTTCTTCCCCTTCTATTTGTCGAGTGGATTTGGGTTCTACGTGCTTGCCCTTGCTTTCCTGCGCAGCGAGTGGAATCGCACCTGGTGTTTTGCCCTGGCAGCGGCCTTGGCCTGCCAGGTCCTGCTCCATCCCGTGCCAGCACTGTCCTCGATGATTGTTCTTGCCGCGATCCTCATCGCGCGCACGAAGCCGAGCCAGCTTCCGCGCGAAGCTGGACGTTTGGGGCTCGTCGTTCTGCCCGCACTGGCGCTTGTGACGGTCAACCTCGGCCCCACGGGTGGGGCTTCCGGCTGGTGGATCATGCCCGTGGCGGATCGGATGCTGCTTGCCATGCGCGCTTTCGTCTCGGGCCCGGCCTGGCGGTGGGCGACCTTGCCTGCCTGTGCCCTGGCCGGCGCGGGATTCTGCGTGGCGCGCAAGCAGTGGCGCGAGGACAAGCGGCAAGGCGCGCTGCTGATGGCGGGCATCGCGTTCGCATTGCTCGCCACCCAAGCGCCCTACCACATCCCAGGATGGAACTTCTTCCACATGCGCTTCAGCCCGCTGGCTGCAGTCTTGCTGACCCTGCTTCTTCCCATCGAGCGCTGGCCACGGTGGGCGCGCATGGGCGGCTTGCTTGTGCTGGTTGCCTTCGCGGTGGGGTCCAATGTCTGGGCCCTGGCCTACAACCTGCGGTTATGCCGGGCGAGCGGCGATCTCTTGTCGGGTCTGGACATTCCACTGCACCGAGACGGTGTGCGCCTGCCACTCATCATCGAACCCAGGGCCGGCGAACCGCAGAATTTCCTCCAGCGCGAGATCCCGGGCTGCTTGGCCAACTGGAATATTGGCGCGCTGTACGCCGTCGCGCAGGGAGGCGTGCCGGCCTTCGGGTTCGCCGAATCCAAGACCCTGCACCCATTGGCCTGGCGCTGGCCAGTGGGTCAAGGGCTGCGTCCCCCGCGACCGGTGCGCGGTTTCGAACAGTCACTTTCCGAACCCGAGATCCTGGGCCAGCCCGGTGGACGCAAGGCCGCCGTGACCTACCTGCTGTCGTTCGCTCCGAACTACCAGGATGTGATCTTCTACGGCCGGCCGGAAGAGGTCGCGTGGCTGCACGAGCGGCATTTCATCATCGATTACGAGAAGGGTGGATTGGCGATCGCACGTTTCAGGTCTTGTCCTGCGCAATTGGTCCTGGCTCCGGGGCCGTCCGGGCACAGGCCCACGCGGGTGGAGCTTGGCTGGATTCCCGCCAAGCAAACCATCCACGTGCTCAATCTGACGGCCGAGCCGGGGGCGCAAACGTCGCGCGCAATTTCCCTTCCTAGTGCGTGCGGGGAGATCTGGTTGCGCGTGGTCTTTGCTGGCGAGGCCGATGCGTCAGCGGGCAACACGACGTGCATGGAGTCGGACGCGAGCGGTGCCTTTGCCGTGCATGTGGAGCCCATGAACAGCAGCTTCCTCTGTCACCCTGGCAAGCCCCTCGGCCAATCCGCCGACCCAGGCACCGTTCGCCATGAATGAATCCAACCCGCAGGCGCTGCGGGCTAGTTTGAGCAAGGCTTGAGGATGGAAAGGTACAAAGGCGCCGGACTCCTGCACGCGCCACACTGAAGGGCGATGATCCACGTACCTATCCCGTCGATCCCCGGGAAGCCCTGTCCACTACTCGACTTCAGGGAGGAAAAGTCCACCGAGGTTCCGACCGCCACATCCCCTTGGTAGAGCTGGCTCGCAATGGAAAGGAGACTGGGGAACTGGCTTTCGAGTACGCTCAACGGTTGTAGGTAGTGGCCGAGAACCACCCGTGTGATGTTCGAGGCAACGAATGAGTTGCCCAGAGCGTCCGTGGTCATCCGCCCCCAATCGAGGGTGATGGCCGCCTGTCCCGCGGGTATCGCGGTCGGGATAAGACTTCGGAGATCCACGGAGTAGGTCAGTCGGGTGGAATCCGAAGTCAGCTTCACGGTGGTATTGCTGGACGACGGATCAAGCTGGAACGATTGAATCATGCGTACGCCTTCCCCAAGCGTCGTCCCCGTCTGGGCCATGAGCGTGTAGACGTAGTTCGTGATGGGGTAGCTGGCGGTGTCCATGAAGGAAAGGATCACCTCCGGCGTCGGCTGGCCTGAATTCGAGAAGCTGAAGAGCTTGGCCGACGTGGTGCTGCCGTCAGGGTAATACGCCAGCGGAAGGGTGGTGAGATCCCTCTGCACAAGCGAATCGGAATTCAATTTGGCCTGGAAGGCTGAAGGCGTCAGCTTCCACATGAGCACCAAGATGCTGTTGAGATCCTTCTTGGGATCGACGACCTGCCCCGAGAAGTCCTTGGTAACCTCAGACCAGTCGAGGGTCAGTTCGCTCTTCGGTGCGACTGTAATGGGGGCCATCGTGAGTGTGGAGGAGAAGGTGTAGTCGTTGCTCTCGTTGGCGATGATGTTGGTTCCACCGCAGGTCGCGCTGCCACTGCTGCCACCATTGCCACCAACCATTCCGATTCCACCCGTGCCAAGAGCGCCACCGCCGCCAAGGCCCCCCGCAGAGAGCAAACTGCCACCGCTGCCGCTGCCACCCGTCCCCACGCCGTCAACGCCAAGACTGACATCCTTGCACGACCCCAGCACGAGACAGGAGGCGGAAACTATCAACAAGGGGACTCGCTTCTGCATAACAGATCCTCCAATGAGAGAGATTTGGCTACCTGTCCTCTTAGAGCCGGAAGAACTGCAATTGTTCACAGCCGTAATCGCAAAAGGCGATCGTTGGCGTCCTTGATGTGGGCGCCCTTGCCGCCGAGCAGATAGGTCTCGTAGGCACTGCGAGCTTCCTGCAGGCGCCCCAGCGCCTCAAGGCACACGGCACGCAGAAACTGGCAGTCATCGCCAACCTGTCCACGCAATTCGGAGCCAAGTGCATATTCGCGCTCGGCTTGATGAAGGTCGTGCAAGACCTCACGGAAGATGTTTCCGCGCAAAAGGTGGATCTCGCCTCGCCGTTCTGCCTTGGGATGTGCGCTCAAGAACTGCTCGGTCTCTGCCATGACTTCGGTGTGGCGGCCGAGACGAGGCAGGATCTCGATGATGGAAAGATCCGCCTCGATTCGCAGCGTCCCCCTTGGAAAACGCGACCGCTGATCCTTGAAGGCCGCGAGCGCGCTCTCAGGGTCGCCGAGCGAGTCACGCCACAAGCGCGCCATCTCATACTGCGCAGTTTCGCCAGCCAGTCCGCTCTGTGCCGCTTGCGCCTGATAGCATTGGAGCGCTTCGCGCGTGCGTTTGCTGGCTGCGAGCTCGCCGCAGTTGCGTTTGGCGGGCGCAGGCGTGGCGGCGGGCGAGGCAGCCACACTGGGGGCGGCGGCAGAGCGCGGGCTCGCCGGCATTGGCACCGGCGCGTAGGGTGCGGGTGACAATGCTGCCTGCGGCGGAGCCAGCGCAAACGCTGCTGGCGAAGGCGCTGCCTGGATCGGGGCTGCCGCGAACGCTGCGGGCGAAGGTGTTGCCTGGGACGGGGCCAGCGCAGACGCAGGCGTCACTTCCACCGCCCACTTGCCTCCGGCCCCAACCATCGCCAGTTGCCTAGCACCGCGTGACACGGCGACCTTGCCCTCGCTGACCACGAGCTCTAGGCGTGAGCCGGTCTGTGAAACCGTGAAAGCGGTTCCCACGACCGTAAATTGGTAGAGGCCGGCTCGAACGAAGAAGCTGTGCCCCGGGGCGCGTGGAAGCACGTGCAGCTCGATCGCGCCCTTCTCAAGCAGGATCTCGGCGTGTTGGTTTTGCATACGACCGCTGGCCGCGGCGGCGGCGGACAGGATGGCCGTGGCTTGACCATCGAGATCGACACTCCCCGCGGGCAGGGCGGACGGCACGGAGCGCAGGCGCAGAACGGCGCCCTTGGCGATGGGAAGCTCGGGCACGGAGGATTTCTGGGTACCAGGCAACAGGGCCTTGGCCGACGACGCTGGGGCCGATGGCGTAACACTACGCGCACCAGACGCCGACGCAACTGTCGCCTTGGACTTCGACACAGGCACGACGGGGTGGCGCAAGACCATCGCCCCAGCTAGCAACGCCACTGCCAGGCCCACGACCATGGCTGCCAGCCGCCGGGACTGCCACCGATGGGGGGTGCCGACCGTGCAGGCAAGCACGCGTGCGTAGGCCGCCGCCTCTCCGCGCGTCTCCTCGGTGTTCTGCACGTAGTCGCGCACGAGCTTGCCGAGGTGGCCTTTGTGCGCCCGTAGCGGGTTTGGCCATTGAGGGTTGTCGTGCTTCTTCCACATCATGACTTGCTGTCCTCCGCAGCCTCCGCGCATAGCAAGGTTTCGAATTCCCGCCGCGCATAGTGAAGTCGCCGACGAACCGTGGCGGGCGGGCAGTCCAGGATGCGTGCGACTTCCTCGCCTTCCATGCCCTCGAACTCGAAGAGTACGAGAACGTCTCTGTGCATGGGCTTCAGTTGCTCCAGGGCCTGCTTCACCCGCTGGGTCACCATGGACTCGCTCCATTCCGGTTCGCACACAGCAGCCCGCATGGAAGAATCACGCCCAAGCAACCAGCTGACCGCCTCGTGCAGGCGCCGGCGCCGACGGACGCGACCGGCCTGGCTCAGGCACAACTTGTACAGCCAGGTGCGAAAGTCCGCCCGCTTTTCGAAGCGGCCGAGATAGCGAAAGATCTGCACGAACACCTCCTGGCAAGCGTCGTCAAGCTCGCTCGCAGGGACACCCATGCGCCGCAAGAACCGGAACGCTGCTGGATAGTATTGCCGATGCAAATCGCGCCAAGCCTGATCCTCACCCGTCACACATCGTGTGAGGAGTGGCGGTGGGGGATAGGTTTTGGCCGGTTGAGGGTTCACTGCTTCTAGTTTAGAGCCAGGACTGCGACGAATGTTCACTGCCACGCGACGAATTCCAGTCGCACGGCGGCCAGCCCCGTCCAGGAAGACGGCGCGAGGACCACCGTTCTTTTTCCACCAACCGTCACGGCGTAGTCCGCACCCAGCGCCGCGCGAAAGCCTTCGAGTCCGGCGCTAAGCCGCCAGCGCGGTGACAGGCGCAGCGAAGCGGCGAGGGTCGCGCCCACCGCCAGCGTCGCACGATAGCCGCTGCCGCCCTGGTCAAGACCCGTGCTGCTGCCGTCATCAATACCGACGAGCGCGATCGGGCCACCTGCCAATTCCATTCGGCCGAATACAAAGACCGCCAAGGGGGCCACGCTGAAATTGCGACTGGTCAGGCGAGCCGTACCCGCTCCCACCGCCTGGCTATCGGTGCCAGAAAGAAGCCCCCCGCCCACCTGCAGATAGAGAGGCCCCCCGGCGTGCACGCGCGCTTCGAGCAGCAGATTCGTTCCCGTGCGCGGCGAGATCCCCAGCGCAGGGCCCACGCCGACAATCAACCGCGGCGGCCGTTCTCGAGCAACTGGCAGTGGCGCAGTTGGCTGGCTGACTGGTTCCGTTGGCTTACGACTGTCCACGACGTAGGTCTGCCGCGCCGACATCGGCAGGGGTTCGCCGCGTGTCCATCCGAGTGTGCGCAGCGAACGTTCCACAACGGCGGCCATGGCACCTGCGACCGCGGGGCAATCTTGTTGCGTCGCCGAAATCCGCCGCTCTACCAGATGCTCACCAGCGGGGTCGACAACCTCCATGAGCAGACTCACGTCGCGGTCCGCATTTGCCGCGGAAGCATCGCGACGGTAGGCAAGCACCCACCCGTCCGAGGACCATTGCCCATCGCCAAGAACCTGCCGAAGCGCAGCTTGCAGCTCAAACGCTGTTGGGCACTCGCGGATGCTCGACTCCAGCCGCACGGCCATCGGCGCCGGCATGGGCGCAACGACTGCTTGTGCGACCACGAAAATCGATGCAAATGCGGCAGAGCTTGGCATAGGACGGATGCCCGAAATCATCCTACAGCAAAAGCCCGGCACGCCAGCTACGATTGACCGCACTGGCTTTCGCCAGTTCACCACCAACAATAGATGGAGTCATCCACATCCAGCCGATTCTGGTACAACATGCGGAGAATCGATTGCAGGAGGCTCAGGTTGACCATGTTCAAACCAACGCATGTCGTTCGTGCCAATTGCCGTTGCGTATTGTTCACTCTGGGCGCCGCGATGTCGCTCACATTATGGGCGACCGCGTGTAGCAAGTCCGGTCCTGGCAACCAGGGCTCCGGTGGTACGGTCAGCAACGGCGGCGCAGCCAGCACAGGCGGCGCAGCCAGCACAGGCGGCGCGGCCAGCACAGGCGGAATGACTAGCACCGGCGGCACAAACGCAACAGGCGGCACCACCGGCCGGGACGCCGGACGCCTGGGCATGGACGGGTCTGACGAGGATAGTGCGGTGGTCAAGAAGGACGCGGCAGCCTTGGGAAGTGGGGGCAGCAGTGGAGGAACTGATGCGGCTTGCGGAACGAGCAGCCAGCCATGCTGCCCGTATACCGACGGCAGGGCCGGTGGCACGTGTGACGACACGTCCTCCTGCACCTCCAACGCCACGGCCACGGTATTCACCTGCGAGGGTTGCGGCGCCTCAGGACAGCGCTGTTGCGGAAGCTACCCCAACTTGACCTGCAAGTCGGGCATGTGCAACCAGACCCCGCCCATCAAATGCCCGTAGGCGCATCGATACGACGGCGTAAACGTTGGACGCTTAGCTTGGCGCATTGAGCACCATTTTGCTAAATATCGCCCAATTACAAGATATTGCGCGCTAGTCGCGCCAACGATACCACTGACAGGATGAAATTCGCACCAACTGCGCCTAGCCCCAGCTACTAAGAGATAGCTCGATCGCTGTTCTGCTACAGACCGCCCGTGTCTGGTTCAGATTTGCGAAGTCTGGTTCAAATCTGCAGCCGCTTGACTCGTGGCGCGGGTGGGTGAGCCGGTTTTCGTTGCTCGCGAACTCTTACAACTGAGGTGTTCTATGAAGCGCGTGGGAATTCAGCTTCTCGGGGCTGCATTGTTGGTAATTTTGGGTTCTGTCACTTCGGCACTCGCCGCCGACGTACCCTGCTACATCGATAGCGTCGCCGGCAACGACGCTGGTGACGGTCTGTCCGAGGCAACGGCGAGGCAGAGTTGGTGGAAGATTCCGTCGACCTGCACGATCGTCAAGTACAAGCGCGGCAGCGTCTTCAATTTGGCGGCTGGGGACATGGTCTATCCAGCCAAGGTCGCGGGTGCGGATGCGGGGACATCCTACGGGACAAGCAAGATCAATACGCTGACCAACTATGGCGATGCGAGCTTGCCACAGCCCAAGTTCATCAAGGAGCGTGTGTTCGGCAGTGGCGGCATGGTCAGTGGCAGCAACCTGACCATCGACGGCCTCTATTTCGATGGGACAGAGAGCTCCGTCGCCATGAAGACCATATCGCAAGGTATTGTCATCATGGCCGGCAGCAACACGAAGATCCTAAACAACGAGATCACGAATTCCGATATCGGCATGATGATCTCGGGAACCGGCAATCTAATTCAAGGAAACTACGTCCACGATTTGCACGTGGTGATCGATGCCCCTCCCGGCGTTGACCCGAACCTGGTGGGGGGTGCCGAAGGCATCTTCGTGAACGCTTCGAACAACGAGGTGGCCTACAACACCTTCATCGATTGCAGCGACTACGCCGAGTGGACGGGCGGGGATTGTGACGGCGGCGCAACCGAAGTTGCCGTACCGGGTGGCGTTGGCGGCACCGTGGATGGCCTCAAGATCCACCACAACTTTGGCTACAACAACTGCGGCTTCTTCGAGGTTTCGAGCATGGGAGCGCTGGTCGGGGTCGGCGGCGGCATCGCGGACGCGGGATCCTCGGCGCCCAAGGGAACCTTTTCCAATTCCACGTTCTACAACAACGTCAGCATCGACAGCGGCTGGATCTCGCTTCTGCAAGTCAGCAACACGGATCTGAAGAACATCAAGTGGGAGAACAACACCTTCGTCCAGCACAAGGGCTCGGTCAACTCCGGCATCATGGCGGTCGTTTACACGGCCTGCTCGTCAGGCATGTGTGGCGGTGCCCTGCAGCCAAACACCGTGTTCTGGACCAACAACATCTGGGTATTTGACGGGGTCAATCAGCTGGCTCCGGATAAGAACTTCGTGCAAACCACGAATCTCATCACCAAGACGGATCCGGGCTTCGTCAATCTCAAGGGCATGACCGCGGCTGACTATGACCTGACCGCCGCTGCGACCACGGCCATCGACAAGGGCACCGTCCTTGCCGACATCACGCTCGATTTCCTCAATCGGCCGGTCCCCGATCCAAGCGGAAAGGCCGACATTGGGGCGTTCGAGTACAACTCGGGTCAAGCCACCTCCACACCGCCAACCTTCACCGGAGGTCCGATCAAGCCAAGCCATGGCAACCTCATAGGTCAAGGCGGACAGTCGGGCAGCGGCGGCGCGCCAGGCGCGGGCGGCTCGACCACGAAGCCAGCGGGCACAGGCGGGGCCACGACAGTGCCCGCCGGTACAGGTGGCGCCACGACAGTGCCCGTGGGCACGGGTGGTTCGACCTCGGTTCCGGGTGGCACGGGTGGCGCGACTTCGGGATCCGGCGGCAAGACCGGCAGCGGCGGGGCGACGGACTCCGGTGGCTCGACAACGACGCCAGCAGGCGCGGGCGGTAGCACGGTGGCTTCGAACGGAGGTTCCGGAAGCGGCGGCTCCCAAGGCGCGGGGGGAACCACCAGCACCACCACCGTACCCCAAGCCAGCGGCAAGAGCGGATGCAGTTGCCGGCTGGATCAGCAAGAGAGCAATCCCGGGTTCTGGGCCGGACTCATTGGCTTCGCTGTGATTGCCCTGCGACGTCGCGCTCGCGGGCGCTAGCTCTACGCCGCCCAGGCGTCGCAGTTTGCCGGCGGTCTGTCTCTCGACGTTCGGCTCGACGAGCTCCGCGTCTACCATTGCGCCCTGTCCGCCAGAGAGATCCAGGCGCTATTCAATAGCAACGGCCCCTAGCCGCCATTGAGGTGTTCATGAGCCGGTAGTCCGTATTCGCGGACACTTGTAGTCATGATGTCTATCGCGAAACTCCTCGCAGCGACCACTGTCGCCGCAGTTCTCTTGACCGGCCCGCTCGCCTTTGCCACGGAATACTTCATCGATCCCGCGGGCCTCGATTCCAAAACAGGAACCAGCGCCACCGAAGCCTGGGCCAGCTTGACCAACCTCTCGAAGGTGAAGGCTGGCGACAAGGTGAATTTCAAGGCCGGTGGCGAGTGGCAAGCGACCCTGAAGGGCCTCACCATCGATGGTGCGACCTGGCAGTCCTACGGGACCGGGCCGCGTCCGCGCATCCTCGGCGCCAAGTACAGCGCCGACGCAGGGGCCGCTCCGCTGGCCACCGTTGAGCTCAAGAACAAGTCGATCATCGACGGCTTCTTCGTCACGGCCGATACCAACTTCGCCATCTACATCATGGGCGACAACAGTATCATCCGTAATTGCGAGGTCGACGGTACCAAGACCGGCGTGGGGATGGCGGTCGGTATTTGGGGTTCGCACAACCTCGTCACGCAAAACTACGCCCACGATTTGGACTCGAACACGGGCGATACGGGTAACGTGAACTCATCCGGCGGGGCGGAGTGTTTCGTCGTCTTCGGAGGCAGCGACATCGAGGTGTCGTACAACACGGCCATCAAGTGCGCGTGCAAGAACAAGACGCTTGGCGGCGACGAGGGCGGCTGTGTCGAGGTTATCAATCCCCAAGGCGGAACCACCATCTCGAACGTGCGCATGCACCACAACTACTGTGAGGGGGACGTGGGTCTATTCGAGGCCTGCACGGGCAGCGGCACTGGAAAAGAGGATCCCTCCAAGAATCCCGGCACCATCCAGGACTTCACGCTTTCTTACAATTTCTGCGTCGATTCCAAGTGGCTATTCCTTCTGCAGATCCTCAACACGCATATGAAGAACGTCGTGTTCGAACACAACACCATCATGCATACCCCGAAGAACCAAACGGCCTGGGACCAGGGTTCCATGAGCCACCAGGACATGCTGGGCATGTTCTTCTACTCGGACTCCGGCACCGGCTCGTCCGTCTCCAGCGTGGTCGGCCCCACCGACGTTATTGTGCGCAACAACCTCTTCGTCGAGCCACACAACACCACGGGGGTGTGGATAGGAAGCGGTTTTGCTCACAACAACAACATCTTCGCCCCCAAGACCATCGCTCTGAAAGACCAGGCTGGCGGTACGTTCAAGCTCGACGCCACCGACATCTTGATCGACACGGTGGACGCCTTGAAGTTGACCGCCGACTACCGACTGGGTGTAGGCAGCCCGGCCATCGACAAAGGGGCGACCGAAGGAACCATGACCTACGTGGACGATATCGATCTGCACAAGGTGCCCTGCGGG
>Ga0302321_100003161_pt1 | contig 14112 bp, 10 predicted proteins | sample Fen_T0_1_FD_202505 | JGI IMG/M metagenome (GOLD analysis project Ga0302321, IMG submission 202505) | Peat permafrost microbial communities from Stordalen Mire near Abisko, Sweden - Fen_T0_1 | ecosystem: Environmental > Terrestrial > Soil > Wetlands > Permafrost | place: Sweden: Abisko...
CGCGCGCGTCGATCTTTCCCTCAAGGGTGGTACGAAAAGACCGCCAAAGGCCGTCATTGAAGAGGCCGTGATGACACTCTGCAAATCCCGAGGCGGCGTCAGGGCCCCCAGTCCGGCTGGCAAAGCCCGGGCTTGACCTCGCGGATGCAACGCCCCATACCCTCCGACGTGGCAGGATGAATCACTGTAACGAGACCGAACCTGCCCCCTGCGGGGACCCAAAAATGTCCGTATCCTTTGACATTTGCGAACCGAACGAGAACCGACTTGTGCAATTGGCAAGCGCTCCGCTACCAACGCGCTTTGGCATCTTCGACATGCATGTCTTTCGCTGGGATGCCCCCGAGGTGGAAGCCAACCTCGGCCTTAGCAACGAACACATCGCCATGGTGATGGGTAACGTTTCGGGTCGCCGCAACGTTCCGGTGCGCGTGCATTCTGAATGTATGACGAGCGAGGTTTTCGGATCGCTCAAGTGCGATTGTCGCGAACAGCTTGAACGCGCACAATCGGAGGTGGCACGTCGCGGTTTCGGTATAGTGCTTTACCTGCGACAAGAGGGACGTGGCATTGGTCTCGCAAACAAGATCCGTGCCTATGCACTGCAGGCAATGGGCGCTGACACGATAGAAGCCAACGAATTGCTTCACCTTCCGGTGGACGCGCGCCAATACGACGTAGCCGCCGCTATGTTGACGCAACTTCGGGTTGAATCCATCGAATTGATGACCAATAACCCGGATAAGATTGAGCAACTGCGTTCACTAGGCGTTTCCGTGGAGAAGCGCATTCCGGTGCTGGTTGCTGCCAATCCGTTTTCTGCCGGGTACTTGGACGTCAAACGACGCCGCATGGCACACGAGATCCCGGCAAATGTCGTCGCCACGGCGAACCAACCAGCAGAAGACGCTGGGCGACCCGCTCTTCACGTCATCAGCTCGACGCCACGGGCTCGGTAGGGCTTGGCTTACGCCTTCTTACCAGCCTGAGCCGCCAACCTTCCACGCAAGCGAGCCGCGTACCCTAGCTTATTCTCCTGGCGAGTGCGGCTGATCGCGAGCGCATCATCGGGGACATCCTGAGTCACGGTGGTGCCAGTAGCAACGTAAGCGCCGGCTCCAATTACGACGGGCGCAACAAGCTGCGAGTCGCTTCCGATGAACGCGCCAGCGCCAATCGTCGTAGTGTGCTTCTTATAGCCATCGTAGTTGCAAAAAATCGTCCCTGCACCGATGTTGGCCTTCTCACCGACGTCGCCGTCACCGAGATAAGCCAGGTGATTGGCTTTGGCGCCACGGCGGACGCGCGTCTTCTTCGTTTCGACGAAATTGCCTATGTGTGCCTGGTCTTCGATCACACTTGCCGGGCGCAAATGCGAAAACGGTCCAATTTGAGCGCCTTCGCCAACAGTGCTGTCAGTCATGACACTGTGCGGCAGCACCTTCGTGTCAGCGCCAACCGCGACATTGGTCAGAATCGAACCGGTGTCAATGACAGCTCGCTCGCCAATTTTCGTGGCACCTCGGAGCTCAACACCAGCACCTATCACTGCATCGACACCGACCTCGACAGCGTCGTCGATGCGAGCGTCGCCACGCACGGTGACGCCTTGGAGGCGCAACCGATCGCGTATCCGCGCAAAGAGCATCGACTCCGCTTGCTCCAATTGCACGCGGTCGTTCACGCCAAGCAGCGTCTCACTGCGCCCAATACGCGCCTGGACTGTGCCGCTCTTGGCAATGGCTTCAACGATGTCAGTTAGGTAGTATTCCCCTTGGTCGTTGTTGGGCTTGAGCGTCGCAATGGTCGCTCTGACATCAGCAATTGCACCGAAGTAGACCCCTGCATTGACTTCACAGACGAGGCGCTCGGCGGCAGATGCGTCGCGATGCTCCCGAATGCAGATCACTCGTCCGCTAGCGTCGCGCAGAATCCGCCCATAGCCAGTCGGGTCTGACAACTTGCTGCTAGCGACGACCAACGCTGACTTTTCCTCCGCCAAAAGGGCGACAAGGGGCCGCAAGTCAGTGCTTTCAAGCAATGGGGTATCACCACACAAGATGCAGACGTGTGTGGTCTCACAATGCTCAAGTCCAATTCTGGCCGCATCTCCGGTGCCGCGGGGTACTTCCTGAACTATGGAAACAATCTTGTCGCGACCGAACGATGCAACAAGGTAGCTGTCAATGCCCTCTCGATCTTCCGATCGGCATACGACAATCGCCCTGCGGGAACCCGCTTCCACCGCCGCTTTCACGGAGAAGTACAGGAGCGTGCGACCAGCGATCGGATGCAAGACCTTGCTGGTCTGACCCTTCATGCGAGTGCCTTTGCCGGCCGCAAGTACGATACTATCGAAGCTCATACGCTCTCCCTAGTTCGGCTCGATCTCGTGCGAACCTTCACGGCACAGGCATATTCCATTGGTCTCGGATTGACAACCCCAAGGCCCACGTCACCCCGGATTTCACCGATGCGACGACGCGTCGGTACGCCGCCATGCTATTTGGCTACCCCAACCCGTTCGGGGGCAGACGCGCGCCGTACGTAAACAACAACAGGCTCCGCTGGCGTCAGCACGTCACGTCGCGATCTGCGATTGATTCGCTCCATCGTTCCTACACTTATGCCGTGACGCGCGCCAATTGACGCGAGCGTGTCCTTCTCACGAGCTTGCACGACGATTCGCTCGTTGCCCCGTTGTTCTTCGAAGTAATCAAAGAAGGCGTTGGACCCAGCAACGAGTACGCGACATTCCTTTTCTTCCAGGAATTTTACGTTCTTTGGCGCAAACTCCTTGCTAATCAGTATTTGCAGGAGCATGTCAGGCTGGAGACGGGCAGACGGATCAAGACTGTTGGTTTCTAACAGCTCAACGCGCGAAACCCCAAAGCTTTCAGCCACGCGCGACAGGGTGTCGCCCGGTGAAACACGGTAAAATACACGTCTTAGCTCCCCGGATAGGCGCACGTCGGGCGGAACCACCGCAACGCGCACCACATCGGCACCGTTCGAATCGCCACCTATGGCCGCAGCCCGCGGCACCAGAAGGACCGTGCCAGGCTCAATGGCTTCGCCCTCCGCGATTCGATTGACGGACTTCAGTAGTTCCAGCGATACGCCCAGACGCGAGGCCACAGCGTCGAGACTCTCGCCGCGCTTGAGGGCGTATCCTTCCAAGTCTGGTTCCGGGCCCAAGAGACGCGATAAGCGATTGCGCAGAGACTCGCCAAGCCCACGAGGCACGTAAACTCGTACGAGCGTACGCCCCGCTCCGACCGCTGGCGGCAGCCTGCCAGCGAGCAATTGCGGATTGTATTGTGCAATTTGCTCCTCGGAAATCCCAGCCGCACGGGCAATCGTGGACAGCGGCATTCCAGCCGCAAGCACGACAGCTTCGAGCGCAACGGATTCATCGGGCGGTACATCATCAATGCCAAACGCCTTCGGATTGTTCATAGCGATGGTAATCGCGATGATCCGCGGCACATAGAGCGCTGTTTCCCACGGCAGCCCGGCCTCATAACGAGACAATGTCCAGAAGTCGTTTGTGTTGTATTTCCGAATGGCGCGAACGAGCCCGGCTTCGCCCATGTTGTACGCCGCCAAAGCGAGTTCCCAATTGCCGAAACGTTGGTATTGGTCACTCATCATTCGCGCAGCAGCCTCAGTCGCTCGCTCCGGATCGAGTCTTTCGTCCAACCACCGATCCACGGTAAGCCCATAAAGGCGAGCGGTTTCTGGCATGAATTGCCAGAGGCCCACGGCTCCCGCAGGGGATTTGATGGTTGGATTGTGAGCGCTCTCGACCAAACTTTGCCAAACCAAATCTCTCGGAACGCCCGCCTTGGTCAGCGCTGACACGATCGTCGATTCGTACTTGCCTCGCTTTTTCGCCCAAGTGCGCAAAATGGTCCGACCCTCGGGTTGCGACCGATAGAACTCAAGATACGTTAGAATCCGACCGTCAACGTTCGGAAAGATCTGGGGCAATATAAGATCGCGATACCATGCATTTTCAACGCGATTGGTCGTTCTTGAATCATCGCCAGACGATCCACTCCACGCCCAGTCACCGTCGGAATCGAAGGCAAATGTCGGACGAATTCCGCGCAAAGCCTGGGGAAACAGTTCGCGCTCCGCTCGCTCAAGCGCCAAAAGTTCGGGATCGCAATGAGTACTATTCAAAGGCGTATTTGCGCCTTTCGCGGGGTTCACACAATCAGCGGAAGCGCTAGTTGACGTCGCTCCGTCACCCGTTTTCGACGCCTTTGCCGTACGCGCATCGCCGGGCGCAACGGTTCGCGATTTCGGACTCGCTTTCTTAGTCGTCGCGGCATTCACCACCGCAGCACTACCGTCCGCACCCAATCGGACAGCAGATGCACTGACGGCTGCGGGCGCGTTCACTGTCACGATTGCTCCACCAGCAACACCTGTCGACTTCACGCTCTCACCTCGCCCCACTGAGGTCCCCTCGTGATTCGACGCTGCCGCTCCCCCGCTGGCTGCATTGGTTTTTCGCGCCGCGGTAACACCCGCCTTCGCAGCGTCACTGCCCCCCGACGCTGCCGCTCCCCCGCTGGCTGCATTGGTTTTTCGCGCCGCGGTAACGCCCGCCTTCGCGGCGTCACTGCTCCCCGACGCTGCCGCTCCCCCACTGGCTGCAGTGGTCTTTCGCGCCGCGGTAACACCCGTCTTCGCAACGTCACTGCCTCCCGACGCTGCCGCTCCACCACTGGCTGCATTCGGAGGACGCGCGGAATTAGCTGCACTTTGAGACGCAGCACTTTCGTCAAAAGTGGTGGCTCTGGCGGCGCCCATTGCGACAGGCTGCGCGGCCGCGCTCGTAGCCTCGGTCTGGGCAGAAGCCGCCCAAGGAACTGAGGCATACGCAGCAATGAGGGCAGCAAGCACGGCACCTTTGCGGAGTCTCACGACTCGGACTTCTAGCCGCAATTGGCTTGCTAGTCAAAGATGCAGCAAATACGGCTCCGTCGCGCTGGCCGCGAACCGTGTTTGCGAGACGCCACAATTGGGGGAGCACTATCGTGCGAGCCCCGGCGAGACGCCACAATTGGGGGAGCACTATCGTGCGAGCCCCGGCATTCGCACGCGGATCCGCATCGGTTTTGGCCTAAAGGCAAACGGCAGCAAGCCAGTCCGCAATTTCCTGGATGGGCATCGATCGGGAGACGACACCGGCCCGAACTGCGGCACCAGGCATACCATAGACGACGGCCGTAGCGGCACTTTCGGCAACAACGGTGCCACCCACCTGTGAAATGGCCCTAGCCCCCTGAACGCCATCATCACCCATGCCCGTGAGGACAACGCCTATTGATTTCGCGCCCGCCACGCGAGCACAACTGAAAAACAGTCGGTCAGCACTCGGCGAGTAACGATCAGCGGGTTCTGGCATCACGACGCGCAAGCGCAGTTCACCGGTGCGCGCTCGCTCGAGTTCAACGCATCGACGTCCCGGGCAGACGAAGGCACGACCAGCGGTAACAATATCGCCCTCCTGAGCCTCCGTCACCCGCATCGGGCTTCTGCGGTCGAGACGCTCTGCGAAGGTGCGTGTGAACTTGTCCGGCATGTGCTGCGCGATGATGACCGCCGCACGCGGGCGCTCGGGAATCTTCGAGAAAGCCTCCATGAGCGCACTGGGCCCCCCCGTCGAAGAAGCAATGGCAATGACGTATCGGGGTTCCACAAACGTTGCGGGCGCCTGAGGTGCAGGCTTGGGAGCGGCCATCTCGGCTACTTTCCGCATTGCCAAAACTCCAGGCCGCATGTTCTTGGCCACTCGAATCTTCTGCAGCAATTCGCCGCGAATCCGATGCATTTCGGAATCGGCAAACCTATCGGGCTTCGCCACAAAATCAAGCGCACCAAGTTCGAGGGCCTTAAAGACATTCTCTTTCTGACTGTAGGACGAGACAATAATCACCGGGGTGGCGTTGACGCTCATCAATATGCGCAGAAAGGTAAAACCATCCATTCGCGGCATCTCAAGATCCAGCGTAATGGCATCAGGTTTGAGCATCGAGACGAGGCGCAGCGCCTCGTCTCCGTCGGCAGCTTTGCCAACGACTTCAACCTCAGGATCCGACGAAAGGATATCCGAGATACTTCGCCTATTGAAGGCTGAATCGTCGACGACGAGAACGCGAAATCGAGTCTCATTGGTCACTGGGTCCCTCCCAAAGTCACCGTAGACAGAGGCCTTCGGTAAACGAGGTCCTCAGACAAATGTACGAGTTCAAATGCGGTCGTCACGTTCAGTAACGACTCCGAATGACCAAGCAATAGGTACCCACCGGGGGTCAACCGGTCATAGAGATTCTCAATCACCGTCTTACGTGATCTCAAGTCAAAGTAAATAAGGACGTTTCGGCAGAACACAGCGTCGACACGCCCGACGATAGAAGCGCGACCAGAATCGACCAAATTCAGCTGTCCGAAGTGGCAGTATTTGCGAATGCTGTCGCGCACGCGCGCACCGTCAGACACTTCTTCGAAGTAGGTGCGTCGTGACTCCGGACTGGTCGTTCGAAAGGACGTAGGGCGATAGACGCCACGCCTGGCAAATGCCACATTGTGCTTCGAAATATCGCTGCCAAAAACTCGCACTTCCCAGCCATCGAACAGCCCCGATTCATGGATAAGAATCGCGAGTGTATAGACTTCCTCGCCAGTCGCACAGCCTGCACTCCACACAGCAAGTCGCCTGGACGCCGCATTGGCTTCCGCAAGTCTCGGCAGCAACTCTCTGCTGAAGGCCCGAAGCTGGTACTCTTGGCGAAAGAAGTACGTTTCCGTCGTGATCAGGCGTTCGATCACTTCTTCTAGTTCGGTTGTCCCGCGCGCATTGAATTTCAGATACTTGTAGTACTCGTCAAAACTTGAAAGCTGAAGCGCACTCACGCGCTCACTCAACCTTCGATCAAACAGCACCAGCGCGTCGTCACCAAAGTGCAACCCTGCATGCGAATTCACAAGATCGCGCAACAGGCGAAACTCATCCGGCCTGAGACGCAAGAGCTTGCCGCCGTGAAGAAGGCGCGTCATCGGGGCCGCCAACTCCCCTGGCTTGGTGCCGGCGAGCTGCGGCGAGCCGAACCAGTTCCTTCTAGCTGACCTAACGCACGCTCAATCGCCTCATTGACCAGCGGCTCTCGCTCAGCAGGATGTTTCGCACGTAACAAGCCGATCGCGACCTCACCGCCGCGACTCCCCAGCAGATCGGCGGCAAGTCGTCGCACGTCCCACGATTCATGATCCAGACAGGCCCCTAGATGAGCCTCAACTCGAACATCTGTTTCACTCGCCAGCACCGCCATGGTGGCCTTGACAACTTCGACATCGCGATGGGTCAGTCCCTCTATAAGCGCCTCCAGCCTGCGCGGATCGTGGATCTGCCCGATGGCTTCGACGGCAGCTACAGCGACAGCAGCCTCGCCCGTTTTCGCTATGGGGCGCAGCACCAATAACGCGCGCGGATCGGCAACGTCACCGAGCGCGTGAACCACTGCCACGAGAAGCTCGCGATCTTCCGTATGCTGTATTAGCTGGACAAGTCTGTCGACAACGGAGGCCGATCCGCCTTCGTCTCGTAAGCAGCCAAGAGCGCGTACCGCGGCCAGACGCACACCGACTTCTTCGTCGGCGAGTGAAAATGCAAGGGCTTCGGCAGATCGTGAATCGCCAATGTCTGCCAGAGCGTCGATCGCGGAGCAGCGAACGGCGGGCGAATCGTTCATCAGACAGCGCGTCAGGAATTCGACATCACCTTCGCCGGGTCCGTAGCCACCGGCAGCAAGCGCGCCAAGCAGAACAGCTGCGGAAAGCGCATCTCCACCATCACTTTTCTGCTGTGACCCAATGTCTCGCGCCAGCTCCACGTGGCGTAGTGCCATCTCCTGCAGCACGACCGCCGCAGTCCTGCGTAATTGGGCAGGCATGCTACCCATCTTGCCGACCAGAAGTCGAAAACAACGTTCGTCGCTAGTGGACTCGAGAAGTTCCAAAGCGACCTGGATCAACCGTTCGTCGTCGGATGAAAGTGCGACCGCTGCGGCATCCATCACGAGACCTTGCCGAAGTCGGTTTGGATGGCGTGACAACATACGCAGCAGCAGCGTCCGCTGCGAAATCGAACCGGCAAAAAGGCGTTCCTCGATGACGTGCTGCGACAGATTTGCAAGTGCCCCAAGAAGGTGGTCGGCGACGCCAGAAACCTCCTCGCGTTCCGCGACATCGAGTAGCCGACGCGATGCTTCGTCGTCGCCCAATGCGCCGACAACGTTGAGAGCAGCACCACGTGTCTCAAACTCTTCTGCCGAAGTTAATTCGTAAAGAATCCCGCGCGTTTCTTGTGGAATATTTGTGAGTTCTGCACGCGCCGCCTCAAGGGCTTCGTGCGAGGACGTCACGTACTCCGACAGCGCTAGCACGGGCCACACTTCGCCTGTTGGAAGCCCGGTTACCTTGCGACGAAGCGCTTGGACAAGTGGCGCCGCAGCGGCGTCAGCCGAAGACCGAGCAGCAACGGTCAACGCGGCTCGCTCAAGCACGGGGTGCTGCGCTGCAGTCGCCAACTTTTCCCAAGGCAACGGAATATTGAGCAGACTCATTGCCTCGAGCGCTGCCAGTCGTTCGACCACATCCTCGCGCTGCAGCGCGGCACAAAGGATCGGTTCGGCCAGGTCCAAACGCGCTGAACCAACTGTTCCGATAGCTTCGATGGCCGCAACTCGAACGTTTGGATCGACATCCGACAACAGCATCGAAAGAGGCGCGATGGCGCTAGAATGCCCCGTCTTGCCCAGAGCTTCGGCGGCAAGCTTTCGACCATCTGCGTCTAGCAGATTGACTTCGTGCATCAGGCGGTCGGCGGCGGGGCGGCCAAACCCACCTAACGCATCGGTGACGGCGTTGCGCAAACCTACGTTATCGCTGGTCGAAAACGTGAGCACCAATGCATCCAGCAACTCTATACTTGGGCCAAGTTCTGACGCAACGGCCACCGCCTCCTTGCGAACTCGCCAGTCGTCGTCACCAAGACCGAGCAGCAAGAGTTCGACCACGTCCGGCTCAGGAAATTTGGCCAGGCGAGCAACGACTTGTCTTCGTTGTTCCGGGTCGGGCGAACCTAGCCCGGGATGACGACTCAATATGCTCATCGTGAAAGTGGCAGCGCAGGCTCAAAGTTACTGGCACGCCCAAGCCCCGCTGCAATCGATTCGAAGCGCGCCAAGTCCAGAACGAATACCATACCGCTTTCGTGTGAAGTCACGCCAACAATGCCTCGCTCGTCTTCACCTCCACCAAGGGACGGAGCAGGCCGAAGGCCGGTTCCGCCGGTACCAAACACCTCTATCACTCGATCGACAACCAGCCCGACGGTCATTCCGCCGACATCGATCAGAATCCACTTCACTCGTCGGGCGTCCTCAGGTTGGGGCACACCGAAGCGAATGCGTAAATCGATTACAGGAACAACTTCGCCACGGTGGTCGGCAACTCCAACCACAACCGACGGCGCGTGTGGTAATCGCGTTATTTCGACCGGATTGATGATTTCACGCACGCATCCAATTGGCACCGCGTAAGTCACCGTGCCCACGGTGAAACCGACGAGGCTCTTCTCTGGATCAGGACGTTGTTTGGATGCGTTCATGCGAATAGTTGCCGCTATCGAGAAAGGGTTCTTTCTAGATCAAGAAGTATCAGCACTTCGCCCCCTCCGGGTCGACCAATTCCAATAACGTGTTCTGGGGCCTCACCACCCAGCGCGGACGCCGATGGTTCAATCTCACTCTCCGACAGGCGAAGCACTTGTCGAACTTCGTCGACGAAGAAACCAACGACTTCCCCTGAACAGATGCTGAGCAAGATTCGAGCACGACGAACGGCGCCCCCCTCGGCCAGACGCATCAGTCGCTTCAGCTCAACCACCGTTACCAACTGTCCGCGCACACTACACACGCCAAGGACATACCGCTGCGCTCGCGGGACAATTGTAAGGGGTGGGGGGCTCAAGATTTCCTGCACTTGGATCAACTCAACCCCATAGAGTTGCCCAGCCAGCGAAATTGCCAAAAATTCGCGAATTGGACCGCGATCGGTAGGCTTTCGAAGCGCCGCTCGACTTCTAGAAGCAAGGAGTGAACTAGCCATAGCCTAGCCTCGCCCCGCGGAGCGCGGACTCCGTACCTGCCAGTACTTCTTCGATAATCGCCGCTGCGTCGAGCACCAATCCGACGCGTTCGTCCCCAAGTTCTGTCGCGCCGGCAAACCCCCTTACGTCCCGCAGTGAGCGCCCGAGCGGCTTGATAACAATATCCTGCTCGCCAACCAATTGATCGACGACCAGTCCCAACCTCCGAGCGCCCAAAGACGCCACTACGGCAAACTGCCGGCGAGGTATCCCTGTCGTTCTTTCGAGCCCAAACATTTCGTCCAAACGACAAATGGGCAATGTCGTCCCGCGCAGCGACATGACGGAGTGTCCGTCGATATTCCGAACCACGCTCCCATCAAACGGGATCGCTTCGGACACGCTTGATAGCGGCAATGCAAATGTCTGATCGGATGCGCGCATCAGCAGCGCCGACACAATCGCCAAAGTGATTGGAAGTGTAATTGCAATCTTGGTGCCGATGCCAGTCTCGCTATGGACATCAATTACCCCGCCAAGCTTGCTGATGTTGTTCTTGACGACGTCCATTCCAACGCCGCGCCCGCCCAGATCATCCACCGAGTCCCTGGTGCTGACACCTGGAAGAAAGATTAGGCTGAGTACTTCCAAACGAGTCAGTTCACGCGCTTCCTCCGGGCTCACCTTTCCCAGCCGGATAGCTCGATCCAAAACCGCCGTTTCGTCGATGCCTCGCCCGTCATCCTCAACCTCGAGCATGACGTGATTGCCCTTCTGAAATGCATTCAGCGCAATTGTGCCGATCGGTGGTTTACCTACTTGCGCGCGTTTATCAGCGACCTCAATGCCGTGATCGATGGCATTGCGAATCATGTGCATGAGCGGGTCGCTTAGCTCTTCGACGATAAGCTTGTCGATTTCCGTCTCGGATCCAGTAATAACTAGGCGGATCTCCTTGTGAACCTCCCGACTAATCTGCCGGACTACACGAGCCAGTCTCTCGAATACTTGCCCAAGTGGGACCATTCGAACTTCAAGAATACCCGCTTGCATCTCGGCCAGGCGACGCTCAAAAGTCCGATGCAAACGCTGCAATTCCATTGCGAGGGACCGTTGACCTTCGCCTCTCACACGCTCCGAGACCTTCGCCAGCGTTCCGCGAACAATAGCAAGTTCGCCAACGATATTCATGAGATGGTCAAGGCGTCGTATGTCAACGCGAACCGTTTGGCTCACTGAGCGTAAGGAAACCGTGTCCTTGTCGCGTCCGGACACGAGCTCGCGTTGAGCATTCGGAACAAGCGACATTCCCTGCTCAAGGACTTCGGCGTTGACAATGCGTTCAGCAGCTTCTGCGGTTTCCGCTTTGATAGCCGCACCACCAATCCGCGGGATCTCCTCAACGATGACATTTTCCGCACCGAGCTCACGATTGAGCGTCGGCACGTCAGCCATGGACGCCATGAGCAAGTCGAGTTCAATCGTGTCGGCACTTCCGGCATCACCGGTCGGCAAGTAGGTGATGATTTCGCCGAACTTCTTGGCGCTTTCCTTAATTTCTTCCAGCGCTTTGTCAATCGTAACCAAATCAAAACGAACTCGGAGCCGGTAAAGACGATTCCCCTGTTCGATGTTCGTGCGAAGCCTGTGTTCTTCGTACTCGGTGAGTACAGCGAGCATGCCAACATCGAGATCGTACTCAATGGGTCCAGTCGCGGCGACGGGGCCTTCTGGCGCGCCAATCTGACGGATGCGCGCTAACAGCGCTTCGACCGCCTGCGACGGAGGCGGCGACGCCGATTTCTCCGAAGCGAGCAGCTCATTGAACACTTCCACCGCACGAAACAGGACGTCAACCACGCGATCGTCCAGTGGCACCCGACCGAGCCTCAGATCGTCGAGAATGTCTTCCAGGTGATGCGCGACGTTGCCCATCGTCTGGGCGCCGAAGAGGCTCGATAGACCCTTCAGCGTGTGGACTGCGCGAAATGCCTCATTGACAAGGCCGGGGTCAGAACGCTTCGTTCTGTGAGCATCGTCCAATTTGAGCAAATTTCGAGATAGTGTTTCGACAATCTCCTGCGCTTCGGAGAAAAAGTCTTCTCGAACTTTGTCGCCAGATTCAACCATAAAGGCTAGCTCGAAGCGTTTCCTATCTGTTGGACGGCCGTTCGCTGAAGGTCTTCAGCTGCGAATGGCTTGACCAAGTATGCGTTGGCACCAAGACCAAGGCCGCGCTCCCTATCCCGCTCCGACGACTGGGTGGAAATCAGCACAATTGGCACGGATCGATGTACGGGGCTCTGCCGAATAAACCGCACCAATTCCAGTCCATTTACGTCCGGCATGTTAATGTCGGTAACGACCAAGTCATAGCGACCGCGGGGAAGCCAGCGCAGTGCGTCGAAACCGCTTGTCGCCTCAACGATCTCAAGCTCTCCGAGCTGCTTCTTCAGATCTTCGAGCGCCGTGCGGGCAAATCGCCGCATGCTCGGAGAGTCTTCTACGAGCAGAATCCGTAACATTACGCTTCCCCTCCCCAGGCAAACACAACTGACCGCGCCGCCACCGGCAACCCTTGCACAATGAGTCCAAGATACGACGTAATTTGCTGCATTTCCTTCGCGACATCCGCTGCCCGTGGCAACCTTGCGCAGGGGTTGCCCTCTCGCGGCCGCGATGTTGGCAACGGAGTCGCTGCCTGCGAGTGAGGTGTGGCCCGTGAACGGCGCATCACTGCCATCCTAATACCTAGCAACGACGTCCGTGCACCTGAATCTGTGGCGTTCGATAACCGCACATCGAACCGGCTGACCAGCCTCAACAGGTGTTTGTCGGGCTGTTGGATTTGCTCGCTCCGGAAATCATCGTGAAGCCTCAAATCGTCGAGTATGTCTTTCTGCTAGGGTTTGCTACCTTAAGCGCTTCGAACGCACATGAGTGACGCCGGCATCGGTAACTTGGATTCGCTATCGCGCCGCAAGAGTGTTCAATTGATCTGATTCCCCTCAACGAATACCTGCTGAGCTTACCGCACGTGCCATCCATTTCCCCTCCCTCGGAACGACGCAACACGGCCGATCTACCACTCCAGAAGGATTACATCGGCATCGATACCAGTGGTCTGCGTCGAGCACTGACTCTGCTCGATTCCGGAGATATGCTACCGCAAACGGTTGCGTCGGTACTCAGGCAGGAACTGTTGGGTTTGGAGAAGCGCGCTGATACGCTCCTCGCTTACGCGCAGCGCGTTTCGGTCGAACATCGGCAACTGCGGGAATCCAAGGAACAGGCGCTGGTGGAGCAAGAGGACGCCGTTCGGCAGCTCCAAGACGAGAACGACAAATTTGTGGAACAACTTATTGCGGAGCACGAATCTGAAGTTCAAGCGCTACGACGCGAACGGGACGCAGCTATCGATCGCGTCCGTGAATTATCACGCGGATTGTCGCGCGTTGGCTCAATGTCGAGTCCCAGTATCCGACGTGTATCTTCTGCCAGCCTTCCTGCGGCCCATTCTGCATCAAGTGACACCACATTGCTGCGCGCGCGCATTGATGAGTTGCTCTTCGAACGGGAACGCTCGCTAAGGCTGCTCCGCCAGCTCGCTGAGCAGCGAGATCTGGCTGAAACACGGCTACATGCCGTGCTTCACGGGGCCGCAGCCGAGAACCACAGTACTGGGCAACCGAGGCTACCTCACTCGCAGCGCACACCAACGGATCGAGTGCGCGGCGCGGTGACTGCAGTTGAAGCCGGTGTGACAGCAAACTCCGCGCTCGTAAGCGCCGAGGCGCGTAACGCCGATCCTTGGATTGATCCGCGCACCGCGTCGGACCAAAAACTTGAGCACCCGTTTGTGGAACCCCTTGGCAGTGTTGCAACGGTTTCGGCTTTGGGCGTAAATTCCGCAGTTATCCGCACGGCGGCCCAGTCGACACCCATCA
>Ga0302321_100003162_pt1 | contig 14112 bp, 8 predicted proteins | sample Fen_T0_1_FD_202505 | JGI IMG/M metagenome (GOLD analysis project Ga0302321, IMG submission 202505) | Peat permafrost microbial communities from Stordalen Mire near Abisko, Sweden - Fen_T0_1 | ecosystem: Environmental > Terrestrial > Soil > Wetlands > Permafrost | place: Sweden: Abisko...
TTTAACCCCGGCAGTCATACCCCGATACTGAATCCTGAAAGAATTCACTGACCAGGTATCATTTACAACAATGATAACAATCTTCCCATCAGGAGTTCTGAAAGCCACATTAGGCAATACGGAGGTATTTTCAATAACTGTTGCCCGTTTAATACCCGGGTGTTCTTCATCTTCAGTGAGACTAACACTCTTATCGCCACTAAATGTGGAAGCAATTCTTACTGAACCCGGTCGTACAAATTTTGATGCATGAGCAACAGTATAGTAAGCTATATTCCTCGAGATAATATCTCCCTCAATTGTTATAGCTCCCTGACACATTGAACAGCCGCCATTGTCTGTATGAGGATCATTCTTCGGATCGGCAGCAAGATTCCATAAAATGACGTTCTTACTCCAGTTACGCGTGGTACCTATTATCAGACGTTTCACCTGATCAGAAATGTTAATATTCTTATCACCGGGTCTTTCAACAACCATCTGCTCGGTGAAATAGATGTTTTTATCGGGACGGGCAAGGTGGATAATACTCATAGCGCCCATATCACCTCCATAATGATGAAAGCCACTGCCATCAGTATATTTTGATACATCAGGATCATTAAGCATAGCGAGGGGATAATCAATACGGTCGAGATTATGATCGAAAAGGATAATTTTGGTTTTGAGTCCTTCTTTTACCAATGCCGGACCCAGGTTACTTTTAATAAAGTCAGCCTCTTCTGACCAAAGCCATTGCATGCTTGGAGTATTTTTTGAATTTAGTGGCTCATTCTGGACTGAAATAGCATCAATGGTAACACCCTGCTTCTTATAAGCCTGAATATATTTCACCAGGTATCTGGCATAAACATCATAACACTCTTTTTTTAATGCCCCTCCGCGAATGTTATTGTTTGTTTTCATCCATGCAGGTGCGGACCAAGGCGATCCCAGGATCTTAATCGCAGGGTTAATGGCAAGAATTTCCTTCATAACAGGAATGACATCCTTCAGATCTTGAGCTAATGAGAAATTTTTAAGATCCGGATCAGTTTCGTTTTCTTTAAGATCATCGTAAGAAAATACAAAACTGTTCAGGTCAGAGGATCCGATACTTAATCGTATATAGCTGACTCCTATGTTTTTATCATTAATAGCAAAGATCTCCTGTAATACTGAAGAACGGGTTGACTGAGACATTTTCATCAGAAGCTCTGCACTTCCACCGGTAAGTGCATAGCCAAAGCCATCAATTTCCTGAAACTGATGCACCTCGTCAATAATTATTGTACTTCCTCCTCCACGACCCTGGCCACTTGTCCTGAAAAACACACTGTCAGTTTGTTTCTGAAACAGAGCTGAACGGTCAGAGTTTGTGACCCATGACTCTACAGATGTTGGTTTAGTGGATTGTGACGTCGCTGAAGTAACAGTTATTATCAGCAGGGCAGCAATTGCAAGCAATGATTTTCTATGCATGGGTATATTTTTATAATAGTTTTAATGTTGTTACAAACTTAGAAAATTTTCTGAGAATAAGCCTTACTCCTCACTCCTCACGCCTCACGTCTCACGCCTCACCCCTCACACCTCACGCCTCACGCCTTTTTAATCCATTACAACCTTCCTGTTGGAGACACTTACACTCCCTCCTTTTCCGTTGATAACACTCTTTACGATACTCTCCTTATTCCCGTTTAACCAGAAAATAATTTTATGATGGATTTTGCTTTCCAGAGCAGCCGGAGTTTCAATCGCGTTATCAACAATACAGGGAGCATTATAAAAGACATTATATATTCCTATTCCCCAGGCTTCGTGGCTCTTTACATTATCTGAGACTTTATAGGAAGCATATCCGAAAACCCCATCGTGTTTCCATGAGTCAACAGTAGGAGGATCATAAGGCAATTCACTCTGATAAAAATATACCCTTCCATCATTCCCGTTCCATAGAGTCTGATACTCCTGAAAATGTTCGTTGAATAAGCCATAAATTGTGACATTGTCCCCATTCACTATCAAGCCATTTGCACCTCTGTTTTTATCCCAGCCAACACCATTTCCATGATCTGCTCTCCAGAGCCAGATATGATCGACACAGGCATCTTTACTGTTTATTACCATACAGCTTGTTGCCGATCCTTCTGACGGTCCACCTACTCTGAAGAAAATATCATAAAGGAAAACCGGATCCTTTTCATGTGATTTGGCGGAACCTGGTTCACCAACCTGAAAAAGCACCTTGGAACTTATTTTACCGGCATCAATAAGCAGACCGCAAACTGACACTCCGTCGACATCCGAGATCTCTATCACCGCGTTCCCGTTTGAAGGCATGAGTGATGGCATCCCGAGTCCCATTATCAGAGTTCCTTTCCGGGTAACTTTAAGGCTTTTATCCAGAGTATACATCCCCGGAGTGAATAACAGGTTCTTTCCCTTTTTTAATGCGGAATTGATAGATTCAGAATTGTCAATATCAGCTTTAGCTATGTAGAATTCATTTTCCGTTAAAGTCTTTTCGTTTGAGCTATTATTTATCCAATCCGGACCGATTGAATTCTTTTTTAGTAATGGGATATTGACTTCAAATCCCTTATCGTTTAAAGTAAGATACGGTTTTTCACGTATAACCGGGGTCTCTTTAATTTTTGTAAAAGGCTTAACGGGCCATTCTTCTGCAGGAGGATTAATGACCCCGACAAACATCATATTCCAGTTTGAACCAACCCATTTTCCCATCTGAGTATTCCGCGTAAACCATTGCTGCTGTGGACCGGAAGATATAACACCGTCAATTTTGGAATCCGAAAGGAAACCACCGCTGGCATAACCTTTGTCATACAATTGCAGATTCCCCTTTATATGAACTCTTCTCATAGGTGCTGCCTGAGATACCCCCCATACAACTGTTGTGTCGGATGGTATAATTGTCAGGTTTTCCACAGAACGCCAGAAATTTGTAAGGACACTATTATTATGTAGGGTATTTGATCTTATTGCTCCTGTTATAACTACATCTTCCGGAGATTTACCCAGGCCAATGATCTCCATATAATAATTGACTTTCACATCAAGATTATACTTGCCTGGTTTAAAGAGTAAGGCGTAACGGTTTTTGCTGAATTCACTTCTGCGAACTGATTGCCTGTTGAAAATCGTATCGATCATAATCTGAATCTCATTCATATTCATTGAGGGATCAAAAATGAATACGTTTTTTCCAAGTGATGAATTATTGAACTTTCCAAAATCAGTTTGCTGAACTTCCTTCGGAGAATAGGTGCCCTGTGAGTAGCAGAACTGAAGTCCTTGTAACAAAATAAGAACAAGTAAAAATAAAATACCTTTGTTTTTCATATCAGTCTAATTATTTATTTCAAACTATTTAATTCTATATATTTCTAACTATTTCAACTTATTTCCAGTCCAAAACCAACACCCGGTCATTCCCGTTTTCTCTTTCCCCGGGTGGATCAAAAACTTTTATCCCTTCGTTTTTAAATGATCCGATCGGAGCAGATGTTCCATTACGCGGATTATACCATGATGCCTTAAACTCAGATCCCGTAATTTTTGAGAGGTTGATATTCAAAATGCTTCCGTTCCAGGTGTATATAAATGCATATTTCTTACCCATTGTTGCCGCAATATAATCATACTTTTCTTTCTGTTCACCGGCTATAAGATTCTGTGCCGGGATTCTTTCAAAATACGGTCTTGATAATATTAACTGTTTCAGGTATTTCATTTCTGAGGCTCCGGCAGCATTTAATGCTTGTTTCCAGGTATCTTTCACACCATAAGCGGAATCTGTGTCGCCCTCCTTATGAAACTGCATTATTGCGTTGTCGCCATAGGTAAACCCGCAAGCACCGGCAAAAACCGACCAGTAAGCATATCTTCTTACATCAGAGTCGGTCCAGTATGGCTGGGATGGATCGTGAAGCCCTTGAGGAATTCCTTCGTATGATGGTTCACCATCAAGCATTGGCTTTGTTGGAGTTTTGTTGTAGTCATCAACTGCATACTTCCAATTATCCTCCCCATAATGCAAACCTGTTGTATCCTGATTATACCTGCGATGACCGCTCTGGAACATGTTAAAGTCGAGCCATCTCTCATTATGGAACCAGGTTGATGACTGAGTTCTTCCAAATGGATGGTAGGTAATTAATTGGCTGTGACTAGTTTTCCTGATAGTAGAGCCAATTGTTTTCCATATTGCAATTGAGTCACTTCCCATAACATCCCCTCCGTTAACCCATATTACATTTGAATAGTCTTTGAATCTTTCAGACAACCATTCAGCATATATCCGGGCCTGATCTTTTGGTACATGACCACTTCTGACGTTTGATCCCCAAACCGGAACAAGGGCCATGTAAATACCTTTTTGACGGGCTAAGTTTATGATGTAATCCACATGATCCCAGTAGTCATATTGATAAGCATCATCAGGTGAATTTCCTGGCGTTGTTAGCGGTTTTGCAATATTATGATCAATTAGGGCTGAATCTCCATAGATGTTAACAGATTTCATTACGTTCTGTAATACCATTACCTGAACCACGTTAAAGCCTTTCTGACGCCTGTCTTCAAGATATTTTTCAGCGTCTTCGCGATTTAGCTTTGTAAAGAGCAACCACCCGGTGTCTCCCAACCAGAAGAATGGATCTCCGTTTTCGGTTTCCAGAAACCTTTTGTTTTCCGACACCCTTAGATTCGGAGTTGATTCATTAATTGTAAATGAATTGCAGGATATCAATAATATAGCTATTAAAATCAATCCAATTTTCAATGCCATTAGCGTTTATCTTTTGCCTGATTTTTTACCCCCCATCCCCCCCAAGGGGGGGCTATTGGGGCCTTTTTCAAAAACTTGTTCTTTACTTTTGTCTTTATACTTTTGTCTTTTGTCTTCAATCTTCCTTCTTCTTCTTCCAAAACTTTAAAATATTTTTAATTTTTTCAATAATACTCTTACCCAGGATAAATATGCTGAGATAGAAGGTTATTTCCCCGGCAATAATCAATATAGTTGTCAATAATGCGACTTTTTTCACAGGAAGTCCTAAAAACGGTACAATCGGTATCATACACCACAATATACAGGAACCTGCAAGTATAATATAACCCGATATTTTTATCCACTTATTCATAAGATTATTTCTTCATACAAATATGATCAGTTTTACATACAAAGTTGATAATATTCATTGTCTTTTAAAAACAGTTTTTATTGCATCCAGATAACGATAACCATATTCTCTTTCCGGTTCAAGAAAACTCCCTTCAGTCCATTCATTCCAGCTGTTTATTGTTATTACTTTCTGTTTTTTGATATTATTGTCAGCCCATTTTTTTGAAACCAGAAGAGCTTTCTGAAAATTTTCCGGGGTGTTATTTTTCAGCACTGACATACACGGATATCCAAAATTTCCAAACTTCATTGTCTGGATGCACCTGGGTGTTGCATCCCAGCCAACAGTAACATTTGGATAGTATGGCTGTTTGATACTTCCGGCAAACTGATCACAGTATTTAAAATATTTATCCTGAACCTCAGAATATTCTGTCTCCGGGAATTGATCTAAAGCAACATGGTGGATCCAAACGTAAGAAGTAGTGCTGTTAAATGACAGGTAGTTAAGAACATCTGAGGGATTTTTAAGTTCTGTTTCCCCCGGAAGGATCTTTACACCCCATACAATTGCATTCAGATGGAGGTCTTTGAAGCCGGCTTTTTTAGTCTTTTCTCGGAACTTATCGAGAGCAATCTTTGCTTTTTCTTTTCCACCCATACTTTCAATAAATCTGTAAAGTTCATATATTGAAAAATACGGGCAACTGTCAATTTTCCAGTAAGTTGGTTTGCTGAAGTACTCTGAAATGATATAATCTGTCATTTTATCAAATGTTTCAGGGGTCACAGCGCCAGGATAAAAGAGGGGAGGCGTTTTTATGTCCGGATTGCGGGGAAAGAGGTCTACCCAGTCGTGATTGGCCCACATGAGTGCAAATTTCACTTTATTGTTGTTTTTTACTTTCATGAATCCCTGTTCAAGACCTTTCTCCAGAAACGGACCATCATTGTAATAATACCAGTCATAGATAAATACATCAATGCCATATTGTGATGCTGAATTGATTTTCATTGCCATCACATCAGGATCAGACTCATTTGTATATCCCCATAAAGGGATTTTTGGTTGTTTCTGATCTTCAAATCTTGGCCTGGCATTCTTTACCAGTTCCCATTCTGACCATCCTTTTCCATAGCGTAACTCATTGCGGGTATCGTTATTATGATAGTTTGGGAAATAGTATACAGCAATATCATACCCTGGTGAATTATCGATGAATTTCAGACTGTTTTTCTGTGAGCTGTTAAATTGAAAGGTGAAGAACAAAATGAGGAAAAGAGAAAGATTTTTTTTAAAATTCTTCATACTAAAGTTCTAATGGATTATATTTTATTTGCTATTGAAACCTTATCCAACTCTTTCGACAATTCAATTGCCTCATCAATAATCTCTTTCGGGTAGTCATTTATCTCAAGAATTTTTATTGCATTCCTGTTTTTCAGTTTACCTTCTTTCAGTTTAAAGTCAAAATCAACTGTTTTGTTATTAACCTGTTCACTGAAGTGATATAGTTCATAAGAATTATGAAGCATTCCGGTAAGTTCGATATCATGGGTGGATACAAAAACGAGGTTCTGATAATTATCAAGATATGACAAAACTGCTTTTCCGGCCGAAATTCTTTCAATTGTATTTGTTCCTTTGAAGATTTCATCGAGCAGAAAAAGATTGGATACATTTTTTTGACTGTCTATTATCATTTCTTTTATTGTCAGCACTTCTTCGAAATAATAGCTTTTATCATTCATTAAGTCGTCACTTAACCTTATTGCTGAATGTATTTGAAACCGTGAAAGAGAAAATTGTTTTGCGAAGCATGTGTTAATTGTCAATCCTGTAATAGCATTTATTGCAATTGTCCTGATAAAGGAAGTCTTTCCTGACATATTAGACCCTGTTATCAGGATTGATTTTCCATTCACCATTAAAGAGTTTGGAATACAAGAGATTATCATTGGATGATATATATCGGTTGCTTCCAAAACTTTCCCCTGACTTTTAATTTCAGGTAAGCAATAGATCTCAAGCCCTTGTCTTAATGATGCTATTGATATTAATGAATCAATATATCCAACGAAAGAAAATACGTTTTCAATTTCTTTTCTTCTTGTATCGAGTACTTTTAGAGCCCCGAATAATAATAAAGGTTCAATAAGAAAAAGCGACTTAATCAGTTCCACTGAAGCCCAGAAAGCAATTAGCATGTCACTTTCAAATTTTGCCTCAAGCTTGAAAAATTGCAAACGGTTCCTTACCTTATCGATTGTTTTTATTGACTTAGTTATATCCTTGTCAGCTGTTTTGAATATATCAAATTTTATAAGCTCTTTGGCTACTTCATTTAACTTCAGAAGCTGAGGAACTGAGCCTATGTATTCGTTAAGATTCTTTTTATTCCAGTAATGTATTCCTATATTTAATATAATCACGGGAAGCAAAATAAAAATAGCCTGGGGGAGGAATGGCAGCATTATGACAGACAGAATAGATGTGAACGATAAAAGCCTGATAATGAAGAACCATTTTGGTTCTTTTAAATGTTCATCCTGGAATAGTGAAGTAATGAAATAGACATTGTCACTTGCAAGTTTGTCGAGAAGAGAATAAAGTTTTAACCTTAAAACTGAATCGCTACTAATTCTGTCGATCAGTTTTTCCTGTTCAATAAGTTTGTCTCCATTTGAAGGAATAGTTCTGAGGGTGTTATAAAGATATTGCTGACCTGCTTTTGAGACTGTACGATCAGCAAACATGAATAATTCCTGGAAATCAAGGTCATTACAGGTTTTATCAGATAAAGACTGGAATACCCCGGTACTGTCTTTTTTTCTGAAATATTTTTCAATCAGTTCAAAATTGAAAGAATCAGTTTTCCCTTTGCCAAATGATTCTGCGAATAGCTCCTTTTTTTTCTTCCTGCTGTTTTGAAACATTATTTTAAAAATATTGAGTATCGGCTTTTAATAATAAAAATCTTTTAAACATTTGAATGTCTGTTATTTATCATATGAACTCACCCCAACCCCTCTCTGCTTCGCAAAGAGGGGCTAAAAGGCTTCTCGCCCCCTTCTTTTGCCTGCAAGAGAAGTGGGACGGGGGGATGAGTAAATGCATAATAGAAGAACAGTAAATTTTTTTATTATTCATTCCGGATAGTCATATTAAAAATTATTAATATCATCTATTCCTTTGTGTTCCTTTGTGAATGTTAAAATATATCAAACTTTTTCTTTCGGTCTTCGGCTAATTTGTAGAACATTACTGTTACTAAATCATTAGCCCCTGTCATAAGATATATTCCTGTTCCTTTTTCTCTTGCATACTCATTTTCAACAGCGCCTACGAGCTTAACTTCCTTAAACATGTCAGTTACCCTTTTATCAGGAAGGTCGCCTATAATTAAAATATTTTGTATTTTTTTCATTTTTGGCAGCCAGTAGATATAATCTGTTGCAAAAGAGTATGCTTCTGGCATTTTCCCCCTGTTATAATAGTTTAGAGCTCCTGTTTGTCCATAGTTGTCGCAAAAAATCATTGTACTTTCTAATTCATCAACAGGGATCATCTTATAGGCCTTCAGTGAAATATCAGCCATTTCACGCCATCCAACCATGTCGGCAAAATCCTGAGGTAAGGAGTGATTTTTTCCATCTTCCCATCTGAGCAGTCCCATTTTTTCGAAAGACTGACTGTTTTGTCTGATTTCAGCAGGTGACAGAAGAGGAAGGACCAGCTTTGCAAAACCTATAGATAGACTAAGGTTAAAGCAGATCAAAAGAGTAACAATTGCCGGCTTCCATTTCCCATTTAAAAGACTTTCAAAATAAACGCTTCCAAAAGCGAATAATACAGGGAACAGACCTATTGCATAATAATCTTTTGCCTTCAGAATTGTAAAGAGAGCCATTACCAGGACAAAAGTCAATCCAACAAATCTGAACTGTTTTAAAGGCTTGAAAAATATAAAAGCTATAAATGCTCCTATAGTAAGAGGTAAGGAACCAAAAAAGTATAAAACCTGACTTTTCATAAAACCTGAAGCCGAGTTATTGTCAAGTTGTGTTGCCTTAAGTACCTTCATATGTTCCAGTACAGGAAAATGATTGACAATCTGCCAGATAATGTTTGGAAGGAATAGAATAGCTGCTAACAAAGCAGCTTTCCAAAATGAAATATTTGAAAATATCTTTCTTTGTTTTGTCAATAACAGACCTGCAAGCAGACCAATTATCAAAAATGCAAGATTATACTTGTTGTAAAATCCAAGTGCGATAATGATTGACAAATAAAATAACCACCTGGACTTTTCTGATTGCACAAATTTTATTAATAGATAGAAGATAATAGTCCAGGCCAGAATATCGAATGAGTTTGGTTGAAACAGAATATTAATACGTACCAATAAAGAGAATAGGACAGCAGCTGAAGCAAGAATTTTGGCATATAAACTTCCTCCCAATGTTTCAACTATAAACCAAACAAAAATAATTGTAAATGCTCCAAATAAGGCGGGAAAGAACCGGACCCAGAAGATGTCACCGCCAAGCAGTAATATGATTTTTGAAATAAGTGATGTAAAAGGTGGAACTGAAATAAATCCAAAAGCCAGATGATTAGCCTGATCGAGATGTAAAAACTCATCCCTGTGAAGCTCATAAACAGGATTAACCACAGTGTATTGAAGTATAAATTTGATCGCAATAATCACAATCAGGACCCAGTATGTACCAATAAATCTTAACAGGTTTGATTTCATATGCTCATTGTTTCAAAGGTTACCAAATGTAAAGAGGATTATCTGATTTTCAAAACCTTTCCCCACCCTGATCCGTTATACAATTAAACCGTTCCGCATTGGATCTAAAAACCGTTGAGTCGTTTTTGGTATGAGTTTTGATATTATCTTTATACAAACGTTGAATTAAAAATATCTTTTATGAAAAAATTTATGATAACAATGCTTCTGCTCGCGTTGTTCGGTACCGGTACCACTCTTTTAGCGCAGAATCAAAATACTGAAAGATTAGGATTACCAGGTGATAATCTTAATCTCTATGCGGTAATGAAATTGTTTCAGGAATCAGAAACACTCGAAGGTTTTGAGAGAAGCCTTAATGATCCAAACTCCAAAATCAATAATCTGGACCTTAACGGCGATAACAGAGTTGATTATATCAGAGTAATTGACAATGTTGATGGTGATACTCATACCATTGTACTTCAGGTAGCCATAAACAACAGGGAAAATCAGGATGTTGCTGTATTTACTGTTCAGAAAAACCGGGATGGAAAGGTTTTTATCCAGCTAATTGGTGATCAGGACTTATATGGCAGGGATTATATAATTGAACCTATATATAATGACGGGGATTCAGGTCAGACTGCAAATCCCGGATATACCGGCAATAACAATAATTACGATAATCAGAATATTACGTATATCCGGACTTCTCCTTTTGAAACTGCAGGATGGCCTGTAGTAAGGTTTATTTTCATGCCAAATTATGTTACCTGGCATTCTTCATGGTATTATGGATATTATCCTTCTTACTGGAGTCCATGGCATCCATACTACTGGGATTATTATTCCGGTTATCACTACAACTGGAACAATGACTATTACGGACATTTCCACCGTGCACAATATAACCGCTACGATCATTGGAACGATAACTATTATGTCGGACACCGGGCTTACTCTCCGGTTGTAAGATCAAGGATAGATCAGGGGAATTACAGATCGACTTATTCGAAGCCAAGTCAGCGTCAGAAGGGTGAAGCAGCTTTTATCAAGACGCATCCCAATCAGGTAACAAGACGCTCTGATCCTGCAAATGGAAAAGTTAATGTTCAGAGACCGGGGCCACAGCCATCACCTGACAGGAGACCGACCGGTATAAGTAATCAGAACAGAAGGTCGACTGATAATGTTAATAAAACCAATACAGCACGACCTGCTACAAATCCTCAACCAGGGCGAGACGCAGGTACACCGAGACAGTCGACTCCTCCAAGGGTAACTAATAAGTCAGACGAGAGACCTACAAACAATCAGAATGTGAGTACCCCCCGTCGTGACCCTCCAACTGTAACTAACAGAACAGAGTCTAAGCCTCCAACTCAGCAAAAAGTATCTGCACCTAAACCGACCAGAGAATCTTCTTCTTCCGGAAGACAGAGTACTCAGAGTCGAAGAAGTACAGAAAAAGCTAAGAAAGAAGCTACTGTAAAACAGAGTGAGAAAGAGAAAAAGACAGAAACCACACCACCTACCCAAAGAAGGTAATTTTTTTCTCCCGGAAGGGTTTTTGTGAGCCGGTCCTGAAAATAATTTAAACGCAGAGGGACGCAAAGTATACGCAGAGAATCGCAGAGAACCGCAGAGGTAGTGGTTCTCTGCTTTTATTATATGTTGTTATGTCGTGAGGTTGTTATGTCGTTGTGCCGTTGTAGCGTTGAGCCGTTGTGCCTTTATCCACTGAACAAATTCAACCGAAAACCGTTGTTCTAATTAAACAGAATAATAACAGGTTTTACTGGAATGGCGCAAGAAAATGAAGTATTTTTAAGTCGGAATAATCTCCATAAATCATCATCCCCTTATCTTCTTCAGCATGCTGCCAACCCAATTTGGTGGCAGGAATGGAGTGACGACATCATAAAAGCTGCAGCAAATAGTAAAAAACTTTTATTCGTTTCTGTAGGTTATTCGACCTGTCACTGGTGTCACGTTATGGCTGCTGAAGCCTTTTCTGATGATAAGACTGCCCGTTATCTTAATGAACATTTTCTCTGTATTAAAATTGATAGAGAACAGCGACCCGATATTGATCAGTTCCTGATGGATTTTATAAATGTTCAGAACGGACATGGAGGTTGGCCGCTCAATGTATTCATGACACCTGAACTAAAGCCTGTTTTTGCCCTCACTTATGCACCTGAAGTCTCAAGGAATTCAATGCGTTCTTTTTTATCTCTTGCTGAAAAAGTACTGGAGTTTTTTGAAGCGAACAAAGATAAAATTCCTCCATTTGAGTCCAGTGAAAATCAACCTGATCAGGCATCTGAAGACTCTTTGGCAGAAACACTTTCGGCATATTTCGATACTGGTAACGGAGGCTTTGGAAAAGGACAAAAATTTCCACCTCATTCCTCTTTACTTTATCTTCTTTACCAGCCTGGTATTGAGGACAGTCCCTCAATAAAGTCTATATGTATCAAAACATTGGATGCCATACGAATGAGAGGTCTTAATGATCATTTGCAGGGCGGTATTTTCAGATATTGTGTTGATAATGAGTGGACGATTCCCCATTTTGAAAAAATGCTATATGATCAGGCCCTGGCTCTCTGGTACTACTCTCTGGCTTACAAGGTGATAGGTAAAGAGGAATATAAATCAATGGCAGAGAAAATATTAAAATGTCTTGATGAATGTTTTAAGAAAGATGGCTTGTATATTGCAGGACATGATGCAGATACAGATCATGAAGAGGGGATGACTTATTTATGGAGTTACGATCAGCTTGAAAAGGAACTTCATCCTGAAGAATTTTCGAAACTTTCATTAACCTATTATTTAAATACTTCAGGCAACTTCGAAGGACAAAATCACTTATTGCGAAAGAATGACACTCCATTGAATGATATTGAAGAAAAACTCCTTCAAATTCGGATTAGGAGAAAGCAGCCTTCACAGGACACCAAAATTCTTAGCGGGATAAATGCCCTGGTAGCAATTGCTATGATAATGGCTGGCAGGTATTTTGAGAAACCTGAACTCGAAGAAAAAGCCGGAGAAATAGTTAACAATATTATAGATAGATTTTATTTCGGGAAGTCTCTTGGACATTCATATTTCGAGGGTGTATTGCAGAAGCAGAGCTTCTTGTTTGATTCTGCTGCTTTATTGACAGCCATAAGTCTGCTATGTGAAAACGATAACTCATGGAGCGATTTAATGACCGAAATGACTCATTGTGTGGAAAAATTTAAGGAGGATGGAAAATGGATTGAATCATATCCTGAAGATTTTCAGAAAGTATATGCCTCATGGTTAGATCATCCTGTTCCTTCAAGTGTGAGTATGGCAGAAATGGGACTCACCAGAGTCGCTTTACTGAGTGATAAGGAAACAGAGGTAAAGAAATTCAGAGAAGCCTTTCAGTCTGATTTTTATAATATCACAGCTATGATGTCAAATGGGCTTTTTCATATATATACCTCTGAAAAATTTATCCCATGGAAGCACCTTCCAGCCAATTCTATTCAGCGCAGGGGTAAGCACGAACAGGATTGTTACAAGGGAACCTGTCGTCCTCTTGATTTGAACATATAGTGTATTTCAATGTTTGATATTTAGGTATTTTTGCACAAACTGAAAAAAAATCGGGTTTTGGACATGGGGAAGACAGCATTAATTACAGGATCATCAAGTGGAATAGGAAGAGAGCTGGCAAAAATACACGCAAATAACGGAGGTAACCTCGTTTTGATAGCTCTTGATAAGAACGGGCTGGATGCTTTGAAAAAAGATATTGAAGAGAAGCATAAGGTAAATGTTTATGTAATTGAAAAAGATCTGACAGTAACCGGAGCCGTTAATGAGGTTTATGATGAACTGAAGCAACATAAGATTTCAGTTGATTACCTGATCAATAATGCAGGGTTTGGTGATTTTGGTCATTTTGCAGATTGCGACTGGGCAAAGCAGGAGAAAATGATCAATCTGAATATTACTGTTGTTGCTCATTTAACAAGACTGTTCTTACCTGATATGATAGAGCAGGGAGGCGGAAAAATTATGAATGTGGCATCAACCGCATCATTTCAGCCTGGTCCAACAATGTCGGTATATTTTGCTACGAAAGCATTCGTTCTGAGTTTTTCCGAAGCTATTGGTAACGAGGTGAAAGATAAAGGAATAACAGTCACAGCTCTTTGTCCCGGCTCTACTGAAACAGGATTTCATGCTGTGGTT
>Ga0302321_100003163_pt1 | contig 14108 bp, 9 predicted proteins | sample Fen_T0_1_FD_202505 | JGI IMG/M metagenome (GOLD analysis project Ga0302321, IMG submission 202505) | Peat permafrost microbial communities from Stordalen Mire near Abisko, Sweden - Fen_T0_1 | ecosystem: Environmental > Terrestrial > Soil > Wetlands > Permafrost | place: Sweden: Abisko...
TGCGCGAGCAGCTGGACGAGTCGGCGTTGATGAGATCCCAGACGTCGTGCGAAACGGCCGGCGTGAGTTCGTGGCGCAGTCCAGTGGTTGTGGCTTCGGCCCAGGCGGCGACGCGCAACAGCTCGTCGTTTTCGGGCGTGGTGAATAGTTCGTGTTTGTCGCGCAGGGCGTTGGCAAGGCGCGTCGTGCAAAGGTAGTTGGTTTTTCCCACCAGGACGGCACTCTTAAATTTCGTGTACTTTTCCATCTCCGGCGCGGCGGCAAACACCCGGCGGCAAAGCGGCAGGTCTTTCGTCTCAAGCTGTTCCTGCAAGGCGATGGTGTTGGTTGACACGATCAGCTGTCGACTTTGGTCGATCGCGTGAATGATCCCGGGCAGCAGATAGGCGAGCGATTTGCCGACGCCGGTGCCGGCCTCGAAGAGCAACGGTTCATCGGCTTTCATCGCTGCGGCCACGGCGCGCGCCATCTGTTCCTGTTGCGGACGGTGCTCAAGTTGGAGCCCTGCTTGCAGCCAACCGCCTTCGGCGAAAATCCGCGCGGCCAACTCGGGCGCGTGCGACGGCGGCGGGGGAGGTGTGCCAGGATTTTCGTTAAGGCCGATCATGGTTGAGACTGAGTCCGATAAACATCGGGCTGCATCGTTTTTGCGCAATTGATATTTGCGCACGACGCTTGGGCCTCCATTTTTCCGGCATGTCATCGAAGCCTGAATCAAACGACAACTGGGCCGAAACGCTCGCGCGCTTTCTCAGCGAACATCCCGGCGTGGAAGCGGTGCGCATCGACGCCACTTCGCGCAAGGTCTCAGTTGCCACACTAGGCGAGGTCAACGTCGAGCAGCTTCAGGCACAGCTCGCGGCCACCCTCACGGCGGTCGAAAATCGACTTGGCCAGGCGACCAAGATTCCCGCGGGCTTCACGCTGCGTCGCGAAGGCGATCTGACCGAGATGGCCGGTCTCAGCTGCGCCACGGCGCCGACTTTTTGGCGGTGGCGAGAGTTTGCGTGGCCTGCTTTGGTCTCGGAGACGCACGAGGTGGAAGCGCCCGAGTGGAAGGAGCTGACGATTTTTGCCTCCGTCTGCGGCGTTTTCGGCCTCGCAGGATATATTTTTGAAAAAGTGGGCGTCGGTCCGAACTGGCTCGCCCACGTGTTGTACGGCGTGGCGCTGATCGCGGGTGGCTGGGACGCGACCAAGGATACCTGGGAAAACATGAAAGAGCGGAAGCTCGATATTCATTTTCTTATGCTGGCGGTGGCGGTTGGTGCGGTTTGCATCGGCGCCTGGGGCGAAGCGGTTTTGCTGCTGTTTCTCTTTTCGTCGTCGGGCGCGATGGAGGATTATGCAATGGACCGCACGCAGCGCGAAGTCGGCTCGTTGCTCAAGACCGCGCCGAAACAGGCGACGCTCGCGATGCCCGATGGCAGTGAGCGGCTGGTTAAGATCGAGGAAATCGGCATCGGCGACCGCGTTCGCGTGAAACCCGGCGAGGCCTTTGCAGCGGACGGCGTAGTCGTGAAGGGCAAGAGTTCCGCCGACGAATCTGCCATCACCGGCGAAGCGGCTCCCGTCGAGAAACAAATCGGCGATCAGGTTTTTAGTGGCACCATCAATCTCTGGGGCGTGGTCGACTTCGAAGTCGCGCGTCTTCCCTCCGAGAGCACGCTGCAAAAAATCATCCGCTTGATCCAGACGGCGCAGAAACTTCGCGCACCGAGCGAACGCTTCACCGACAAATTTGGCGGTGGCTACACGCTCGGCGTGCTCGGCGTGTGCGCGGTGATGTTCCTTGTCTGGTGGTTGGGCTTTCATTTGTCGCCCTTCGAGAATGTCGGTGGCCAGCGCTCAGCATTTTATCGCGCGATGACGCTGCTCGTTGTCATGAGCCCGTGTGCGCTGGTGCTCTCGATTCCGTCGGCGATTCTGGCGGCGATCGCCTGGGGCGCGAAGCATGGCGTGCTTTTCCGTGGCGGCGCGGCGATTGAAAAACTCGCCGAAATCAAAGTCGTGGCGCTCGATAAAACCGGCACACTCACGACGGGCGAACTCGACGTCGTCGGTCACGAAAGTTATCCGCCGGGCCGCGAGCAGCAGGTTCTTGAGCTGGCGTACGCGCTTGAGGCGAATTCGCAGCATCCGCTGGCCCGTGCCATCGTGCGCCACGCCAAGGCCAACGGTGTCAAGGAACTGGATACAGACGATTTTCAGTCGCTCACTGGCCAGGGTGTGCGTGGCACGGTTGGCGGTGCGCAATGTCTTTTGGGGCGCCGCGAGCTTCTGGAAAGCGGTCCACTTTCCGAATGGGCAAAATCGCTTCCGCCTGCGCCGCCCGAAGTGAGCGAGGTCTGGGTGCTCGGCAAAGACGTGGTCGGGCGCATCCTCCTGCGCGACCAGATTCGCGCCGAGTCACGCGAAGTGTTGGCCAAGTTGAAAGCTGCCGGCATTCGCACAGTCATGCTAACCGGCGACCGCCGCCACGCGGCGGAAAGCGTGGCCAAGGAACTCGGTCTCGACGAAGTGCGTGCCGGGCTCACGCCCGAGGGCAAGGTTGAGGCGATCCAATCTTTCCGCGCGGGCGGCAAGAAAGTCGCGATGGTCGGCGACGGCGTGAACGATGCCCCGTGTTTGGCGGCGGCGGATGTTTCGGTGGCGATGGGCGCACGCGGCAGTGATGCGGCGTTGGAGCAGGCCGAGGTTATTTTGATGCATGACCGCATCGAAAATTTTCTCGCGGCTTTGCGTCTGAGCCTGCGCGCCCGAGCGATCATCCGGCAAAATCTCGCGATCTCGCTTGGCGTGGTCGTGCTGATGGCCATTGCCTCGATCTGCGGCATCGTGCCGCTGGCGGTTGGTGTGGCCGCTCACGAAGGCAGCACCGTCGTGGTCTGTCTCAACTCGCTCCGACTGCTCTTCGGCAAAAACCGGTGAAGCGCTGATCTGGCATTTTCCAGCTCGTGAATGATTGAATCGCTGACTGGATTTCTCCCTTTGGCTATTTTGGGGTGTTCAATGGGCTCAGCCCATGCGGAATGCATCTGCTTGCGGGATGCTTCGCGTAGATCGGTATGAACTGAACAATACTTGCCAGCGAAAGTATCCAAAGCGTCAGTTTTAGGCTCGGCTGGTCGGCAGGAATCAAAAATAGGCCGAAAACCTCAGTCGATTCGCTCAACGCCAAACCAATAATCACAAGTACGAGAACTTTTCCCGGCGTATTCGCCCGCGGAAGGAGCAACCACCTCATTCCTGACGCGATCAGGATCGCCGCCACGGCGACGATAGCGACCGGATTCAGAATCTTGGAGGGCGCATCGGGTCCAGACGGGATTCCGCCTCCCAGAACAAACTGAATAGTCACCACTCCTATCAGAATGGAAAACCAAATCACCCAGATCACGAGCAGTTGCGGTCGGTTGTGTTGGATCATTAGTTCGGTTTGTTGACAGCTCAAAGAGCATTGTTGCCAAACTGGGCGTTCTTGGTCGGCGGAGATTTTTCACCAAACCAAGAACCCTCGAGCGAAGGAGTAACCGATGATGCAACTCAATTAATCCTAACCATGCGCTTGCGCTCGTTGTCAGTCAGTTCTGATGCAAGGACCACGATGAAGCCGTTTCGATTCTTTATCAGGGAAGCCTGGTCGGCAGAAAGCTTCTGCTCAATTTTGTCGGGCGCTAAATTCCACATCGCGCCGGTCGCGGGATCTACCGCAACCATTCCGATGGCACCTCCAATGATTATATTAGCAAAATACCATCCAGAAAGAGTCGGACGCAGTGTTATTTCCGCCGTTTTATATCCAAGCAGCTCAAGCTTCAAAAGATAGCTCTGCCCTTTGAAATACCCTCTCCTGGGATTCAAGGAAACCGTGCAGGGCGTCGTTTGTACATTCACAACGTCGCCTGCTAGTTTGCTGATGGAGGCTTTGGCTCCGGTCGGCTCTGTATTAATTGTAATCTCTCTGTTCCCGCTGTGGAATATCGACGCGCAGCCTCCCAAAGTAAGGCCTGCGCAAAGCAGGGCGATTCCGATCACACAATTTACTGGATTTGTTTTACGCATAAGAAATTCGGGCCGTGCAGTAGTATTCACGCTCACTCCTATTAGTAAGAAAATTAACCGCCACTCGCGAGCCTGGCTCGGGTGTGTATTGAACGGGACGGTTTTCTTGTTCGGAGTCTGAATCTGCCGCGCGGGGTTGAAGAGATGGACTTATGGAGGCGATCAGAATGGTTCGGGGATTTCAATTCCGAAAGGATTCCCCTTTTTCGAGACTCCGTGGAGAAAGGGGTATTGATTTGTCATTGGCTCGCGCCGAGCGGCGAAGGACAAAAGAAAACAAATAAATTGTCGTCGGTCGCTGAAGCAAATTGAGGACAGGGCGGGGGGCCGCAATGCCAGGTGGTGTGGTTAGGGTTTTAAGCAACGCCCACCGTTCACGGAGGAAATCCTGCGCCCTATGAAGGCCGCCGATCAAACTTCAGCCACAGCCAACTGCAGTTCGGACCTAATCCATCTGCAGTCATGCTTCTTACGCTATGGACTATGAGGCTGTAGTCTCGTGCCGGAACAAGCTCGAGCAAATGTTGGGCACGGCAGGTATCGCGCGAATTATTCTGTCACGGACGTCTTTCGCCCGCGCTGTCCCAGGCGGTGAAGAGCACAAAGGCTATGAGAACTATGATGATCGGAATCATGACGAGAAAGTTGTACCTAAATTTGGTTTTTGAATTCTGTGATAGCCGACTTTAATCGGCGGGGCCGGAGGCACTCGCGAGGGGAGCGAGTGCTTCCGCGCGGAGTTCGTTTTCGTTGGTAAAGGTAGACCGGGGTTTGCGATACGAAGCCATCAACGCTGCGAAAGCAAAAAGTTCGCACAACGCAGCGGTCCAGCTGAGGCCGACGACGGAGTGGCGAGCGACGATGACCGAACCAAGCATAGAACCCAATGAGACGCCGAGGTAGGCGGCGGAGGCGTTGAGCGACAAAACGATCGGTGCGTACCGCGGCGCTATCGCGGTCAGGCGGATCTGTTGCGCGGAAGGAATAGAGAATCCGACGACGCCCCAGAGACCGATGGCTGAGACGATGACGTACCGGGCTGTGGCAGGCGGCAACGTGGACGCGGCCAGCGATATCGTCATGAACAATGCGGCCAAGCAGAGCAGCGCCGTAGTCAAGATCCGCCGCGGTCCGAGTCGGTCCACTAACGAACCAGATGCCAGGTTACCAACGGTTGCGCCGATGCCGAAGAAGAAGAGGACGAGCGCCACGGCATTGCCAGCCAGCCCGGAGGTCTGCTGAAGAAACGGTGCGATGTACGTGTAGATGGAGAACACGCCGGTCATGAAGATGACGGTGACCGCAAGCGCGCCGAGAATGGCGGGGTGGCGAGCGATTTTGAGCCGCTGGGTCAACGTAGCAGTTCCAGAACTGGTCAGAGGAACCAAATTGATCACGAGGCCGATCATGGTGGCAAAGGATACGGCGGCGGTTCCGACAAAGATCGAACGCCAGCCGAAGCGGTTGCCCACCAGCACGCCGATGGGAACGCCGACGAGCATGGCCACCGTCAGGCCGCTATAGATGATCGAGAGTGCCCGACCGCGGCGTTTTACCGGGGAGACTGCCACGGCATAGGCGCTGGCGGCGGGCATAAAGGCACCTGCTGACAACGCCAGGCCAACCCGGGCCACGAATAATGTGGCATAGGTGTGAGCGGATGCAGCCAGCAGGTTAAATAGACCGAATATGACAATAGAACTAATCAGTAGGCGTTTGCGTTCCCAGCCGCCCGTGGCGACCGCGAGCAGGGGCGAACCAATGGCAAACGCCAGAGAAAAGGCGGTGATCAATTGTCCGGCGACAGCCACAGAGACGCCGACATCTGCCGCCACTTCAGGCAAAAGACCAGCGATCGCGTAGCCCTCGGTGCCGATGGCGAAGGCGCCCAGTGCGAGAAGAACGAGTGATTTCATGGTGGACGGGAACGAACGACGAGGCGGGGCGGGCCTCACGTGGGTGCTCGAAATTTCACGTGATAGCTGGGGAGAGTTCGACGGTTGGATAGTCGGTGTAGCCGTGTGCACCACCGACGTAGAAGGTGGTTTGGTCGGGCGTGTTGAGAGGTATGCCGGTAGCGATGCGTTGTGGTAGATCGGGATTGGCGATGAACAATACACCAAAGCCAACGGCGTCGGCTTCGCCTTTCGCGAGTAGCGCGGTGGCATCTGCGGGAGTGAGCCCGTGGTTGGCGATGAACGGTCCGCCAAAGGCCTTCTTCAACTCAGGCCCGATGCGTCCAGGGCCAAGTTTTTCGCGAGCGAAGAGGAAGGCGAGCTTGCGCCGTCCGGCTTCACGGGCGATGTATCCAAATGTCCGTGACGGATCGGAGTCGCCCATCGTGTGCGAGTCACCGCGTGGCGCGAGGTGCAGGCCGACTCGGCCAGGTCCCCAGACGGAGATGGCAGCGTCAACGTTTTCGAGCATGAGGCGTGCGCGGTTTTCGATCGAGCCACCGTAGTCGTCGGTGCGATGGTTGGTGCGATCCTGCAAAAACTGGTCGAGCAGGTAGCCGTTGGCGCCGTGGAGTTCGACGCCATCGAAACCGGCTTCCAACGCGTTGGCGGCGCCGCGCCGATAAGCCTCGACGATGCCGGGAATTTCATCGCGGTTCAGCGCCCGGGGCGTGACGAAAGGCCGTTGTGGGCGCAAAAGGCTGACGTGGCCTTCCGCGGCGATTGCGCTCGGAGCGACGGGCTGTTTGCCATCGAGGAAGAACGGATCAGAAATCCGACCGACATGCCAGAGCTGGAGAAAGATGCGTCCGCCAGCGTCATGCACGGCACGGGTGACAAGTTTCCATCCGTCGACTTGTTCGGTCGACCAGATGCCTGGCGTGTCGGCATAACCAACGCCCATCGGGTCGATCGCAGTGGCTTCGGAAATGATGAGTCCAGCCGAGGCGCGCTGGACGTAGTACTCGGCCATGAGAGCATTGGGAATGCGCGCGACGCCAGCGCGACTGCGGGTGAGCGGCGCCATGATCACGCGATTCGGCAGCACGAGATCACCGACCCGCAAGGGATCGAACAGGGAGGGAGCGTTTGATTTCATAATCTTATCGAATGGTCGTTGAAGAAAATTTGCGGAGGTGTTTTCACGGCTGGGCATTGAGCGAAGGGTGTGATGATCTTCTTCGGTAGGTCTTAGTTGGATACGGAGGCGACGGTGAGTGTGGTCGGGCGCGACCAGCCGCCGCCGAGGGACTTGATCAAGGCGACTTGAGTATTGAGGCGCTGGGCGGCGAGTTGAGTGTTCGCGCGCTGGACGGTGAGCGCGGTGCGTTGCGCATCGATCACTTCAAGATAGGAGACGTAACCAGAATCGTAGCGGATTTGAGCCAACGTGGTGGCGCGTTGGGCTGAAGCGAGGGCGTGTTCCTGCGCGGTAGATTGTTCGCCGAGGAACCGTGAAGCGGTCAGCGCGTCCTGCACCTCACGAAAAGCGATGAGCACACGCTGACGGAATACGGCCACGGCTTCATCGTAGGCGGCGCGACTGCGGGCGAGATTCGCGCGATTGCGGCCACCCTGGAAGATCGGCAGGTACAAACTCGGCCCAATGGACCAGATGCGTGAATCGGTGGTGAACAGGCGGTCGATGTCGCTACTCGCATACCCAGCAGCGCTAGTCAGCGAGATCGCGGGGAAGAAGGCGGCTTTGGCAACTCCGATGCGCGCGTTGGCTGCAGCAAGCGAACGTTCGGCGGCGGCAATGTCCGGTCGGCGTTCGAGCAATTCGGACGGAATTCCGGCCGGGACAGCAGGCAATGCCGCAGTGGCAGAGGCGGTTTTGAAGGCAAATGCGCTCGCTGGTTCACCCAAGAGCACAGCCAAAGAATCTTGCAGAGCGGAACGGCGGCTTGCGAGTGAGGCCGCTTCGGTTTCGGTCGTGGCGAGTTCGGTTTCGGCGCGGGCGAGATCGAGTTCGGCGGCGGTGCCGCTCTTCAAACGCGCGGACACCAGATCGAGCGCGCGTTGGCGCAAACCGACGGTGTTTCGAACGAGCACGAGTTCCTCGTTGAGCGCCCGCAGGGAGAAATAATTCACGGCGACATCAGCGGTCAGTGCGAGCCGAACCGTTTCAAAGGTGGCGGCGGTGGCGTCGGCATCAGCGCCTGCGCTTTCATTAAGCCGGCGCACGCGGCCGAAGAGATCCAGCTCCCAACTGGCGCTGAGTGGCGCACGATAGGTGGTAGATAGAGGTTCGTGAGTCGCGTTGTCGACGGTCGTCGAGGTTTGCTCGCGGGTGACTGAGCCGTTCGCGGCGATCTGCGGCCAGTAGGCGCTGCGGGCGAGCCCGGCGGCGGCGCGCGCTTGTTCGACGCGCGCGGCGGCGGCCCGCAGGTCCTGATTGGCGGCGAGGGCGCGAGTTTCGAGATCGTCCAGCGCGGTGTCGGCGAAAAGTTTCCACCATTCGCCGCGGGCAAAGGCATCGGCGGGCGCGGCCGTTTTCCAGGAACCTAGATCTTGCGTGTCGAGGTAAGCCGCGGGTGCGGCGACGTCGGGTTTTTTATAGTTGGGGCCGACGCTGGGAAACGAAGCGTTGGCAATGGCGGCGGTGACGAGAAAAAGTGCGGCGATTTTCATGATGAAGAATTGGCAAAGGAAGGTTCGGAGAACGCGTCATTTTCCTGCGGCGAAATCGCTTGAACCCCGCGCCTCCGGGACGCTGAGCTCGTGCGACACCATGGGCGGCAGGCCGGCGAGCGAATAGCTCTCAGTGCCGATGGCGAACGCAACGAGTGCGAGGCAGAGGAGTTTCGAAAGAGACGTCATAAGAATACCGGACGCGAATATTGGTTCATGAGGATGGTATCGCTGAATGCCTGGTGAAACCGCCGTCGACCAGCAGATCGTGGCTGGTGACGACGGATGCGCCGGACGCGTTCAGGAGGCGCACGGCCTCAGCGATTGTGTGCAGAGATTTGTATCTGGTCGTTGGATTTAATGCAGGCCGCCGCCAGCGCGAAGTTCCTCTCCGGTGAGCCAGCCCGAGTCGTCTGATGCCAGGAAAACGGCAATCGTGGCGATATCCTGTGGTTGGCCGGTTCGACCGAGGGGTGTTTGGGTGACCGCATGCTTCTCAAAGTCCGAGCCAATAAAGCCCGCGGTGTGGGTTCCCTCCGTTTCAACAATGCCGGGATTGAGCGCGTTGACGCGAATTCCCTTCGGACCGAGTTCTTTGGCAAGTACACCGGTGATCGCGTTGACCGCGCCTTTAGTGCCGGTGTAGACGGCGCTTGCTGGCGGTGTGAGGCTGCTGACGACCGAACCAATGTTTATAATACTGCCACCGGTCGCAGGGAATATCTTCACCGCCTCTTGTGTGGTGAGCAGCAAACCGAGAACATTGATGTTGAATTGCCGGTGAAAATGCTCGGGCGTGATCGCCTCAAGCGGTGCCATTTCGTATACGCCCGCATTGTTGACGAGAATGTCGAGTTTGCCGAAAGCGGTTTTGGCTTCGGCGACAAGCCGTGTGATGTCGGCGGGCTTGGCAACATCTCCTTGAATCGCGACGGCGGTCCCGCCTGCAGCGGTAATTTCCGCGACGACCTTGTCAGCACCGGCTTTGCTGGAGGCATAGTTGACGACTACGGAGGCACCCGCCGCAGCAAGGTGCTTGGCGATGGAGGCGCCGATGCCTTTTGAGGCACCGGTGACGAGGGCAGTTTTCCCAGCGAGTTTTGGATCAATATTGGTTTTCATAGTCAGTTAATTTTAGTTTTATAGTATGGTTTAGGTCGTTGAAACGACGGGCTGAATAGCTTGCACATTGGCGTCGGCGGTTTTTTTCACACCGAGTTTTTCGAGCACGACGTAGAAGACGGGCGTGAGGAACAGGCCGAAGAGCGTGACGCCGATCATGCCGGCGAAGACGGCTACACCCATGGCGCGGCGCATTTCGGCGCCGGCGCCCGTGCTGATCGCGAGCGGGAAAACACCCGCAATAAAAGCGATCGAGGTCATGAGGATCGGGCGTAGCCGGAGGCGGGCGGCGTCGAGTGCGGCATCGACAATGCTTTCGCCTTCTTCGCGGCGCTTCACGGCGAACTCGACGATCAAAATCGCGTTCTTGGCCGCGAGGCCGATGAGCACGATCAGGCCGATTTGCGTGAAGACGTTGTTCTCACCACGGGTCACCCAGAGTCCGAAGAGGGCGGAGAAAAGCGCCATCGGCACGATGAGGATAACGGCGAACGGGAGGCGGAAACTCTCGTACTGTGCGGCGAGCACGAGGAAGACGAGAAACACGCACAGCGGGAAGATGTAGACGCCGGTGTTGCCCGCCAAAATTTTCTGGAAGGTCAGTTCGGTCCAGTCGAGGGCCATGCCGCGCGGCAGGTTTTCGGCGGCGACTTTTTCCATCAGTGCCTCGGCCTGGCCGGAACTAAACCCGGGAGCGGCCGCGCCGTTGATCTCGGCGGCGGGATAACCGTTGTACCGGCTTACACTGCTGGGACCGTACGTTTCGTGGACTTTGGCGAGCGACCCGAGCGGCACGAGCTGGCCAGCGGCGTTGCGGGTCTTGAGCCGGAGAATGTCGTCGGGGCTGTCGCGGAACTGGGCGTCAGCCTGGGCGACGACCTGGTAGGTGCGACCGAACCGGTTGAAATCGTTAACGTAGAGCGAGCCGAGGTTGATCTGCATCGTTTCGAAAACGTTGGCGAGCGGAACGCCCTGGGCTTTGGCCTTGGCGCGATCGACGTCGACGGCGAGCTGCGGCGTGTTTACCGTGTAGCTGGAGAAGAGGCCGGTGAGGCCGGGCGTCTGGCGGGCTTTGGCGATGAGGTCTTGGGTGGTGTCGAAGAGCGCGTCGAGGCCGCTGTCGCTCCGGTCTTCGATGTAGAGTTTGAACCCACCGATGGTGCCTACACCACGAACTGGCGGTGGGGGAAAGATGGCTATGTAGGCCTCCTGGATTTGCGCATACTCACGCTGGAGCTGCTGCGCGATGGCCTGGCCGGAAAGATTTTTCGCTTTGCGCTCCTCGAACGGCTTCAGCGCGACGAACACGATGCCGCTGTTTGGCGAGTTGGTGAAGCCGTTGATCGAAAGTCCGGGGAACGCGATGGTGTGAGCCACGCCGGGATGCGCGAGAGCGATCTCGGCCATGCGGTGCACGACGGAGTCGGTGCGATCGAGTGAGGCGGCGGCAGGCAGCTGGGTGAAGGCGATCAGGTACTGCTTGTCCTGGGTCGGCACGAAGCCTGAAGGGATTTTTTTGAAGAGAAACCCGGTGAGGACGAACAAGCCGGCGTAGACAACCAGAGCGATGGTCGAGACGCGCAAGATCCGCGCGACGCCCGCCGAATATTTGTGCGAAGCCCATTCGAAGAAGCGGTTGAACGGACGGAAGAACCAGCTGAAGGTCCGGTCCATTGCCCGCGTGAGCCAGTCCTTCGGCGCGTGGTGGTCCTTGAGCAATAAGGCGCTGAGCGCCGGCGAAAGCGTGAGGGAATTGAAGGCCGAAATCACGGTCGAGATCGCAATCGTGATGGCGAACTGCTTGTAGAACTGCCCAGTAAGGCCACTGATAAAAGCAGTCGGAATGAACACGGCAGCGAGCACCAACGCGGTGGCGATGACTGGGCCGCTGACTTCGCGCATGGCCCGCTTCGTCGCCTCGACGGGTGCGAAGCCCAGGCGGATGTTGCGCTCAACATTTTCGACGACGACGATGGCGTCGTCCACCACGATGCCGATCGCGAGCACGAGGCCGAAGAGCGAAAGGGCGTTGATGGAAAAGCCAAGCGCGTGCATCACGGCGAACGTGCCGACCAAGGAGACAGGTACAGCGGCGAGCGGAATGATCGAGGCGCGCCACGTCTGGAGGAAGAGAATGACAACGAGCACCACCAGCAGAATCGCCTCCAATAAAGTATGTACGACGGCCTCGATCGAACTGCGCACAAAGATTGTCGTGTCGTAGGCGATCTCGTAGCGCAGGCCATCGGGAAAGCTGGCCGCGAGCTCCTTCATCGTGGCGCGCACGGCGTCGGCGGTGGCAATTGCGTTTGACCCGGGCAACTGGGCGACGGGCAGGGCGACTGCGGATTTATTGTCGAGGCGTGAACGCAGTGCGTATTCGGAGGCACCCAGTTCGAGGCGGGCGACGTCGCGCAACTGGACGCGTTCGCCGGCCGCACCGGTTTTTACGATGATGGAACCGAACTCGTCTTCAGAAGTAAGACGGCCCTGAGTGTTGATCAAAAGCTCGGTGTCGACGGGACGTGAGTTGGGCTGCTGACCGATGCCGCCAGCGGCGACCTGCACGTTCTGCTCGCGGATGGCGGCGACGACGTCGGAGGCGGTTAGGCCCTTGGCGGCGACCTTGTTCGGGTCGAGCCAGACGCGCATTGCATAGTCGCCAGAACCAAAAACGCGCACCTGGCCAACACCGGGCAGACGGGCGAGCACGTCGCGCACCTGAAGCGTGGCATAGTTGCGGATGTAGATGTCGTCGTAGCGGCTGTCGGGCGAATAGAGGTGCACGACCATGAGTAGATCGGGCGACGTCTTGGTCGTGGTGACTCCGAGGTTGCGCACCTCGGACGGAAGTTTCGGCAACGCCTGAGAAACGCGGTTCTGCACCTGCATCTGGGCGTTATCGAGATTGGTGCCGATCTTGAACGTGATCGTGAGCGTCATCACGCCGTCACTGGTGGCCTGCGAGGCCATGTAGAGGGAATCTTCGACGCCGTTGATCGCCTGTTCGAGCGGAGCCGCGACGGTTTCAGAGATCGTTTTCGGGTTTGCGCCTGGGTAGACGGCCCGCACGACAACGGTGGGCGGGGCGACCTCGGGATATTCGCTGATCGGCAGGCGAAACATCGCGATGAGGCCGACGAGGAAGATCACGATCGACAGCACGGCGGCGAGGATCGGGCGTTTGATGAAATAATCGGAGAAGCTCATGATGAACGATCGAAAAGGGACAAAGCAGTGGCTGATGGGACCGCGCAGGCGGTCTTTGAAGAGGCGGTGGCGTTGACTTAAGACTTAGTGGAGAGCGACGACAGTCTGGCTAGTGGTGAGTGCGGGTGTCTGGGCGATCTGCTGGGCCTCTGGCGAAACCGCCATACCCGGGCGAACGCGTTGCACGCCGTTGACGATGATGGAGTCGCCGGCATTCAGACCCTCGCGGACGACCCGTTTGCCGTCGAGAATCGCACCCAGCTTAACCGTCCGATAGGCGACAACGTTGTCCCGGCCGACAGCGAAGACAAACTTCTGACTCTGGTCGGTGCCGATGGCGCGTTCGCTTACGAGCAACGCGGGTTGTGGTGCGCCGACAGGGATGCGCACGCGGGCGAAGAGGCCAGGGATCAAGGCACCGTCGGTATTGGGAAAGATCATACGCAACACCAGGGAGCCGGTGGCGGGATTGACGTGATTGTCAGCCGATTCGATGTAGCCGTGACGAGGATAGTCGTTTTCGTCCGCCAGCTGGAGATCGACCGGGACGCGCCCGTTGCGCATCAGGATGCGGTTCTCGCGGGACAGGCGGTTGAACTTCAGGAGCGTGGATTCGTCGACGTCGGCGTAGACGTAAGCATCGCCGGTCGCAACGATCGTGGTGAGCAGTGTGGCGTTGCCGGGATTTCCCGAGACGAGATTGCCCGTAGTGATGAACGCGCGACCGATGCGTCCGGCGATGGGGGCGCGGACCTGGGTGTGTTCAAAATCGAGCTGAGCGGTGGCGAGCTGGGCCCGGGCAACGGCTGCGCGGGAACGGCGCCCGTCGGCCTCCTCGTTGGAAATGGCGGAGGCGGCGAGCAGATCAACGGCGCGCTTCGCCTCGCGCTCGGCGAGTTCTGCCTGGGCAGCGGCGAGATCGAACTGCGCCTGATACCAGCGTGGATCGATCGTGAAGAGCACGTCGCCCTTGTTCACCTGTTGACCGGCTTCGAAATTCACCGATTCAAGATGGCCGGAAACGCGGGCCCGGAGCTCGACGGTTTCGGTCGCGTCGACGTGGCCGGTGAGTTCTTCAAAATCGGTGACGAGCCTTTGCTCAACGGGTGCCACCGTGACGCG
>Ga0302321_100003164_pt1 | contig 14106 bp, 7 predicted proteins | sample Fen_T0_1_FD_202505 | JGI IMG/M metagenome (GOLD analysis project Ga0302321, IMG submission 202505) | Peat permafrost microbial communities from Stordalen Mire near Abisko, Sweden - Fen_T0_1 | ecosystem: Environmental > Terrestrial > Soil > Wetlands > Permafrost | place: Sweden: Abisko...
CCTGCCAGCACACGACCCGTAGCATTTCGGTAATCGGCCAGCTCGTCACCGATGACTACGCTCGTGCCATCGACGGTCGCGTCGGCGGTCTTGCAGATCATCTCCGCGCGACCGTCACCATCGAAGTCGTAGACGAGAAATGGGGAATAGTGTGCACCGGCTCGGATGTTACGGCCTAGGTCCACTCGCCACATCAGGCTGCCGTCGAGCTTGTAAGCGTCGATGAAGACGTTGCCCGTGTAGCCATCCTCGGAGTTGTCATGGGAGTTAGTTGGATCCCACTTCAGGATGATCTCGTAGACGCCATCGCCGTCCAAGTCGGCCGCACTAGCATCGTTGGCAGCATAGGTATAGGCCACTCCGTCGGGCGTGACGCCGCCCGCTGGGGGTTGAATCGGGATGCTGAGGTAACCGTTCGCGAGTGTCGTGGCGGTTTCGCTCCCTGGCAGCTCGAACGGGCCAAAGACCGTGCGAACCTCATAGCTCGATGCGGTTGTACCTTCGACATCGACGTAATTGGTGGCACCCCGCATCGGGTGATGGTTGAGCTTTCGTCCATCGCGATAGAGGTCGAAAGCCGTGCCTTCGCGATCGGTGCCGAGTAGACGCCAGCTCACGAACATGCCCTCTGCGGTGGGTACGGCGACCGGGGCGCGGCTCAGCGACTCCACCTGCTTGTGGTTCGTGAGCCGAGCGGCGACTTCGAGTTCATGCGATTCATGAGAGAGCCCGCCATCACCGACAGCCCGCACCGTGTAGTAGTACTGGTTCTGTGGATATACGGCAAAGGTGTCAGTGAACGAATTGGTTTCAGCGACCCCGACGAGGGCGGAACCCGAGTAGTCACGCGCTGAGCGGTACACGTAGTAACCATTTGCGTTCGGCGCCGGATCCCAGGTCAGATCGATGCTGTAGGTGGCACGCGAAGGAGAGCTGAGGTTGCGCGGCTTGTCCGGTGCAAGCACGGGGATGAAGCGCGGATCCACCGTCAACGTGTCGCTGTACTTTGAGATGCCACCGGGAGAGACAGTCTTTACGCGATAATAATAGCTACGGAAGCCCTTTAAGTTGGTTGCGTCGGTGGCTAGCGCTGCGCCAGGAGTCTGAAGAAGCGAGAAGACGCCATCTGCCGTAGTCGACCGGTAGAGCTGGTAAAAAATTGCATTCGGTACGGCAGTCCATGCAAGATCGATGCTGGTAAGCGCTGTTGCCGTGGTCCGCAACCCATCCGGCGCGGCCGGGACTGAAAGAGTGGCGTCCATCACCCGCACCTGGAACTCCGCACTTGGCACGGATTGCCCATTCTTCGTTACGACATCTACTGAATAGAAATAAGTGCCGAAGAGTTCGACGTCCGGGTCGAAGTAGATCGGGTCAGTCGTGGTTGCCACCAAGGTGGGCACCGTCTCGCCCGCTGCGCGTCGGTACACGTGATAGGTGAGTGCTCCGTCTACCGGGCCCCAATCAAGTGTGAGCGTTGGGTTGGCCGAGAAGTTGATTCCTCCCAGCGAGAAACTGTCGGGCGGATTTGGCAGCGGAACTGGCGAGTATGTAATGGTGAGCGACACGGGTAGCGTTGGATCTGAATAGCCCGCGAAGGCAAAGGTCATAGTCTTGTCGTTCCCTGCGCCCTGGCTAGGCATCCCGAGAATCACGGTGGCCGGGCCACCAGCGTCCACGCGAGATTGCAGAAACGAAACGAAGTCCGCCGAATTCACCGTTGCCTGGTTGCCACTGACCGCCTCTTGGAGCGAGAAGTCGGCCACGTTTGACAACAGGATGGGACACACTCCTGTGCTTGCGAAGGCGTCATTGAACATGCTCGGGTCGAATTCCGCGCCATAGGCGAAGCTAGCGGCCGTCCAATTCTGTGCCGCGTTGCCCGCCAAATCTTTCAAACCAAACAGAGCAAAGCGACCCGTCGTCAGGGTATCCCCGGCTACCTTGTTGAACTTAATGGTCGCACTACCGACAATGGTTTTGGTCAGAGCGGAAAGGTCGAAGCGCAGGTACACGACGTTGTTGCGCACAGCGTCGGTCGCAAAGTCGCGGGCACGGAGCGCATAACTCGCGCCCACGTTCTGCAAAGTGAATGTGGGAGTGCCCGCATTGCCAGCGATGGCAATTGCCTTCAAGGCCGCGGGCTGCAGGACCACCGTCTGTGCGCCGAATGCAGGAGTGATGTAGGACGCTATGAGGGCTAAGCACGGGATGTATAGCTTCATGGTTTCCTCAGGTTCGTCTGCGGACGCGACGGGTGACGCTAGGGGTCAGCAGCATAGGACTGGTGGTGTGTCCACTTTGCCTAACGGAAGTGTATCGGTGTCGACGCATCTTCAGTCCCAACTTTTCAGTATGCATGACCTCTGCACAGAGAGCCAGCACATAGATCAAAATCCTTCGTTCACGACAGCGCAAATGATTGTGAGAGGCAGCGACAAGTCTTCACGACTGTGCGTCGACGGCGGCCATTGACGCAACTCTGCGCCCAACAGCCGACGATTACACACCTGGTCGCAGGCTCGTTCGAGGGGCAGAGCCCGACGTTTCGCAATCAATTCCTACCGGGCAAACTGCATTCCGAGGGTGACTACCTGGGGGGATACGCGGTGCATCTTCGAACAGGGCGTGCGCCAATTGTACGCTATGGGGTGGTGGATTCGCGCCTCCAGACGGGCAGCTAAGAACTGCCAGCCATCAAGCAATATGAATAGTGAGCCCTTTACACTTTGGCGAACGTCTCACAAATGCTCAGGAGTAATCTGCACCTGTAAATCCGAAATTTCATTCACCAGAAAAAGGCCGCGCAACAGCTCACACGGAATCGGGTCACCCCCTTGATTTCGCAATTTTGTTTTTGTTGGCGTGACGGCACGGAATCGCGTGCCGGCGCCCACGTGCGGTTCTACCTTTTGCATTCACGGTTGAGTGGGCTATTGGTGAGTTCTGGGACTGCTCACCATCCCGTGACGTGCGTGCGCCGTCACTACAAAAGATAAGCCTACGTTGACATTGTCACGCGGCAAGCTTGCGCCTGCATCCTAGCCGCGGTTAGGTGCCGCCTGCCGACAACGTGGGCGTAATGCAGCCACAATGCCGCCGATGTGGGCTGGCCGAACGTACGGAAGGCGCTGGCAATATTGTATTCGTCCTGCTTTCACCTTCACGTTTACAGAAGGTACCCGTAGTTGCAATCATGTCCCGGAGTCGGTCCGAACAAGACGATTTCGGTGCGGCTCCTCCAGGGCAATCGAGCTGGTGTCAGCGAGTTGAAGAAAACCGAATGGAAGAAATTGACCGGTATCTATCGCTCGTAATACGGATGACCTCCGTATCATTTAGCAAGGCCGAAGAGGGTGTTTACTTACTCAAGCGTCCGAACAAGACTCCGAGTCTCGGCTCGATTCCCCCTCAAATTTCATTCGCGACGGTCCATGAGGCTATCGATGTCGATCCATACGCTACCGAGTGGCGAATTGCATCGGTAAAGAAGCGCGAAGGTAATCCCTATGCCGATCGTATTTCGATTGGCCGCGCCACCAATTGCGACGTCGTCCTACGGGTCCCCTTCATCTCCAAGATGCAGGCGCACATCGTTCGTGAGCCCGGTGGATCGTACTCGCTCCGTGCGCATAGCGCCGCAAGCTTAACGTCTCTCAACCGAAAAAAGGTTGACACGAATTCGACGCGCCCGTTGGTCATAGGCGACACCATTTCGTTTGGCCCCATGGAGTTCGAATTTGTCGATGCGCCACGATTATACGAAGTCTTAGTCAATGAAGTGCATCGGCACAACTCTGACAGAGCCTAACGACTGTTCGAGCTCAAAAACCGCCAGACAGAACGACGGCCCCACCACCTGGGAGCGCGAATGCCACTGGGCGAATAGAGAGAGCCTTTGAACGGGTTGCCGAGGTGGCGCTAGCTTCCGGTTTAGGGCCGTTGGGTGCCAAAAATAGCCAGGTCGCAACGCCCGCGGACACGACGCCGATGCCGAAACCGATATCCGCGATGAGGTAATCGCGCTTCAGGTCATTGTAGCTCGGCCGAGCGTCGCTGCTGCAGTTGGGTGAGCAGGCATCGATATCGCCCTTCTTGGACTTTCCGAGTAGAGCGAACGTGGTTCCAATACCGAGACCTACGACCGATGCACTTGCCGCAATCCAGGCAGCTGCGGGCGGGCCGCGATGTGTTGGGGCGGCGGGCGCCGGCGGCGACGCTGGGGTCGCCTGAGCAGGAGGCGGCTCGGTACCAGGTTGCTTGGATTGTTTGGCGGACAAATCGCCTGCATCGACGTCTTCATCGGCGATCTTTACTTGAATCATCCGATTCTTCTCACCCTCGCGAATGAGTACGTCGCTGCTGAGCACGGCTCCCCAAGGCAACAGGAATCGGAGGCGGTGCTTGCCTGGATCGATTTGGATGGCGCGCCCATCGAGCCCGTCAGCGATAAGCTCGTCGGTGGAAAAAACTTTGACAGTACTAATGTCGTGGTTTTTTTCATCCAAGACCGAGAAAATGACACTCGGAACGGTTTGCTGTACGGTCTGCAGGAACTCCGCACATTCCTGGCGCAATTGAGCCGGGCAAGTCTCGTCGGACCCACACTTGGTAAAGAGCTGCGTCGCCAGTCGCAAATGCCCAGCCTTGGCTTCACGCTGGCCAGTTGCATGTGTCGTGATGCACGATTTGGGATCAGCGAGAGCCTCACGCGGAGCCAAAATCGCCGGTACCGAGATCATACTGGCTAGCAAGTATTTGGTGCAGCTTCTACTCAACCTGGGCATTGGTGTCTCCTACCAGTTGCACTCGAAAATTCACTCGTCCAACGAAATCGAGTGACAGATCAGACTGCGCGCCAACGAAGTGCGCTCTCGTCAGCTTGTCACTCGACCCCGTCCGCGTTGCGCTGGCAGCCGCACACGATGACTTAGGCCTTCGAAAACAGCCTGCTTCTAAAGGGATACGCAACGGGATTCGCCTTACTAACGGCACAAGAGCCAGTTTAGATTACCCGACGGCGTAGCAGCAACGGTATTTCCTTGCGCACGAAGGGAGCAAGGGTAATACGTCGGCGCCACGGTGAGTGACTCCACTCCGAAGTGTGCCAACGAATTGCGCTTCGATCCGGCTCAGTTTCTTCATGGGAGCGGCGATCGAGCGGCCCATTAGCTCACTCTGAGGAAGCCGCTGAAACGTCTACGAAAATCACGGATTTTACGGCCAATTAGCGCAGTAGCCTGATTTTGAGATGCATGTTATCGTTTTCGGTTTGACCGACAGTTTTGCATGTTAGGCTATTTTACGTGGTAGAGTCCGCCGCAAGTCCGCTCGGTTCCCTTGAATCGCGCTACCGCCCCTTGCTGGAATTGGGTCGCGGAGGCACGGCTCGCGTTTATCTTGCCAAGAGTCGACTGGCAGGGCTGCGTAAATTGGTCGTTCTAAAGACCCTCGAGCCGGAACTCTCGATGAACGTGGAGATGCGCGACTTGTTCCGTCGTGAAGCTGAGGTCTGCGCGCGGCTCAACCACCCCAACATCGTCCAAGTCCACGAAGTCGTCGAGGAGGTAACGGGCCCGATCATCGTGATGGAGTATTTGGAAGGGGTTGCGCTCTCTCAGACTATCTCTCGAAGCGAAGGGCGCTTCGACAAGCGATTGTATCTGCACGCGATCACCCAGCTATTAGCGGGTTTGCACTACTTCCACGAACTTCGCGACTATGACCGTACGACCGCTCTCAATGCGATACATCGAGACGTCTCCCCTCAAAATGTCATTTTGCTGTATGAGGGCGCGGTCAAGGTGCTCGACTTTGGAATCGCAAAGTTAGCCACCGAGGATCAATCCACTCGAACCGGTATCGTCAAGGGTAAGTTGCACTACATGCCCGCTGAGCAGCTCTTGTCGGATGGCGCAATCGATCGGCGAGCTGATATTTTTTCGGCGGGAGTCATGCTGTGGGAGGCGCTCGCTGAACGGCGCATGTGGCTCGGGCACACCGAAAACACCGTGATGCGGTCGCTGATTTCCGGGAAGTTACCCAAGCTGCGCGAGGTCGCGCCGGGCTTTCCGAGCTATTTTTACGATGTTGTCGCCCGTGCAACCGCATCCGAACCCAGTGCTCGCTACCCCACGGCTTTGGCCATGCAACTGGATGTCGAACGAATCCTGGGAGATCTCGGCGGCCCTGTTCACCCTCGCGAACTTTCGGAGTTCATGCGCGCGGAATTCGGCGAGTATCGTCAGCAACGAGAAGCTGCCATCGAGGCGGCTATGCATCAGTCGATTCCCCCGCTGGCAGTGGTAAGTTCGCATGAGACGACTCCAACGCGACAAGATCGCTTCGCGCCAGGTGAACCCTCTCTCAGCGATGTAATTGCGACACAGCCTAGTTTGGGTATTCGGCGCGTGATGCTCATAGCGCTCATCGTGGTGCTGAGTGGGTTAGGCGTAGGTCTGTTCGTAAGAAAGCAATCAAGAATCGGTCCGCAAGTTGCCCCGTCAATCATGCCTTCGGTCGTCCAGGCTTCTGTTGTACACCTTGCAGTCGCTTCTAGGCCCTCTGGTGCTGCGGTCCGACTCGACGGCAACCTGGTCGGCAATACGCCCTATACGGTGGAACTCCCGCTAAGAAAACAGAAGGCGACAATAGAACTTAGTGCGGAGAACTATGAGCCAGTAACGAGAATAGTCTCACTCGATGAAGACCTCGCAATGGAAATTCAGCTCCAACCGATTCCTGCGACTAACAATGCACCGGCCGAAAATTCCGACAGAAAGAAAGTCTCGAAGCATGCTAAAGCCGCTCCCTCGTCCATGCCCACATCGAATGCGACGGCGGCACACAATTGTAGCCCACCCTACACTTTGAGTCCGGACGGAATTCGGACATACAAGGCCGAGTGTTTCAAAGAAGCCGCGCCGCGCTAAAATTCGCCCGGTGAATTTTTTTAGCAGCGCTTAACTGGCAACCCAGTCGTGCGCGGCGTCGCTAGATTTTGGGAGTGTTCTAACATTCACCATTGCAGAGTCGAATGTCACTACAGCGGAGCCGAATTGCACGGGTTGTCGCTCATTGTACGTGTGCGGAGAGGAAGACAACCATTCTTATAACCCGAACGCTCTAGAACCAGAAAATGGCCGAAAAAATACCCAAACAACCCTATTGCAGCCCGCCGGCTGTCCGCATAGACTATCGACTGAAACAACGTAGATTTGCTCGATCCTTTCATCTGTATGGCCGAAGTGAGCCAATTGGTGCTTGTGTTAAGTCTGAGTTGCCTATGAAGCATTCATCTCCCCGCGGCCTCGCTTGCTTACTGTTCATGGCAGGTAGCATTGCAACTGCATGTTCATTGCAAGTGCCTGATGAAGACAAGGTGTTTTCGAACAATGCAGTGGGGTCCGGAGGCATTGCTGGAAACGGTGGCAACAGTCTGGGTACCGGGGGCACCGCAAGGGGCGGCACGTCATCAACCGCTAACGGAGGCAATGCGGGAGTGGGCGGCACGGCTTTCACGTCAGGTGGCTTAGCGGGATCTTCGTCCGTCGGAGGAACAGGCGCGAACGTTGGAGGCGTCGGTCCTAGCAGTGGGGGAGGCAGCGCGACTGGCGGCAAGACCGGTGTCGGTGGAACGGTCTCCGGGGGGGCGACCAACAACACGACTACAGCTGGCTCGCCCACGACCGGTGGCGCAGCACCAGGTGGCACCAGCGGAACTACCGTTACCGGTGGAGCCTCTGGTATCGGCGGAGCTACCGGTGGCACGACGAGTATCGCAGGTGGCAACAATGGAACTGGGGGAACGACCAATGCCGGCGGAACCGGTGGCGCGCTAAGCGGCGGTGGTACAACTGGCGGTAACACTGCAGGACCAACAGGCGGCACTGTTGCCACCGGCGGCAGCAGCATTCCAGGAGGTGCCGCAAGCCTAGGTGGTTCCGGTGGCACGGGAGGGACAACCAGTGCGCCGGGAACGGGCGGCTCCCCGAATGTGCTTACGATCGGACTCATTCATTACTATAGGTTTGATGAAACCACAGGAACGGTCGCATTGAACTCTATCGATTCGACCAAAAATGGGACGTACATGGGGAACAGTACCCATGTCGTCGGTCGATTCGGAAGAGCGGTTGGATTCAGAAACGCCGCCGCTCCCCCTGACTACGTCGAGTTAGCGCCGGGCCTCCTCGCCGGTCTTGCTGCGACGACAATCAGCCTTTGGGTTGCTGACTACTCGACAAGCAGACGAGGGGCGCGAGCGTTCGACTTTGGAACGGGCGACCCCACGAATATCTTCTTCATTCCCCACATGAGCAATCCCTCAACGCAGACCGATGGGGCCCTGGTTTCAGTGCGACTCAATGGACTGACGAATGTACAAATCTGGGATAATGTGAACATCGCGGACAGTAACAGCTCGGCCACCATTTGGCATCACATGGCGGTCACCTGGAGCGTCGATGCGCTCAACTACTATATCGACGGAGTGCTAATTGGCACGCAAGCATCCCCAGGGGTTCTGCCTTCGGATTTGAGCCCGACAGCCGCGAATTGGCTCGGGCGCACCTTCGGCGACACAGCTTCGTTGATGTATGCCAGTCTCGATGATCTTCGAATCTATGATCGGGTGCTGCCTCTCACCTATATTCAAAATCTCTACAACATGCTTTAATGTCAGCCACAATGTAGGCATCGTGGTTGGTGCTTGGAATCGGTAAGGTTCAAGCCAGTTTGAAAGGGAGGAATCCGATGGGTTCACGTCGCAATTTAATGCTGAGGAACGAACTGAGTCTAACGAACGGACATTTTCAGCGTGCTCGATCCTTGGGACGTGGTCGATATTGGACCTTCGTTGCACAAGGCCTGGTTGCGGTAGTGATCGGGTCGAGTGGTTGCAGCGGCAGCCCGCCCGCAGATACATGCAACGGCAATAGCGTTGCCGGTGGGACTGGAACCGATCCGTGTGGTACGGGCGGCGCCGTAAACGTTGGCGGTTCAACCGCAGTCGGCGGCACCGTGAATACGGGTGGTGCGGCTCCGACAGGCGGCTCAGTAAGCACGGGTGGCACTGCCGACACGGGCGGCACTGTAAGCACGGGCGGCACTGTAAGCACGGGCGGCACTGTAAGCACGGGCGGCACTGTAAGCACGGGCGGCACAGCTGACACGGGCGGTAGCGCCGCTGGTGGTGCTTCGGACACCGGCGGAACCGTGAGCACGGGCGGCGCGATGCCCACCGGTGGCAGCGTGAGCACCGGCGGTATGTCGGCCACTGGCGGTGCAGGAGGGACGGGCGCTCCGCCGCAGGCAATCCTTCAGTACAAGTTCGAAGACGTTTCTGGAACTACGGCGCTAGACTCGACGACGAACCACAACGACGGTTCCCTCACCAGCGTGACTTGGTCTACCTCGGGCCGCAACGGCGGCAGCGTCAACTATGCTTTAGCCGACTCAGTGATCACCGCACCGAGTGGGTTCCTCGGAAGCGCCCACGCCCTTACGATATCCGCCTGGGTAAACCTCACGGCCGCGAGCGCCGCCGAGAGCCGGCTCTTCTATTTTGGGGGAACCGGCACGTATCTCACCCTTGTGCTCAATAACTCGCTCACTCCCGCCGGAATCAGCCTGCGATTCCAAGGCCCGACGGGCGCCGAGCGAGTGCTTACAACGCCAACCCAACTCCCGTCGGCGGTATGGAAGCATATTACCGTTACAGTCTCGAGCGCCGGTTCCGCGATCTATGTCGATGGCAAGATTGTGGCTCGGGACAACACGCTCGCCATAGATCCGGCCACCCTCGGTACGCCGACGAGCAACCTCGTCGGCAGCTCGCCTACTGCCGGTCAGGCGTTCCAAGGTTTGCTTGACGAATTTTACGTATACGATGGCGTGCTGGCGTTGAGCGATATTCAGCAACTCGCTTGGCCGAAGACTGACTACTCAATTTACCACATGGACGAGGGGACTGGGACGACCGTCGCGGATTCCTCGAGCCGGGCAATCAACGGCACACTCGCCGGCAATGCGACGTGGGTGACTGCGCCATTCGGCAAAGGCATAAAGCTTAGCAACGACGCCAGTGTCACGCCGGCAGCGCAGTATGTGGATCTGGCAGATGGGATCGTGACCCCGTGCACTACGAGCCTCACCCTGTCGGGCTGGTTCAGCCTCACCACAAACAATCCCGATGCCCCGTTCATCGAAATCGCAGCAGATTCCACCAAACTGTTCAACATCACAACCTATGCGAGCGACCTTAATAAGGCCGTCTTCTCGTTCGGATTTCTCAACGGATCAGGGACTCGTACGTTCCGTCTTACAACGTACACGTGGCTTTCGGGCACGTGGACCCACGTTGCAGCGACTCGCAATGGGAATACCATAACCCTCTACCAGGATGGAGCAAAGAGGGGCACCGGCACCGCAGCAACCGGATTTGTGATGGGCAACTCGACGCTGAACTTCTTTGGCAAGTCGTCAAATGATGCCAAAGCTGGTTTTAACGGTTCGATCGACGAAATCCTTATTTCGTGCCGCGCGTACACGGACGACGAGATCAAACAACTCGCCTATCTGCCTCTCGGCGGGGGCTGACCCGCGCGCCACCTCGCCGTGTTGAGCGGGCCAACTGGTCCGCTCAACACGAGTGAGCACAAATGCCGAATCGGGCACCCCTGGGGAGAGCCCATTTGAATAACGTGCCGCGGATCTGGGGCCGCGAGCGGCCACTATCGGATTTCTCGCTCACCTCACCGCGATATCCGGCTTCGGTGGCGCAATCATGCCGTTCCCGATGTGGAAACTCGGGTGTGGCGGCTGGTTGTACGCGGTTTGCTCAGAGGATACCTGCATGCGGTACTGAGGGTCGTGCATGAGCGTGTAGATTCGCCGTGTCGTGACGGCCGTCGTTGAGTAGACGAGCAATGCGGAATTGTCGCTTGCTCGCCAAACGACCTCTTCGCGCCAGTCGCCAAGAATGTCTGCTGTGAGCACTGGGGTCGCCTTGGTGCCATTGTTGGACGCGCAGCCGCTGCACTGCATCAACGTGCCGACGCCATACTTACTGATAGTGGTATCATCCAGTAATTCGCGAGATTCATCCGCATCCCACCATACCAAGAAGTTGATGGCGGCGGGGGCGGCGCCAAGGTTGCTTTTGGTACCGATGGCGACTAGCGGACCACCGCTCGCCCAAGCCTCGGCGCCCGGATTACCAGCAAAGATATCGTCGGCGACACCGCGCCCGGTATCCAAGCCGCGAGGTGAAGCCTGCACGAGAACCTCACAAGTATTGGCGTCGCGAACGTCGTACGAGGGGAGCGAGGCGTTTTCGTGTGGCATGAAGACTTCAAGGCCGGGCCGACTCGGTATCAAATCGGCGACGTGTAGGGCGTCTCCGTGCCCAAATCCGGTCGAGCACTTGAATGCGCCGTCACTATCGATGGTTGCTGCGCCATACAGGATTTCTTGTGCGCCGTCTTGATCGACGTCGGCGACGGCCATTGTATGCGCGCCTTGGCCGTAGGCCGATGCAGTCGTGCTGGTACTCGTGCCACTATCTGCCAACCAGATTCTGCTGAGTGTCCCCGCGCGCCAATTCCAGGCACTGATTGTGGCCCGCGTATAGTAGCCGCGTGCCATGAGAATGCTGGGGTTGCCACTTGCCGTCTGCCCTACGCCTAAGTCACTAACAAATGCCGCAGAGGCGAGAAAGCGGTCCACCCGATTACCCGTTGAATCGCCCCAATCAGCGACGAGACCGCGACCCACGACGAAGTTGACGGTCGATAGCTCGGCGCCGGTTAGACCGTCGAACACCGTGAGATACTCTGCGCCCGATAGAACTCTACCTTCGGGGTTGCGATCATCCTCTTGATCGTTGTCGGTCGCGGCGGGTCCTGTGTGAAGGTATTGCCCAGTTCCATCTCGTGTTCCCGGCGCTGTCTTCATTACCACTTCGGCCCGGCCATCGCCGTCGAAGTCGTAGACGATGAACTGGGTATAGTGCGCACCCGCTCGAATATTGCGACCCAGATCGATGCGCCACAGTTGGGTGCCATTCAACTTGTACGCGTCGAGTAAAACATTACCAGTAAAACCAGCCAGCGAGTTATCGCGGGAATTAGTCGGGTCCCATTTGAGAACGATATCGTACGCACCATCGCCATCCAGGTCACCGGTGCTACCGTCATTGGCATCGTAGGTGTAATCGGCGTCCACTTGTCCTGACGCAATGCGGTCGACGGTTCCACCCGCAGGAATACTCAGCGGAATTCGAAGATAGGGTTGGCCCCACACTTGAGCTACGTCCGAGTCCGCCTGTTCCACACCACGCAGTACCGCCCGTACACTGTACATGGACATGGCACTTCCGTTTGGGTCCAAGTAGTTAGTACTGTCGGATATTGCCGCGATTTTCGCGCCGTCGCGGTAGAGATTGTAGCTGACGGTCGTGGGATCGATGGGGTCGTATTCGCAGCCTGACATTCTCCACCCGATGTAATTGCCCGATCCCGATCGCAGAGCAACGACGCCACGATTGATGGCTTCCATTTGGAAGTGTCCGTTGCAACTTCCCATTGTAGAATGGTTGCCACCCGTGGTTCCCGTGGTGACACCCCCGGTTGCCATTCCGCCTGTTGCTGCGACGCCACCTGATGTCTCGACACCACCGGCTGCCCCTCCAGCGGTTCCTAGTCCTCCGGTGGCAGCGCCGCCGTTTGTTCCGCCGTTTGAGAAATCACTTGTTGATGTTCCTGCGCCGGTAAAGCCTCCGATTCCGTCCGAAGTCCCTCCCGTTGGCTCGCCTCCAATACCAATGCCACCGGAACCGCCCTGCGGATCACCTCCGGTTCCAATGCCGCCCGAGCCGCCATTGGCCCCGCCCGCTAAGCTCGTTGTTGAGCCTCCGGTGTTGACGTTGCTGGCGCCGCTCGTTGCGTCCATGCCGCCCGAAGTGATGGCTGTGACACCGCCAACTTCGCCATTGCCGCCCGCGGAGCGTCCGCCGGGCTGCTCACTACCGCCGCACGCGACCACGAACAACGCGCTAATTACGCTTATTGCGAGGCGACTCTTGTGAGTTTTGGGATAAGGGGGTCGAAAACATGAGCGTCCGTCCATTACCTATTTCTCAGTCTCCTTACGGCCACCGCGCGTCATCGCCAAGCTCCCCAACTATCATGGCATGCAAAAAATGAAATTTCACCACGGTGCCGCATGTAAGTCAATGGAGTCATATCTGCGCAAGCGTCGCGTGCCTTCCGGATCGCCGCACGCACTTGTGCAGCGATGCAATCGTTTCGCATTTCACGGCGACTTCGGACGGCTCAGAAAGGCAAGACTACGCGGTATCAACTCCAAATGCCTCGAGCAAAGTGGCCGCAGCCTGGGATGCAGTGACTTTCCCTTCGGTGACGGCCTGTTCGAGCGGCAATATGCGTTCCTTCACGGCCGGATGCTCGCGCATGGCCACGAGCAGTCGCTCATTTATCATGCTCCACATCCAGCGTACGAGTTGTTGCCGCCTGTGCGCGGCAAAGTCTCCGGCCTGTGTTAGCGCTTTGCGGTGAGCCTCGACTAGCGTCCACAATTCGTCGAGCCCTTTACCGGTTCTGGCACTGCACACGACTGCTTGAGGTATCCAGCTATGGACTTTGGGTCGCATGAAGTGCAGGCCTGTCGCGTATTGTCCGCGTGCGAGTTCGGCTCGCTCCTCGTTGCCGCCGTCCGCCTTATTTACGGCCACGATATCTGCCAATTCAAGCACACCCCGTTTGATACCCTGTAGCTCGTCTCCCGCGCCGGCCACCATGAGCAACAGGAAGCAGTCGACCATATCATTTACGACCGTTTCGGATTGACCCGTCCCGACGGTTTCGATAATCACCACATCGAACCCGAAGGCTTCGCAGACGAGTAGCGTTTCACGCGTCTTGCGGGTAACGCCGCCCAGAGTTCCCGAACTCGGTGAAGGCCGAATGAAAGCACTCGGATTGGCCGATAGCTCCTGCATGCGCGTCTTATCGCCCAAGATGCTGCCGCCCGAGATCGTACTCGACGGATCTATCGCCAACACGGCGACTTGGTGCCCAGCCGCGG
>Ga0302321_100003165_pt1 | contig 14105 bp, 13 predicted proteins | sample Fen_T0_1_FD_202505 | JGI IMG/M metagenome (GOLD analysis project Ga0302321, IMG submission 202505) | Peat permafrost microbial communities from Stordalen Mire near Abisko, Sweden - Fen_T0_1 | ecosystem: Environmental > Terrestrial > Soil > Wetlands > Permafrost | place: Sweden: Abisko...
ACTGCGCGCCGACGCCGCCCGCCCGCAGCCGCGGCAGGTCCGTGTGCAGGGACGGCACCGAGCCGCCGACGTCGATGCGGTCGAGGTCGTACCAGGCGCGCTCGCGCAGCTCCCACAGCAGGTCGTTGTGCCCGTCGACCAGGGGCGCGTCACGCAGCAGCTCGCGCAGGTCCGCCAGCTCGCCGTCGTCGTCCGTCATGCCCCTGATGCTGCACCACGGGCGCGACCAGGTGAAACGTGGGGGATCACCACCGCGGGCCACCGGTGGGCCGGCCGGCGGGTCAGCCGGCGATCACGCGGGGGCCGGCGCACCACGTCGTTATCGAGCCGTGTCGTACCGACCTCTTGACCGGTGTTTGTAAGGCTGGTGTCCTAACTAACGTGACCACGCAGGCCTCGGCCCCCGAACGGCGCCCCCGCGCGCTGCGCCCCAGCGGCAAGGCGCTGCCCGCTGACGCCCGGGCCCACAACCGGGCGCTGGTCCTGCAGTCGCTGTTCCGGGCGGGGCCCTACAGCCGGGCCGACCTGGCCCGGATGACCGGGCTGACCCGGGTCACCGTGTCCGACCTGGTGACCGACCTGCTCGCCGACGGGCTCGTCGACGAGCTGGGGCCCCGCACCGAGTCGCGGATCGGCAAGCCCGCCACGCTGGTGGCCCTCAAGCGGGACGCCGCGGACGTCGTCGCGATCAGCCTGTCGGACGACCAGGCCCTGACCGGCGCCCTGCTCGACCTCGCCGGCACCGTCCACCGGCGGGCCAGCCTGCCGCGCGAGGCCCGGACCGGCGAGGCCGCCGTCGAGGCCGTCACCCAGCTCGCCCGCACCCTCGTCGCCGACGCCACCCACCCGGTGCTCGGCGTCGGGATCGGCAGCCCGGGCGTCGTCGACCCCGCCGGCACCGTGCTCGCGGCGCCCAACATGGGCTGGAGCGACGTCCGGCTGGCCGAGCGCCTCGCCGCGGACCTCGCCCTGCCCGTCCACGTCGCCAACGACGCCAACACCGCGGCCCTCGCCGAGCACACCTTCGGCGGCGCCGACGACGGCGGCACGCTCGTGCTCACCGTCGGCCAGGGCGTCGGCGCCGGGCTCCTCCTGGACGGCGCGCTGGTCCAGGGACGCCGGTTCGCCGCCGGTGAGATCGGGCACGTCGTCGTCGACGAGTCCGGCCCGCTGTGCGCCTGCGGCCGCCGCGGCTGCCTGGAGACCTTCCTCGCCGTCCCGCTGCTGCGCCGCAGCCTCGCCGCGACCCCGGACGACGCCGCCCGCGTGCTCACCGACGCGGGGGAGCGGCTCGGGCTCGCGCTGGCTCCCGTGGTCAGCACCCTCAACCTCAGCCTGGTCGTGCTCAACGGTCCCGCCGACCTGCTCGCCGGCCCGCTGCTCGACGCCGCCGTGGCCGCCGTCCGCCGGCGGATCATGCCCGTCGTCGGCGACCACCTCGAGGTCCGCCTGTCCGCCCTGCCCGAGGACGCCGTCCTGCTGGGTGCCGCCTCGCTCGTCCTGTCCCGCCAGCTCGGGGTCGCCTGACACCCCGGTTGCACCCCCGCACCGCCACCCACCCGCACCACCCGTACCACCTGCTTGCTCGCTCGCTCCCGCTCCCTCGTCGCCGCACCGCCCGACCGGCCCTCGCCAGGGCCGGAGACTGGAGGATCCGTATGACCACGCGACGTCTCGTCCCGATCACCGTGCTCGCCACCCTCGCGCTCGCCGCGTGCGGGGGCGGGTCCAGCGGCGGTTCCGGCACCGCCACCTCGGCGTCCGCCGCGCCCGCGATGGTGCGGCTCTGGCTCAACGGCGAGGACACGCCGCAGGCCATGGTCGACTACGCCTCCGCGGAGTTCACCAAGCTGCACCCCGAGAGCAAGGTCGTCTTCGAGCGGCAGCAGTGGACCGGCATCGTCGAGAAGCTGACGACGTCGCTGTCCAGCAACGACTCCCCGGACGTCGTCGAGCTCGGCAACACCCAGGCCCAGTCGTTCGAGGCGGCCGGGGCGCTGGCCGACCTCACCGCCAAGAAGGCCGACCTCGGCGGTGACGACCTGGTGCAGAGCCTCGTCGAGTCCGGCAGCTACGACGGCAAGTTCTTCGGCGCTCCCTACTACGGCGGCGCCCGCGTCGTGTTCTACCGCAAGGACCTCCTGGCGAAGGCCGGCCTGAAGATCCCGACGACGACCCAGGAGTTCGTCGACGCCGGGATCGCGCTCAAGAAAGCCAACGCGTCGGTCGCCGGCTTCTCCGGGATCTACCTCCCCGGCAAGTACTGGTACGCCGCCCTGCCGTTCATCTGGGACAACGGTGGCGACATCGCGACCCGCCAGGGCGACAAGTGGCAGGCCTCGCTCTCCAGCCCCGGCTCGGTCGCCGGCCTCCAGGTCGTCAAGAAGATCATGGACGAGGCCTCCGCCGCCCCCAAGGACGGCGACGAGCAGAAGGACTACGTCGCCTTCTGCGCCGGCCAGGTCGGCATGCTCATGGGTCCGGGGTGGAAGCTGGGGCAGATCACCGACCCCAAGGACGGCTGCCCGACCATGAAGGACAAGATCGGCGCCTTCGCGCTCCCCGGCAGGACGGCCGGGACGACGGCCCCCGCGTTCCTCGGCGGCTCCAACCTCGCCGTCTCGGCCAAGTCCAAGCACGCGGACCTGGCCTACGACCTGCTGAAGATCATGACCAGCGACGGCTACCAGACCCAGTTCGCCGCCAAGGGGCTGCTGCCCGCGCGCAAGTCGCTGCTCACCAAGGTCACCGGTGACGACGCCGCCAACGCGCAGGCGAAGGCCGCGGCCAACTCCCGGTTCGTGCCGTCCAGCGAGAAGTGGGCCGGCATCGAGGCGGGCACCGTGCTGCCGGACATGCTCGTCGCCATCGCCAAGGGCGGGGACGTCGCGGGCGAGGCGAAGAAGGCCGACGAGGCGATCACCTCTGGTCTGAACGGCTGACCCGGGTGACGGCTCGCACGCAGGCGCCGGTCCCCGCGGGCGGGGCCGGCCGCACGGCGCGCGGGACCGGTGCGGGGCGGCCGGCGGCGCGCAATCGCCGCCGCCGGTCGCCCGCGCCCTACGCGCTCGTCGCCCCGGCGGTGATCGTCCTCGCCGTGGTGCTGGGCTACCCGCTCTACCGGCTCGTGGTGATGTCGGTCGAGCACTTCGGGCTCGCCCAGCAGTTCGGCCGGCCGGCGCCGTTCGTGGGGCTGGAGAACTACCGGCGCGTCGTCGGGGACAGCCAGTTCTGGACCGTGCTGGTCCGCACGGTCACGTTCTGCGCCGTCAACGTGGGGCTCACCATGCTCCTCGGGATGGTCGTGGCGCTCGTGCTCAACGCGCTGGGGAAGGTGCTGCGCCTGCTCGTCGGGTCGGCCCTGCTGCTGGCCTGGGCCATGCCGCCGATCGCCGCGACCGTCGTCTGGCAGTGGCTGTTCGACACCCAGTACGGGCTGGTCAACTGGCTCGTCACGCAGTCGGGGATCGCCGACTACCGGGGCCACTCGTGGCTCACCCAGCCGCTGTCGTTCCTGGCGGTGGCGACGGTGATCGTCGTCTGGATGGGGGTGCCGTTCGTGGCCCTCACCCTGTACGCCGGGCTGACCCAGCTGCCGCGGGAGGTCATCGAGGCCGCGGAGCTGGACGGCGCGAGCGGGGCCCAGCGGTTCCGGCACGTCGTCCTGCCGTTCCTCGGGCCCATCGTCTCGATCCTCGCGGCGCTGTCGACCCTGTGGGACTTCCGGGTGTTCACCCAGATCTACGTGCTGCAGAAGGCGGGTGGCGTCGCCCGCGACACCAACCTGCTCGGCGTGTACGCCTACCGGATCTCGATCGGCGCGAACCGCTTCGACGTCGGCGCGGTCGTGGCCCTGGTCATGGTGGCGCTCGCCATGCTGCTCACCGCCGTCTACCTGCGGCAGATGCTCCGCCAGGAGGAGGAACGATGAGGCCCCGCAGCCGGGCCGGCCGGCTCGCCGTCGACGCCCTGGGCGTCGTCGTCCTGCTGGCGGCGGCGTTCCCGGTGTACTGGATGGTGACCACGTCGTTCCAGCGTGGGGTGGACATCACCGGGCCGTCGCCGCACCTGACCCCGATTGGTGGCACGCTGGAGAACTACCGCAAGGTGTTCCAGCGCGGGTCGTTCCTCACCGCGCTCGGCAACAGCCTGCAGGTCACGGCCGCCACGGTGGCGATCTCCCTGCTGCTGGCGCTGCTGGCGGCGTTCGCGCTGTCGCGCTTCCGGTTCCGGGGGCGCAAGGCGCTGGTGGTGACGGTGCTCGTCGTCCAGATGGTGCCGCCCGAGGCGCTGGTGGTCTCGCTGTTCCGGGTGCTGGACGGCTGGCAGCTCATCAACACGGTGGCCGGCCTCGGGCTGGTCTACCTGGTGTTCGTGCTGCCGTTCACGATCTGGACGTTGCGCGGGTTCGTCGTCGGCGTCCCGGTCGAGCTGGAGGAGGCCGCCATGGTCGACGGCTGCAGCCGGCTCGGGGCGTTCCGCCGCATCACCCTGCCGCTGATCGCACCGGGACTGGTGGCGACGGCCGTGTTCGCGCTGATCCAGACCTGGAACGAGTTCGTGTTCGCGCTGGTCGTGATGAACCGGCCGGAGCACCAGACCCTGCCGGTCTGGCTGCAGACCTTCAACGAGGGCGCGCGCGGCACCGACTGGGGCGGCGTGATGGCAGGATCGACCTTGATGGCGGCGCCGGTGGTCGTGTTCTTCCTCCTCGTGCAGTCCAGGATGACCCAGGGCCTGACGGCCGGTGCGGTGAAGGGATGAGCGCTGTGCTCCGGGACGCGCACACGGTGGTCATGGCGTCCTTCGGCGGCCCTCGCGTGCCCGGCTGGACCCGGGCCGCGATCGAGGCCGGGCTGGGCGCGGTGTGCCTGTTCGGCTCGAACCTGACCGGCGAGGACGGCGAGCTGCGCGCCCTGACGGACGAGCTGCACGCGGCGGGCGCCGGCGACGTCGGGGGCGGCGTGCTGGTGGCGATCGACGAGGAGGGTGGCGACGTCACCCGGCTCGACGCCGTCCGCGGCAGCGAGCTGCCCTCGCCCGCGGCGATCGGGCGGGTGGACGACGTCGCGCTGACCCGCACCGTCGCGACCGGGCTGGCCCGCCGGCTGCGCGCGGTCGGCGTCGACCTCGACCTGGCGCCCGTCGCCGACGTGGACGCCGATCCCCGCAACCCGGTGATCGGCGTCCGCAGCTTCGGGGTGGACCCGCAGCTGGTGGCGCGGCACGTCGCGGTGATGGTCGCTGAGCTGCAGCGCGGCGGGGTGGCGGCCTGCGTCAAGCACTTCCCCGGGCACGGGGCGACCGCCCAGGACTCCCACCTGACGCTGCCCGAGGTCGACGCCGACCCGGCGCTGCTCGCGCGCCGCGAGCTGCCGCCGTTCCGGGCCGCGGTGTCGGCCGGAGCGGAGGCGGTGATGAGCGGTCACCTGCTCGTCCCGGCGCTGGACCCGTCGGGACCGGCGTCCACCAGCGCGGCCGTGACCGCCGTGCTGCGGCGCGAGCTGGGGTTCGCGGGCGTCCTGGTGACCGACGCGCTCGACATGGACGGCGTCAGCGGGCCGCGCGGGCACGGCAGCCTCCCGGCCGCGGCCGTGGCGGCCCTGCAGGCCGGCGCGGACCTGCTCTGCCTCGGCAGCGAGGGCACGGCCGAGGGCCTGGACACCGTGGTGACCGGCATCGTGGCGGCCGTCGCGAGCGGCACGGTGCCGCGCGAGCGGCTCGCCGAGGCGGCCGCCCGGGTGCGCGCGCTCGCCGGGCGGGCCGCGGGCCGGCGGGCGACGGTGGGTGCGGCCGGTCCGGAGGACCCCACGGTGGTCGCGGCCATGGCGGCGTCCGTCGCGGCGGGCGCCGAGGTGTCGCGCCGGGCTGTGCGGGTCGACGGGACGCTGCCCGCGATCGCGGGGGCGCTCGTCGTCCGGCTCACCGCGACCCCGAACATCGCCGTCGGCGCGGTGCCGTGGGGGCTGGCGCCCGTCGCGGGCGACCGGCTCGCGAGCGCCGGGCAGCTCTACGCCGGGCATCTCGACGCCGGGCCGGGCGCCGACGCCGCCGAGGTGCTGCGCCAGGCGGCGGGCCGGCCGCTGGTCGCCGTCGTCCGGGACGCCGCCCGCACGCCGTGGGCGCTCGACCTGCTGACAGCGCTGGCTGCCGGGCGGCCCGAGCTGGTCGTGGTGGAGCTGGGGCACGGCGGGCCGGACCGGTTGCCGGGCGCGGTCGTCGTCCGTACCGGCGGCGCCGGTCGCGGCGCGGCGCGGGCCGCCGCCGACGTCCTGGCCGGTGCCCGATGACCGGGACGACGGCAGGGGCGACGGCAGGGGCGACGGCAGGGGCGACGGCAGGGGCGACGGCAGGGGCGACGGCAGGGGCGACGGCAGGGGCGACGGCAGGGTTGCGGACCGGCTTGCGGACCGGGCTCGACATCGGCGGCAGCAAGATCGACGCCGTGGTCCTGGACGCCGCCGGCGCGGTGCGCGCCCGGGCCCGGATCCCCACCCGGACCGGCGCGGACGGCGTCGTCGGGACGGCCGTCGAGGCGCTGCAGGCCCTGGCCGGGCAGCTGGGGGTGCCGGTGTCGGAGCTGGGCTCGGTCGGGGTCGGCGTGCCGGGCCTGGTGGATCCCGAGCGCGGGGTCCTCGTGCACGCGGTCAACCTCGGGGTCGGTGACGAGGAACTGGACCTCGCCGACCGGGTGGGCGCCCGCTGCGGGCTGCCCGTGCGGGTCGAGAACGACGTCAACGCGGCCGCGTTCGGGGCCGCCACCTGCCTGGGGCTGCTCGACGTCGACCTCGCCTACCTCAGCGTGGGGACAGGGCTGGCCGCCGGGCTGGTGCTCGGGGGCCGGCTGCGGCGCGGGGCACGGGCGACGGCGGGGGAGATCGGGCACGTGCCGGTCGACCCGGCAGGACCGCTGTGCGCCTGCGGCCAGCGCGGCTGCCTGGAGACGGTCGCGTCGGGGGCGGCGATCGCGGCCGCGTGGCCGGTGGAGTCGGACGCCCTGCCGGCGGCCGAGGCGCTGTTCCGGGCCGCGGACGCCGGGGACGCACCGGCCGTCGCCGTTCGGGACCGGGTCGCCGACCACCTGGCGGCGGCGGTGCGCCTGCTGGTGCTGACGGTCGACGTCGACCTCGTCGTGCTCGGCGGGGGCGTTGCCGACGTGGGGGAGCCGCTGCGTCGGGCCGTGGCGGCCGCGCTCGCGCGGCAGGCGGCGGGCAGCGCCTTCCTGCGGGCGCTCGACCTGCCGGAACGGCTCGCGCTGGTCGGCCCCGAGTCGGTGGCCGCGGTCGGCGCCGCCGCGCTCGGGCATCTCGCCGCGACGAGCTGAGCCGGTCCGGGGACGATCCGGGGGTGAGGGAACGGCCCCCGATGCACGCCGGCCAGGTCGACGTCCCGGCGGGCGTCGTCGCGCGGCTGGTCGCCGAGCAGTTCCCGGCCTGGCGCGGGCTTCCGGTGCGGCCGGTCGTGTCGGCCGGGACGGTGAACGCGCTGTTCCGCGTCGGCGAGGACGTCGTGGCCCGCCTGCCGCTGCGGCCCGCCGCCGACGCGGGGCAGCGCGCGGCGTTGCTGCACGAGCAGGCCGCCGCGCGCCTGCTCGCGCCGCACCTGCCGGTCGCGGTGCCCGAGCCGCTGGGGCTGGGGGAGCCGGGCCGGGGCTACCCGGGGCTGTGGAGCGTCCACCGCTGGATCCCCGGCGAGCCCGCCGACCCCGACGCCCTCGACGACCCGGAGCGCCTCGCCACCGACCTGGCCGCCGTAATCCTCGCCCTGCGTGCCGTCGACACCGGCGGCCGGCGGTGGGACGGACACAGCCGCGGCGGTCCGCTCGCGGCCCGGGACGACGGCGTCCGGCGGGCGCTGGCCGCGAGCGCCGGGCTGGCGGACGTCGCCCGGTTGACCGCGGTCTGGGAGCGCTGCCTGCGGGCGCCGGTGCACCCGGGGCCGGCTCGGTGGCTCCACGCCGACCTCATGCCGGGCAACCTGCTGCTGCGCCATGGCCGCCCAGCCGCCGTCATCGACCTCGGGACGGTGTGCGTCGGCGACCCCGCCGTGGACCTGATGCCCGCCTGGAACCTGCTGCCCGCACCCGCCCGCGCGACGTTCCGGCAGGCGCTGGCGCCGGACGCCGCGGACGACGCCGACGCCGCGTGGGAGCGAGGTCGCGGCTGGGCCCTCGCCCAGGCGGCGCCCGCGCTGCCGTACTACACGGAGACGAACCCGCAGATGGCGGCCACGGCCCGCCGCACCCTGCAGGCGCTGCTCGCCGACCGGACCCCGCCGTGATCATGCACGCTGAACACTTGCTCAACGCTTCAGTGTGGTTCGAGCGTGCATGATCACGGTGAGGTGGGGGCCGTCACCTTGGTGAGGAAGGCGGCGAGGGCGGTCGTCGTCCGCTCGATCTTCTGCTCCAGCGAGATGGTCTCCTGCAGGCGGCCGCCGGCCGCGTCGCGCGTGCCGCGCAGGTAGAGCGAGCAGGCGAGGTCGGAGCAGAGGTACACGCCGACGGAGTTGCCGGCACGACCGGACGGCCCCGCGCGCAGCGCCGTCATGAGCGAGACGCCGTCCCCGCCGTGGGTGGTCAGGCACAGCGAGCACATGCTGCGCCGGACCTGACCGGTCTGCGGCGCCACCCGCAGCGCCACCCCGACGAGCCCGCCCGGCGACCCGGCGACGAGGTAGGCGCGCTGGGTCGCGGCGGGGTCGCGCCAGCCGAGGAAGTCGAGGTCGGCCCAGGGCAGGTCGGCCAGGTCCTTGGGGACGGCGAGCCGCTTGGCCTCGCCCTTGGTGGCGTTGACGAAACAGGCGCGGAGGTCGGACTCGGTCACCGGATGCACGTCAGCTACCCTAAGCTGTCTAGGCAAAAGGCTAGGAATCCAATGTGCGGAGGTCGGGTGGGGCGAGCCGGGTTGACCGCCGACCGTCTGGCGCTGGCGGCTGCCGAGCTGGCCGACGAGGCAGGGTTCGAGCAGGTCACGGTCTCGGCGGTCGCCCGCCGGTTCGGCGTCAAGGACGCGAGCCTCTACTCCCACATCGCCAGCGCCCAGGACCTGCGGGTCCGGGTGGCGCTGCTGGCCCTCGCCGAGCTCGCCGACCAGGTCGCGAGCGCGCTCGCAGGTCGCGCCGGCAAGGATGCGCTGACCGCCTTCGCCGGTGCCTACCGCGACTACGCCCGGCGGCATCCCGGCCGGTACGCCGCGATGCAGCAGGACCTCGACGGGCGGACGGCCACCGCAAGCGCCGGCGTCCGGCACGCCGAGCTGGCGCGGGCCCTCCTGCGCGGCTACCACCTCGCGGAGCCGGACCAGACCGACGCGGTGCGCCTGCTGCACAGCACCCTGCACGGCTTCGTCAGCCTGGAGCGGACGGGCGGGTTCCGGCACCACCCGCGCCCGGTCGACGAGTCGTGGGTCCGCGCGGTCGACGTCCTGGACGCGGCCCTGCGCAACTGGCCGCGCGCCTGACGGTCACGCCTGCCCGCCCGGCGATTACCGTGGTGGACGTGGATGTCGGCCGGCTGCGCTCCCTCCGCACGGCGCTGCTGGGCGCGGTGGCGCTGGTGCTGGTCGCCGCGTGTTCCGGGGCGCCGTCGTCCGTCGGGCCCTCGTCCGTCGGGCCCTCGTCCGTGGAGCATGCATCCGCCGGCTCGACGGCGGCGGGCGTGCCCGGCGACGGACCGGCGCTCCGGCCGGGGGAGCGGTTCGTCGACCTCGCCGTCCCGGCGCCCTACACACCGAGCGCCCCGGACGGCGGGGACGACGAGTACCGCTGCTTCCTGATGGACCCGCGCCTGGACGGCGCCGCCTTCCTGACCGGCACCCGGTTCCGGCCGCAGAACGCGGCGCTGGTGCATCACGCGATCCTGTTCGGCGTCCTGCCCGGGAACGCGGCCGCCGCCCGGGAGCTGGACGCCCGGACTCCCGGCGAGGGCTGGACCTGCTTCGGTGACGACGGCGTCGCCGGCCCGTCGCAGTGGGTGGGGCACTGGGCGCCGGGGGTGCACGAACTGCTGCTGCCGCCGACCCTCGGCTACCCGATGCCGCCGGGCAGCCTGATCGTCATGCAGGTCCACTACAACCTCCGCGCCACCGGGCACCCGGGCAGCCACACCGGCAGCCACACCGGGACGACGGGCCACGACGCCGGGGCGAGCGACCGGTCCGCCGTCCGGCTGCGGCTCACCGACCGCACGGCGGGGATGACGCCGCTGCGCACCGAACTGCTCCCCGCCCCGGTCGAACTGCCCTGCCCGCCGGGCGACGCCGGGCCGCTCTGCGACCGCACCGCGGCCGTCGCCGACGTCGCGCAGCGCTTCGGCAGCGACGTCGGCGGGACGGAGGACGGCCTCGTGCAGCGGTGCAGCGGCGGTACGCCGCGCCCCGGGCCCACCCAGCAGTGCGATCACGTGGTGCCGGACGACGGCATCGTCCGGGCGGTCGGCGGTCACCTGCACCTGCTGGGCCGTTCGGTCCGGATCGAGCTGAACCCCGGGACGGCCGCGGCCCGCGTCCTCCTGGACGAGCGCGCGTACGACTTCGACGACCAGGGGATGCGCCTGCTCGCCGATCCCGTGCCGGTGCACTCCGGGGACACCCTGCGCGTGACCTGCACGCATGACGCCACCCTGCGGCGGCGCCTTCCCGCGCTGAGCGGGCTCCCGCCGCGCTACGTCGTCTGGGGCGACGGCACCGCGGACGAGATGTGCCTCGGCCTGGCCGTCGTCACACCGTCCGCCTGATCACTGGGCTGGATCCGCCGGGGGCGGTGGCGCCGAGGCCTGGCGGACGTCGTCCGGGCGCAGCGGCCAGTCCGGGTGCCGGACGACGGGCAGCCGCCAGCCGATCAGCCCCATCAGAAAGACCCCGACCACCGGCACGAACGCGATGAGGAGCGCGTCCCGACGGCGGTAGGCGATCAGCCGGAGCAACGGCAGCGCGACGAGCGCCGCGATGCTCATGCGGGCGAAGTCGTGCAGCACCACCGACTGCTGGAGCCCGACCGCTGCCAGGAGGCGGCGGCTGAGGGCCGGGGACGCCAGAGCGAGCAGGACGCCGACCACCGCACCCGCCACCCGCCACGGGAGCCGTTGACGCCGCCACGGGGTGTACGCGTCCACGACGCGCGGCGGGCGGGTCCGCGGACGCAGGCCCTCGGCACCGTGCGGCCCGGCGGCGGGGGCACCGGCGCGCGAGGCGCGCTCCCGGTAGTCGGTGCAGGTCGGGCAGGCGCAGTCGGGCGGCACACCCGCGGCGCCCGACGCCGTCTCCGTCACGCTCACGTCCGTCGTGCCCCCCTTTCGCGACGCGGTCATGGTCCCATCCGGGCGGTCCGCCGTCGCGGCGATTCGGCATGGACCGGTGGACGCCGTCTCGGGCACCATGGCTCCATGAGCTGGCGACATTGATCCTCGGCTGATCGACCTCCCGATCACCCCGCTGATCCTCGAGTTGACCACCTTCCTGCGGCGTGGGGCCGCGGGCCGCCGGTGCGCGAGCGCACCCGGTCCCCGTTCCCGCCTCCGGAAGGTCCTCGATGTCCCTGCAAGCCCGTCTGGCCGCCTACCTCTTCCTGGACGCGTTCGTCCTGCTCTACCCGGTCTACGCCCTCCTCTTCGAGGACACCGGGCTGTCCACCGCCGAGATCTCGTCGCTCTTCGTCGTCTGGGCCGTCGTCGCCCTCGTCGTCGAGATCCCGTCCGGGGTGTGGGCGGACGCCGTCTCCCGCCGGCTGCTCCTCGTCCTCGCCCCGCTACTGACCGGGGCCGGCTTCGCGCTCTGGGTGCTCGTGCCGTCGTTCCCCGCCTTCGCCGTCGGCTTCGTGCTGTGGGGCACCGGTGGCTCGCTGCAGTCGGGTGCCCTCGAGTCGCTGGTCTACGACGAGCTGCACCGCACCGGGACGGCGTCCCGCTACGCGGCCGTCATGGGCCGCGGGCGGGCGGCGGGTGCGGCCGCCCTCACCGCCGGGACCGCCCTCGCCGCGCCCGTCCTCGCGGTGGGCGGCTACCTCGCGGTGGGCGCGGCCAGCGTCGCGACGTGCCTGGCGGCGGCCCTGGTCGCCCGGTCGTTCCCCGAGCACCGCGGTGCGGTGCCGAACCCCGAACCCGACCCCGAACCGAGCCCCGAACCGAGCCCCGAACCGAACGACCAGGAGGACGCGGAGGAGGACGACGAGGCCGAGGGTTTCCAGGAGTTCGTCCGGGTGCTCCGGGAGGGGGTCGCCGAGGTGCGGGGGCGCCCGGCGGTGCTGGCCGCCGTCCTGCTGGTGCCGGCGGTCGCGGTCATCTGGGGCTCGCTCGAGGAGTACCTGCCGCTGCTCGCGGCCGGTACGGGCGCCTCGGCGGCCGCCGTCCCGCTGCTGCTGCTGGTCGTCAGCGTGGGCCAGAGCGCGGGCGGCCTGCTCGCCGGTCGCGGCCCGCGCGACGGGTGGTCCGGTCGGCGCCTCGCCGCGCTGATCGTGCTCGGGGCCGTGCTGCTGGCGGCCGGATCGCTCCTCGACCGCCCGGCGGGCTTCGTGCTGCTGGCGGTGGCGTTCGGGGCGTTCCAGCTCGCCACCGTGACCGCCGACGCGCGGCTCCAGCAGGCCATCACGGGCCGGGCCCGGTCGACGGTGACGTCGCTCGCGGGGTTCCTCACCGACGTCTCGACCATCGGCGTCTACGGGCTCTACGCCGCCGGATCCGCCGTCGCGGGGCACCCGGTCCTGTTCGCCGTCGCGGCGCTCGGCTACCTGGTCCTCGCCGCGGTCCTGGTGGCCCCGGGCATCAGCCGGAGCCGCCGGACCCGCCGGACCCGCCGGCAGCGACGGGTGCCGGTGCCGGATGCGCGGTGAAGAAGCGCCAGATGGTCGCGGTGGCGTCGAGCCCGGTGAACGGCGGGTCCAGCCCGATGAGCGTCTCCAGGCTGGTGCGGGGCCGGGCGCCGGGCCACTGGTGCCCGGCGCCGGACACGGTCACCAACTCGACGGAGCGTCCCTGCGGGCAGGTCGCCACGGACGTCGTCACGGCGCCGGACCGGTGGACGGCGGGCCGCCCGCAGCCGTCGGTCCCGCGCCAGCGGGCCACGAGCCCGGGCACGGCCGGCCCGTTGATGCGGGCCACGCCGCCGCCGGGACCACCGAGGTAGCGCACGGTGCGGTCCGCCGTCCCGTGCACGTGGATCACCGAGATCGGGGACGGCGTCGGGCAGGGCGCGAGGAGGGTCGCCGAGACCGGCGCGACGGCCGCGAACACGTGCGTCTCGCACGCCAGCCGGTACGCGAGGATCCCGCCGTTGGACATCCCGGCCGCGAAGACCCGGCGACCGTCCACCGGCAGCTGCGACGCCAGGGTGGCGACCAGCCGCTCCACGAAGGCGACGTCGTCGACGTCCGCGGTGGCGGCCGGGCCGCAGCAGCCGCCGCCCGCGTTCCAGGCGAGGGTGAGGGCCTCCGGGTAGGCGACGACGAAGCCGGACCGGTCGGCCGCGGCGTCCCACCCGTACGACGCCTCCGCCTGCGCCGCGGAGCCGAACCCGCCGTGCAGGACGACGACCAGCGGGACGGCACCGGCGGTCGAGGGGGGCCGGTGCACGCGGTAGGTGCGGCGCAGCCCCGCCACGGTCAGCGTGCCGCTCGACGAGCCGACGGGCGGCGGCGCGGCCTCCGCCTGCGCCGAGGCCTCCGCCGGCGCCGCCGTCGTGGACGCCGCCGGGTCCGGGGGCGCCGCTGAGGCCGCGGCAGGCGGCCCGGGCTCCGGCCCACGGGCGGCGCTGCAGCCGGCGGCACCCAACAGGCCGAGCACCCCGAGCGCGCCGAGCACGAGCACGGCCGCGGCGGGCGCGCGGCCGGCGGGACGGCGTCCGGACAGGAGCACGGCCCCACGGTAGGCGGTGCGCCGGGGACCGCGGCTAGCGTTGCCGCATGGAGCCCACGACCGATCCTGCCGCCGCCGGCCCGCTGCCCGCCGGGGCCCCCGCGTCCGTCGAGTTCTGGCGGTGGGACGCCGTCCGGGTGGCGGCGGCGACGCGCGCCGGCGAGGTCAGCTGCGTCGAGGTGACCCGCTCGGTGCTGGCACGCATCGCGGCCTGCAACCCGCACTTGGGCGCCGTCACGCTCGACCTCGCGGAGGAGGC
>Ga0302321_100003166_pt1 | contig 14103 bp, 10 predicted proteins | sample Fen_T0_1_FD_202505 | JGI IMG/M metagenome (GOLD analysis project Ga0302321, IMG submission 202505) | Peat permafrost microbial communities from Stordalen Mire near Abisko, Sweden - Fen_T0_1 | ecosystem: Environmental > Terrestrial > Soil > Wetlands > Permafrost | place: Sweden: Abisko...
ACAATACCCCCATCATCGGGGACGCTGATGGGAACATGTGCGTCGATACCGCTGACTATCAGATCTTGATGAATGCCTACGGCGGCTGTAAGCCCGCCGCCAAGTACGACTACCGCGCTGATTTCAACAGCGACGGCTGTGTCAACATGAAGGACTACCAGCTATGGGCCGTCAGTAGGGGCGAGGGCTGCTAACACTTCTGTAAAGCGGAAATGCCGTAGGCGCCGGGTCTCAAGGCCCGACGTTTACGGCATTTGGCGCAATTTTGCGGTGCAATACTGAGAATCGAAGACGGACAACCCCGAAACTTCTGAAAGATGAAACCGTGCAGTCTATTGTACTTACTCGTATCGCAACTTTAGGGATTGGCGCCGTTGCAGCATTTGGCTGCAGTGACGTGAACCCAATCACAAGCGCCGGCGAACCAGGTGCGGCAACAACCGCTGCATTATCAACACCATCTACTGCGGCCAACGTTGTGCGTCGCATGGGGTTGAAGCGCGATTCCAACGCGACCATTTCCGCGCACATGAAGCCGGCAGCTCCGCCGCCGAGCGGGCTTCCCGCCACCGTCATGTTAACGAGCCAGGTTCCCCCGCCCGGTGATCAACAGGACGAGGGCTCTTGCACTGGTTGGGCAGTTGCCTATGCAGCAAAGAGTTTCCAAGAAGTGGTCGAAGAGGCTTGGTCCCCCACCGCGCTCAATCACCAGTTTTCGCCGTCCTTCATTTACAACCAAACCAATGATGGCGTTGACATGGGCGCCTGGCCTTCGGACGCGTTGAACCTCGTGGTGAGCAAGGGAGCCGACACAATGACCTCCTTCCCTTACGTCAATGGAGACTACGTGACACAGCCTACTGCTGCTTCCTTCGAACATGCAGCACATTTCTTGGCCAAGAGCTGGAGCACATTACCAATCTCGGAGAGTTCCTTCAAGAGCGTCCTTGCGGCGCATAATATCGTCATCGTTGCGTTCGACGTCCTGCCTGACTACATGAGCTTAAATGCGACGACCAACACGGTGTATGACGACGATGCGGGTGGCAGTTTGGGCGGCCACGTCAACGCCCTGATTGGCTACGACGATTCACTACAAGCCTTTCGGTTCATCAACTCTTGGGGAACAAACTGGGGTGATGCGGGCTATGGATGGCTTGCCTACTCGATGATCACCAGTGCAAAACTCAACCTGAACGCTTATGTGTTAGTCGATGGACCCAATACAGCTATTCTGGGGGATGCTGACGGCAACCTATGCGTGGACAACGCTGACTACCAGTTGTTGGTCGGAAGCTACGGCGCGTGTAAGCCAAGCGCCAAGTACGATTACCGCACGGACTTCAACAACGACGGTTGTGTCAACATGAAAGACTATCAGCTTTGGGCTTCACGCCGTGGCGAAGGTTGCTAGCGAGTCACGGCCCTGCATCACAACCCTTGCCGCGATTCAAGTTCGCCTTCACGTAGTCACGTATGTCCACAATGCCGTTGCCGTCCAAGTCGGCAAGGTAGCTCCACCCGCAATGGTCGCTGACCGATTTACCAACGCAATCGTGAACGAGTGTGAGATCAGCCGCGTCGACGCAACCGTCTTGATTGATGTCACCGACCAAGGTGGAGCGAATTAAGCCCCCGGCGGGGCAATTGGCGACGGTTCCGCAAACCACTCCTGCGTCAGTTCCACCGCCGCCATCCGAACCACCGTCTCCCGTACCGCCGTCTGGGGCGGGAGGTGGTGCGGGCGCGCCGCAAGCAGGAGCAAGCAACGTTACCGAGTGATTAGAGCCAAGAAGCAGTCGATGCCCGTCCACGGCAATTGCTGAATGAACCGCATCCGGGAGGGGTACATGCCCAAGCACGGAAGTATCCGCGCTATTTAGAACGTAAAGCTCCATGCCGTTGTTGGCGGTGACGTAAACCCGATTGCCATCCATCCCAAGCGGTGCTTGGTTACCGCCCGTCCATGGTGACTTGGCGACTGTCTTGAGATTGCCCGCACCGTCTGGCGCTAGCACCGCGGCCTGCAGCTCACTAAATAGCATGAGACGCCCGCCCCGAACCAAAGGCTTACCGACATCCGACTCACTCACCATGCGAGCGAACACCTCAGCGGAGCCACCGCCGTAGGATGCCCAGATAGTTGAGTAGGTCGTGGCACCAGCGGTGCCAACGCTCCAAAACTCGGAAATAGCGAGCTGACCCCGTTCGGGATCGATATCCGGGTAGAAGAACTGAGTGCGACGCCAGTCAGTTGGCACTTCCTGCACGGTGAGCGACGTTTCTTCCTCAGCGACAAGCGGAGACTGCCCAAGCTTGTTTGCCCCTAGGGTGAAGCGCCGAATGAGGTAGTCAGCCGTTCCAACAGGTGCAATCTGGAAAAGGCTGTTGCCCCGTTGGAGCAGCGCCGCGGGGCCGCCGTTCAGGGTGAATTGCCCCGCAACCTCAAGACCATTTGCGCTACTCGACCGGAGCACGGTGACCGTTTCTGTCTCCGCGCGTTGAGACATGACTTCCGGAATTGTATCGAAGGAACTTGGCGTCGCGGTTACGTCTGGCAGGACCACTTGCAACCGTTGTACGTCCGGCGGCATGCGCATTCCTCCACCCACGAACCGGACTCCGGCAGTTAAGTCCAGTTGTTCGATTGAGTAGGGGCTGTAGGTCACTGCCGTGTTGTTGCCTGCGCTTCGCAAACCCGAAAGTTCGCCATTCCCAGGTCCAGAAATGGGCGTTGCAGCTAAAGTAGCCGGATCAAGCTCAATAACATGGTGCCAAGGCCCGAGGATGAATCGATTGCCGTTAGCTACTAGCCGTTGGGCGAATGGAGACCAGGTGTCTGAACTGATACTGACGCTGCGACTGCGAATTGGCCATTGGTTGATAAGAGGTGGGGTATCCGAGTTCAAGTCGTAGATGGCCGCAGTCACTTGGCTTGATTGGGCTTGCTCATGGACCCATTGGAGAAGCAGCTTGCCGTTGCTCAGTGCAAAGCCAAAGTTGTGGTCAGCACCAACCTGAGGGAATACGGTCTGCCGCTTCCAATCGCTCAAGCGGTAAACCTCCGTGTCTCCCAATTGGTCTAATTGCCCTGCCCGCTGAAGCACCAAGTGCTTACCATCCACGGCCATGTCGAGCGCCGCCACACCAGGCAGCACCATCTCTGGCGTTATGGTTCCATCGCTACTTACTGACCAGCGAAAGATGCCTGAACCGGACTGGGACAAATTGGCCGCATAGACTGTATTGCCATCCGGCGTCACAGCCAAGCGCAGGCAACCGCCAAAGGGCACCAGCTCCGGCACGGGAACCTCCACAAGGTTTCCGCTTGCCGCGACAGTGTAGCGAACGATGCTGGAATCGGAGCAGGCCCAGAGTGCCCCGTTCGCCGAGACAGCGTCCCAAATGTTCGAGTTGATACTCTTCCGCGAGAGCTCCGTGAGCTGCCCGTTGTCTATTTGATAGACTTGAATGCGGGTGGCGGAGAACAGGGCAAAGCGCTGATTGGGCAGCGGAACCAGATGGGCAACCGGAATGGGCTGCCAAAGATACGCCGAATAATGGGCGAAGTTAGCCCGGCTGTCCGTGACGGCCTGCGCCGACAGCACCAGCCCGGAGGGCCCAATTTCTGCCAAGGAGATTACGGTTGAGTCAGAATCAAGCCAATCAGCGAAAATGAGTCGGTCTGGTGACAAGAACGCGACAAACCCTGCCCTACCATTCTCGTTGCCTGAAACCACGTCGGCTCCGCCATACGCGTAGCCAGTTGAGAGCACCGTTGGAAGGGTGGACTGCGCCGTTCCAACGCAGTTTCCCGCCAAGCATTGGGCCGCTACGTTGCAGAGAACGCCGTCATCACAGGCAGTGCCATCCGGCAGGGGCGTGAACACACAAGCCCCCTTTGAGCATTCATCCTTAGTGCAAGCGTTGTTGTCATTGCATAGCGGCAACGCATTGCAATCACCGGCGTCCGGAACGTTGGCGTCCGAGGCATCCGGCGGAAACCCCGCGTCAAAACCGCCTTGCGCGGTATTCGACGAATAAGCGTGAGTTGAGCCACCGGTCCCGCTTTGTGAGGTGCTCAAGGAATTCGCGCCGCCTAGGGCTCCTCCACTCCCCGTATCTTCGCTAACCGTGCCACCGCTAGTGCTGCAGTCGTGTGACCCGCATCGACTACTGGCGGTCGGACTGCTGTCACCGTCACCGCAGGCCATTAGCAGTACAATTGGGATTACTGCCCCGGCCAATGCATAGAGCCAAAGCAAACCCCTGATGCGATTCCCAACGCCCATGAGCGAAACGCTAGCTTCACTTCGCACGTGCCGCAAGTCTTGATTGGCGCGGGGCCTAGGCACCAGGCGTCTATGCCTGGCACCCAATACTGCGTCAGCAACGAAGCTGTTTTGGCCGAATACAAAATGCGCATCAACAAATAACTGGCTTACGAGACATCTGCGTTGCGGGACGTTTTCTTCAACCAATTTCTCTTGCCGTTACGTAATAGTCAACGCGAGAACCAATCACCTACCCATTTCAGGTAGCGTTGCAGTTCTGTGGGGAAACGACGATTCGGCCCAAACAGTCGCCATGGCAATTGTTTGGACGGGCGGCGTCTTGACGTAGGCGTGCAATGCGCAACCTGGATGAACTTGCGCTCATCGAAGATTTTTTCGCGACTGCGCGGACCGCAGCACCAACTTCATTACCCGCAAGACTGAACGAGCTTTTCTCAACTCAATCCAGCCCGAGAGTAAATCCAATGAACCACAAGAAGAACTTCTCATTCACATTGGCGCTTTGTGCCACCACCGCCGCGGCAACCGCCGCCTACGCCGCTTGCCCGACTGAGGCCGCTATATTCGTGATCGATCAAAGCAACTCCATGAACGATCCTGGGGCATCTTCGACAGGGCAAGCCAAGCGCGATATCGCCTATACGTACGCACAGAATTTACTTGCCGCAATGCCCAGTGGCTCGCCGGTTGCCGTCTACGGCTTCGGCAATTATCCGCAATATTCCGGCAGTTCACCTTACGGATCCATCGTCAAAGACTTCACTGAGGGTCTCAAGGCCGGCACGAACAATACTGCGATCCTTGCGGCTCTAGCAACCGCACGGGACCAAACCATCACCGGCAACTGGTGGACGCCCCTTGCCGGCTCCTTATGCGCCGCTATCGACGATATTACCGTCAATGCCATTGGACCAAACGCCATAACGGACCCAATGTGCATCATTCCGGCGGATCCCAATAGCCCACCGCCCACCAGAATGCAGGTGTACCTGATTTCAGACGGCGGGGAGAACAGCACTCCTACTGGCGACCAATGCCAAGGCCCCGACACCGCGGTAGGCACTTCATTCAACGCTGCCCTCCAAGGCCAGGGATGGGGGCTCACGCCGCAATCATGGCAATGGAAAGTCGCCAACAAGGCGTTGACGCTGGATCCTCAGAGTCAGGGTCTGCAAACGGGCATGTTCAAGATCATTTACAACGTGGCATTGCTATTCAACTACACCAACGGCCTAGGCCGCAGCAGCGGGACGGACGGCGGCTACGCTTCACCGAATCTCCAGGATACCACTCCGCAAAGCTTCTCAACCTTCGTGGGAAGTCTAGCGGCCGCCACGCGCGGAACGTACTTTGAATCCAAGATGGTGAACGGCGCACCTGCCAAGCTTCCATTGGCTGGCGACACGGATCCCAGCCCCACGCGTTCTTGTGTCGATTCGGCTGACACCAATCGAGTGCTCGGCGCCCTCGGCAAGAAGGTGGATCCGACGACCACGGGCTTCAGCTTGCAAGATCTGATTTCCCGTGACGTCAACCACGATTTGGTTATCGACATGAAGGACTACCAGGTTGTCGTGAAGAACTACGGCAAGTGCGCAAGCTAATTTCCGCGTAGTCTCAACTGCATGACACGGTCGACTTGTGGCATTGTGCCGCTAGCTCGACCGTGTCTATTCGCTTGTCCGAATGGCCCGCGGTATGTCAGGCAGCCGCGGATGGCGTCACGTCGAAGGTGCATTGCCTAGGCGTCGTTTCAAGCCAGAGCAACTTTCGCACCGTATTTGCAAGAGGTAAGCGGTTCTATGTCAACGTTCAAAAGAGCAGTAGTGATTCGCAAAACGGGTCTTTTGGCTTTACTTGCCGCAGGCTTGTCTGCTTGTTCTGGACCGGGTGATACTGCGGAAAGCGCAGCCGAATCAGTCAGTCAGAACATTATCTTCGGCGTTGACAACCGAACTGAGCCCTTCGCTGTTCCTGCGGGAACTCTGGATGCCACCATCGGCAATACGTCTGTTGCCTTGATGGACGCTGCCCACCTGGACACTTCAAATCCAGCCAACGTCAAACTCCAGGCGTTATCCCAAATTGAGCGGTTCAATGTCTGCTCAGATGAACGTTTTGCCAATCAGCCTTCCGCCGCAGATTGCAGCGGAACGCTTCTGGCACCTGACCTCGTCTTGACGGCTGGGCATTGTGTCGATGACAACATGTGTGCTGGCGCGCTACGCATTGTATCTGGGTATCGGATGCAAAATGACAGCACGCTTGCGCAGCTGACAATTGACGATATCTACACTTGCAGTCACGTGGTGGCGCGCACGTTCAGCGCCGACATTGACTTTGCCGTGATCCGGCTTGATCGCCCAGTTGCCGGTGCCACGACGGCAAAACCAAAGGTTGGCCCACTACCCCTCAAGACCGGGCAGCATCTTGTGGTTGCTGGTTACCCGGAAGGAATGCCGGAGAAGACGGCAGGCGGCGCGACAGTCATTGATGTGCGTTCCTCAACAACCGACTATTTCTTAGCAGACATCGACAGTTTCCCAGGCGACTCGGGTGGCGGCGTCTTCGTGGAAGAAACCGGAGAGCTCGCCGGCGTGCTCGTTCGCGGTCCCAATCCAGGATACGTGCCAAGCGCCAACGAAACCTGCACCCGCCCCGAACATGCAGACGCCGCTAACGCGATGCTGATAGGCGTAACGTATTTGCATCACGCAATTGAAGCGCTCTGCGCCGTTGAGCCTGATCCTCGTCTTTGTGCGTGTGGCAATGGCGTGTGTGAGGCCGGCTACGACGAAACCACCGGGACCTGTCCTAAGGACTGCGGGTCACGTTGTGGCGACGGAGCCTGCAACGGCCTCGAAACGGGTGACAATTGCTACTCAGACTGCGGGACCTGTGGAGATGGTCTGTGCGCGCTCGACGAAGTCGCACGCATGAACTGTCCCGCCGATTGCGGCTGCCCACCCGGACTTGCTTCGAGCGGCGGAGTTTGCGAGCTCATTCGCGGCAACATTAATGGAGACGACCACATTGACCGACAAGACGTCGTCGAGTTGCGCCATGCACTGGAAAATCCCTATGACGCAAAGATTCATGTAGCGGCGGCAGACGTCGATTGCAACGGTCATGTCGACTTACTAGACGCACGAGCGCTTGACGCATTCGTGAGCGGACGCACTCATCACCTACCCTGCGAAACTATGCGCACGATTGCAACAGGCAATCAGTTTACGTGTTCACTTACTGTGAGTGGACAGGTGCGCTGCTGGGGTGACAATTCTCTCGGTCAACTTGGAATTGGCACACCAGTACTGCCGCGAGCACTCATAACTGCCGGAGCGTTTCCACTGGTTGAGCTGGGGCAATCTGCACTGCAACTCTCTTCCGGCGCGACGCACAGTTGCGCTCTACTTGCTGACGGAAACGTCACGTGCTGGGGCGACGGGAGCAATGGGGAGCTAGGCTATGGCAATCTCCAAAACGTTGGAGATCTTTCAACGCCGCGCACCGCGGGAAAAGTCGCGCTTGGAGGCAGTGCAAAGTTGGTGGCAGCAGGTGGCAGCCACAGCTGCGCGATTCTTCAGGACGGCACCGTACGCTGTTGGGGAAGCAATGCTTTTGGGCAACTGGGCTACGGAACGCCTGAAGACATTGGCGATGATGAACTTCCGACCGCCAAGGAGCCCCTCAGATTCTCCGAGCCCGTCACGGCCCTTGCTCTCGGCTTTGATCATACCTGCGCCCTCACTACGGGCGGAAACGTCTACTGCTGGGGTGAGAATTTCCTTGGTCAACTCGGACGCGGATCAATGGATGCCGGTGGACCCTTCGAACGTGCGGACACGACCCCACCCATCAACGTCGGAGGAAAAGTTCGCAGCATCTTCGCAGGTGTATTTACGTCTTGCGCGCTTCGCCAAGACGGAAGTGCCTACTGTTGGGGCGACAATTCCGCAGGCCAGCTTGGCAACGGAGACTTCGACACCATTGGCGACGACGAATCACCGATCGACGGTGGCGGTGTCGTCTCGAACTTGGCTATCGAACAAATTGCGTTGGGGCAAGGCATTTCTTGTGGTCGCTTCTCGGGAGGAGTGGTCAAGTGCTGGGGTGACAATTCAAGTGGCCTCCTGGGCTACGGAAATACATTGCCGATGCCAACGGAGCCAAGTCAGATTGCGCCGGTGGCGGTGGGTGATAGCACCCAAGCGCTTTCGCTGACTTCTAGCCACATTTGCGCGATTGTTTCGGACGGCTCCCTTCACTGTTGGGGAGACGGAGCGAATGGGAAGTTGGGCTATGGTTCCGTGGAATCGATTGGCGCGGTCAAGTCGCCGGCGGATGCTGGGATAGTGCCCTTTGAACCAATACCCAGCGTCGGTTGGAAATTCCAAAATCCGCTAGGCATCGATGTTTGGCTGCGTGAGGAGGACATTGCCGACAAGTTCGCCTCTAGCTTCCTAGTCAGCGACTTGTCACTCGTTATAGCGAATCCAGCGGGCAAACCGATACCAACCATTCGCGCTTACTACAATTTGCACGTGTCACCTAACGAAGCCGCACCCTCATTGCTTGCGAAAATGCTTGAGCCCGGATGGAGTGCGAACGTCGAGCCGTCAATCCCCGGCTTCTTCGGCATTGCGCTATCACAAAGTCAACCAACTCCAACGGCTACATACCGCAAAGCGGCAAGCGTATCCGCTCGAATGCGCTTTCGCTCAGGTCCATTGGCTGAGTCCGGAATTGCGTGGCAAGACGACTATGCTGCTATGGATCGACCTATGACAGTGAATTGGTTTCGCTCCCGACGATTGCAGATTGTGGACGACCAAGGCAAAATGTTGTTTGGCTGGACGCCACGACAGTAGCCGGCAATCATCGGCAATTTATCACGGTCCCCGTCAACCACCCATAGGCGGCGGGGCACCGCGGTCGGATTCCCCCAAATTCTTCGCGGCGCGGCGCGGCGCTCCGTTCCGCACCTCGATAGATCGGTTGCCCTTGAGCAGCCACTCAGTTACTGCGCTTTTGACAATTCGGACACAATCTTCGCGCAGTCATTCGTCGGGGATTTCTGTTTGCCTCCGGCGAATTCCGTAACTTCAAGAATAGTTCGCAAGCTGTCGACAAGCCGTCGTTCGCGGGTGCGTAGTGTTTGTCTCGAAATACCAAGAGCCGCTGCGGCCTGAGCCTGCGTGCGCGCTTCCAAATAGCGTTCAACGTAGACCTCACGCAGTTCTGGTGGCATATCATTTACGAAGCCCTCTACGATCTCGGCGAGCATAGAAAGCGATGGCGACTCAACGGGATGGTCAATCAATTGCGCATTTGCGTCGACGATTTCGCAAATAGGAGAACTTTCCCGCTTCCGCCTCCGTGCCCAATCGCAAAGGACATTGCGAGCAATCGCGTGCAAGAACGGACGAAACTCACGCCGACCATCGTAACTTTTTCGCACTTGGACTGAAAAGGTGTGAGCAAATACGTCTTGAAGTACATCCGCTAAGTCCTCATCCGCGAGCCTTCCCCGCCTTGCCAGCGTCCGCCGCAATTCGTGGGCGTATTGCTCGTAGATCCGAGCTAGTGCGCGATGGTCACCCGCTCGAAATGCCCTCAGCAAATCCGTATCCATGACGCATTGTCCCCTCTTCGCAGGATCCCCAACCAATACGTATTGTGCCCAGTTGCAGTTGGAAGAAGTTGCCCACAACAATTCTTACAGGCATTGCCTCACTGCAGACAAGCGATGCCCTTGTGTGCAGTCTAGTCGAGCACTCGGCGAAGTCGAGCGACATTTTTGTGAACACAAGTTACAGCATAACCACCACTTAACGCCCCGCGCAACGGCCAATGAACATGTTTTCATCGGTTCAAGAGCGGCAGACATTTGGGTCTGCAAACTAATGTCATATTGTTTATTTCAGACTACTCACACAAACTGCATAACGATTGGTGCACATGAATTGCGCTGTTAAGAGCAACTAGAACGAAGGCGTCAACGGCTGCCAGAGTGATGTGGGACCCCAAGTTGATCCACCGATCGCCCTCGCTATCTGGCGCATAGCGTCTAGCGCTTCACTGAGCTGTCGGTTCACTCGTTCGACCGATACTGGGGCGCAATAGATGCGGCGGCTGCCAGTTGTCCGACAACGAACCGATTGGCTTCCAGACATTCAAGACAGAATTGCAGTCGGTTTCCTAGAGCGAGCCCTTCGGCAGTGCTACGCGAGTGACACGCCATGTCACAGCAAGCACCAATTTTACGCCTTCGAGAAACGGGAGAGAACCTCCCGGCTTCGCTACGTAGCGAAGTCCTCGCCTTGGGCTATGGCGCAATCAATCCGCTCATGCTTCTACTGCAAGACGAAAGCGCCGGTTTCGCAGACGCACCTGCCGGCGACTGGCCGCCGATTAAATCTGTTGATCAGCCAGTCGAACTCGAAGCAGAACGCGCCATTCTGGCGATGCTCGAGCACCTCACAACCACAACCATTGACGAGATCATCTTCCGTCGCATCGTCGTCTGATTACCGGAATTCGGGGAAAAGTGAATATTGGGGCATTTGTGCAAGCTCCCTGAGCGAGTACCGGTACTCAGCGCCGCAAGCTTGGCATCCTACGAAGACCCAAGAGCGGTGCCGTTGCTAGAGCGAACAATCCTCAACTTCGAACCCGTTCACGTTTCCAGAATGGCAATGCTCGATTTGAACAAATTTGAGCATGCCTATATTACCCTGGGCGGCCCATGGCCGGTCGCGGTTTCCCAACACGTCGACAAAGTGAAGGCGCGCTGCGAAAGACACGCTTCGGAGGCATTCGCTCGTCCAAAGGCCGCCGTGAAGATCAGCAGATATGTTCCGTGCCCTTGTGGCAGCGGCAAGAAGTTCAAGAAGTGCTGCCAGGGCACGGCTCGTTTGTGAATTCGCGGAGCTATCCCCGCAAAGCAGCCAACTACCTCCTCACCTCGGATACTTTCAACCTCTCCGCCTTCCCTGCGCCACGCTCCGCTGACTTTGCCTGGTTGTCCCGGTACTCGCTCGCAAGTGCCATCCGCCCTTCGAATCCATTCGGGTTGAAGACACCGAGCCCACCAAGCTGCGCTGGTTTGGCGCAGCCTGCCACGATTGCGGCGGCCGCAATCGCGCAGGCGACCGGTACAGCGTTCATAGGTTCTCCGCCGACTTGACAATTTCCTGGACCAAGCTGGTGCGCGGCCGGAGCAAGAGAACTCGCTTGCCCGGAGGGAGAAACCGCAATGTATCGCCCACATTGTGTAATGTATCACCTAGTAAATCTTCGTCCGTGAACCGGTAGGAGTAATCGCCGTTGTTGTCGACCTTGGGTTGCATCCTTTCCTCGGCAAGCGCCGTTTGAGTGACGCACAAACCCAAAAGCAGAGCTGCTAGGAATGAGCGCTGGGCTATTTTGGACATAACGATCCCTTTCGTGGTATTTCACCAGTTTCGTTTTACGCAGATGGTTGAACGTTGAAAGTCAGTAACAATCGCAGATGTAGTCGCCGAAACCGCGCTCGCAGCCGCAAGGCGGCACCTTGGGCGAAGGCACCGGCGAGGGCGCAGTTGCGCTATGAACGGCACTTGGTGAGACAATGGGCGCGACAACGGATGTCTTCTTCGCGTTAGGTAACTTGATCGGCGCCGGAGCACCCTGCAAATGCGACTCAACCTTGGGCGCTTCGAAACGCACCCTGGATGAGGCGACACGCAGGGCTGCGGGTTGAACCGCTTTTTCCCGATTCCGCATCGCGACACCCAAGGCCACTCCGGTTACAAAGAATGCCGCCAACAGCAACCACGCGAGTCGATAATGCTGAGTGTTCCGAATTCTGGGCAATTCCGGATTTGCGAGCATGCGTTCGACGGTTGCTTCGGCAAAGTGGTGCGTCGGCTCATCCGCTGGCCAGAGCTCTTCTGTGATTCGGTTCATGGTGCCACCTCGAAATGCGTACCCAGCGCAAGCCTTAGCCTCGCGCGAGCGCGGAAGAGTCGGGTTTTGACTGTGGCTTCGAAGGTGCCCACGACCTCTGCAATCTCTGCGGTCGAGAGCTCATGGAAGGTCGCAAGAACAAAGACTTCCCGCTGCTTGGGATCAAGCAAGGCTGTCGCTCGCGCAACGGCTTGAATTAGCCGGTCTTGGTGCAATCGCGCTTCCGGCGAAGGCTCCAAACTAACGTAATGTTCTGGTGCCAAAACGTCGAATCTGCCGCGATCTCGGCGTCGCGCATCCACTGCAACTCGATGGGCAATTGACAGAAGCCACGTGGAGAGCTTTGCAGTTCCCTCGAACTTGAACCTGGCAAGGGCTGGGTAGGCGCGAAGAAACACCTCCTGAGCTAGATCCTCGATGGGATAAGTCCGACCAAGGGTACGCGACAGGTACGCCCACACGCGACGTTCATAACAAGACACGAAGCCACCGAGCGCCTCACGGTCGCCCCTTTGACAAGCCTCAATTGCTTCCCGGCCGAGCTCATCGCTCTGCGGACCGAGACAGCAACCGGGTGCGAGGCTAACCACGAGCATCTTCCTTTTCTGTCTCTCGCTGGGCTGCGCAATTGGTTCCCGAGGCATGTCGATTTTTCGACACCAACGCTCAAGGTTTCTTTGAGGAAGCGAAAAGTCGAGTGTCTGGGTCGTGGGCCCGGGCGTCCAAAACGCTCAGCCCCCGGGCATCCAGCAAGACAGCTTGAACGCGCCAGGGGCTAAGTTAGGGGGCTTGGAGGACCCGCCGTGCAATCACGGTAGAGTGTACTTCTTCAACATGGGCCAGACGACGGACGCATTTGCCGCCTCATGCCCACCGCTGTTGTTCGTACAGAGCGTGACCTGAACGCCCGCGCTGCATTGGGTGTAGGTTTGGCAGTTGTTTGAATCCGCCGCGCCAGCACTACCCGTACATCCGTCTTTGCTCGCCCATTTTTGGAACGTGCCCACGGCTCCCAGAAAATCGATAGCCATCCCCGTTACCAGGGCCGAGTGCCCACCAGCGTAGGGGACAACGGTGTCATTCTTGCCGCGCCATTCAATCACGGTAATGGGTCGCGAAGGGGTGCACGTTGGCTCATTTTGCTGGGTCAGATCGAAGGATGCGGGCCCGACGGCGGCAAAAACATCCGCTGCATGGCACGCAAGGTAGTTTGACATACCTCCACCCATGGAGAAGCCGACGGCATAGACGCGCTTTGGATCAATGCAGGCGGTCTTCTCGATTTCAGTCACCAACGCTTTTGCAAACGCTACGTCATCAACGTCTGCGCCATTGACCTTGGAGACGCAACAACCGAGGACGTTCCAAGCATTCCCCATTGGCCCTGTCTTGCCGTTGGGAAACACCGAGATTACGCCTTCTTTGTCGATGACCGCGGGGTACGGTGAGCCAGAACGCCACTGGGTATCCGATCCACCAATCGGGTGAAAGTCGAGTACCAAGGGAACCGCTGAGGTGCCGGTGTATGCGGTCGGCACATGAAGAATGTATTCACGGCTGATTCCGTCGACGGTGAGCGTCTTAGTGGAATCGCCAGACTTCAAGATAGCCGATGGGCAAGCGCTCGGGCCGCCACCCGATGTAGAGCCACCCGATGTAGAGCCACCCGTTGATTTGCCGCCGGTTGCAGCTCCGCCACTAGACTTGCCGGTCGAGGAACCGCCCATTGAGCCCCCCCCCGATGCGATGGCGCTCGTACCGCCCGCTGCGGGAGTTCCGCCCGACGCCTTGCCGCCCATCGCGATGGAACTCCCAAGGGTCGTCGAACCGCCCGTAGCCTTATTGCCACCTGTCGGAA
>Ga0302321_100003167_pt1 | contig 14103 bp, 13 predicted proteins | sample Fen_T0_1_FD_202505 | JGI IMG/M metagenome (GOLD analysis project Ga0302321, IMG submission 202505) | Peat permafrost microbial communities from Stordalen Mire near Abisko, Sweden - Fen_T0_1 | ecosystem: Environmental > Terrestrial > Soil > Wetlands > Permafrost | place: Sweden: Abisko...
GTGCCGGTTGGACGCAGCGGAGCACACGTGTGTTTTGCCTACGCCAAGCAAGATCTTCTCTCCCTGATTAATTTGAGCTGCGCTTAGCAAAATAATCGTTGAGACAAAGGCATGACTTTCCTCGTCCTGCGCGCCCTTCACCTCATCGGCATCGTCTGCTGGTTTGCCGGGCTCTTTTACCTGGTTCGTCTATTCATCTATCACGTCGAGGCGTTCGACGAAGCCGAACCAAAACGGAGCATCCTCACCGCGCAGTTTGCGCTGATGGAACGCCGGCTTTGGTACGCGATCACCGTGCCCGCGATGATGCTCACCGCAGTCGCTGGCACCTGGTTGATGTTTGGCTACCACGACGTGATCCGTGAATCGTGGTTGCACGTGAAACTAGTCTTCCTCGCGATCCTGTTTGGCTACCACTACGACTGTGGACGCATCCGCCAACGCCTCGCCCGGGGCGAACGCTCGCACACCTCGCGCCAGCTCCGCATCTACAACGAAGTCGCGACGTTTCTGCTCGTCGGCATCGTCTTCGTCGCCGTCAGCCGCAACGTCGGCATGGCCTTCAAAGCCCTCGCCGGCTGCGCCCTCGTGATGGGCCTGCTCGTGATCTTCCTCCGTAAAAAACTGCAGGGACGAAAATGACCTCACAGACTAGATTAGCTATCTAGATGGGGAAATCATCGAGCTTCCGGAAAATCTTCTCCAACGTCTCATTAAGGTTTTTTGCGGAAGCATTCTTGCGGTAGAGAGCCGATTGCATCGACGACGCCTCTATTTCAATTGGATTCCCCGCTATCGGAACCGAATCTGGAATGGCGGGCAGAGCATCGATGCCGGGAAACTTAGCCTTTAGTATCGCAACGACAGAATTCCGGATACCATCAAACAGCGTTTCGTCCGCGGTCGGATAAACCGTTATAGACTGAATCAGCCTCTCTGGAGATGAGAGTTTGATGCTCTCACCTTTAACACCAAACCCGCATCTCGAAACAACGCGGATTTCGTGCTCATCCCGATACTCAAGCCTTTTAAGCAAATACGGTCGCAGCACGATCGGCTCCAACTCATCTATATCCAACATCATCGTGCTTTCATCATGAGCCGGCCGCGGTTCGATATAGCGGACGTCTCCGATCAAAAACTCCCGATCTTCGGGCAGCGCCTTCATCAGCCGTTCTGCTGTAGTTTTTACGACCACGCCCATCTTTCCGTAGTTCTCCCACATCGCACGCGACTCGTGCTGAGAAGAAAACCAGCACCACGCACAACGCGCCTTGGCAGACCGATCTAGAAAGCGTATTGAGAGGTCGCTTGCTCTCAAGTCGAACCCTTCAGCAAAACCAACCTCTAGGGGTTCTCCGTCAACTCCGTCAGCCTCTAGCTGCCGCATGAGTTTATCCTGCTTTCTTACAGCCTGATCAACTCGATCAGGCATGACCATTCCCTCTCCCTCAAACGGATCGTTCATACTTCTCAACGACAGGATCGAGGGAAACCAAACATCACCAGCAATAAACTGTGAGAGCCGAGGCAACGTCATGTAGCGCCACAGCTCAATATTCCCCGGTGAAAACCGGAGCCTCCTTTTTCCAAAATCTTCTTTGATAGACTTGCTCCAGCATTGCTCGATTGGCATGGCTGTCCATTCGCATAGCCTCCGGTACTCTGCAAACAGTAACTCAACCCAAAGTTCGTCATATAAAGTCACGACCCACGATGCCCGCCGTAAAGAAACCCACGGTTCCCTTTAAGAACTGGTTCGACGCCGCGCTCTATCGGCAGATCGCCGATGAACTCGGGGCGGTCGAGCCGAAGTTTGACCGGAAAAAATTCCTCGCGCTGACCCTCGAGGGGCTCGACGGGCGCGAACTCATGGACCGCGTGCGTCAGACTGCGCTGGCGGCCGAGGCTGCCTTGCCGGGCAACTATCGCGACAAACTCGCGGTCCTCCGCCAGATCGCGCCGCGGATCAAGCACGGCTTCGTCAATGTGAGCTTCTGCCATTTCGTGGCGCAGCACGGGCTCGACGATTTCGAGCACTCGCTGGATGCACTGAAGTTTCTTACGGCGTTTGGTTCGGCTGAGTTTGCCGTGCGGCCTTTCATCCTGCGCGATCCGGCCCGCGCGCTCGCGCTCCTGCAAGCCTGGGCTCTCGACAAGAGCGAACACGTGCGTCGCCTCGCGAGCGAAGGCAGCCGACCTCGTCTGCCGTGGGGCGCGCGGCTCAAAGCCATCGTTGAAAACCCCGAGTTGGCCGCGCCGATCCTCGAAACGCTGAAGGCCGATCCCGCGCTCTACGTGCGGAAATCCGTCGCGAACCATCTCAACGACATCGCCAAGGATCATCCCGATTGGGTGCTCGACCGCGTCGAGGCGTGGGACCGCACCAATGCCGGTACGGCCTGGATCGTGCGGCACGCGTTGCGCACGCTCGTCAAAAAAGGCCATCCGCGCGCCCTCGCTTTGTTCGGCGTCGCCACGGCTGCGGCGGCCCGGATCAAAGTGAGACGTTTCACCGTTTCACCCAAGACGCTCGCGCTCGGCGAGGCGTTTGAGCTCAAGGCCGAACTTATTTCAATAGACAAAAAAACACTGCCGCTGGTGATCGACTACGTGGTGCATTATGTGAAGGCGAGCGGCGCGACGTCGGCCAAGGTTTTCAAGTGGACCGAGGCACGCCTGCAACCGGACCAGCCACTCGTGTTGACCAAGCGCCAAACGATCCGCGATTTCACGACTCGCAGTCACCACTCCGGACGCCACCGTGTCGAGTTGCAGGTCAACGGCCAGCGCCTGGCCGAGACGGAATTTAAGCTCGTGGTAAAGCCAAAAAAGTCGGCCAAATCGCGAAGCTGAGCTGGAAAATCGAACCAAGATCTGATTCGTTTTCTGACGATGAGCATGAAGCCCATCATCGACGATATCGCTGACCAAGCGGACGATTTTCTCGACGGCGTTATGACACGCTCCGACGCCCGTGCCGCTATTTCGGAACAGCTCTCGATCAAGTATCCGCGCCTCAACGGCAGCGAACGCGCCAAGGTCATCGACGGCGTGCTTCTGGTCCTCGACGGCGAAGGTTTCTTCGACCTGAAATCGAGTGCCAACGCCGAAGAAGCCGGCTTCGGCGACGTTGAAGAAGCTTGAGTGGGCGACACGGTGGAGCTTTGGCTTCACCATGATCTCCTACCTAAATCCTGATCTGACCCAGCACCCGCCGCGGAGTGCGCGCGTTCGCCTTGGCGATTACGTCATGTTGCCGCGCTCGCTCGACAAAGCGCGCGCGAAAGCCTCCGGCAAATTGGGCGACTACGCATTCCCCAATCCAATGGACAAACATCTTTTTGAGTTCGCGGGCCTCGACGCCGACGAGTTTTTTGACGCGGTGAAAACCGGCAAAAGCGATACCGAAATGCTCGCCTGGTTCACCGAGCAATCTACGACCAAGCGCGACGCCTGGGAGATCGCTGCATGGTCGAGCTGGCTCGAAAATCTAACGCCTGGCAACGCGCGCCGCCACGGCCTGTTCGCCGAACGGATCACGAAGGCCGCTCCGGAGCGTGAAGATATTCACGCGATCATGGAGTGGCTCGACCTCGACGACTACGTGAGCTTCGGCGGCAAAGCCTGAATCATTCGCGCGGACTCTGGGGCTTCGAGTTAATATATAGAGCATTTCAAAAAAATGTCGTAGCCGCGTCAATTAGGATGCGGGTTTGCGCGCTCCTGTGCTTCACCGCTGCTGAATGGCGGCGGCTATCGGTTACCGATACAACTCATATGCTCTAAATGACAAACAGGTATCGAGCGATTGCCGCGACGGAGGGAGCATTTGTCATTTAGCAGATGACAAAGGGCCGGCGATTTTCTGGAGCGTGAACGGCGGGGCGGTTCTTAATCTGGGAGACTGGAGATTTGGGAAATACAGGTGCCTCGACTGGCGGTTCGTTCCTCTATGGGTTCCTGCTTTCCTGATTAGGGTATTGAGGTTCGCGCAACGGGTTGATCGATGTCGCATCACGTGTGCGGAGCGGGCTGGGGGATTGGCGTCGGTTGGCGCACTTGGCCTCCGATCTCTATTTCATCGGGCGGCCCGACTCGGAGCCTTCCAACAATCGCTCGAAGGCGACTCAAATGGCGAATAGGCTTTCCCGGCGTCATCATCTTATGACTACAAAATGTGTAACTTTTTTGACGGATTCTTGACAGATTAGCCTTGGAGGAGCAAAGAACGCGGCATGCTTTCCAAGGCTCTTCCAGCGCCCGAGGTCAGGTGTGCGTCCGCCTTCCCAGCTGCTTAATTATGCTGAAGGAAAATTCGCCAACGCCGACGCCGGACATTGCTGAAAAACCCCTCGTGCTCGTCGTCGATGACGAATACGGCCCACGCGAATCGATTGCTTACACCTTGTCGTCGGAATTCGACGTCGTCACGGCGGACCGCCCGTCCGAAGGCATCAAGCGCGTGCAGGAACGTCCGTTTGCCGTCATCATCCTCGACATTCGCATGCCTGAGATGGATGGCATTCGCGCGCTCGAGGCCATCCGCAAAATCGATCGCGATGTCTCCGTGGTGATGTTGACCGGTTATGGCACGCTGCAGACGGCGCAGCAGTCGATGATCCACGGCGCCAACCAATATCTGCGCAAGCCGCCTGATATTGCCGAGTTGATCGAGTCCGTGCGCAAGCAGGCCGCGTCCGCCGCCGAGCGCCGTCATCAATCCCTGGCGAACCGGCAGACAGAGGAAATGAACGTGGCGCTCAAGCGGGAGATCGAGGAAAAGCAGCCGCATATCTGGCAAGGTCGCGCGGCGGTCGAACTCGTGCACGATCTGGCCAATCCGCTGACGGTGATGATCGGTTACGCGACGTTGCTGGTGCAGGAGACGAAGAAGGCGGCCAAGCGCGACGGCGAGGATGCGAAGAAACTTTTGAACTATGCCGACGTGGTAAGCCGTGCGGCGGAGTACTGCCACGAGCTCGCGGAAAACTGGAGGCAGACCAGCCGCAAGACTACGCAGTTCACCGACATCGATCTGGTGAAGCTGGCGCAGCATGTGAAGGACGTGATTTTCTTCAGCAACGCCGCGATCGAGGTCAGTGGTGTGCCGCACGCGGTGGTGCGCGGATCGCAGTTTGAGCTGACGCGCGTGATCCAGAATGTTTTCAAAAACGGTCTGGAGGCCGGCGCCACCTCACTTCGAGTCGAATTTTCCCAGAAAGACGACCAGTGGGAACTGACCGTAAGCGACAACGGCGCAGGCATGGATGCCGACACCGCGGCACTGGCGCTCAAAGGCGGTTTTACCACAAAAACGCACGGGACCGGACTGGGGCTCGGGATTTGTCGGCACATCCTCGGCGCGCATGGTGCGACACTCACTCTCGAAAGCGAACCGGGCCGCGGCACGACGTTGCGCATGCTTTTCCCTGCACGGCGTTGAACGGTTGCCCGGTTTTGCCTCAACCGATTGGATTAGTTTCTGAAATCGGATGAAACAACGCCGGGTTAAAATCACAGGAATCGGGCCGGTCACGCCCGCTGGTATCGGCCGCGAGGCTTTTTTGCGCGGCATTCTCGAACCTGTTTCGCACGTAGGCGCCATGAAAGTGCTCGATGGCGCTGACGGACAAATGGTGGCGGCGGCCGAGGTGAAAGATTTTCGCGTCGGCGCGTTTGCCCTCGATGCCGGTCATCTGGCCAGTCCGCGGCATGTACAATTCGCGCTGGCGGCGACCGTCCTGGCGCTGCGCGACGCCGGGATTTCGCTGGCGGATGCGCGGAAACGCAAACCGCTCGTTATCGTCGCCTGGCCGCTGGCGGAACGGTTGTCGTTTACCGAACTAACGGCTGGAGCTTTTCAGGGAAATAAGAAACCGAATGCGACGCAGGCGACGGTGGCCGAGTTTGTGAGCGCGCGGGCAGGGGAGGCGGGTGCTCGGCATTTTTTTTCGGCGCTCGATGCAGTCGGCTATGCGGCGGGACTCGTGGCGAGCGGCGAAGTGGAGCTGGCGATTTGTGGCGGCGCCGACGCCCCCTTGAGCGCGGGAATTTTAGCGGAGTTGAAGGAACTGGGGCTTTCGCCCGGCCACGCGAAGGAGCCCGGGAAGGTTTGCCAACCCTTCGACCTTTGGCGCACGACAGGAGTTGTGGGCGAGGGCGCGTGTTTCTTTGTGCTCGAACCCGAAGAGAGTCCGCACCGGGCTCATGCTCGGGTGGCCGGTGCGGCGCAGGTGGTGGAAAAAGATGCGCGACCGTGGGTGGCGTTAAATGAGGCGTTGCGATTGGCGCTGGGCAACGCGGGACTGCGACCGGCGGACATCGATTGTATCCACGCCGATGGTACAGGAAACAAGGCGCTGGATCAGGCCGAGGCGACTGCGTTGCGAGCGGGATTGGGCGCGCGTCTGGCTTCCATTCCGGTGGTGGCGATCAAGGGCGCGGTGGGGAATGCGCTTGGCGCGGCCGGGGCGATTCAGATTGGATGTGCCGCTCTTGGTATGAGACATTCGATTATCGCACCCACCGTGAACTGGAGTTATCCCGACCCTTCATGTCCGCTTAATCTACAGGCGACTTCGCGGTCGCTGGCCACGGAAACTGCATTGGTCGTGGGACGTGATCCGGGCGGCAGCATCTCGTGCCTAATCCTTAAACAATGATCTTGAGCACCGCACTCTGGGCAGCGATCGCCGCGGGCGTAACCGGCGTGGTGGCGCTGTGGACCAATCCGTCGCGGCGGCTCAACGGTGCGCTGGCTGTTGCTTCGCTGCATGTCGGTTTTTGGTTGTTCGGCCTTCATCTGCTCGTGGCGGGAGGACATGGCGATTTCTGGCTTCGGACGACGGCGGTGTTGATGGCGCTGCTGCCGGCGCATGCGTGGCTGGTGATGGACGCAGTCGTTTATCCGGGGGCAAACTGGCGCGAGCGCTTGCCGCGTTGCCTGGGTTGGTTGGTTTTTGGGATCTTGATGTTTGGGGTGGCGTTATCGGATTTTGTGATTTCGCACCACCCGGACCCGTCGATGCGGTATTGGAGCACAAGATACCTGCTCGTGATGGGCGGAGCGGATCTAGTGTTTGTGGCGCTGGCGTTTTCTAAAATGCAGGGCGTTCACGGGGTTCGCCGGATGGAGTTTCAACTCTTGCTGCTGGGCGGAGCAATCAGTGCGCTGTTGGTGCTGCTATCGGTCGGCGTGGGTGTTTGGCTGGAGGAGCCGGTTATACTTGAGCTGATGCCGCTCGCGGTCGTGGCCGTATTCATCGGCACGGCCTGGGCGCTCACTTCGCGCCGTGTGCTCGACGCACGGCATATTTTATCCGCGGTCATGGAAAGACTCACGCTGGTTGCCGGTGTGGTGTTGATCGTGTGGAGCGTGCAACAGCTGGCCCAACAATTCGTGCACGTAGGCACGGCCTATGTGCTGGCGCTGGCCTCTGGCCTTTGGTTCGCCGCCGAGATGCATCCTTGGCTGAAGAGTGTGTTTCCGCGAAATTCACGCCTGACGCAGCTGCGCCGGGCCGTCTTCCGGGTTGCGCGAAAAGATCTGCGGCCCGAGGCGATGGAGAATGCTTTTGTTCGCGTGATCAAAGACCGGACCCAGACCGGGCGCGTCGCTATCATGATGTCATCGCGGAGCCGATTGGTCGGCGGCGGTGTGGATCTGCCCATTGATCAACCAGTGGTGAAGCTGCTGCAATCGCTTCGCTGGCTGACGCCGGAGCGGCTGGAGCGCGAGAAGTCGATTGAAGGCCGCGAGACGCTGCAGGCGTTTTTGAACGAGCATCATTTTGCCATTGTCGTGACGAACGTCGGACCGGCGTTGTCCTTTGCCATCGGCCTTGATCTGCCGCGCACGCAACGGCCGTTCACGCATCCGGAAATCACGCAGTTGCTGGACGTGGTGGGCACGATCGAGACGGCGTTGTCGCGCGCCCGCTATTTGAAACAGACGCAACAGGCCGAACAGCTCGCCACGGTTGGTATGTTGGGCGCCAGCATTGCGCATGAAATCCGCAACCCACTCGTATCGATAAAAACCTTTGTTCAGCTGCTACCAGATCACTATCAGGAGGCTGTTTTTCGCGATAAATTTTTCCGTCTGATCGGCGATGAAGTGGGCCGAATCGATCGCATGACCGAACAACTGCTCGACCTGTCTTCGCCCCGGGTGTTGGCCGCTAGCAGCGTTGAGGTTCATACCGTGCTGAGTTCGTGCGTGGATCTCGTGGCGTCGAAAGCGGAGGACAAAGGCGTGAAGCTGATCACGGACTTCCAAGCGGCGTCGGATCGCGTCCGGACCGACCCCAATGCCGTGAAACAGGTCATATTGAACCTCTGTTTCAACGCAATTCAGGCCCAAGAGCAGAAAAGCGGGGAGCGTTGGATACGCATTGAAACCACAAAAAACAATGACTATGTGGAGGTTGCGGTGATTGATAACGGCCCGGGGATTGCCCAGGAAGTGTGGGCGCATCTCTTCCAGCCTTTCCAAACCACAAAATCGAGCGGGTTTGGCTTAGGGCTAGCCATTTGCAAAGACATACTGTCTAGTCTTCAGGCCAGCATCACCGCCGATCCGCCTGTCAATGGACGCGGAGCGACGTTTCGCATTCTTCTGCCATGTCAGCCACCCACTTCCTAGCCACCGACGATCTCGACCTACTACGCACGTGGTGGGCCGCGGTTCCGTCTGGACGTTCGGTGGTGACGTTATCCGATCCGGCTCTGCCATCGCCGCTGCCACAGGGCGTGCCGGTGGTTGTGGTGCTCGACGCTGCGGCCAGCCAACGGTTGCCGGCTGGTCTGGAAAAATGTCCGACAATCTTCATCGGTGAACCGGGGAGCCTGCCTTACGAACAAGCGCGATTGACAGGAAGGGCGCGGATTTATTTGAGCTACGAAGACAGTCGCACGCGGCTGGTTGAGTTCCTTCCGTTGGTTGAGGAAATCTCGGAGCGCTTGGCGGCAGTCGAAGTTTTGGCCGAAAAAGCTCGGCGCTCGGAAGGCTCTCGCCCGCCGTTGAGAACCTCGGGTTGGGCCGACGCGACGGGCGTCTGGGATTTTCTGGAAGCCGCGGTGGAACATATTGGCTCTCGTGATCGGTTGCTGGAAGAATTTAGGCGCGCGGCCCGTCATTTCCTGCACGCGTCCTACGTGCTGTTCTTTTTGCGTGAGGCCAACGGCTTCAAGTCTGACCGCGGTGACTTTACCTGCCCGATCAACGATCCATTGGTCGGTTATCTGGCAAAATATCCGGCCGTGCTCGACGGAGCCGAATGGCCGGGTTCGCCCGATCCGATGTCCGAGATGGCTGTGCGCCATAACCTGATGGTTTGGTCGGCGCGCATGATTGTGCCGATCCACGACAACGGCCGATTGCTCGGCCTGATCGCGCTTGGAGTGCGTGACGATGGCCAGCCTTATGACGCGGGAGATCGCTCACGGATGGTGTTTTTTGCGCGGCTACTCCGTCAGTTTTTGGAACGCTCGACCGAGGTGGACCGGTTGGTGCGGAAACACGAACGCTGGCGCAAAGGTGAAAAATATTTCCCCAACCTTCTCATTCTCGATCCGGAAGAAGCGCCGCCGCGGCATCTGCCGCTGATCGTCCGCACGGTCGCTGGCGAAGCGAGACAGTCGCATGATACAAAGCGCGTGCTGCCCGCCGCGCACCAACCCTACCGGGTCAGCGCGGGCATCATCGCCGAGAATGATTGCGTCTGGGTTAGCTGGGAGGATGCCAGCGCCGAGCTGCGCGAGCGCAATCACCGCGAACGGCTCGACCGGCTCACGCTGCTCCACGATCTGGCCCTGACGTTGAATCACGAACTGGGCAACTCGCTCGTGTCGCTCATCGCCTTGCGCCACAACCCAGGCGCAGAGACAAATTCGCCCGTGCTGCTGGGCGCGATCAAGCGCGACATCGCCAATCTGGAAACCATCAACCGGCACCTCGCGTCGATTCCCACGTTCCGCGAAGTCGATCCGGAGCCAGCAGATCTGCGCAGCCTGTTGCAGGAGCTGGGGCAGAAGATGAACATTGTGGTGGACGCCGGATCGCAGGCGATCGCCCTCAGTGTCGTGCCTACGCTGGTCGAGTTTGGCCTGCAGGCGATTTTGGACAGCGTGGTCGAGAACCGGCCAGATCTGGGCAAACGCGGGCTCTCCGTTCAATTGCGCGCCTCAGGTGAAGGCGGTCAGCTGACCGCGCTCATCGCGATCAAGGGCGAACGGCTCGAACTCGAAGGCATTGTTCCAACGCCCGAACCAGGTTCAATCCCCAGTCAGGGCCGCATCGGCGTTTTTATCGCCAAAGAAATCATCCGTTTACACGGCGGCGAAATCATTTCCGGCCCGGGCGTGGAAGGTCCGGAGATCCTTATTTCGATCCGCAGCTGGTAAGGTTTGGGCGGCCGCATCGGTTGTTTTCGCCGAAGCCGTTGGCCGCGATCAAAGTCCGCCCATTTCGACAAACTGCGAAGGAGAATTAGTCTCGCTCACGTCCGGCCAGAGAATCATGCCGGCACCGACGGTGGCATTCGTGTGTTCGTCGATGAGAATCAGACTGCCGGTATTCCGGTTTCGGCGATAACCGTCAAAGAACAGCGGCGACGCGGTGCGCAGGTGAACGCGCCCGATGTCGTTCATGCCGATTTCAGGCGCGGTCTCGATTTTGTGCAGAGTATTGATGTCGACCTTGTAGCGTACGGTTTTCACAACGCACTTCACCTCCTTGGTGGTGTGGCGCAGAATGTATCGACCGTTTGGTTGGAGTTTCTTGTCCGAAAACCAGCAAATCATCGCTTCCACGTCCTGGCTGATGTGCGGCGAGTTCTGCGGCTTCACCAGCATGTCGCCGCGCGAAATGTCGATCTCGTCCTCCAGCGTGATCGTGGCGGACATCGGGGAGAAAATTTCGTTGGTTTCACCGTCGGAGCTGTGCAGCGACTTGATGCGGGAAGCGAAACCCGATGGCAGAGCCAAAACCTCGTCGCCGACCTTGAAAACGCCGCCAGCCACGCGTCCGGCAAAGCCGCGGAAATCGTGATGTTCGGTCGAATTTGGCCGGATGACGGTCTGCACGGGAAAACGCGGATCGATGTGATTGGCGTCGCTGCCGATATAGACGGTTTCGAGCGTGTAGAGCAGCGAAGAGCCTTTGTACCAAGGCATGTGATCGGACTTGTCGACGACGTTGTCACCGTGCAGCGCGCTGATCGGAATGAATTTCACGTCGGCGATTTCAAGGCGTGAGGCGAATTCAGAGTATTTTGCCACGATCTGGTCGAAGATCTCCTGCTTGTATTCGACGAGGTCCATTTTGTTCACGCACACCACGAGATGCGGAATGCGTAGCAGCGAGGCGATGAACGAGTGGCGGCAGGTTTGCTCGATGACGCCTTTGCGCGCGTCGATGAGGATGATGGCGAGGTTGGCCGTGGAGGCGCCCGTCACCATGTTGCGCGTGTACTGGATGTGGCCCGGCGTGTCGGCGATGATAAATTTGCGCTTCGGTGTCGCGAAGTAGCGATAGGCGACATCGATCGTGATGCCTTGTTCGCGTTCCGCGCGCAGACCGTCGGTGAGAAGCGAGAGATTCAGGTGCTCTTCGCCGCGTTGCTCGGTCGCGCGTTCGAGCGCATCGAGTTGGTCTTCGAAGATCGCCTTCGAATCGTAGAGCAGGCGTCCGATGAGCGTGGATTTGCCGTCGTCGACACTGCCCGCTGTGGTGAAGCGGAGCAGGTCCATGGAAAGATAGTTGGTGTCAGAGTCGGACATTGAAAATTGGTTCGTTAAATTGGTTTAGAAATACCCGGCCTTCTTGCGGTCTTCCATCGCGGTTTCGGAGCGTTTGTCGTCGGTCCGTGTGCCGCGCTCGGTCTGGCGGGCGGAGGCGACTTCCTGGATGATCTCGCTGAGTGTGGAGGCGGTGGATTCGACGGCGCCGGTGCAAGTGGCATCGCCCACGGTGCGAAAACGGATGATGCGCTTTTCGTATTTCTCGCCAGGCAGTAGCGTGATGAAAGGTGTATTCGCCAGCAAACTACCGTTGCGATTCACGATCTCGCGTTCGTGCGAGAAGTAGAGCGACGGCAGCGGGATTTTTTCGCGGGTGATGTACTGCCAGACATCCATCTCGGTCCAGTTGGAGAGCGGAAATACTCGGAAGTGTTCGCCGTGATTTTTGCGACCGTTGAAAAGATTCCAGAGCTCGGGCCGCTGGTTTTTAGGGTCCCATTGACCGAACTCGTCGCGATGGGAAAAGAAACGCTCCTTGGCGCGGGCTTTTTCCTCGTCGCGACGGGCGCCTCCAAGGCAGGCGTCAAACTTCAGCTCCTCAATCGTATCGAGCAACGTGACCGTCTGAAGTCCGTTGCGCGAAGGATTAAGGCCTTTTTCTTCGACTGCGCGTCCGGCTTTGATCGAATCCTCGACGTAGCGAACGATCAGGCGCGCGCCGAGATCCTTGGCCAGCCGGTCGCGAAACTCGATGGCCTCGGGAAAATTGTGGCCGGTGTCGATATGAACGAGCGGGAAGGGGAGCTTGGCCGGCGCGAATGCCTTTTGCGCGAGCCGAACCATTACAATGGAGTCTTTTCCGCCGGAAAACAGAAGCGCTGGACGTTCGAATTGCGCGGCGACTTCGCGCATGATGAAAATCGCCTCGTGCTCCAGTTGTGCGAGATGGGTGAGATTGTACGAACTCATGAAATTTGAATGCGGGGCAAAACCAGCGCGTGCAGCCGCGCAATCGTCGCCTCGACCGGGTCCGCCTCGGTGTCGACGATCACTGCGCCTGCATTTTCTTTGGGCAGCTCGAAACTCGAATCACGTCCGGTGAACTGTTTCACGCCACCGCCACCGGCCTTGGCGTAGAGGCCTTTCGGGTCACGTTTCGCGCAAGTTTCGTACGAAGCCTTGACGTAAACCTCGATGAAATCGTCTGCGCCGATGATCTCGCGTGCAGCGGCACGAAGCGCGCGCGTGGGCGTGATAAATGAGCAGAGGGTTACTACGCCAGCTTGCGTGAAAAGCTTCGCAACTTCGGCCACGCGCCGGATGTTTTCCGCGCGATCGGCGTCACTAAAACCGAGACCACGGTTCAAGCCTGTGCGCACATTGTCGCCGTCGAGCAGGTGTGTGGTAAATCCTTCGCGGTGCAGCCGCCCTTCCAGTCCGATGGCGAGCGTGCTTTTCCCCGAACCAGACAATCCGTAGAGCCAAATAACCTGTGCTCGTTGATTCAAAACCTTCTCCTTTTCCGAACGGCTGAGCACGCGTTCGAAGATGGGATGAAGATTGTCGGTGCTCATTAAGTTTAGTTAGTCCATCTACATTTATAAGAATAAGCCGAAGTTCAAGCGGTTTTTGCACAGCACTCCTATTTATGACTGCTCACCATGCGCTTACGACGATCAATGAATCGTGAAGCCTGCGAACTGCGACGAGCGTTTAGCCCCTTTTCGTTCCATCTTGCGGATATACCCGTGCATCCGCTCTTCCACCGCGAGCACGAAGGCTTTCACCGTGTCTGGCGCGCCTTCTGCTTCTAGGTGAACCCGACCGTCGGGCAGATTTTTCACCCAGCCTGAAACTTCAAACTCCTTTGCCACTTGAAGCGTTGTATAGCGAAAACCCACGCCCTGCACCCGACCGGTAAAATACACAATTTCGTGATGAACTTCAGACATAGCGTGGAAGGAGAAAGTTACGAGCGGCATATCCTCGATTCAATCCGTAAAAACAAACATCCGCGATTTGCGCATGGACCTTTTGCGTTGCATTCTAGTCAAACGAAAGCAGCTTGAAACCACGGCTCCAGCCACTCCTTCGATGAGCAATTTCGATCCAGACACTCCCTCAGAAAACGATTGGGAAGAGCGTGGAGACCTCGCTTGGAACGAGTTCGATTGGGAACAATACCTGCGTGAGCAAGACGATGTGTTGCATCGCTATCTGGCCTTCTACGAGCAGTTGCGCGAGCATCCCGAGCGTATCGACGAGGTTGCGCATTTCATGCGTTGGGACGAAGGCGTGTGGACCAGCGAAAGCGTTTCCATGGAAGTGGACGCGGCCGAAGAAGAGTCCGAAGAACAG
>Ga0302321_100003168_pt1 | contig 14103 bp, 13 predicted proteins | sample Fen_T0_1_FD_202505 | JGI IMG/M metagenome (GOLD analysis project Ga0302321, IMG submission 202505) | Peat permafrost microbial communities from Stordalen Mire near Abisko, Sweden - Fen_T0_1 | ecosystem: Environmental > Terrestrial > Soil > Wetlands > Permafrost | place: Sweden: Abisko...
ATTGTTATTCAACACCCCAAGCAACTCCTCACGCAACCGCGTCTTCTTAGCGGCAGCCTGCACGCTGTTACGGAAGTTGAAGTGGTCGCGAGCGAGAGCCCACAGTTGGTCGTCGGAGAGACTCTTAATATTCTGCAACGCCTGATCCTTTTTCGTCAGAATTTTATCTGTAACTGACTCTCCACCACTCGTCGCCTCCGCAGCTTTCCCCAAAACGTCTTCAGGTAGCACCGCACTCGTATCCTCCACCACACCTTGTGAGGGATCACGCACCGACCCGAGTAAGCCTTCACCGGATTGTGTTTCTGCAAGGTACTGTTTGAATTGTTCTTCATCGAGGGAGTTGGTTCCTTCACCCGTGTTCTTCCGCGATTCAAGTGCTTGAATGGAGTCTTCGCGAGAGACACCTTTCATCTGCCCGCCACCGCCTGCGCCTTTTTCCAGTGCGGCTTGGTAGGGTTCAAAGAGATATTTACCCGTCGTCGGGTTCTTCTCGACGAGGTTTGTGAAAGGCACCTTCTTGCCGTTAGGCAACTCGATCGTACGTGCCACCGGATCAAACGAAGCCGCAGCCTGAATAATCGTATCTTCCCAGTTCTTGCTCTTATCCACAACGCGTCCGCTACGTTCATCCATCTTCTGGGACTTGCGCATGTCGACGGTACGCTTCACGATCGCGTCTTGAATTTCCTTCGGCAACTCCGTGATCGCACCAAAGAAAGCCTTCTCACGTTCATTGATCTTCTGTACACCCGCAGAAGTCTCCGTCGTCGCTTTCGCCTCGGTGTTCCGCGCAGCAACCGCGTCCGGAATAGCGTCCGACAGGTAATTGGCGATCTTCTGTTGAGCCATACCCCGTGCTTTCTCAGGCGAGTCACCTTTCGCAATCGCATCCTGTATTTCAGCTTCGACCCACTCAGGAGTCAACGGCTTTAACTTACCGTTCCGCCACAAGTCTTCCACAAGCACATCGCTTGCAGCCGTAGGATGCCACGTCTCACCCTTCTGCGCTTCCATACGAGCCTTCCACGCTTCATGCGCAGCGAGTTGTTTCTTGTCACTCGGGTTAAGATTGTCTTCACGGACAGCAAGTTCATCTTGATACGCGGAGTGGTTCTCCCGATACTGGTCGATGAGATTCAACGTCTCTTTACGGAACTGCTCCAACTGATCGTCAGGCATTGTAGCTTCACGTGCACGTTCCATGGTTAAATCTTTCACATTCTGCATAACCTCTGGTGGGAAAGGCGAGTACCGTCCAGAAGTCATCTCACGCAACGCGCTGGATGCACGCTCGTGGTTGAGTTCCTCTCCAGCAAAGTCGCCAGCTTCGCGTGCGTTACGTGCGTTGTCAAGTGCAGACGTGAAAATAGCATGAACCGCAGCTTGACGGTCCTGCAATGTGGGATCGACCTGTTGCGTTGGCTCCGACGGATCAGGAATCAAGTGCGTATCAATCGCAGCTTTCTCGGCCGCGGCACGTGCCCTAATCTGCTCGTGCAACTGTGCGGTCTGCCCCGCCTTCAACTGCATAGGATTGCGTAACCCCTCCACCAACTGCGGAGCGAACGCCAACGCACCGCCCACATTTGCAGCGATATTTTCCTGCGTCAGCGGATTACGCTCTGGATCGTTCCACGCGACAGCATTATCCCCAACGCTCATCATGCCTTGACGCGTCGCTTCGTTCACACCCGTGGCAGCCGCGACCTCTCCGCCCAAGGCTGCCGTTGGGGTGAGAAACTTCTGCAACGTGGACGTAGCTTCGGGATGTGCACCCGTGGCAATGTCACCCAAGGGTGCAGTCCCACGCTCCAAGAACTTATTCAACGCTCCAGTCACAGTTTCACCAGTCTTCGGGATGAGGTAATTTGCTGCGCCCAACGACCCGGCACTAATCGCAGCACCGACCGGACTTCCAGTCTCTGCGTAGCCACGAGTCGCCGCGCTGCCGTACGCCGCGGTCTTCACCAAATTAGCCAAAAGTCGTGCATCGTTCGCCCACCCTGGACCCGGTACCAACGCCGACCCAACAGCTTCCGTGATACTCCGCGGTAGGCTTCTTCCCAACGCTGTCATCGTCGGCTCAATCTTAGTACCAAACATATCATCGGACGCTTGTCCGAGACCACCTACGAGGTACCCACCAGCGTCGTTGAGACCTAACTTCTCAAACGGCATATCAATCGCAGCGTTTACACGTTTGAAAATACCATCTGTGTATGCAGCTTGTCTCTCTTGGTGGCCGTCGATCAAATCCGACTGCTTTGCGAAGGATGGCAGATCTAACGTCGTCCCCGGCTGCGCAGCTTTGAACTGTTCATACTCTTCCTTAACTTGACTATAATCTTTAGGCATAGCGTGTGGTCCCAAAAAGGGACAGGACTATTGAGAGGGTTGTTGGGTAGCGAGTAATTGCATTAATTTCTGTAGATGTAATGCAGTTGATCCCGTTTTATCAGTTAAGGCGTCGTATCGACTTTGTAACTGTGCGGGTAGTGAGCCTTTTTCTGGTCGGTATTGTGCTACATCACTACTTCCTTGCCAATTAGACGGACGAACTAGATTAGTAGCACCATATCCCACACTTCGCATAAGATCAGCTATCGCGTCGTTAGCATTCGTGGAGGTACCATCGGGAATAGCAAGACTTGAGGTGGGTACTTGTTGAAGAGTGTTTGGTTCAATAGACTGTTCTGATAAAGGTAACTGCCCTTGTGGGTAGGTTCCATAGTTGTCCCCTGCACCCGGATTTGGCGCAAGAAACTGAGCCATCGCGACTTGCGTTGGATCAACGGATGTAGGCGTCGCAGTTTGTGCACCTTGCTTGTACTTCAAAAGACCTGGGTCCACTTGTGGTTGACCGGGAACTTGACTCTTCCCACCTTGTAGTTTCTCTCGGTAGTCATTACTCAGCTTAAGTCCTCGTGCTTGCTCTGTAGCAACGTCTTCTTGTGCACCACCATGTTGAAGACCAAACTTAATCTGCTCTAACACAGCTTGTTTCTCATACGCATCTTGTGCCATTTTCTCCGCGTGAGTCATTTGACGGTCAGTTCGAGAATCGGCCTGTGTGTTATTTGAGATATCACGTTGCACGTCAAATTTCTCTTTCTGTGCATCACGAGACAGATCGAATTGGTTACGCTTTGTATTTTCACCAGAGGTGAAGTCACGTTGCATAACATTCTCACCACGAGTGAAGTCCTGCCCACTCTTCTGCGCGGCATCCTCGTGTGAATAAGCACTACGTTGCTTAGCCATAGATTCGTTAACCTTCACTCCGTGAAGAAGTCGATCAAAACCAGTAGCCTTCCCACCATCGGCCTCTGTCGCATAGTCTCTCGACGTAAGATTCTCCGCCACATTCTTCCCGGCAGAACTCGCAACGTTCGTCAACGCCGCAGCAAGTGCCTGCTGCAAGATTGACGGCGGCTTTTGATACGTCGGAATTGAATACGGTAGATTCAACCCACTCAATTGACCCAAAGGGGCAGTTTGTAAACTCATGTTAATAGTCCTTTCTTATTAGATTGTTGCATTAGTTTTTCCAGCATTGCAAGAGTATCATCATTGACAGGCATCTCGGGGACCTGTCCGGGTTGTGACATTTGCATCTGTGGAACAGCAGCGGAAGTGAGCGCGTTGGTGGCAGTGTCCTGCGCCGTCTTCATCGCGGCTTTCTTCATCAACTCAGAAAAGCCTGACGATGCGGCGGAGGAACCCGTGGAAGAAGCCAACGCCGGCGCACTCTCTCCCGCAAGGGACATCGCGCCCGTCGAAACGCCACCACCGGAAGCTGACGGTAGTGAAGCGATAGACCCACCAGAGCCACCCCCAGCGCCACCGAGGAGTCCGGAGAACGCTCCGCCGACGCCACCACCTGCCGCTCCCATCATGGCACCTTTTTTCACGTCGCCACCCGTTGCAGCGGACGTTCCGGCACCAAGCGCCGCTCCAACGCCCATTGCCTTCAATATCGGTATGAGAAAAGCCCACATGTTACATCCCTCCTTGTGCGGAGGACAGTGCTTGAAGCACGTCAAGCAAGTCCTTACCAGTGTTAGCCTTCTGTTGTGGGGCGGCGTTGAGCTGTGGCTGTACAGGAGTCAATGCTCCAGGTGTCTGATCGACAGGAACCGTTCCGTTCGTCATCAGTGTTGAGAACGTGTTCACGTTGGGCTTCTGTGCGGGAGTGTCTCCGAGAGCGTGTTGATCGACGTAGTTACCAATCTTCTCACCGAAGAGAGCGTGACCGATGTTACGGGCAGAACTCTGCAATGCTGGCTTCCCGTCGCGACTCTTGAACGCCCCAGACAGCGCTTCAGGGTTTGGCGTCCATTGGTGATCCTTGTCGAATTTGTCACTAAGCACGGACCCGAGGGGATTCACACCTTTGCCCGCGGTCTCGAAGAGTTTTTTGAATACGTTCATACCCCCTCCTTGATGTTGAAGCAGACGTTGTGCTTGCGGGCCATGCCGAGAATAACCTCGTCAGCGACGTGATCCTGCGAAGTGAACTTGCTCAGCACCACGCAAGTCGCGTGCCATCCAGTGTGATGGAACCAAGGCCAGAACCGGAAGGGAAGGTGTTTCCCAGCGATACGCAGTTCCTCATAGACGACCGCTTTGGCGATAGGCATACCCACTGCGGCAAGTTGTGGATGCCGTAGCATCCACCGCGCCAACGGAGTGAAGACCTTGAAGTACCCTCCAAGGGCGGAACGATACTTCCCAGTCTCAACCTCCAGCTTGTGCAACGCAGCTTTGCGTAGAACGCGAGGCGTGCGGAAGAGTCCCAACTCCAGTCCTGCCGTGCAGATCACGCATCCACCACTTTTCACAGGTTGACCCTGCGGTACGACGCCGCTTGCAGCCTGTGACGATCCAGCAGCCGTTGACCCTGTGGAGGCTTCAGTGCCAGTTTGACTTCCGGTGGTATTTTGTGATCCGACGCTACTCCCGGTCGTATTCGTACTTCCAGCGGACGTGGTATCCTGCGTATTCGACCCGATGAGGTTTGAGAAACCCGTGTTCGTGGACGTTCCTCCACTTGTGGTGTTGGAATCCGTCACACTCTTGTTAGTAGAATTCTGTCCGATGTACGGATTCGCTGCGGTTGACAACGCGGTAAGTCCCGTACCACCAGCGAGTTGCTGCGACGCTCCGAGACGCTGATCGAGATTGTTGCGGCCAATCTGTGCAGCAGCATACCCGCTCGCACGAGCCCTTGCGCTGTCACCAGCACCGTTGATACCGGGACCGGAGAGCGAGTTCCGCACCGCTTGGTCGACCTGTGATCCAAGTTGTGACCCACCTGTCTGCATCGTATCCGTGAGGAAAGCCCGACGAGCGTCATCCGACGTCGCAGTAGCACCCGCTTGATCCTGGAGTAACTTGCCAAACCCAAGAGAGTCAATCGCGGTGGTGTTCCCAGAACTCAGTGTCGTTCCCAACGTGTTCTGTGTACCCGTGTTAGTCTGTGTCCCACCACTCGTTGTCGCTTGGTCGGTCGTCCCCGTGGTGTTCTGCGTTCCAGTCGACGTCTGATTCTGGTTCGTATTCTGAGTCGTGTCCACGTTCTGGTTCGTGTCCGTTTTATTCACGCCCACAGTACCAAACGAACCTGTTTGATTGGCGTTCTGCACCTGATTGTAGTTGCTCCCAGGCACGGTCGTAACGGAAGCTACCGGAGTTGTAGACGTAACCGTCGGAGTCACCAGTCCACCCAAAGTTCCAGCGCCACCATTCGTGGTTGTGACACCACCCGTAGCCTCGTCCAAGAATCCGTCCGGGATACTCTGCCAGTCATTCGCACCAGCCTTCTGCATGATACCAGATGCCCATGTGTTAAACGCATTATTCTGCTCGTCGGTCCCTATGGAGCCGCCTTGCTTTTTATACGCACTTATAAGTTGATCGTATGTCATTATTAAAGTTCCTTTTTATAAACTGTGTAAGCTTTCTTTAAACCATATTCGTCAGCAGGAAAGCGTCGGGGTCCAGAGGAATCGTCCCGGCGGGTGGAGACAAAGTATCTTTTGATGGATTCTTGTTCACACCAGAGGTCAAAAAGTTGTTGGACAGTGAGAGTCGCGTCACGTTGGTGGGTCTTGTGGTAGCGTAGGAAGACTTCGAACTCACGCTCCTTTGAGTAGGCAGGGGTGACCTCGTGAGCACACCAGAAAGCCGTCGGTTCACCTTCGTCGTTCTCCGTTACTCCGATCCAAGTAGACGGTGTTTTCACCATGAGAAAAAGAGTCTTTCGATACTCTTCCACCCCCAGGGAATACTTCCGGTAGCGACCGACAAATTGAAACCCTTCTACAAAGAAAGGCCAGAGTCTTACAATATCTACACATTTACTAAGTCTTCGTGCTTGCATATTAAAGATTTCCCTCACTTACCCAAGTGCCCGGTGCACCACTTACAGTGCACCTCCACCCCTTCGGATTTCCGACGACCGGGACCGATTGAATTACCCTGTCGCCGGCCCGAAAAGTATTTGAACCGCCGCCCGCCGAGTTCAAATACTGCGAAATTATAACGCCGCTCGCTGGGTCGTTTGAAATAGTCCCACTGTAAACATTGCACTCTGAAGCAATGCCGCCAGTATTGCCCGCGCCAAACAAAATAGAGGCCGAACCCGACGAACTCATGAATTTATTCCCGGAAATCCTGGAGTTGGTGACACTGGTTTGGGTATAAACGATTCCGGTTGACCCAAGATTATTCCCCAACACAAGCAGCCCCGACCCATTGGTTATTTGTACCGTAATTTGAGAGCATCCCTTGATGATGTTCCCGGCAAAATTGAGGTCAACATGTGTGCCGGTCGTCCCGGAAATAGCCGAGATAAAACCATAGTTGTCTGAATTTATGGTGTTGTTGGTAAATGAATTTCCCGTAGAAACATAAGGGTCGATGGAAAAGAAAGTGACGGCATAAAAAACCGTGCTCGCGTGATTTACAGTGTTCCCGTTCACGCGGGCATTGCTGCAATTGCACAAATATATAGACGTGCTGTTTGTGCCGCCAGTGGAGTTGCTAAGGGTGCAGCTGTTCCCGTTTATATTTAACATCCCCTCATTTGTGATGGCCGCGATGCAAGGGCCGCGAGTGGAGGTCAGAACGTTGTTTGAGATATTGACCGGCCACGACCCCGAAGCCGTCGCTACTCCTATGCACGCTGGGGCCAGTGTGCCAAAATTCGTAGTGGATACGCAGCAGTCGCTAATGTTATTTCCGCTTACAACCGTCCCGCCCGCCTGCACAATATAAATTCCGGCCCCGCTTGCGCCTGATATTTGAGTGCCCAAAATATGCCGGATGTTATTATTTGCGACTACGTGGCCATTGTAATAACCGCTTGTTGAAGAGTAGCAGGCAATCCCGTAGCAACTTTGTCCCGAAACTTGGTTGTGCGTAACTGTATTATTCAAGCACACGCCAGGGGTCGCGGCATCGGGGTTTTGCACTAAAACACCATGATAGCCACCCCCGTAACAATTATTCAAACTGATCAAATTACCATTGGCGGCCCGATAGCAGCAAACGTCATTCGAGTCGCCGTTGGTGCCCAGAATTCCAGAAAAACTATTACTCACAACCTCGCTGTTTGTTGTGACGTTTAGAAAAACACCTGACCATGACATGCCAATAAAAACACAATTATATACACGGCACTTGTCACAATTATTTAAGCAAACACCGGCAACGCCCGCGGTTGTGCCAATGGTAACGGAAAAAACCTGCAAATTGTGTATTGTGATATACGAGCGACCCGTTGCAACAAATCCATTTATATCACCTGAAGTAATCTTTATAACCGACCCTTTTCCGTCGCCCATTACCTCGGTATTATCCAGAAGAGTAATGGCCGTACCGACCAAGTATGGAGTGGCGGACGCAGGAAAATATAGTTTCTTTCCTGCCGCAGCTGTTGCTGCCGCTTGAATTGCTGCGGTGTCGTCTGTTATTCCGTCCCCTTTAGCGTTGAAAAACTTTACATTAACAACATCAGCTTCGATGTCACCAAAAGTTCTTGAGATAGTCGATCCTGTTGCTCTAACCAAAACGCCTGTAGCGTCAAGTGCATCGAGGGATTGATATGCTGGACTTGGGAAAGATACCTGCACCTGCGCAGGTTGTGTGAGAGTGACTTGTATATCGCTCATGTGGTGATGCGGGTGGTAACCCGAAAGGAGAATTGCAGAGGAGTGTAAGGACCGAAGCCAGACATCGAGAGAACGACGTCACCATAGAAGGTACCCGTTCCAAGGGTAGTGGTGTTGGCACCAGTAAGGGTAAGGTCAGTCGTGAAGATAGTGAGATCGGTGGGGTCTGGAAAAGTGGCAATGGGTGAGAAAGTGTGAACTATTGCCCCTGTCGTAGAACCAGAGCGAAGCTTACATGTGATAGCGACAGTAGTAAAATCCGTACTCGCACGGGAGAAGGTCACCGTAGTGGACCACTTATCCCCGACGACTACGTCGGAGAGACGTTGAAGTTCTTGAACGTTATTTCGCATAGGAGTAAATTATTTAGCTATCCAACCAGTGTTACCTACACCAGACTCTTTGACGTAAAGAGTTGTGGAAGCACCACCGAGAGAGTTGATAAAGAGTTTTCCAACAGAAGCTGTGATGAAGGCTTCGGGAGTGCGATCGCCAACAATCGGTACCGCGGAAAGGAGGATTTCAAGTCGACGAAAATTCTGATCCACGCGTTGACGGAATTGAAAATCAGTCTCCGTGGGAGAAGGTTGTAAGAAAAGACTCATTGATCGACCTTTGTTTGTGGCCAGTTGTGTATCTTCAGGTAGAAACCGTAGATTTCCGCCTTGCACGGTGGCTTCGTTGCATCGAGCGACTCGTGGGTAAACTGTAACGCAGCGCCTCGAAAAGAGAGAGGTCGAGGGAGGGCGAACATACCGTTCGGTGAGTTGTCATCCCAAGTCGATTCGGGGTTAACGATGAATTCAGAAGTGTCAAGCTCACCCGCGATCGAGAAGTACCATGAGAGTTGAATGGGTGCATTAGAGTTGTTGGAGAAGTAGGTGGAGGTTCCTTCGTTCGTGACAATGCAGCCGTAGACCTCATCGAGTTCCTTGATGTAGGAAAAGTCACCACCGGAGATTATCTGCGTGATGATAGTGGGCACCCCAAAGGTAGTACCAGAATTCCAGTTATAAACTGGAGTATGTAAAAAAATTGTATCTTCATTCAACCACCTACGTGATGTTGTACCCAAAAAAAGAAATCCTGTACATGTGGAGATACAACTAACATTTGTGGAACCAAACATCGTATAACGTTCATGCCACGATCCAGTAATTTCATTATACACGAAGCAAGTATTGTTTCCCTGTCGAAGCCAAAGTTCCTTCCGACCTGGGAGGTAATGTGCACTGACGTGGTTTCCGTTGGTTACTAAAATAGGTCCAGTAATGTCTTGAAAAGCTGTCCCATTGAAGAGGTAGAGTCTCGTAGGGCTGATAACGTACATATTGTTCGTCGATCCAGTAGCAACGAGAGAAAGACCGTTGTATAAAGAAACATCAGTTAAAGTCCAACCACTCATGTCTAAATCGACGAATTTTGAGAAGGAGTAGACATTGGGTAGACCAAGATACTGAGTGACGTAGACGTCAGTATTTGTGATAATGAAGAAGCGGTCGAGATAGGTGAAACATCCGAGGAGACTTGGAGTGATGTTTTGGTTCGTCTTGGAAGAAGGTGCAGTGTAGCTGTCGGCTTCATTGACGTCGGTGCTGCAGAAGTTATCCAGGTCGTTCACATCGGAGGTCGCCGTAACAAGAGAAGCGTACCGCGTGGACCATGAGGAGCTTTGTGTATACCCAACTACCATCAAGTGGTCGTAGAAGACGTCAATCGCTTTCCCGTAGATTGGGTTGTAGCCCGCACTTATGATGTAGGGAACGCTGTCCGTGACCGCTACGGCTGCTTTCATCACCCGACCGTTAGCGTTGATAAAGTAAACGAGGGTGCGCCAGGTAACGAAATTTAAGGGAAGTGCAGTCGTTTTCAACCCTTGTTGATGCACGCAGTCAGTGCGAGTCCACACCCAGGCGTTGGCTACGGTAAAACCGGTGGCGATGACGAAGTAAACGGTAGCCGCACCCGTGTCAATACTAACCCCAGTCGTCGTGATAGGAGTTGACGCGGAGAGGGCACCCCCATTCTTTGACCATTTGAAGGAGGTAGCAGTGTCGATTTCAACACGGTAATTACTATTGAGGGTGATCGCAGCCGCTGTGATACTATTAATCACAAGCATACATTGTTTGTTCTCCGTGTTCCCTGAGGGATACGTCGACTGGTAGAAACATTGAACTTGCGAACCGTAGTTGGTCCAAGCAACGAAGTCCGTGATTTCAAGATTATTAAACATCGCCACCATTGAGGAGGTGGTAATTTCGGTGACGCTTCCGGCATTGTAGTATGTCCCTTGACTTCTCTGCAAGGCAAGAGTCATTGGGGGTACAGATACCAACTTTCCGTGTTCCGTCGGGTCCTGCATGAACCCACGTAGGCAATAGAAACTACCGTTGTCGGAACGCGATGGCGTTTTGGAGCGGTCGTAACCCGACGTAGGAAGAAATGGTACAGATTGAGTGCCCATGTTAGTCGAGGGTAGCGGAGTCACCAGAGTTGGCAATTTGCCCGTCCATTTCTTTCACGGATTGCCAGAGTTTACCAACGAAAGAAGCGTCGATATTGATGCGTTGATCGTCTTTGATAAATTGGTTAAGTTGAGCAATCGTAGCCCAGAATAACCAATCGGTAAAGTAGGTAAGGAAGAGGTCTGCGGAGTCACTTGGAAGAAGGTCGTCAAGAAAGGTGGTGCCATTCACCATGACGTTTGAGGTAGTATTTATCGTCGAGATAAAAAGCATCTGTCCGTTGATGTAGGCGAACTTGCGACGAGCAAGAAGAATACCAGTAGCAGTTTGCTGCAAGAGGTATTGACTACCGCTGTCGACCGGTACCTCACGCTTGTAATCATTGACATTGCCGAAGTCGATCTTTGTCGTGCGCACGTACACAGTCCCTGCAGGAATTACGTTGGTGGAGAAGTTATACACGCTATCAATTTTCTTCATCAGCTGTGTCGTGATTCCACCCGGTGTCGTTTTGCAACCAGTCATCCAGTTGGCACCGACTTCAGAAGTGGAAAGAAAAGCGTCTCCCTGGAGGAGAGCAAAGTTATACTCGCGTTGGGCACTCCGACGAGCGTCGTTAATCGCTGCAAGTACTTGGTCGATGTTATTGCCACTGGATTCAGTGTTGAACACCGTCTTGTCACGATTGATAAATCCAAGTATCCGTGCTTTAAGTTGTGAAATTGTGGTACTCATGTGATACTGGAAAAGCCCCGGTGCGGTCCCAAGAAGGGACAACACCGAGGCGAGAGCTTCCGGGGCGGGAGTTACTTACTCTTCTTCATCCCACCCCAACCACCCATCTTACCAATATCGACCGAGCCCGAGAAGGGTTCAGTGACGTTAGTACCAGTCCCGAGCGAGTCGGAGGCACCTGGGGAACGGAGTTTGTTATCCGTCTCCAGTACGCCATCATTCGAGGTGACTTTTGCGGAGAGAATATCTCCGTTGATTGGATCGACTGCCATGTTATGTTTCTCCTTGAGTTGAGTTAAGCTGGCCGTCCTTCGACGATCAGCACGAGAGTGCCCGTGACGTCTGCCGGAATGAACCGGTTGGCGTCCGTGGCTTGAGTTGGATCTGCGACGTAGACGTTAGTCCCGTCAGTGAAGAGGGTGACGGCTCGTTTCTGCGAACCACCATCCGTGAACAAGAGACAACGAGCTTCAATAATACCCGCCGAGGCGAACCCCAGAGCGACAGCACCAATCGTGTTCGTTGCACCACCTTGAGTTGAAAGCGCAATAGACATCTTCTTGCGCATCATGATCTGTTTACCAGTCCGATCCCCCACGGGAAAGGAGTAGGCAGTGTCGATCGTAGGAGTACCTGAATATACTGCCATAGTAGTGGTTCCTTAGATTAAGCGGTGAAGTCCTGCACGTTCTTGAGGTAGAGATGAGACTCTGGGGAGTTGACCTCGAGACCCGACTCCGAGAACCAACCATCCTCGATGTAGTCCTGACCCTTTGGCCCGATGTCCTTGCGGAGGATAGTATCGCGGTCCTTGAGGGGACGATACTTCAGGCAGGTGAGGTCAACGAACAGGCCGTTGAAACGCAGGGTGCTGTTCAAATTGAACAGTTTGTGCGTTTTGTACCAGACTTGACCGAACGAGGTCATATGACCGACGACCTGCATACCGAAGTTGTCCTTTGATGGCATCTGCGCGGTGAAGGTCTGCTTGCCAGCGTACATCTCAGCAAGGGTCTGGAGGAAGCCGTTACCGCACAAGCAGATAACCTCGTTGTTCTTGTTCCGGTTGAAACGGAAGACACGCTCCAAGTACTTATTATAAGTCTTGGCAGAGAGGACACCTGAAGTGTTCTCAATAATGCGTTTGTTATCGTCCGTGTCCACTGTAGCCGCAGTGTTACCATAGGTACTGCCCGCTTCCCAGAGACCCAGGAAGTAGAGGATACCACCGGTGTAACGCTCAACGTTCGTCGCAGTAACAACACGCTCATATTTGTAACCGAAGATGAAGCAGTATTCCATGTAACGGGAATAGTTCACCGAGGCTTCCTTCGCGAGGTCTGGATCGACGCCACGAGTGTCGAACCAGGCAGAGGTCTTACCCGCGGTACCAGTGATCTGCCAGTTGGCAGTCATGATTTGCGTGTAGTTGCCGGGTTGCACTGGGGTGTTGTAAACCTCGAGGGTAGACAAGCCAGCCGTTGAAGATACGCTACCAGAACCTTCCGCCTGCACCGCACCGATGACGAGGAGTTCGTTGCCCGTGGTAGCAGCCGTGTAGTTAGCAGCAACCGACGGAATTTTCGTCGCGATAAACGCGATGCGGTTGTTCGCGGCGTCCACGTAGGTGATACGACCCTGCAACTCTTGGTTAGCAGCGTTCGTATCAATGATCGTGGTCTTGAAGAGGTGACCAACACGGAGTTGAGCCGTGCCGGAAGCAGCAACTTTTACACCGTACTGAGTACCCTGTGCGAAGGTGACGTTCGCCACCGCGGCCGTCCACGTGGCAAACGTCGAATCAACGCTGGAGTAGAACGAGATAGTCGAGGAAATATAAGCAAGCGTGGTCGACTGCTCGACCATCCGCTTCTCATACCATTTGAATTCGGGATCGTTCGTCACCTCGTCTTTCATCAACGAGAGGAGACCGACGAGTGGGGCTGCACCGTTCGGGTACATATAGAACACCGAGCGGCGTACGTTCTTTGGGCGGTAAGCAGAAATCTGCTCCGCAGTCATGAGACCTAGAATTGCTGACATGTTTTGAGTCCTTTATCGGAAGTCGGCACCGAACACCGATTCCTCGTCGGAGACCTTCGTAGCTTGACCTGTACCGGAACGGCCAGGTGCGGCTGCGGAAGCCATTTGACGGGTGGAGGTGCTTTGTGCACTTTGTGATGTCGCAGGGTTGCCTTGTGCGGGAGCGGCTTGCTTATTCATACGAGCTAAGAGCTTCATCGACGCATCGGCTACTGCTTGAAAAACTTGATCCTCACTTTGAAATGTGACCTGCCCAGCCTGCTTCTTGGCAGTGAGGGAGTCGATCATTTCCTGGACGAGTTCTTTCTCGCCCGAGAGTTGAGGATACTTTGTGTAGAATTTATTCTGGCGAGCGTCTTCGGCTTGACGCTGTTGGTAGGATTGCCACGAGGAGACGTGGGGCTCGTACTCAGCCCTGGCCTGTTTCAACTGCGCCTCAATAATGTCCTTCGCCATGAGGACCGCGCTACGAGTGTTGTTGATGAGGAGGTTGTTCAACGCCGCGGCAGCTTTCTTCGGGTCGGCGTCAAGCAGTTGAGCGATGTGCTCAGGGGTGACCTGCACGATGCCGTACTTCTCGTTGAACTGCTGCGGGGTCATCTCAGCAGCGTCGCGGGTCTGCTGTTTGACTTCGCTCTTGGTTTGATTCGCAGCGTTGGCTCCACGGACGGAAGCACTCA
>Ga0302321_100003170_pt1 | contig 14093 bp, 9 predicted proteins | sample Fen_T0_1_FD_202505 | JGI IMG/M metagenome (GOLD analysis project Ga0302321, IMG submission 202505) | Peat permafrost microbial communities from Stordalen Mire near Abisko, Sweden - Fen_T0_1 | ecosystem: Environmental > Terrestrial > Soil > Wetlands > Permafrost | place: Sweden: Abisko...
GCACTGTTGCCGGAAATGGTGCTGTTGGTGATCGTCGATGCCGCGGCACGGTAAAGGTAGATGGCGCCGCCGTTTTGGGCCTGGTTGCCGGAAAGCGTCGAATCGGTCATCGTCAGCGCGCCGGAACCGTAAAGGTAGATCGCGCCGCCGTCACCGGTCGCCACATTGCCGCTGAACGTGCTCGACTGGATTGTGATCGCGCCGGAATACATGAAAATGGCGCCGCCGCGGACCGCGCGATTGCTGCTAAACGTGCTCGACTGTATGACCAGGTTGCCGCTGTAGTTGTAGATTGCGCCGCCGTCCGATGTCGAAACGTTGCCGCTGAAGACGCTGTTCTGCACCGTCAGCGTGCCGACTCCGTAATGGTAGATACCTGCGCCCTGGCCGGTTCCCGTTCCATTACCGAGGATTGTGATCCCCGAGATAGTGACCGGAACGTCGTTGCCGATATAGAGGGCCGAATTCGTAGACGATGGCGCCAGCGTGAGACTTGCGGCACCGGGACCGCTCACGGTGACGGTACTGTCGATGACGAGCCTCGTTGCGAGCGGGATCGTTCCGGTGACGGAGAAATTGATGGTGTCGGCCCCCGCACCGGCCGCGCAACCCTGGACCACCGCATCGTTCTTCGCCGCAAGCAATGCGTCGCGCAGCGTGCACTGTCCGACGACGCTGGTGCCCGAAAGATTATTGACAGTGATGGTCGCCGCACTGGCGGCCGGCGCGACGCCGACGCCGAGCCCGAAGGCCAATCCGAGCGCCACAGCCACCGGCTTGATTTCGCCGGAGAAGCCCGGGTTACGCGGCCGCGGAATTTGATGAACTATCTGGTCCATACATGCCCCCTTCGGCAATCAACCTTCGTGCACTGTTCCACGACTCACTCACGGCCCGTCCAAACACCCACTGGCGACCGATGGGCAAAGATACTCGGCGCTCCGCTGCACCGCAAGACATATAGAGGCGAATTTTCTGCAAGCGGCCTGCGTGTTGCAATTGCATCGTGCGCGCCACGTTCCGCCCGTCTAGAATGGACGCGGCTGCGGCGCCAACCAATGCGCCACACCGCCCCGATATGTCATTGTCATAGCTCTATGCAACTTCCCACCCCCTTCATCCGACTTCCCCTCGACTTCGACGCGGAGCGCCTCGCCGCCGAGATAGCGCAATTCGCGCCGGACGACTGGCGACCGCACCCCCAGGGGAACGCGGGCAACTGGGCGTTGCCGCTGGTGGCGGCGCGGGGCGATCCACAGGACGAGGGTGTTGCCGGTCCGATGCTGCCGACCCCGCATCTCGCTTTGTGCCCCTACCTGCGCCAGGTCCTCGCCGCGCTGGATGCCCCCCTCGGGCGCAGCCGGCTGATGAAGCTCGACGCCCGCGCCGAGGCGACGAAACACGTCGACATTAACTACTACTGGCAGCAGCGCGTGCGGGTGCATGTGCCGATCGTCACCTACCCCGAAGTGGAATTCCTCTGCGGCGACGCTTCGACGCGGATGGCCGCAGGCGAGTGCTGGATATTCGACACGTGGCGCATGCACAACGTGCTGAATCCCACGCCGCATGAGCGCATCCACCTTGTGGCCGATACCGTGGGAAGCGAAGCGTTCTGGCGGATGACGGAGGGCAATCAGCCGGTGCGTGCGGTGCCCTTTGCGCCTGGCGCCAATCCGACGTTGCGCTTCGAGGCGTCAAACCTGCCGGTGGTCATGTCCCCGTGGGAGATCGACAGCCTGTGGTCGAACTGGCTGGCCGACGCCTGTGACGGGCCGGCCGACCCGGCCGTCATCGCCCAACTGAACGCCGCCGTCCAACCGGTATTCCGCGAGTGGCGCAGCGTGTGGGCCGAACATTCCGACCAGCGCGCAGGCTGGCCGTCGTTCGTGAAGCTGAAGGCGCGGCTGCAGGCCATCGCCGAGCAATTCGCCGGCCACGTCCCGCTGCCCAATGAGATGGACGTCGGCCGCATGCTCGAGCAGTCGCTGCTGCGCGCCATCCACACGCCGCAGTTGGCTGGCGGCGGCGACACAGGCGTTGCCGTTCCCGGCCATGTTCCCGACCTCGGCCAGACGACCGCCAGCCCAATCCCGGCGGCGGCGCCCGCCGTTGTCAAGCGCACCACCCTCCGCTTCGACCGCCCGCTGATCATCCTGGGCGCACCGCGGTCGGGGAGTTCGCTACTGTTCGAGACGCTCGCGTCCAGCCCGGATCTGGTGACGGTCGGCGGCGAAAGCCATGCCCAGTTCGAATCCATTCCGGCGCTGCGCCCTGCCCTGCGCGGCTTCGCCTCCAATCGGCTCGAAGCCCACGACGCGGCGCCGACAACGCTTGACGCCTTGAAACGTGGATTCGCGGAAGCGCTGCGCGACCGCGACGGCGCGCGGCCCGAGGGCTCGGTGCGCCTGCTGGAGAAGACGCCGAAGAACGCGCTGCGCTTGCCTCTGCTCGACGCGCTGTTTCCGGACGCCCTTTATGTCTACCTGTACCGCGAGCCGCACGAGAACATCAGCAGCCTGATCGAAGGCTGGGAATCGGGGCGCTTCGTCACCTATCCGGACCTGCCCGGATGGACCGGTCTGCCCTGGTCCTTCCTGCTGGTGCCGGGCTGGCGCGATCTCGTCGGACTGCCGTTGGTGGCCATTGCCGCCGAGCAATGGCGGCGCACTCAGCAGACACTGCTCGACGACTTCCAGGCAATCCCGGAATCCCGGGTCTACGGCATCGCCTACCGTGACTTCCTCGCAGATCCGGCGCGCCATGTTGCGGAGATCTGCGCATTCGCAGACATCGGGTGGGACCGCGCACTTCCCGCCAACTTGCCATTGTCGCGCCACACGGTGTCCCGGCCGGAGCCCGACAAGTGGCGGCGCCACGAAGACATGATGGCGCCCTACCTGCCGGCGCTGTCAGACAGCGACGAGCGCGCCCGCGCATTCGTCGCCGCGGTGCGTGCGCGCGGCGTTCATGCCGCAACGCTGCCGGCCTGAACGGGTGAACCCATGAACGATGCTGCTACGCCCCCGCCCGACGCCGACCCGCCGAAACCGCCGGAGGTTGCCTTCGCGAGTGTCTTCACCAGCAACCTGCCCCCGATCCTGCGCGAGCTGCGCTCGTCGCTGCTCGTCACCACGTACCAGACCGGCAAGCTGATACTCGCGAGGCCCGACGGCGCGTCGCTCAACACGCACTTCGTCGACTTCAGGAAACCGATGGGCCTTGCCGCCGACGCGGACCGGCTTTTCGTCGGCACCGAGTCGGGGATTCGCGAATACCGGAACGTGCCCAACGTCGCGGCGCGACTGACGCCCCCCGGGCGCAACGACGCGGTCTTCGCGCTGCGCAACCATCACGTCACCGGCGACATCGACATCCACGAGATGGCGCTGGGCGAGCGCAACGAGCTCTGGTACGTCAACACGCGCTTCTCGTGCCTGTGCACGCTCGACCAGGAACACAGCTTCGTGCCACGCTGGCGGCCGCGCTTCATCACGGGGCTGTCGCCCGAGGACCGGTGCCACTTGAACGGCCTGGCGATGGCCAACGGCAAGCCGCGCTGGCTGTCCGCGCTCGGCGCCACCGACACCGCGCAAGGGTGGCGCGACAACAAGAAGGATGGCGGCGTGCTTCTCGACTACGCAACGCGCGACGTCGTCGTCCGCGGCCTGTCGATGCCGCACAGCCCGCGCTGGTACCGCGACCGCCTGTGGGTGCTGGAGTCGGGCCGCGGAAGTCTTGCGACCGTTGACCTGGCCACCGGCAAGACCGAGACCGTTGCGCGGGTGCCGGGATTCACGCGCGGATTGTCGTTCGCAGGCCCGCTGGCATTCATCGGCCTGTCGCAGCTGCGCGAGACGAACGCGTTCACGGACATTCCGATCACCGAGGAGAATGCGGATCGGATGAGCGGCGTTTGGGTCGTCAACATCGAGACCGGCCAGACCATCGCCTTCCTCAAGTTCAGCGACGCCGTGCAGGAAATCTTCGCCGTGCACCTGCTGGAGGGATGGCAGTTCCCCGAGATCCTCGACGACGACAGCGAATTCCTGCGGACGACCTACGTGCTGCCGGACGATGCGCTGAAGGAAGTCCGCTTTGCCACGCCGCCTCCGAAATCCTAGGTCGAAAACTCACGCTCACGGAGAACTCCGATGCAATTCCGCCGCACGCTGAAGGCGACATTCGCCGCGATCGCCGCCACCGCGCTACTGGGCGCCGGTGTTGCGCGCGCCGATTGGCCCGACCATCCGATCAAGTGGGTCGTGCCATTCGGACCCGGAGGCGCCAACGATCTCATCGCCCGCGCCGCAGCCGACGCGGTGTCGAAGCGCCTGGGCCAGCCCGTCGTCATCGACAACAAGCCGGGCGCGGGCGCCATCATCGGCGCCGACTTCGTCGCCAAGGCCAAGCCCGATGGCTACACGTGGCTGGTCGGCGCCGCGGGTGTCGTGACCAACAGCATCCTGCGCACCGACATGCCCTACGCCGACACTGACCTCGTGCCGGTCGGGATGATCGCGGTGGCGCCGTCGGTGATCGTCGTGCACCCCAGCGTGCCTGCGAACAATCTCAAGGAATTCGTCGCCTGGGCCAAGACGCAGCCCGGCGGCATCAACTGGGCCACCGCAGGCGGCGGCAGCACGCCCCACTTCGTCGCGGAGATGCTGCGCGAAGCCGGCGTGAACATCACGATCATTCCGTACAAGAGCGGCTCGGAGGGCATGACGGCCGTCCTCTCGAACAACGTCCACGCCACGTCGGAGGCAAGCATCGTCGTGCTGCCCCAGGTGAAGGCAGGCAAGCTCAAAGCCATCGCCACCACCTACAGCAAGCGGATCAGTTCCTATGACACGTTGCCGACTGCACAGGAACAGGGATTCGCCGGCGTGCTGATCGGCCACTGGGCCGGATTGTTCGCGCCCAAGGGCACGCCGCCAGCCATCGTCGAACGGATGAGCAAGGAGCTCGAAGCGGCGGTCCGCTCCGCCGACTTCCGGGACAAGATGGTGCCATCGGGCATCGAGCCGGAACCCGGCACCACCGCCACCTTCGTCGCGTTCATCAATGCCGAACGCGATCGTCTGCGCACGCTCGCGAAGAAGGCAAACATGCAGGCGGACAAGTAGGAAGCGCGCGGCCTAGCCGGGCTTGCCGTCCAGCCGGCTGCGCGTCAGCACCGGCCAGTACCGGATCGCGTACAGCGCGAACGCCGTGGACCAGCAGGCGCCGGAAACGACGACCGTCGCCGTGTAGGCGCCCGGAATCCCCATGCCGCCGAACACGCGTATCGCCGCGGCGAGCGCCACGAGGATGTAGCACGCGACCTCATAGCCGTCAGGGGCCAGTGGGCGACCGGTGTGGCCTCGCGCAGTTCGCGTCATCATGCCGATCGTCATTCCGCCGATCGCGCCGATCGTCAGCGCATGCACGGCGAACAATTCCGCAACAATACCCAGCGCCGCCAGCCCGCGCAGCAGGAGATAGACGACGATCCAGCCGTAGGCGACATGGAGCACCCAGACCATCGGCGTACCGAACGTCCGCCACGGTTTCCAGAGATAGAGGCGCGCCGCGTGCGCGGCGGCCGCGACGAACGCCAGAAGTGCGACCAACACGGCCGGCAGGGGCAACAGATCGGCGCCCAGCAACGCCAGTACGCTGCCCAGCGCGACTTTCTCTACCCAAGGATGCCGCGTGGCGTCCGTGCCGGGAACGCCGTTGTTGGTGAACATCGGGATCACCCGCCCGCCCATCACCGCAAGCACGAACAGCACGACGTCGAGTCCCGCCTGCAGGCTCGCGCGCTCCGGCCAGGGAAGCACGCCCAGCGGCGACAGATGCAGCGCCAACACAGCGACGCCCAGCAACAGCAGCAGCGCGATGAAGAAGTAGTTGCGCCGATTGTTGCTCTGGACCAGTGGAATGCCGATGGCGATGGCGATGGCCATGGGAAAGGCTGCATTGACTATCGCCGCGGCGATGGGGAACGGCGTCAACACCAGCACGCGGCCCGCCACCCAAAGGAGTGCCAACGCCATCAGCGGCGCTCCGGTGGGCGTCGGCTTGCCGGTCCAGTTGCGAACCGCCGTCAGCAGGAATCCGGCCATGACGGCCACCGTGTAGCCATAGAGCATCTCGTGGCCGTGCCACGCCGGCGTGCGCAGGTACGCGGCCGGGAGATGTCCCGTGTACTGGCAGATCCACAGCAGGATCGACAACGCCGCGAAGCTGCTGGCGAGCAGGTAGAACGGCCTGAACCCCAGGCTCCAGAGCGCGAATCGCCCAGAAGCGGGATTCATTAGGCGCGCCTCACTCGAACTGCACGGGCCGACCCATGCGATCGAAAGGAACGAACGAATCGAGCGATCCGGCCTTGATGGCATCGACCATGCGCTGCATGGGGACTTCCGCGTCCTTGCTCGTCGGCGCTCGTCCCGCGCGGCCGGCGAGGCCGGCGACGAAGACGATCGCCCACTCGGGCCCGGCGGTGCGCGACTCGGCGACGAGTGCGGCAAACGTATCGAATTCGTCGGCCGACTTGTCCATGCACATCAGCGGTGCCAGCGCGCCACCGGCACCGGCGGCAAAGTGCGCGCGTTGCTCGGGCGTACAGTCGTCGGGCAGCTCCGCGCCCGCGAACACGAACAGCAGGCGCTGCGGTTCTGGCTGCTGCCGTGCCGCGCGCAGCAGGTCGTCGAAGCTGGAAACGGCAACGTCGGCCATGGCCGTCATTGCACCAGCGGCGTATCAGAGGCGTCGAGGTCGATGCCTTCGACACGCGCCTCGCCGGCGAGCAGGCTCAGGTACTGGCGCAGCGCGGTGACATAGGCCTGCTGGCGCAGCGAATTGGCGACCGCACCGTGCACGTCGGCGAAGGACTGCGCGATGCCGGGCTCCCGCGACAGCACCTCCACCACGTGCAATCCGAAGCGGCTGTGCACCAGGCGGGGCAACACGCCCACGTCCGCACGGCCGAAAATCTCGCGTGCAAATTCGGGCGCACAGTCTGCAGCACTGAGCGTGCCCAGTTCGCCACCGTCGGCACCGCTTGGACAGTTCGATGACGCACGTGCTGCGTCGGCAAAGCGTTCGCCCGACTTGCCATCGTGGCAGCGTACGTCCAGCAGTGTCGTTTCGGCGCGGTTGCGCAGCGCAACGACGTCCACGCCCGGCGTCACGGCAAACAGGATGTGCCGCAACCGCACGCGCTCGCCAGTCTGGTACGTGGCTTCATGCGCGGCGAAGTGCCGACTGCACGCCTCCTCTGACGGTTCGGGAACGCGCAGCTCGCGGTCGAGAAGCGCCTCGATGGCGTGTGCCGCGGCTTCACTGATCACGCCGTCCGTCGGCGGCACGTCGTCGGACCGGAGCAGGCCGGCCCGCTGCGCTGCCTGCCGCAGTAGCTCGGTACAGGCCCGCTGGCGCAGGTCCTCTGGCGCAAGCAACGCATCGGCTTCGTGCAAAGCAATGCCATTGATCCTCGCAACGTTAGTCTGCGATTCGCTCGTGGTTGTCATGGCAGACATCCGTCAGACGCCGGCGCCGGGCTGGCGCGGGAGGTTGTGGCCCGCGGGCACGTTGAGCCGGCGGCTGCGCACGACCTGGTACGGCCGGAACAGGTAGCCGACCATCGCGAAGCCGCTCCACACGTGAACCAGCCGGCTGAACGGGAACAGCAGGAAGATCGTCATGCCCAGAACCATATGGACCTTGAAGGGCCACGCCACGCCCACGAGCGCGCCGGCGTCCGGACGCAACGTGGCGATGCCCTGAAGATAGTCGGCCAGGATCAGCATGGTGCCCGCGTCATGGCGATGTTCCCACGACAGCGGCAGCGTGATGAGGCCGAGGCTCAACTGGACCCACAGGATGACGAGGATCGCGAGATCGGTGCGGTGGCTGGTCAGGCGGATACGCGGGTCGAAGATGCGCCGGTACAGGAGCAGCGTCAGCCCGACGAAGCAGACCGCGCCTGCGACGCCGCCGGCGGCAACCGCCAGCAGCTGCTTCTGTGGCGCGGTGATAAATGGCTCGTACATCCAGTGCGGCGTCAGCTGCCCGAACAGGTGACCGAAGAACAGGAACAGGATGCCGGCGTGAAATAGGTTGCTGCCCCAGCGCAGCGTTCCGGCGCGCAGCAGCTGCGACGAATCGCTCTTCCACGTGTACTGGTCGCGGTCGAAGCGCGCCAGGCTGCCCATGAAGAACACCGAAAGGCAGATGTACGGATAGACCGTGAAGAGGAAATTGTTGAGGTAGGACATGACGGCGTTCATGCGGACGCTCCCGGTTGTGCGCCAACGCCAGCGCTCTTGCGGACGACATGGATCGGTTGCGCCTGGCCGGGCTTGGCCTGGCCTTTGGCCGAACAGCCATCGAACACGACGGGCTCGGCCCAGCTTTCGTCCAGCGGTTCATCGGCCTGCGGCTCGACCGCCTGTGCCTTTTCTCCGGCCAGTTCGATCAGTGCGCCGACGACGCTGGCGTAGGCGCTGCTGCGCTTGCACAGGGCGCCGAAGATTGCGTTCAGGATATGTGCGATCTCGGACAGGAACGCGCGCGCCTCGCGCGGCGGCTGGGTGGAAACGAATTCCAGCACGGCCGGCAGGTAATCGGGCAGCTCCGTCGAGGTGAGGATCAGGCCGGCCTTCGCATAGGTCTCTCCCAGGTCGATCATCGCGGGACCGCGGTCACGCGAATCCCCATGCACATGCTCGAACAGGTGCAGCGACGTCGCGCGGCCGCGGTCGAAGATCTCGACATAGGCGGCCTCGATCGCCAGCGGATCGGCGCGTTGCAGCATATCGATCAACGCATCTATTTCGCTGCAGCGGGATGGCGAGACGACGCCTTCCGCGGCGAGCAACTCGCGCATCTCCGGAAGGAACCCGCGCATCGCCGCATCGGGATACGCGAGGAGTGCGGCCATTACTCTCAGGCTCACGCTCATGGGCCGGGGAACGTTTGCTGCAAACATGGTCAGACCTCCGCCCGGATGGGAATGGTGCGCTTCTTCTCGCTGCCGAAGAGGCTGGTCTCGCCCGTGCCCTCGGAACAGCCGTTGCCGAAGGAAAAGCCGCAGCCGCCGCGGACGTTGAAGGTGTTCTCGGCGTATTCACGGTGCGTCGTCGGAATCACGAAGCGGTCCTCGTAATTGGCGATGGCCATCACGTGGTACATGTCTTCGACCTCGGCCTGCGTGATCCCGACCTGCTTCAGCACGGACTGGTTGATGCGTCCGTCGACGTGCTTCTCGCGCTGGTAGGCACGCATCGCCAGCATGCGTTCCAGTGCGCGAATCACGGGCTGCGTATCGCCGGCCGTCAGCAGGTTGGCCAGGTACTTGACCGGAATGCGCAGCTCCTTGACGTCAGGAATCTCACCGTTGTTGCCCAGGTGCCCGGCGTTGGCCGCGGCGCTGATCGGCGACAGCGGCGGGACGTACCAGACCATTGGCAGCGTCCGGTACTCAGGATGCAGCGGCAGCGCCACCTTCCACTGCACGGCCATCTTGTAGACCGGACTCGCGCGCGCCGCCTCCATCCACTTGTCCGGAATGCCGTCGAGGGCGGCCTGCGCGATCACTTTCGGGTCGAACGGGTCGAGGAAGATATTTAGCTGCGCCTGGTACAGGTCGCGGTCGTGCTCGACGCTGGCTGCTTCCTGGATCCGGTCGGCGTCATAGAGCAGCACGCCGAGGTAGCGAATGCGGCCGACGCAGGTTTCGCTGCATACGGTCGGCTGCCCGGCCTCGATGCGCGGGTAGCAGAAGATGCACTTTTCCGCCTTGCCGCTCTTCCAGTTGTAGTAGATCTTCTTGTACGGGCAGCCGGACACGCACATCCGCCAGCCGCGGCACTTGTCCTGGTCGATTAGCACGATGCCGTCCTCCTCGCGCTTGTAGATCGACCCCGAGGGGCACGACGCCACGCACGCCGGATTGAGGCAATGCTCGCACAGCCGCGGCAGGTACATCATGAACGTGTTCTCGAACTGGCCGTACATCTCCTTCTGGATTTCTTCGAAGTTGGCGTCCTTCGACCGCTTGGCGAACTCGCCACCCAGGATCTCCTCCCAGTTCGGCCCCCAGACGATCTTGTCCATCTGCTTGCCGGTGATGAGGCTGCGTGGACGCGCCGTCGGCGTGGCGCGCATCTCGGGCGCCGACTGCAAGTGCCCGTAGTCGAACGTGAACGGCTCGTAGTAGTCGTCGATCTGCGGCAGGTTGGGGTTGGCGAAGATGCGCATCAGCAGCTTCCACCTGGCACCCTGCCGCGGCTGGATGGAGCCGTCGGCGTTGCGCACCCAGCCGCCGTTCCACTTGTCCTGGTTCTCCCACTCCTTCGGGTAGCCGATGCCGGGCTTGGTCTCGACGTTGTTGAACCACGCGTATTCCATGCCGGGGCGGCTGGTCCAGACGTTCTTGCAGGTGACGGAACAGGTATGGCAGCCGATGCACTTGTCGAGGTTCAGCACCATGCCGATCTGCGCGCGGATCTTCATGCCACTTCTCCCTGGGACTGCACAGGTCGGACAAGTTCGTCCGCGACGGGCGTATCGAGCCAATCGACCTTGTTCATCTTGCGCACGACGACGAACTCGTCGCGATTGGTGCCGATGGTCCCGTAGTAGTTGAAGCCATAGCTGAACTGGGCATAGCCGCCGATCATGTGGGTGGGTTTCAACACGATTCGCGTCACCGAGTTATGGATGCCGCCGCGCGCCCCCGTGATTTCCGAACCGGGCGTGTTCACGATCTTCTCCTGCGCGTGGTACATCATCACCATGCCCGGATTGACGCGCTGGCTGACGACCGCGCGCGCCGCGATCGCTCCGTTCAGGTTGAACAGCTCGATCCAGTCGTTGTCGACGATGCCCGCGCGCTTCGCGTCATCCTCGGACAGCCACACGCACGGTCCGCCGCGGCTCAACGTGAGCATCAGCAGGTTGTCGGTGTACGTCGAGTGGATGCCCCACTTCTGGTGCGGCGTGATGAAGTTGAGCGCGATCTCGACATTGCCGTTCGGCTTGATGCCATGGATGCCGGCGGTCGTCTTGAGGTCCACCGGCGGGCGATAGCTCGAGAAGCCTTCGCCGAACGCGATCATCCACGGGTGGTCCATGTAGAACTGCTGGCGGCCCGTCAGCGTGCGCCAGGGAATCAGCTCGTGCACGTTGGTGTAGCCGGCGTTGTACGAGACGGTTTCGCTTTCGATGCCGCTCCACGTCGGCGAGCTGATGATCTTGCGCGGCTGCGCCTGGATGTCGCGGAAGCGGATCTTCTCGTCCTCGCGATGGATCGCCAGGTGGGTATGGTCGATGCCTGTCTGCTTGCCCAGCGCCTCCCAGGCTTTCACGGCGACGTGGCCGTTGGTCTCCGGCGCCAGTTGCAGGATCACCTCGCAGGCGTCGATGTCGGTCTCGATCTTCGGCATGCCGCAGGTGGCGCCTTCGGCGGTGACGAGGCCGCTCAGTTCGCCCAGCTGCTTCACTTCCGTCTGCGTGTTCCAGGCGATGCCCTTGCCGCCGTTGCCCACCTTTGACATCAGCGGTCCCAGGGCGGTAAAGCGCTTGTAGACGTTCGGATAATCGCGCTCGACGACGGCGATGTTCGGCGCGGTCTTGCCCGGGATCAGCTCGCACTCGCCGCGCTTCCAGTCCTTGACCTCGAAAGGCTGGGCGAGCTCGGACGGGCTGTCGTGCATCAGCGGCGTCAGCACCACCTCGCGCTCCAGCCCCAAGTGGCCGACGCAGATCTCGCTGAACTTCTTCGCGAAACCCTTGTAGATGTCCCAGTCGCTGCGCGATTGCCATGCCGGATCCACGGCCGTCGACAACGGGTGGATGAACGGATGCATGTCGCTGGTGTTGAGGTCGTTCTTCTCGTACCAGGTGGCGGTAGGCAGCACGATGTCCGAGTACAGGCACGTGGTGCTCATACGGAAGTCAAGCGTGACCAGCAGGTCGAGCTTGCCTTCGGGCGCGTGCTCGTGCCACACCACTTCGGTCGGCTTGGCCTCTTCCGAGCCGAGATCCTTCCCCTGCACACCGTTGCTGGTGCCGAGCAGGTGCTTAAGGAAGTACTCGTGGCCCTTGCCGGACGACCCCAGCAGGTTCGACCGCCAGACGAACAGGTTGCGCGGCCAGTTGTCCGGGTGGTCCGGGTCGGTGCAGCTCATCTTCAGCGTGCCGTCCTTCAACGCCCTTACCGTGTAGTCCTTCGGGTCGAGGCCAGCGGCCTGCGCGTCGCGCACGACCTGCAGCGGGTTCGTCTGCAGCTGGGGCGCGGACGGCAGCCAGCCCATCCGCTCGGCGCGCACGTTGTAATCGATCATGCTGCCGGCGTACATCTTCTTGTCGGCCAGCGGCGAGATGACCTCCTCCATGCCCAGCTTTTCGTAGCGCCACTGGTCGGTGTGGGCGTAAAAGAAGCTGGTGCTGTTCATCTGGCGCGGCGGGCGGATCCAGTCGAGCGCGAACGCCAGCGCGGTCCAGCCGGTCTGCGGCCGCAGTTTTTCCTGGCCGACGTAATGCGCCCAGCCGCCGCCGCTCTGCCCGATGCAGCCGCACATCATCAGCATGTTGATGACGCCGCGGTAGTTCATGTCGCTGTGGTACCAGTGGTTCATCGCCGCACCGATGATGACCATCGACTTGCCGTGCGTCTTGTGCGCGTTTTCCGCAAACTGACGCGCGACGGTGATGAGCTGCGCTCGCGGCGTTCCGGTGATGCGCTCCTGCCAGGCCGGCGTGTACGGCGTATCGTCGTCGAAGCTCTTTGCTGCCATTTCGCCGGGGATGCCGCGGGCCACGCCGTAGTTCGCCACCTGCAGGTCGAACACGGTCGCTACCAATGCCTCGCGCTTGTCGCCTTCCTTGCCGAGCGCGATGCGCTGGACGGGCACCGTGCGCACCAGGACATCGCTGCTGTTGCCGCTGAGCTTGTTGTTGGGAAAATGCTCGCTGACGATGCCGCCGAAGTACGGGAAGCCAACCCTGGCGGTCTCGTTGCTGGGCGTATCGCCTTCCAGCACGGACAACTTCAGCTTGACCTCGTTGCCGTGGCGCGCTTCCGCTGCCTTGAGGTTCCACTGTCCCTGGTCGGCTCGACCGTCGGGACCCCAGCGGAAGCCGATGGCACCGTTGGGCAGCACGACCTTGCCGGACACGTCGAAGGCGACCGTCTTCCACTCGGGATTGTTGGCCTGGCCCAGCTTGCCGTTGAAGTCCGCCGCGCGCACATAGCGGTCGGGTACGGTGATGACCTCGCCGCTCGGCAGCGTATGCTCCTTCAGCATCACCAGCATCGGCATGTCGGTGTAGCGGCGCACGTAGTCGTCGAAATACGCGCTGCGCTCGCCGCTCTCGGGGAAGTAGAACTCCTTCAGGATCACGTGGCCCATCGCCATCGCGACCGCGGCGTCGGTGCCCTGCTTCGGATGCATCCAGATGTCGGCCAGCTTGGCCACTTCGGAATAGTCGGGCGTGACGGCGACCGTCTTCGCACCCTTGTAGCGAACCTCTGTGAAAAAGTGCGCATCGGGCGTGCGCGTCTGGGGGACGTTGGAACCCCATGCGATGATGAAGCTGGAATTGAACCAGTCCGCTGATTCCGGGACGTCGGTCTGCTCGCCCCAGATCTGCGGGCTGGCGGGAGGCAGGTCGCAGTACCAGTCGTAGAAGCTCATGCACACGCCGCCGATCAGGCTCAGGTACCGCGAACCGGCGGCATAGCTGACCATCGACATTGCCGGAATCGGGGAGAAACCGACGACGCGATCGGGGCCATGCTTCTTGATCGTGTAGACGTTGGCGGCAGCCACGATCTCGTTGACTTCGTCCCAGCTCGAGCGCACGAATCCGCCCAGGCCGCGCACCTTCTGGTAGTCGCGGCGCTTGGCGTCGTCCTCGACGATCGACGCCCATGCGGCGACCGGGTCGTGCGCCAAGCGTGCCGCCCGCCAGGTCCTGAGCAGCCGGCCTCGCACCATCGGATATTTGACGCGGTTTGCGCTGTACAGGTACCAGCTGTAGGACGCGCCACGGGCGCAGCCGCGCGGCTCGTGATTGGGCATGTCCCAGCGAGTGCG
>Ga0302321_100003171_pt1 | contig 14091 bp, 8 predicted proteins | sample Fen_T0_1_FD_202505 | JGI IMG/M metagenome (GOLD analysis project Ga0302321, IMG submission 202505) | Peat permafrost microbial communities from Stordalen Mire near Abisko, Sweden - Fen_T0_1 | ecosystem: Environmental > Terrestrial > Soil > Wetlands > Permafrost | place: Sweden: Abisko...
TGGCCGACATAACGATCACCTTCAGGTCGGGCCGGGTGGACCCTTGGATCTGCAGCGCACGGGCCAGCGAGATGTCGCCGTAAAGGTGGCGCTCATGAAACTCGTCAAAGATGATGGCGCTGATGCCGCGCAGCGACGGATCAAACGACATCTGGCGCAGCAAAATCCCCTCGGTAACGAAGCGGATGCGCGTGGCCTTCGAGACCCGGGAATCGAGCCTGATCTGATAGCCCACCAGGTTTCCCAGCGCCGTGCCCACTTCCTCCGCCACGCGTTTGGCCAGCATGCGGGCGGCGAGGCGGCGCGGTTGGAGCACCACGACCTCGCCCTCCCCCAGCAAGCCGCGATTCAGGAGCATCTGCGGCACCTGCGTCGACTTGCCCGAGCCGGTGGGCGCTTGGATGATCAGCCGGCCCTGAGCCTGAACGGCCGCGATCAGGCGGTCCTCGAGTTCATAGATGGGCAGTTCGCGCGGAGGCATGGAGACGGAGTGAATGCTACGGGCGAGTGCCTGGTGGCAACGAAAACCCGATCAATTCCGCCACAAGTCGAAGCGGCCACGGCGGGGCCAAAACCATGCCTCCCGTGAGAATTGGGCGCATTCGCCCGTTGCCTTGGACGGGACGGTGCGAGGGCGAATCTGCTCGTTCGAAAATCCGGTGATCGTTCAGTTGACGGCCGGCCCGGCAGACTGGCAGATATTGGCCTGCCACTTCATGCGCGCCTCCCATTGCCTAGGCTGGATTTCCGTTTTTCTTTCCATGGCACTGGGCCTGGTGGCTCCGGGCATTTCCCGAGCTGGTTCGATCGAGGACCAAATGACCACGGCGGAGAAGCAACAGTGGCAGCGAGAGGCGCGCCTGGTCGTGGATCTCCTGCAGAACAGCCATTATTCCGGCCGGGCGTTTCGCGAGATGGACAGCAACACCATGATTGCGCGGTTCCTGTCCGAGCTGGATCCCAAGGCGGACCTGTTCATCGCGGAAAACATCGAGGCCATCCACCGGCGTTTCGACCGCACGTTGAAATCGGTCTACCTGTTCCGCGGAGACCTGCAGCCCGCCTTCGAAATCTTTGAGCAGTTCCGCCAACTGGCGCGGAGCCGGCTAAACTGGGCCCAGCAGCGCCTCGACCGGGGGTTCGATTTCGAGACAAGCGAATCGTATGAGGACCTTCCGCGGGTCAGCCCGTTCAAGACGCTCGCCGAGGCCGATCACCACTGGGAACTTAAACTGAAGGAAATGGTGCTGATCGAGCGATTGCGCGGCCGGACGGCCGACGCGGCGACCGCCGAGATCAAGCGGCGCTTCACGGAATTCGACCGCAGCCTCGCGTCCGTCGATCCGTTGATCGTGCGCGAGCGCTTCTTCGACGCCATCATCCGTTCATACGATCCGCACAGCGGCTATTTCTCGTCCGATTCGGCCCGCGAATTTTCCGTCGAGATGGAGAAAGCCGTCGTGGGACTGGGTCTTGATCTGAAAAAGGAAAAGGGTCGCTGTGTCATTTCCGCGGTCCAGGCCGGCGGGACCGCCGACTTGAATTCCACCCTGGCTCCGGGTGATTTGATCGAGGCCCTCGCCGAAGGAAACGGCCCATGGAAGGATATCGCCGGCCTGAGACTGCGCCAGATCGTGGGAATGATCCGGGGTTCAGCCGGCACCGCGGTGCGACTCGCCTATCGCCCCGGCGGAACCGAACCGCGTCGCGAAGTGACCTTGGAACGCTCCCGGATCGTGCTTGGGGCGGATCGCGCCCACGGGGCGGTCAGCGGGTTGACCGGAGCGTCAGGCGGAACGCGGCGGATTGGCTGGATCGAATTGCCCAGCTTTTATGCGGCCGGGGAAAATGGCGCCGTCACCAGCGCGGCGCGTGATGTCCGGGAATTGTTGCAGCAAATGACAGTGGTTCCGCTGGACGGACTGGTGATCGACTTGCGGGGCAATCCCGGCGGGGCGGTGAATGAAGCCGCAGCGCTGAGTGAGGTGTTTCTGCCCCGGGGAAACCTGATGGTTTCCCGCGGCTTGGACGGAGTCCTCAAGGAGCATCCCTTGCAGGAAGGCGTGCCCGCGTTCGCCGGGCCGCTCGTGGTCCTCGTGGCGGCCAACAGCGCCTCCGCGAGCGAAGTGTTCGCCGGCGCGATGAAATACCACCGGCGCGCCGTGATCGTCGGGGCGCGCGCCACCTTCGGCAAGGGCACCATGCAAAACTACATCGATGTGTCGAAGATTGCCGGCAAGGAAGCCAATGACTGGGGCACGCTCCGGTTGACCATGGAGCGGTTTTATCTCCCCGATGGGCATTCGGTCCAACGGACGGGAATTTTGGCCGACATCGCCTTCCCTTATCTGGAACCGCCCGGCACGACCGAGCGGGAAGCGGATTTGCCCGGCGCCATGCCGGAAGAAATCGTCCCCACCCCGGCCGGCGTGAATCCCACCGCTCCGCCACCGAACACGGTCTCCGAGCCGCTGATCTCCAGGCTAGCCGAAGTCGCCGCCACCGATTTCAAAAACCTGCCCGAGTGGGCCCTCTTTACGGAGGAACAAACGCTGTGGAAGAATTCAATCGCGCACGACACCCGCAGCCTGGTGTACACCGAGCGGAACCAACGGTGGGTTGATCAGCGCACGGCGCAGGAACGCGCCCGGCGCACGCGACGCGCCCTCGCCCTGAACGTCGCGTTTCCCACCGAGCCTTTCGAAATCAAGGCCGTTCAGTCCGCCCGCGAAACCCATGAGGCCCGCCTTCGTGCCGTCGACGGGGGCCCGCCGCTCCGACAATTGCGCGACGGGGCCTTCCTCGTCGAGACCGACCGCGGACATCTTCGCAAGCTCCGCCTCGATGCGATCGATTTTCAAAATTACTCCGGCGACACCGAAGGGCTGGCGACGGCGTTTTCCGGTGCCTCCGGTCACCCAGTCAACGTGGAGGCGATCGGCCGGCTCCTCCAGGAGTTGTCGCTGCTCGAACACCGGAACGACGCCGCCGTCCTGGCCGCCGCCGGCAAGCTGACCGGAGAGAGGCCCGTCGAAGACGCCTCGCGCCGCGGCACCGAGGCTCTCCTGTCCCGATTAACCGAGATCGATCACGAGTTGATCCTTGAACGTCCTGCGCTTGACGTCCCGCTGCGCGAGAGTCTCCGTCTTGCCGCGGCCTGGGCCGACCGCCCGCCGACAGCGGATCAAAAGTAATCCCCTGCCCTCATGCTCTTCGAAACCATTCACCGTTCCGGGCGCGTCGCCGCTATCGCGCTGGCGATCACATTCGCGGCCCGGGCTGCCCCGCCCGCACTTTCGGCCCCGCCCGCGACGGCCGGACCCACCGTTGGCCAGAGTCCGGTGGCGGAAACGCCCGACGACACCGCACCGCCACCAGCCAAACCGGATCCCGCTGCCGCCGAGTTTTGGCGGGCGCTGAAATTACTGCAGAGCAAACAGCCCGCCGACCTCGACGCCGGCCGCAAGGCCCTGCAAACCGTGTCCGACCACGAGTACATCCACGCCCAAGTGCTGCTGGGCGACTGCCACCTCTCGGGCTCGTACGGTTTCAGCAAGGACGCACGCAAAGCCGTCAACCTCTTCCGTCTCGCCGCCGAGCGCGGCAATGCCTATGCCAAGGTCAGTCTGGGCTCCTGCTACGCGACTGGCACCGGGGTCCGGAAAGACGATGCCACCGCCGCGACCTGGCTGACCGCCGCGCTCGCCCCGGACGCCGATTTTTCCCGGCCCGTGCCGCCACCGGAGTATTACCAGGATGAGAACCGTGCGGGCGGCGGAGTCGCCGGTGAATTGGCGACAGACCCGGTCAGTGGCGCGCAGGCGACGGCTCATTTTCTGCTCGGCCAGATCAACGCGCGCGCCAACAAGCCGGCGGAGGCCCAGGTGCATTACCAGGCGGCCGCCACCTCGGGACCCGACGGGCGGAGCGGCATTTATCAGGCGGCGGTGGAAGCAGCCCTGAACTTCGCCTTCGGCAAGGGCACACCCCGCGATCCGGCCAAGGCCAACGAAATGCTTGACCAGAGCCGGCGACTGGGCGCGCGGATGGGCGTCAGCCTGATCCACAACTATGTTTCGCTAAAGGTGGTGGACGAATTTGCCGTGGCTGACCTTGAGGAGGAGGTTACCCAAGCCGGCGCCGGCAACCAGAGCGCCGTGCAATTTCGGATCGCGCAGACGCTGGCCGACAAAAAATCCAAGGACTACAACGCCGCCGAGGCCGCCCGATGGTACGAACTGGCGGGCGAAAACGGCCAGGCTTGGGCCATGATTTCACTCGGGGTGATGTATGCGCACGGAGAACTTGGGGCCAGTGATCCCGTCAAGGCCTTCCATTGGCTCGAACAAGCCGGCTCGGGCAACAAACCCAAGAATTATCTCGGGGCGGGCGACTTCGCCATCTGTCTTCTTCAGGGCCTCGGCACTACCAAGGACCCGGCCAAAGCGGCGGAAATCTTCCGGATGCATCGCAATGAGGACCTAGTCTGCTACCTCGGAACCATCGGACAAGCCCCGGTCCTGCCCATCGGACAAGACGAGGAACTCGCGCTGAACCAAAGCTGGGCCAAGGATCGGAACGATGCGCACGCCCAATACCTGCTCGGGCGGCGCTACCTCATCGGTTATGGGGTGAAGCCCAGTGCCGAAGATGCCGCCCGGTGGTTGAAGAAAGCCGCCAAGGCCCATCACGGTGAAGCGCTGTGCTTACTTGGCTGGCTCTATCAGTTCTATCCCGCCCTGTATGGATTCAGCGATCCCCAGAAGGCGGCCCGGGCCGCGACTGAATCGTACAAGGCGGCGGGCGACGCCGGAAGCATTGAAGGCCTTGCCAATTACGCCAATTCACTCACCACCGGTTTCGGCGTTACCCGCGACGAGGATCAGGCGATCGCAATCTACGAACGTTGCCTCAAGATCGATCCCGACCATTCCCGGTCGCACAGTAATCTCGGATCCATCTACAACGCCAAACTCCTGCGCGCCGCCGCCGCGGATGTCTCGTTCGGAACGGTCGAATGGAAAGCGAAGATGCTCGAACACTACGAAGCGTCCGTCCGGCAGGACGATGCCTATGCAGCCATCGGACTCGGCGACCTTTATTATGAAGGCCGTTTTGTCACGGCCGATCTCGCCAAGGCCTACTCTTATTATGAAAAGGCCACGACCGTTCCGGCCCGCAAGGCCGACGCCCATTTTCGCCTCGGCTACATGCACGAGTTCGGCCAGGGCGTGCCGATCACCTACACGGAAGCCGCCTACCATTATCGCCTCGCGGCGCTGGAGGGTCACATCCCGGCCCTCCGCAGACTCGTCGACTTTTACGTGACGGGCACCGGCGTGAGCCTGGATTTCGACCGCGCCGCGTATTGGTTGAACTTCATGATTCGACTGAATCAGCTGGATGTGCTGCCGACCATGGCCGACGTACTCCTGAAGAAGCAGGACTATGAACGGGCCATCCAGATCCTCAATTTCCTGGCCAACAGTCCCAACCCGGCGATCGCGGGTTACGCCCACGAGCGCCTGAGTCGGTGTTATGGCGAAGGGAAAGGGGTCGAGAAGAATGCCAAGCGCGCGGAAAAATACCTCGACCTGGCGATCAAGGAGGAAAACGGCGACGCCCTCACTGTCGCGGCGCAACGGCTGGCGAAGGCGGGAAAAAACACCGAGGCCGTCGCCACCTTCACCCGGGCGGCCCGGACTTCCAATCTGGCCGCCTACAACCTGGGTCAGATGTATTACTTCGGCACGCTCGTGCCCGCTGACCATGCCGCCGGCATCAAGTACCTTCGGCAAGCGGCCGCCAGCAACAATTCCGACGCGCAATATTTTCTAGCCGGATTGACCTGGAATCGGGACCCCGAGGCGCCGGCCATCGACGAGGCCATCGCGTTCGCCCGCAAGGCCGAGAATCTGGGCCTCGCCAAAGCGGCCGCCCTGCGGGAAAAACTTGAGCAACGCCGGATGTCAGGGGCCGACAAACCGGAAGAGAACACCAACGCGCGGCCATCCTGAGGCCGGATTCCAGCGGAAACGCGCTTGTGAACAACCCGCGAGCAAGCCGGTTTGCACAAGTTATTCACCAAGCCACCGGACTCCATTCGGTGAATAGTTTGAGGGGAAGAACGCCGTGACTTTCCGCGCGGGATCGGCCTTTCTTTTCATGTTCCTTGATAGAACAGTCGCAGCGCGGGAGGCATGAAAAACCCACCGAGAGCGCGACTGGGATAATCCCGGGCAACCGGGGAAAGGAGGGCAGTAATTGGTGCCGCCCTCCCCTCATCGGCGCGAGCCGGTCGCAGGCAATTATCACCAGTTCCTCTGGACGGCGTCGCAGCCGATCCAGTTAATGCGACAAAGGAGCTGTGCGGCGAGGCGCGAACTTAGAAACCGCGTCCGAGCCGAGTCAGGTTCAAGGCCAGTTTCAGGTCTTGAATTGATGCAGTTACCCAGAGGGTTTCGGTTGCTACTGTATGACCAGGACGCAGCGCAGTGTTTCGGTGGGTCCACCCCACCAGAAGGCCCGGCCCGAAAGGCAGGGCGCGAAAGGGACAAGGCGCAGCGGGGAGCGGGCGAGTCTGGCAAAGCTCGCAAAACCTCCTCCTTGGGGCGGCGCGGAAAAACGCGTCACCCAACTGCAAGTCGAAAGCAACCTGAGAGGTAAGAGGTCAGACCCGTTACATGGGGCCAACGCCCGGCCAAAAGCCGGGGCCGTCCCTGTGGCAAGGTGCTGGTGCGAAACGCAGACGTTGCAGGCGTGCCAACACCAGTCCGGCGAGTTAACCATCGGCAGATGGAACCGAACCGGGCTAAGAGGCCTCACTCGATAGATTCCGGCCTGAAAAGACCGGGACGGTCCCGCTATGAGACCGATAGCATCGCATGCCGCGGTGAGTAGCGTCGGGAAGCACACGGCCCGCGAAAGCGAGGCGCCCAATGCTGTGCGAATGGGGAAGAGTGCGTGGCGAGCACCCACCCCCGATCTTGGCCCGGGCACCGCAAGGTGCCCGGGCTTCTATCTTTCACGGATCAATTTGTCAGTGCGCCGGGCCGGCTTCATGCCCGGAACCGGCTCTAGCGCGGCCCGGCGCATTGACCGTTTTCTCGCTGGGGAGGCCCGGAAAAAAACCCTCCACCCGGTCCCGCGCCAAGCGCCCAGCCGAGAGCAGGCGGGCTGCACCGGGCTTGCGTTTGACAGGCCTCGGGCGCTGCGCCACCAATTGGGTTCAAACCAATGACCAAAGATTTCGCGGCCTGGATCATTCGGGTTATTTGCGGCGTCAAGCTGCTGCCAGCCGAGGCCCTGCCGGCCACCCCGGCGATATATTTTGCGAATCATTCGAGCCACCTCGATTTCACCACGATTTGGGCCGCCCTGCCCTCCCCGGTGCGAGCGCGGGTCCGCCCGGTGGCCGGAAAGGACTACTGGGAGAAGACCGCTCGGCGCCGGCGCATTGCGCGTGATTTCTTCAACGCCGTGCTGATCGAGCGCCAGCACGTGACCATTGCCTCGAATCCCCTTGAACCCATGCTGGCCGCGTTGGACGCGGGCGACTCGCTGATTGTTTTTCCCGAGGGCACGCGCAGCCTCGACGGCCAGGTGCACGAATTCAAATCCGGCCTCCACCACCTCGCCCGCGCGCGACCGCGCGTCGTACTGGTGCCCATCTACCTGCAGGACCTGAACCGCATCCTGCCCAAGGGCGACTTTCTCCCGGTGCCATTGCTCGGCAGTCTCTCACTCGGCCAACCCCTGCACCTCGCCGCGGACGAAACCAAGGCGGCCTTCCTCCAGAGGGCCCGGGCCGCCGTCCAAGCTATGGCTCACTGATTTCATGCACCTCGATCCTGAATTGCTCTGGCTGGCTGGAGGCATCATCGGACTTTTGGTCCTTTCCTCCACCATCACCTTTTTTCTCAAGCTTCGCTCGGGCGGAAAACCGAACGCGGTTGTCGCCAACCTCGATGCGCGCGTCAAGGCGTGGTGGGTCATGGTGGCCGTGTTCGGCGTCGCACTGGCCACGGGGGTAATCGGTTCCGTCATCCTGTTCGGCCTGATGTCCTTTTTCGCGCTGCGTGAGTTCATCACCCTCACGCCGACCCGAGCCGGCGATCACCGCACCCTCTTCTGGGCGTTCTTCATTGTCACTCCGCTGCAATATTACCTCGTGGGCATGGAATGGTACGGGCTCTTCACGATTTTGGTTCCGGTGTACGCGTTCATCCTGGTTCCCACCCGCAGCGCCCTCGCCGGCGACAGCGAGCATTTCCTCGAGCGCACCGCGAAGATCCAGTGGGCGCTCATGGTGTGCGTCTATTGCGTCAGCCACGTGCCGGCGCTGCTGACGCTGAAGATCCGCGGCTATGAGGGGCAGAACAGCAAGCTGGTACTCTTCTTTGTGCTCGTGGTGCAAATTAGCGACGTCCTTCAGTACGTCTGGGGAAAACTGCTGGGCAAACACAAGATCGTCCCCACGATCAGTCCGAACAAAACCGTCGAGGGTTTCTGGGGCGGAGTACTCTCCGCCACCGGCATCGGCACCGCCCTCTGGTGGGCGACCCCTTTTAACTGGTGGCAGGCCGGCCTGCTATCGTTCCTGATCACCCTGATGGGGTTTTTTGGCGGGCTCGTGATGTCGGCCATCAAGCGGGACCGCGGGGTGAAAGATTATGGCACCTTGATCGAGGGGCACGGCGGAGTGATGGACCGGATCGACTCGCTCTGCTTCGCGGCGCCGATCTTTTTTCACCTGGTCCGCTATTTTTTCACCTGAACGCCCATGCCCTCGATCTACGACATCAAGCCCGCCTTCCAAAATCTGCTTCGCCCGCTGACCCGCGCGCTGGCGGCGGGCGGTGTCACTGCCAACCAGGTCACGCTCGCGGCCGCGCTGCTGTCCGGCGCCGTGGGGGCCTGCGTCGCCGTATTTCCAGGCGAGCGCTGGCCGCTGCTCGTGTTGCCCGGGTTTCTTTTTGTCCGCATGGCTTTGAACGCAATCGACGGCATGCTCGCCCGGGAACACAACCTCAAGTCGCGACTCGGCGCGGTGCTGAATGAGATCGGCGATGTGGTCGCGGACACGGCCTTGTATCTCCCCTTGGCGCTGGTCCCGGGCTTCTCCGCCCCGCTGATCGTCGTATGCGCGATCCTCTCCATTATCAGTGAAATGACCGGGGTGGTCTCGATCCAGATCGGCGCCGCGCGCCGTTACGATGGGCCGATGGGCAAAAGCGATCGGGCATTTGTCTTCGGCCTGCTCGCGCTGCTGCTCGGTGCCGGCGTCCCGACCGGCCGCTGGCTGCTGGCGGTGCAGATCCTGGTGATCGGTTTGCTGGTGATCACGATCGTGAATCGTGCGCGCCAGGCCCTGCGAACCGTTCCGGTTTGAAGCAGGCGGCGGCGCGAGCGCGTCGGGCTGGACGAAAGGCGCCACTGAGGGCGGATGACCCTCAAGAAATGCCCGGATTGGTCGATAGGGGAACAGGCCTATTCCGATCAAAAAATGCACCTCCGCTTCAAACCGATCCTCTTCGCTTTGGGGGCCGGTTGTATCGGTTTCGGCATCAATTGTTTTGAGATGCCGGTGTTCGGTGGGACCACCTTCGTATTCGGCGGCGCCCTGAGTCTGCTGATCGCGTTCGTTTTTGGCCCGGCGCTGGGCGGGCTCACGGCCGCCATTGCGTTTTCCCGGACTTGGATCAGCTGGCAACATCCCACGGGATTCATTTGTTACACGCTTGAGGCCACGGTCGTGGGCTGGCTGATCCAACAGCGGCGGATAGGGGGCATCCGGGCCACGGCGCTTTTCTGGGGCTTGTGCGGTGCGCCAATTCTCTGGGTCCTGGTCGGCTGGCTCCAGGACATCCCCTTTCCATCCAATTGGGCCATCCTCATCAAGTATCCCTTGAATGGGTTATTGATGGCTTCGATTGCCCTTCCGCTCAGCAACTCCAGCCGCGTCCGTCACTGGCTGGCCCTGCCGGCGCCGGACGACTCCGCCACTCCCCTGCAGCAAGTGCTCTTTCGCCGATTTGGCGTGCTCGCCGGCTTGCCGTTGATTCTGTTGGTCCTGCTCATGGGCCAGACGTTCGACCGTGCGCTGCGGGTCGCTGCCGAGACCAGCCTACACGACGACGCCCATGAGATTACCGATCAAATCGAGCGCTACCTCGACCAACATCGGCGGTCTCTGATCACCTTGGCCGAGCAACTGCAAAAGAATGATTCGGCTGCGGGCGGGTTGGCGGACAAACTGGAGGTCCTGTTGCATCAATACCCCGGCTTCATGACGCTGCTCGTCGCCGACCGATCCGGAGAAATCATCGCGGCGGCGCCCGCCAATAATCCGGCCGGACGCTCCATCGCCGGCAGCGGCCTCGATGTGTCGGACCGCGATTATTTCAAGCAAGCGGTCGCCACCCGCCTTCCCTACATCAGCAATGTTTTTCGCGGGCGCGGTTTCGGAACCGACCTGATCGTGGCGGTCAGCGTGCCAGTGCTCAACGCGGACGGCACCCCGCGCTACGTCATCGAGGGTTCACTCCGACTCAAGGCGATCACTGAAGATCTCGCCTCAGACAACCGCCTCCAGGACCGCAGCCTGGTGCTGATCGATCGGGCCCAGAACGTGGTGCTCTCGACCGGTCGTGTTCATTTGGCCGAACTCTCGTCGCTGAAGGACGATCCCCTGGATTTTGCCGGCTCGACCAAAGGCGAACTGTTTACCCTCGATTGGCGCCGAAGCCCCAGCGATCGAGCGGAGCGGCACCTCGCGATGAGCTGTGCGGTGCCGTCCAGCGACTGGCGCATGACGATCCTGGAGCCGATCTGGAAATCTCAGCGGACAATCGCCGAATTTTACGCCGCCAGTGCATTCTGGGGATTGCTGGCCGTCGGCCTGGCCCTGTGGCTGGCGCGGGAGACCGCGGGCACCATCACGCAATCCCTCACGCAAATTGCATCGGCCACCGAATCACTCGTCGGCGAACATCCCCGGCCGGTGGCCCGGATTGATTTGTTCCCCTCGCAGGAGTTCGCGGTGATCAGTACGGACCTTCACGCCGCGGCCTCGACGCTAATTCGCTCCAACCGCAACCTGGCGGAGGCGATCAGCGACCGCGACCAGTCGCACCACCAGCTCCGGCAGGTGCTCATGCACCTGGATGAAAAGGTGCGCGAGCGCACCACGCAGCTGGAGGAGGCCAGCCGGATTGCGGAATCGGCCAACAATGCCAAGAGCGGCTTCCTCGCGAGCATGAGCCACGAGTTGCGCACACCGTTGAACGTCATTCTCGGGATGTCGGAAATCCTGCGCGAAAAATACCAGGGGCCGCTCACCGACCGACAAATGGAGTGCGTCGTAGCCGTGGAGGAAAGCGGCCGGCACCTGCTTTCACTGATCAACGACGTGCTCGACCTTTCGAAGATCGAATCCGGCATGATGCAACTCGAGGTGCACGAGACCGGCGTGGCCAATGTCTGCGAAGCCAGCCTTCGCTTCGTGCGCGAAGCCGCGACGAAAAAGGGCATCCGCCTCGGCGTCGTCTACCAGCAGTCGGCCGCAACTTTCATCGCCGATCCCCGCCGTTTGAAACAGATTCTGGTCAACCTCCTGTCCAACGCGGTGAAGTTTACCCCGGCGGGAGGGACCGTGACACTGGAGGTGCGGCAAAATCTGGACGCGGGAACGATTGCCTTTGCGGTCCAGGACGACGGCATTGGAATCGAGCCGCAGCATCTCGTGAAGTTGTTTCAACCCTTCCAGCAGATCGACAACGCCCTGAACCGGAAGTACGCCGGCACCGGCCTGGGCCTATCGCTGGTGAAGCGCATGGCGCAGATGCACGGCGGCACGGTGGAGGTGCAGAGCGAACCCGGAAAAGGCTCACGGTTCACCGTCACTCTTCCCCTGAGCCCTCCGGCCGGCCAACCCATCGCCGCCTCGGCGATCGAACGCATGCCCAAGGTCAGCACCCGCGCCCCGATGATCGGCGGCGCGCCGCTGATCCTGATCGCGGAAGACAATCCGCTCAACGTGCAGGTGTACACGGAACATCTCTCACGGTCAAAATGTCGCTTCCTTTTTGCCACCACCGGCCGCGAGGCCATCGAACTTGCCCAGACCGGGGAGCCCGATCTAGTCCTGATGGACGTGCAAATGCCCGAAGTCGACGGATTGGAGGCGATCAGACGATTGCGCGCGGACCCTCGGACCGCCGCGCTGCCCATCATTGCTGTGACCGCACTGGCCCGGCCCGAGGATCGAATTCGGTGCCTGGAGGCCGGAGCCTCGAGCTATCTCAGCAAGCCGGTCCGGCTGAAGGATCTCACCGAACAGATCGTCGAACTCCTGGAACGCAAACCCGCCGCCATCCCGGCCCCCACCGCATGACCAAGCCCATCAGTACAGTACTCGCCGTCGACGACGAACCCAAGGCGCTGCTGCTGCTGCGCAACCTGATTGAACCCGAGGGCTGCCGCGTGCTGCTGGCCTCGAGCGGGGCGGAAGCCCTGACCATTGCCGCCCGCGAACATCCGGATGTCGTGTTGCTCGACATCATGATGCCCGAGATGGACGGCTATGAAGTCTGCCGGCGGCTGCGGGCCGACCGGATGCTGGCCCAGATTCCGATCCTGATGCTCACCGCGCTCGACGACCGGGAATCCCGCCTGCGCGGCCTGGAAACCGGCGCCGATGATTTTGTTTCGAAACCCTTCGACTCGGTCGAACTCCGCACCCGCGTTCGCACGATCATCCGTTTGAATCGTTTCCGGCGCCTGTATGAACAACGCGCGCGGTTCGAGGCGGCCATCAACCATGCCCCCGACGCCATCGTCCTGGCGGAGTTCGGCGGCACGATTCTCCACCAAAATCCCGCCTTCCTCGATTTATTTGATTCGACCACGGCAAACCGCGAAAACATCTTCACGTGTTTCCCTTCTGAGTCCGGTCTGGAGGCCCACAGCCGATTGCGCGGCAAACCCGGCGCACCGCTTCCGATCCTGGAAACCTCGCTGCTCGGAGCCCGCCTGGGCGTGCAACATCTGGAGGTCACGCATGGACCGATTCCCTGGGAGGGTCGCGAGATCCTTCTGTTCACGATTCGCGACGTCACCGAACGCAAGACGCTCGAGCAGCAATTGCTCCGCTCCCAGCGCATCGAGTTGCTCGGCCAGCTGGCGAGCAGCGCGATCCACGACGTGAACAATATTCTAGCGGCCATTTCGGGCAGCGCGCAACTGCTGGAACTGAAAAACGGCGCCGACCTCTCGCTGCACCTGGGCCACATTGTGAAGAGCACCGAACGCGGTGCCAGCGTGCTCCGGCAGATCCTGATGTTTGCTCGCGGGGAGGACGGCGAGTTGGAGGCCGCCAATCCTTCGGGTGTGGTCGCCGAGGTGGCCCACATGGTCAAGGAGACCTTTGGAAAGAGTTATCCGGTGGAATACCAGACGGCGGAAAACCTGCCGGATGTGCTGGTCGATCCAACCCAGATTCACCAGATTGTCATGAACCTCTGTGTCAATGCCCGCGATGCCATGCCGCGCGGGGGCCGCCTGAACATTGGCATTGAACTGCGGCGGATCGAAGGCCCGGTGGCGGCGGTGATGGGCGACCGTCCGGCCCCGGGCGACTACGTGGCCGTCAGCGTCCGCGACACGGGTACGGGCATTCCATCGGCGATTTTGCCCAAGCTCTTCGATCCTTTCTTCACGACGAAAGCCAAGGGCCAAGGCACGGGCTTGGGGCTGGCCACCGTGATCCGCCTGGTTCGTCGCCACAAGGGCTTCGTGATCCTCGATACGGAAGTCGGCAAGGGCACGTGCTTTACCTGCTGCTTTCCGGCCATAATTCGGTCGCCGGCCTAATCTTTGGCGACGGGCAGCTTCCTTCTTGCCAAGCGCGGAACCGGCTTGCAACGTGGCCCATTACGCAACTTTCAAACGCCACCGCAGACATGAATCAGAACATCCGTAATATCGCCATTATCGCCCACGTTGACCACGGCAAGACCACGCTCGTGGACAAGTTGCTCAAGGAAGGCGGCGTCTACCGCGCCAACCAGCACGTGGAGGAGCGCGCGATGG